>OGJT01000012.1_pt1 | contig 190714 bp, 153 predicted proteins | sample 1572331 | NCBI WGS metagenome assembly OGJT01 (sample SAMEA2582094, study PRJEB24529) | metagenome | biome: Human gut stool | place: China | collected 2011
CTTTGTTTCTCAGACACTTGGAGTTCTCACAAGAATTTATGCTGCGGAATTAAGGTTCCATAATAAAATAATACAGATGACAAAACTTCCCAATGGTAATCAATTGCCCGAAACGCTCCTTAAAAAACATGATGTATGTTCGAATGACTATGCCTCGCCAAGCAAACCACTGGTTTTAGATGTATGGGTTGTGAAATACCAGAATGCGCAGGGAGGGAAGACGTGTGAACTATATCTCATTTAAGAACGAATATAAAACAGGTTACTAAACACCATAGAAAAGAAGACTAAACCTGCTTTTTTGAAAGGCTGAAAACACATCCAGCAGATACAAATAAACGGCTAAAAACAAATTATCTTCATGAAAAAAAAGAATTTCTTTTCATGAAGATAAAAATTTATTTTCACGACAAAAAATATTTCTTTTCATGAAAATAATTCGAAAGTAATGATGGATTAGGAGTGCAACACCTTTTCAATTGCACTTATGCGTCATGATATTCAGCACCATATCATCGGTGTTGCACATCGCTTCCTTACCTATGCTTGTGAGGTTACGGATGGACTTGTCGACATCTTCATCGATGATTCCCTCGGCTGCCGTCACGTGTTTGCCCTCCATGGACAGGGTGGCGGAAAGGATAGCCGTGGAGACACCGGACGAAATCTTCAGCGAACAGCTGGGCTTGGCACCGTCGCAGATCATGCCGGTAAGGTTGGCTATCATATTCTTCACGGAGTGACAGACATTCACGTAATCACCTCCCATCAGATAGGTGATGCCGCAGCTGGAACCGATACTTGCCACCACACAGCCGCAGAGGGCCGACAGCGCACCGAGGCTCTGCTTGATGTAGATGGCGGTAAGGTGACTCAGGACGAGCGCACGGATGAGTTCTTCCCGCGTATTCTCGTTCTCCTTGGCAAAAACGGCTACCGGATTGGTGGCACAGATACCCTGGTTGCCGGAACCGCTGTTGCTCATCACAGGAATCAGGGCACCGCCCATGCGGGCATCGCAGGCAGAAGCAGTCTTGGCTATGATGTGCGAATAGATGCTGTTCCCGAAGATACCACGGCTCAGCGGACGGTCCATGATCTTCCCCAGGCAATGCCCGTAATTTCCCTTCAATGCCTCCGCTGCAGCACGGAGATTGTAGCGTTTGGCTTCCAGGATGAAGTCTATTTCCTCCACCGGAGTAGTTGTGGCAAACTCCCATACCGTACGGAGATCCAGACAGAGCTGCGCAGTATCAGCAGCAGCCGCACTCGGCTTCAGTCTGTCGAGCAGGACTTTCCCGTCGGTTTCTTCGAAGACAATGTTCGTATGACTTCCGCTGATGACGGCCGTCGCACGGTGTCCGGCGGTTTCACAGCAGACTTCTATATACAGTTTCTCCGTGATACCTTCCTTCAGCTTGATGTCAATCCGGTCCTCACCGATGAACCGCTTTCCGGCTTCCAGACTTTCCGGCGTAAGATCCTTGATGACCTCCAGCCGGTAGTCCGACTTCCCGATCAGGACACCTAGGGCAATGGCGATAGGCAGCCCGATCATCCCTGTGCCCGGGATGCCCACTCCCATGGCGTTCTTCAGGATGTTGGCGGAAAGCAGTACGCTGACTTTTTCCGGTTTCTCTCCCAGCAACTCTGTGGCACGTGCGGCACACAACGCCACCGCCATCGGCTCTGTACAGCCCACGGCAGGGACTACCTGCCGGTGGATCAACTCGATAATCTGTTCTCTGATATTCGGCTCAAGCATAATGATTGTTATGGGTTTAGTCTGACGCTGTTATGATCACAAGGGTTATTCAGTTCCTCCGGCATCAGTGTGCCAGAGGCAGGATTTCGCCTAATTCCCGGCGCATGGCATCCATCTTCTGCCGCCGTTCGATAGAGAAAGTAGAGTCGTGCGCCTCCACGTAGTCGAACAGACAGTACGCTTTCTCCTGCAACATCTGCCGCAAGGGCTGCCCTTTGTAGCTCGCTTCGGCATACAGCAGTTCCGCAAGCATGCCGATCCGATCTGTCCGCTCGTCCTCCTTCCACTGCTCTCCGGCATATTTCAGCAGGTCGCCGACAGAGAGGTTGCGCAGGTCGTCATATTCTCCGACGTACTGTCTGTAAAGGTCTTTCAACTCCTTATCCCGCTTCAGGTCGTCTTCCTTCTTCACGAGAAAACGCGACACGGCAGCGTTGAATTCCTCTATCAGGCGAATAAAATAATCTCGTTGTAACATAGTAGGTTTCCGTTTATGGTACAAAAGTAAAGAAAAAAATGGTATAAATCCACTTTTCATGGAGTTTTTACACAAAAAGTCAATGGGAACGTTTCCCGGCCTGGGCTGTGAAACAGATAATACCCGCTCCTAAAGAATCTTACTTCTTCCGGCCGAAATCGGCCGGTATCTCGCCCCACTGCCTTGTCTCCCATTTGATGACAGGTGTCGTGACCTTATGGGTCTTGAGCCAGTGCTCGGCACGGGCGATGACCTGATAAAGCTGTTCGGTCTCCGCATTGCGGACAAGTGTCGTCTTGCAATGCTTCTTGTTCACCCACAGGATGGCATTGTAGGAATCGCTGTAGATGACCTTGTCTGTTATTCCCTGCCGCTCCATCAAGGCCAAGGCGTGGACGATGGCAAGGAACTCTCCGATGTTGTTCGTCCCCAGCACGGGGCCGAAATGAAACACCTGCTGCCCGGTCTGCAAGTCGATACACCGGTATTCCATCGGTCCGGGGTTGCCGGAACAGGCGGCATCGACAGCCCAGGCAGCCCGTCCCTCAGAGACTGGGGAAGGCTGCGTACCTGTCCGTTGCTTGTAATCTGTTCGCATGTTATCTTGTCATGTATTCCTGGTCTGGCCGTCCGCCCATCACAGCTTCCGTCGCTCATATCGCTTTCCCGGCTTTTCCTGACGGCATCCCGTCAGACCTCCTCCCCCTTCGGGGAGAGGGGCGGGACTTTCCCTTACATTCTCTCCGGCACCTCAATGCCCAGCAGTGCCATACCGTTCCTGATGACTTTTGCCACATTCTTCGCCAAGACAAGCCGGGTGATTTTCTCGGCCTCGGTGTCAGCGCTGAGGATGCTGTAGTCATGATAGAACTGGTTGAACTCCTTGGTCAGTTCGTAACAGTAGTTGGCGATGCCACTGGGACTGTAGTCGATGCCTGCCTGTGCGACGGCAGTACCAAAGTCGTTGAGCTTCTGGATGAGTTCTATTTCCTTCTCGTTCAGCGGGACATCATCGGCCAGCGATGCCGGCAGGAGGATGTCCTGCGCCGCTGCCTTGCGGAGAATGCTGCGGATGCGGGCGTAAGTGTACTGGATGAACGGACCCGTGTTGCCGTTGAAGTCGATGGACTCCTCGGGATTGAAGAGCATGTTCTTGCGTGCGTCCACCTTGAGGATAAAGTACTTCAAAGCCCCCATTCCCACGATGCGTGCTATCTCGTTCTTCTCTTCCTCGGTGATGCCCTCGAGCTTGTTCACCTTGTCTTCGCTGAGTTTCTTGGCATTCTCAATCATGGAGGCGACCAGATCGTCGGCATCGACAACCGTACCCTCACGGCTCTTCATCTTGCCGTTCGGCAGTTCAACCATGCCGTAGGAGAAGTGTACAAGATCCTTGCCCCACTTGAAGCCCAGACGGTCCAAGAGGATGGAAAGCACCTGGAAGTGGTAGTTCTGCTCGTTCCCGACGACGTAGATCATCTTGTCGATGGGGAAGTCGTTGAAGCGCATCTCGGCCGTGCCGATGTCCTGCGTCATGTAGACCGACGTACCGTCCTTGCGCAGCAGGATCTTCTGGTCCAGCCCCTCTTTGGTGAGGTCGGCCCATACGGAGTTGTCGGCCTTGCGGAAGAACAGTCCTTTCTTCAGGCCTTCTTCCACCTTCTTCTTGCCGACAAGGTAGGTATTCGACTCATAGTAGATCTTGTCGAAGCTCACGCCCAATGCCTTGTAGGTCTCGTCGAAACCGGCATACACCCAGCTGTTCATCTTCTCCCACAGCGCACGTACCTCCGGGTCGCCCTGCTCCCACTTGACGAGCATCTCGTGTGCTTCCTTGATCAGCGGTGCTTCCTGTTCGGCTTTTTCCTTGGCGGCATCAGGTGTCATGCCCTCCTTTTCATACTGTTCCTGCAACTGTCTGCACTCTTCTTTGAAGTGCTTGTCGAAGAGGACATAGAAATCACCGATCAGGTGGTCGCCCTTCTTGCCGGCCTTCTCGGGCGTGATGCCGTTGCCCCACTTCAGCCAGGCCAGCATCGACTTGCAGATATGGATGCCGCGGTCATTGACGATGTTTGTCTTCACCACCTTGTTGCCGTTGGCTTCCATGATCTGTGCCAGCGACCATCCGAGCAGGTTGTTGCGCACGTGGCCGAGGTGAAGGGGCTTGTTGGTGTTCGGTGAAGAGTATTCGATCATTACCAGCGGACTGTCTGCTGTCACCCTTTTCTCACCGAACTTCTCGTCGGCATTGATGTCGTTCAGCAGTCCTGTCCATGCCGCCTGTGCAATGACAAGGTTGAGGAATCCCTTGACGACGTTGAAGTCGGCAACCGCCTTGCAGTTCTTCTTCAGGTATTCGCCCAGTTCCTGCGCCGTCTCCTCGGGCTTCCTGTGCGAGGTCTTCAGCAGTGGGAAGGTGACGAGGGTGAGGTTGCCCTCGAAATCGCTGCGTGTCTTCTGCAACTGGATCATCTTCTCTGGAACCTCGGTTCCGTATAACTCCTTGACAGCTGCAAGTGCAGCACCGGTAATTTGCTCTTCTATCTTCATCTTTCGTTTGTCTTTTATTCTGATTGCAAAGTTACGGAAAATCAGCCGAATAACGGAGAAGCTGGATTGTTAATTCACCATTCATAGCCCAAAATCCATATACCCACCTGCTCCCGTTCTACGCATTCAACCCGTCAGAATACATATTTTTTAAAGAAAATCTACAGAAATATTCTTATTCTCCATATAATACCTTATCTTTGCAAACGATTAACTTCTAAATTAAAACAACATGACAAAGAAATTTCAGCAATGGGCGTATGCTCTTGCAGCGGGCGTGATTGCCCTGACAATGTGTTTCAGTATCAGTGCGTGCAGCAGTGACAATGACGACAACAACGGAGGTGACGGAATCAGTCCTGTCCTTTTCAGCGACTTCAATGGGACGATTGGCGTCAACTATCCATTGGGATTTACCGGCCAATTCGTAGGTTTCTCCATCCCGAAGAGCATGGCGGGAAAAGAAGTCGACCTGACGAAGCCGGGCGAATGGACTGCCGGCGGCTCCGTTGTGAAAGGACTGTACAACTATGATGATCATTTCTTCCAGAAAGGCAGCTATGTCTATCTTCGCCAGACCGGCGAGCACGAGATAGAGCTCCGCTTCAAGTTCATCTGGAAAAATGGGACAAAGGAAGGCAGCTACAAAGGCAGGATGACCACACAAAAGGATGCCCTCGACTGGGCGCACAAGCAAGGTCTGTATTAACAGGTAAGACTTCCGACGGACAGGGAAGTCCCTGTATCAATTGAAACAGGCGGACAGACGAAAGGGTCTGTCCGCCTGTTTTGCGGTTTCATACAGGGCATACGCATCATCCCACCTGGCTGCCGGGCTTCACCTCGCCCAGCGTCGTCGTAACGGTGAGCGACCCGTCGGAGTTGACGGCCGAGAGAATCATTCCCTGGCTCTCGATGCCCATCATCTTGCGGGGGGCGAAGTTGGCAACGAAGAGAACGTCCTTGCCTGTGAGCTGTTCCGGCTCGTAGTAGGCGGCGATACCGCTGAGGATGGTACGCTCCGTACCGGAGCCGTCGTCGAGGGTGAACTTCAGCAGCTTCTTGCTCTTCTTCACCTTCTCGCACCGGAGGATGTGTCCTACGCGGATGTCCAGCTTCTCGAAGTCGTCGAAAGGAATCTCCTTCTTCACCGGTTCGGCCTTGTAGGCTGCCTCCTCGTTGGCCCTGCGGGTCTCTTCCAGCTTGCAGAGCTGAGCCTCAATGGCCTCGTCCTCAATTTTATCGAAAAGGAGTTCCGGTTCGGCCAGCTGCTTGCCGGCAGGGAGCAGGTCGGTAGACCCAAGCTCGCTCCAGTCATATTCCGTCATGTTGATCATGCTGCGGAGCTTCTTGCTGCTGAACGGAAGGAAGGGCTCGAAGGCGATGCTGAGGTTGGCGACGAGCTGGAGCGAGAGGTTGAGGATGGTCTCCACGCGCTTCGGATCGGTCTTCCACACCTTCCACGGCTCACACTCGGTGATGTACTTGTTGCCGATGCGGGCAAGATTCATCGCCTCCTTCTGCGCCTCGCGGAACTTGAACGTCTCGAGATAAGCCTCCACCTTTTCCTTGACATCCTGGAACTCCTGGATGGTCTGACGGTCCACGTCGTGCAGCTCGCCGCAGGCAGGAACGACACCGTCCCAGTACTTCTTCGTCAGCTGCAGCGCACGGTTCACGAAGTTGCCGTAGACAGCCACCAGTTCGGAGTTGTTGCGCTCCTGAAAGTCCTTCCAGGTGAAGTTGTTGTCCTTGGTCTCCGGAGCGTTGGCTGTCAGCACATAGCGCAGCACATCCTGCTTTCCTTCAAAGTCGCGGAGGTACTCATGGAGCCATACGGCCCAGTTCTTGCTCGTGGAAATCTTGTTGTCCTCGAGGTTCAGGAACTCGTTTGCCGGCACATTGTCGGGCAGGATGTAACCGCCGTGCGCCTTCAGCATCGTCGGGAAGATGAGGCAGTGGAAGACGATGTTGTCCTTTCCGATGAAGTGGACGAGACGCGTCTCTGGGTCCTGCCACCACTTCTGCCAGCTGCCGAAACGTTCGGGATTGCTGTCGCACAGTTCCTTGGTGTTCGAGATATAGCCGATCGGCGCATCGAACCATACGTAGAGTACCTTTCCTTCAGCCCCTTCAACCGGGACAGGGATGCCCCAGTCGAGGTCGCGGGTCATGGCACGGGGCTGCAGGTCCATATCGAGCCAGCTCTTGCACTGTCCGTAGACATTCGGACGCCACTCCTTGTGGTCCTCGAGAATCCACTGCTTCAGCCACTCCTGATAGTTGTTCAGCGGCAGATACCAGTTCTTCGTCTTCCTGATGACGGGCTGCGAACCGGAGATGGTAGAGTGCGGGTTCTTCAGTTCCATCGGGCTGAGGTCGCTTCCGCACTTCTCACACTGATCGCCGTAGGCGTTGGGATTGCCACAGTGAGGACATTCGCCCATGATGTAACGGTCGGCAAGGAACTGACGGGCTTCCTCGTCGTAATACTGTTCGCTCTCCTTTTCGACGAGCTTGCCGTCATCGTAGAGCTTGCGGAAGAAGTCGGAAGCGAACTTGTTGTGGGTGGGACTTGTCGTGCGGCTGTACACGTCGAACGAGATGCCGAACTCCTCGAACGAATCCTTGATCAGCTTATGATAGCGGTCGCACACGTCCTGCGGCGTGACGCCTTCCTTCTTGGCACGGATCGTGATAGGCACACCGTGCTCGTCGCTGCCGCCGATGAAGACGACCTCCCGCTTCTTCAGCCGGAGGTAACGTACATAGATGTCTGCCGGGACATACACGCCGGCAAGATGTCCTATATGTACACCGCCGTTGGCGTAAGGCAGAGCTGCCGTCACTGTGGTGCGCTTGAATTTCTTTTCTTCCATAAAATGTCTGCTTGTTGTTTCTTTGCTGCAAAGTTACTGTAAATAAGGTAAACGGCAAAGGAATTATAGATAAAAGCCTGCTGCGGCATAAGGCTTCAGCCTGCTTTTATTGCTCTTCCGGTTCATTCCCTGCTACAAAGACATCCAAGACCCGATGCACTGGGAACAGAATTCCCAGACACCGGGAATGCAGTTCCCGGACGCTGGGAATTCTGTTCCCGACCGATTGGGAATGAAGTTCTCATGCCCGGTCTGACAACAGGATGCTGGCTCCGTAGCCAGAAGACGCAGACCGGAGGAATCCTTCTGGCCGCCTGACACTGCAGTTCAGAATGCCACATACGGGCGCAGGCGTTCGAGAGCCTCGGGCGTGAAGTCCTTTGACAGGCGGAGCTGTGAGAGATCGGTCAGCTTTCCCTTCAGCCTTCTGTAGTCGCAGATGGCCCGGGCCTGATAGAAATTCAGGTAAGGATGGCGGCGGAGCTGGCCGAGGGTGGCCGTATTGAGATTCATCCTGTCCGTATGCGGACTGCTGACAGAGAAGTAAGGCAGCGACTCTTCCGGAAAGCCTTCTATCTCCAGCAGCTGTCCGACAGCCACGTATCCGCCCAGCCGCCTGCCGTAGCTGATGATGGCACGTGCCCACCCTGACCCTATTCCGGGGACCTTTTTCAGCTGGGTGGTGTCGGCGACAGCGAGATTGACGTGCTCGCCCACCTTCAGTTTCCGCGGATAGCGGAGCGTGTCACGGTCGTATGCCCTGTAGGGCTGGTACGTGTTCTTTTCCTTATACGCTTCGTAAGCCGCATGGGCAGCCCGCCTGTCGGCTTCTTTCCGGGCAATGTAAGCCTGTACGGAAGACAGGGTGGAGGCCGGCTCGTAATCGTCGCCGATTGTGATATAAGGTTCTAATTCCCTGTATTGTCTGCGAGTAAGGCCATAGAGACGTGCGAAGTCCATCGGCGAACGGTAGATGCCTCCTTTGGAACGGTACTTCAGGATATTCCGTACCTGGAAGGGAGCTAGTCCCAGCTGCAGTAACTGGTCAGCGGTGGCAGTATTGGGATCGAAAGGGAAAAGATGTTTCCTTTCTTCCGTCACGAAATCCGGCATCCGGATCCGTCTGGAAAAGGAGGAGGATGGCTTGCCGCCTACGCTGTCGGTTTTCACCTCTGCTGTTTCCGACGTCAGGCTACCTGAAAAGATGACCAGACCGAGACAGCCTGTAATGAACAGCAGCAGCAGGAAAACAACTTTCCGGTCGGAGCGATGAAGATAGAAGAGAGACTTAAGGTCCATAGGATATAGGTTTTAGATGATGAGGAAAAGTCTTCCCCAGCCCCTCCAAAAGAGGAAATATGATGAAAAGGGGATGGACGAAGGCCGGCGACGAAAAGCAGAGACAGAAATGGCGGACAGGAACAGACCATACCGGATAGTACCTGGCGACATCAGATGGGAGTCATCACGCCCGCCCCGGAGGAAGGGAGGAGGGAGTGAGAACTGGCACATCCGGCATCCATTCCTGCTTCAGAACACTCCTAACTGGTGCAGGAAGATGGCAAGGATAGCCAGCGGACAGATGAAGCGCACCAGGAAATAGTAAGCACCAAAGAAGATGCTGCGGGAGGTGCCCCAGTTCGTGAACTCATCCCTGACCAGTCGCTTCGGGACATACCAGCCGATAAACAGACAGGTGAGGAGACCGCCGACAGGAAGGAATATCTGTCCGGTCACGAAGTCGAAGACATCGAAGAGATCGGTACCCGCCACCTGAAGGAAGCTCCAGTCGCCCAGCGACAAGGAACATACGGATCCGATAAGGAAACAGCCGCCCGTCACGATCATTGCCGCACGAGGACGGCTGATATGCAGTTCCTCCTGAAAAAAGGCCGTGCTCACTTCGTGCAGGGAGATGAGGGAGGTAAGGGCGGCCATGGATAGAAGCAGATAGAACGACAGGGAGATGACATATCCCACAACTGGCATGGAGGCGAACGCCTGTTCAAAGACGTTCGGCAACGTGATGAAGATGAGCGACGGGCCGCTGTCAGGGCTCACGCCCACAGAGAAAGCCGCCGGGAAAATCATCAGGCCGGCAAGGATGGCGACGACCGTATCGATGACACCGATCTGTACGGCGGAATTCAGCAGTTTCGTATGCCGGCTGTAATAAGAGGCATAGGTACAGATACAGCCCATCGCAATGCTCATGGAATAGAACGACTGTCCCAGGGCACCCAGAAAGACATCACCCGTTACTTTGCTGAAATCGGGCTTCAGCAGGAACTCGACACCCTTTCCTGCTCCCGGAAGAAGACATGAGGCGACGACAATGGCAAGAAGCAGCAGGAAAAGGGCGGGCATCATGATTTTCGAAGCACGCTCTATACCGTTCCTTACACCATGGATAATCACGTAGTGGGTGATGAGGAGTATGACAGCCGTCCACAGAACCGGTTTCCACGGATTGGTGGAGAAGTCGGAGAAATAAGACTGGAAATACGCAGGAGATCCATGCAGATGGCCCACGACAGAAGCCAGGCCGTACTGAAGACACCAGCCGGAGACAACCGCATAGTAACCGGTGATAAGAAAGCCCGTGAGGACTCCAAGGTAACCCACCCACTTCCAGGCTGTTCCGTCGGACAGCTTCGTGTAGGCACGTGCGGTGTTCGAGGCTGCGTGGCGGCCGATGATGAACTCGCTGACCATGCACGGCAGGCCCAGAAGCAGGATACAACCGATATAAATCAGGATGAAGGCCGCACCGCCATTCTGCCCTGCCATATAGGGGAAACGCCACACGTTGCCCAGACCGACAGCACCGCCTGCCGTGGCAAGAATCATTCCCAGTTTACTTCCGAACTTTGCTCTTTTTTGTTGGACCATGTAAATTTACTTTGAACAGATACGCAAAATTACGAAAAAATATCTACTTTTGTATCAAATCAAAAGTGAAATATGAATTTATACAGACATATCCTAATGAGATACCCTTTCAGCAGTGTCATTATCATCGGTATCTGGGTATTGTGTTTCATGGATATCCCGGAGACCCCACTGAGTGAAGTCCGGTTTATAGACAAGTGGACACACAGTGCCATGTACCTCATATTGGGACTGAGCATCAGCCTTGAATACCTGCGCACGAAAAGGCGTGGCAGCTACAGGACCATCGTGCTATGGGCAGGACTCATGCCCGCTGTCATGGGCGGACTCATCGAGATTCTCCAGGCCAACTGCACGGGCGGAAGGCGGAGCGGTGAGTGGCTCGACTTCCTGGCAGATGCGACAGGGACGGTGACAGCCTTGGTTATCGGTATTCTTCTGGTACGCTGCCGCGCCAGATCCTGAACGGATTCCGGCGCAGATGTGAGTTGTAGAAATGCCGGTTACCGGTCACTTCCATACCGATAAAACCGGGCTTTTCAAAGGCTTCATCCTCACTCCCAAGTTCTACTTCCGCCATCACCAGACCTTCGTTGTCGCCATGGAATTCATCCACCTCGAAGGTATGTCCGCCGAAAGGAACAAGATACCTGTGCTTGTCTATCACCCCCGGCTCGCACAGCAGCATGAGCTGCCGCGCCTCCTCAAGCGTAATTTCCTTCTCGAATTCATAGCGGGACAGACCGCCGTCATGTGACGGTCCCTTGATGGTCAGATACCCCCTGTCGTCCCGGATACGGATACGGACGGTATTGACAGCGGCAAAATACCCCTGCTGTATATGACTGCAGCTGCTTGCCAGCCGTTTCCAGTCCATCTTCTTGTGTACCAGGAATTTCCTTTCTATCTCTAATCCGCTCATCTGCTTTTCTCATCAACAGGCCAGAACACGATCCTTCAGCATCGACGGACTCTGACTGCCCCTCACATCGGGGAAAGTCCTGACACTTTGCAAGTGTTCACCCGACCGCTTCCCTACCTCGTTCTGACGCTGTCAGATATTCGCTGTTGCGACGATTACATAGGCAATGGCCAGCAGAATCAGCACCGCACCTATCCAGAAGATGATGCGTTTGGCCTGCTTTTCCTGTTTCTGTTCACGTACTTTGCGGTTCAGTTTGCTTCTTTCACTCATAGTTATATTCTTTTAAAAGGTTGATTCTCTGGAAGGGAGTGACGTGGAGGATAGGCAAGGATAAACGATGATGGGACGGTGATAAGCCTTACCCTGACCGGCTTCCGCAGGCCCTCGGCCTTCGAAGGATCCGGGGGAAGGTCTCGTTCCTTCCTTCTACAGGGGAAGCGGGAGACTATTCCTCTGACGGAAACTCCATCAGGTAAGCCTTGATGAAAGCGTCAATCTTGCCGTCTATCACACCATCCACATCCGATGTCTGGTAATTCGTGCGGTGATCCTTCACCCGCCGGTCGTCGAAGACGTAGCTGCGAATCTGGCTGCCCCACTCAATCTTCTTCTTTCCGGCCTCAATCTTCGCCTGCTCCTCCATGCGCTTCTTCATCGCACGGTCGTAGAGCTGCGACTTCAACAGCTGCATGGCCTTGGCACGGTTCTTGGGCTGGTCGCGGGTTTCCGTATTCTCGATGAGAATCTCTTCCTGCTCTCCCGTGTCCGGATCTTCATACTGGTAACGCAGGCGGACACCCGACTCCACCTTGTTGACATTCTGTCCGCCGGCACCGCTCGATCGGAAAGTATCCCAGCTGACACGTGCCGGATCGACATATACCTCGATGGTATCGTCTACCAGCGGCGTGACAAAAACACTGGCGAAACTCGTCATGCGCTTGCCCTGTGCATTGAACGGACTGACGCGGACCAGACGGTGTACGCCGTTCTCACTCTTCAGATAGCCATAGGCATACTCGCCGCCCTCGAACTTCATCGTCACGCTCTTGATGCCGGCTTCGTCGCCTTCCTGGATGTCAGAGACCGTGACCTTATAGCCGTGTGCCTCGCCCCAGCGCATATACATCCGCATGAGCATGGACGCCCAGTCCTGGCTCTCCGTGCCGCCGGCACCGGAGTTGATCTTCATCACACACTCCATCGGGTCTTCCTCCTGGCGCAGCATATTCTTGAGTTCCAGGTCTTCAATCACCTTGAGAGCCTTGGCGTAAGCCGCATCAACTTCCTCCTCCGTAACGAGTTCGTCCTTGTAGAAATCGAAAGCCAGCTGCGTCTCTTCCGTCAGCGACCGGGCTTCATCATAGCCTTTGATCCACTTTTCAATGTCCTTGACCTTCTTCATCTGCTCCTGCGCACGCTTCGGGTCATCCCAGAAATCGGGAGCCTGCGTGCGGAGCTGCTCTTCTTCAAATTCAATCCGCTTCCTGTCAATGTCGAGATAGCGGTGCAGTGCGTCTGTACGCACCTGGATATCTTTTAGCTGGTCTGCTGTTATCATTTTTCTTCTTTTTATCGTTGGCTGAATCAAGGGGGAAATCAGGACTTGACAACATTAGCAGGGCTGGCAACACCGGCAATATCAGTAATGATAGCCAAGAGGATGATCAACCCGCCAATCTGTCCATCCATCACTCTGCCTACTCCTCATACATCTTGTCAATCACATCCTGATAATGGCGGTTGACAACCGAGCGCTTCAGCTTCAGCGTATTCGTCAGTTCACCGCTCTCCATCGAGAAATGATGTGGAAGAAGCGTGAAACGCTTGATCTGCTCGTAAGGTGCGAGACGCTGCTGCAAGGTTTCGATACGCTCACGCATCATCGCATTGACCTGCCTGTTCCGGCACAGCTCTTCACGGTCGTTGAACTCGATGTGGTTCTCCTTTGCCCATTCCTCCAGCACATCGTATTCGGGAACAATCAGTGCAGAGACAAACTTCCGCTGGTCGGCGATGACGGAAATCTGCTCGATGAACTTATCCACCAGCAGCATGCCTTCCACCATCTGCGGCGCGACGTATTTGCCGTTGGAAGTCTTGAAGAGGTCCTTGATGCGCTCCTTAAGGAACAGTTCACCGTCCTTGAGATAGCCCGAGTCGCCAGTGTGGAAGAATCCGTCCTTGTCGAAGACCTCCGCATTCGTCGTATCACGGCGGAAATAGCCCGGCATGATGGTAGGCCCCTTCAGCATCACTTCGCCCTCGTCGCTGATCTTTATTTCTATGCCTTCAATCGGACGGCCTACAGACCCGATGGTATAAGGCTCGCCCAGATGGTCGCAGCTGACCGTGGCCAGGCTTTCCGTCAGACCGTAGCCGACGATCATGTTCAGTCCGATGCTGTGTACGAATTCCTCGACCTCAGGTGAGACGTAGGCACCTGCCGTCGGGAAGATATTCGGATGTTCCAGCCCCAGCTGCTTTCGGACGAGGCTCAAAATCGTCCTGTTGACGACCCTGTACTCCATCTCCAGTGCCAGCGGGACACGTTTTCCACGCGACAGGTACTGCACATTGCGTTTTCTTCCGACGCTCAGGGCGTGATAGAAGAGCTTGCGCTGTACGGCACCGGAATTGTCCATGCGTTCCTTGACAGCCACGTAGACCTTCTCCCAGAAGCGGGGTACGGCCGACATACACGTCGGATGCGTCTCCCGCATGCTCTGCTGAATCTCCTTCGGATAAGTGTTCACAATCATCTGTGCCCCTTCGGAAAGTACAAGATAAGCCCATCCACGCTCAAAGACATGAGCGAAAGGCAGGAAATTGATGATACGGTCTTTTTCATCCACCGGCACACACCTGTCGTTTGCTTCCAGTGCCGCACGGTACATCCTGTAGGTCAGCACGACGCCCTTGCTCTCCCCCGTCGTACCGCTCGTGTAAAGAATATTGCAGATATCATCTTCTTCCGCCGCCGCCCAGCGTTCCTCGACTTCCGGTTCCCGCGGCAGTCCCTCGCCCAACTTCAGGAAATCTTCAAAGTAAATGCTGTTGGGGTCATGCGAACTGATACGCACGCTCGGATCGAAGACGATGATGCGTTCCAGCGTAGGACAGAGTGCGGCGACACGGTGCGCCTTGTCGTACTGCTCCTGCTCGCCTGCAAAAAGAAATCTTACGCTTGCATTCTGAATCATGTATTGTATCTGCTGCTCTGAGCTGGTAGCATAAAAGGGAATACTGATTACGCGGACACCGTATGCGCCGAAGTCAGTATAAAGATACTGGATGCAGTTCTGCGCAAACACCGCAATCGTCTCCTGCGGTTTCAAGCCGAGGTTCAGCAGTGCGTTGGAAACCTCCTTCACACGCATGGAGAACTGATTCCACGAAACAGTCTTCCACTTCAGGCTGCCGAAGCTGCGGAAGGTCAGTACCGGTCTTGCACCGTATTTCTTGGCTTGTTCATGAATAAGAACAGAGAGATGACAATTCGTCTGCATTGTTTTCTGGTTTTACATGCTGCAAAAAACATGGAAGGGAGCAAGGGAAACCTGCCCCACGTTTTCCAAGCGCAGCTTATTTTTTGCAAATATAAACATTTATCTGCAAAGCAGGAAATAATTTAAGTACTAAATTGCAATTTCCCCTCTCCCCATACCTCTTGTTCTACTACGAAAAAAAGAACAATTATGTTCTTTCACAGAGCATTTTAACCTGTCTGGAAATTGACCGGATTCACTCCTGAATCCTGCCGACCGTCACTCGGATTTCAAACAAGCCTTACTTGGGCCTCAATAGGGCCTTACTTGAGCTTCAATCAGGCCTTACTTGCACGGCAAGTAGGCACATCTTCCCACGCACCTTGTAACCAGCTGAAAATCAGACAATCCACAACCTGTTCTTACGAACATGAAGGCACATCAGAGTCCGCAGCCCACAGCCTCTCCACAGAATCCTTTTTACCTTCACGAACAACCCGTCACTTCTGCCGCCAGAGAATTGCGGGCGACAGAAGTCGTATGACAGAACGAGGCCCGAAGAAGAGTCCTCACACCACTCCTCTCCGAGCCTCTCGTATATATAATAAGGTGTCAGCCGGATCAGCGCAGCCACTGTTCCGGATTCAGCTTGGCTGTTTCCTTGCGCAGCTGGAACTGCAGGATGCCGCTCCTGCCGACAGTACCGATGGTCTGGCCCGTGCCGACTTTCTGTCCCTTTCCGACACTGACAGAACCGAGATTGGCATAGACAGAGATATAGATACCGTGGCGGACCATCACGACACTCATACCGCCCGCCATGAAGACACCGCTCACCTCGCCCATGAAGACGCTGCGGACAGCACTGCCCGGCGCACCTTTGATGTTGATGCCGTCGTTGTTCAGCCGGATGTTCGACATACCGGCGACGTTATACTGGCCGAAATGGCTGACGATGCGCCCCGACAGCGGCATCGGCAGCCGGCCGCGGTTGTTGGCGAAACTGCCGGTTATGGCTCGGTCGGCAGAGCTGAGCATATCATTGCTTTCTGAAGCCGAAGCCCTCGCAGCAGCCGCCTCGCGGGCAGCGCGCTCACGGTCGGCAGCCGCTTTTCGCTCGGCCGCCACACGGGTGGCCTCAGCCTCCCGGGCAGCCTGGTCGGCACGGGCCTTCTCCTGGTCGGCACGGGCTTCCGCCTTCTCCTGGGCGGCCCGAGCTGCAGCTTCCTGTTGCTCGGCCTTGCGGATGGCCCGTTCCCGGGCGGCGGCACGCTCTTTCTGCAATGCCTCCTGACGTGTCTTCTCGGCGGCGGCACGAGCTGCAGCGGCTTTTGCGGCCGCTTCCTGGCGTGCCTTCTCGGCGGCTTCAGCAGCCGCACGGGCAGCCGCCTTGGCTTTCTCCTCACGTGCCCTGGCTTCGGCAATACGCCGTGCATTCTCACGGGCAGCCGCCTCGGCAGCCTCTTTCTTGCGTGCAAGTTCCTCCGCGCGTTTTCTTGCGGCAGCGGCACGGGCAGCCGCCTGCGCCTTGGCTTCGGCGATGGCGCGAGCACGGGCCTTCTGTATCTCTATCTGGATGAGGCGGTCGATCTGAGCGTTCAACGCCTGTTGCTGCTGGCGACGCTGTGCAATGACACCCTGAAGCACCTTCTGGTCATTCTGCAGAGAGGCCACGACCGTCTGCTGCTCGACACGCTTCCGTTCCATCTGGGCATGAACCTGCCGGTCTTTGTAGAGCAGATTGCTCTTGTTTCCGCGCACCTGCTTCAGCTGCGTATGCTTCTGGTCCACCTGCTGCTGCTTGGCCTTGAGCTGCTCGCCCTGCGCCCGCTGGTAGGCGGCATACTCCCGTACGAAGCGGAGACGGCGGTACATCTGCGTCAGGCTCTTGGCAGAGAAGACGAACATGAGCTTGTCCTGTATGCTGCGGTGACGTGCCATGTAGCGCATGGATCGGATGAAACGGGCACGCCGTTCGCCCAGCTGCGCCTCGAGGGAGGAGAGCTGCCCTTTCAGGATGCCGATATTCGTGTCCAGCCCTTTGATGTCGGTGGCGATGTTGTCTATCGTCCGCTGGTGCTGGCCGATTTCCGTATCAAGCCGGACAATCTTCTGCAGACGGCTGTCGACATCCTTCTGCTTTATCTTCACTTCTTCCTCGTGTTCTGATATTTCCTTCTGCAGCTGCTGGTTCTGCTTCTGCAGACCTTTGATTTCCTCTGTGGTCACATAAGCCGGAGCTTTCGCACTCTTTCTGCCGGTGCGGGCATTGCGTGCGGAGGCCTTGCCACGGACGTTCTGCTGCACCTTTCCCTGTGGCGGCTGGTGTCCCTTGACTTGCGGCTGCCTTCCCTTCACAAGCGGCTGCAGCTGTCCCTTCACAGGTGTCTGCCGCTGTCCTTTCACCGCAGGAGCCGGCGTTTCTGTCTTTGTCCTACGTGCTTTCTTCTGTGCAGCCCCACTCTTTCCTGTACCGATTGAAGGAGCCGGTATAGACTGGACAACAGGTGTCTTCAGCTTTGTTCCATTCTTCTTCGTATGCTGGGCGAAAGTAGTCAGCACACCGATTGACGAGAACAGGAATAATAGAAAAAGTCGTTTCATTTAAAAGTTCATTAGTTTGCCGAGGATTTCCTCTACACTTACTTTCGTGTACTTATCCGAAGGAGTCGTGAAAGGCTCCCAGTCACTGGCATCGCTGAAGCCGTCGAGTTCAAAGCTGGCTTTGAGCGTCTTCGCCGGCCGCTGACCGATGGCCGGCGTATGGATTTCTACGGACTGACTGGCCGGGAACTGCTTTGAACCGAAGGGTTTGAAATCTTTATAGAACCAGGATAGTTCTGATGTGCCGTGAGTGGGGCTGGTGTAAGAGACAGCAGTGTGTGCAATCTGATCCCATCGGGCGGGTATGACCCACTTGTAGGTCATCTTTCCATCCCTCAGAACGATTTTCGCACTGCCGTCAACCTCCAGCCGATGGGTATCGACCGAGAACTGTGACATATCGGCCTCGCTCACTCTCTGCTGATGGGGGATGAACAGCTGATTCCAGAAAAGAGCCTGGAGCGTGTAGAAACTGATTCCGTTGTCACGCAGAAAGGCCACATCGTTGTAGTTTGCCTTTACGTATTGCCTGTGAATGCGGTCGATAAACAGGACATAATCCTTCGCAAACTCGATGCGCCCCACCTCACTGTGAAGAATCGGAAGGAGGAGCTGCAGACGCACGACTTCATCCTTGCGCATACGGAGAATGCCCGGGACGGTAATGTCCTTACGGCCGTTGTTGACTGTAAAAGTAAGGTTCGACACGACATTCTTCTGGTAGAGAGCCTTGTCGGATATGTGCTGTATGTAGGAAAGCTTATTCCTTGTTGAATCGTCTGCTGTACGAAGTGTGTCACCGGTCGTAGACTTCGGCACGGACTTCAGCACGGGCTTCTGCTCCACCACCGCCTTATGCGTACCGCATGATGCCAGGACGAAGACCGCCATGCCTGCAAGCAATTTTGTTTTCGTTATCATTCTGCTATGTATTTTTTCTGTTGTATCTTTTTCTTCAGCGTAGCACTTGTGTTGCCTCCTTCGAGCGACTGCTGCCAGTACTCGAGTGCCTTTTCCATGTCGCCGGTCTGCGCATAGATGTCACCGGCATGCTCCTTGACGACACCGCTGAGTGTCGAATCGTTGCGGATGGCCTGCTCTATGTATATCTTTGCTTCCTCATAACGTTTCTCCTGAAAGAGGATCCATGCGTAGGTATCGAGGAAGGTACTGTTGGAAGGCTCTGCCTTGATGGTCTTGTAGCTCATCTGCTCCGCCTTCGCAAGATTCCGGTTCTCCACACTGAGGTAATAGGCATAGTTGTTCAGTGCCGCCGTATTGTCCGGTTTCCACTGCAGACAGCTGTCGTAAGCCTGGAAAGCCTCATCGTTGAGTCCTTTCTCGTGGAGGATGTCGCCCATGATGGCGTAGAAGTCTGACACGATGTCGGGGTTGCTGTCAGGTTTGATCTGGCCGACACCCTTTCGGAAAGTCGTCAGGGCTGCATCATTCTCATGTTTCTGGTACTGTGCCATACCCTGGAAGTAATAGAAAGCCATCTCATCCGGATTGTATTCCAGAGCCGGACGGCAGATGGCAATCACCTTGTCGTAGTCCTCTGTCTCCCAGATATTCTGAATGAGCAATATCCTTGCCCTTGAATTATCAGGTTCTACTTCGATGGCCTGCTCATAGACATGATTGATGTCAGTCTTCGGCATTTTGCGGAGTGTCATGTATGCGGCTTTCAACATGAGGATGTCGGCATTCTCCTGCGGAGCCGCCAGTGCCACAGAGAAGAGCCGCATGACTTCCGTGCTGTCAGGGGTATTGTCCTTCTGGCTGGCTGCTATGACCTGCCGCAGCAGTTCCACCTTTGTATTCTGCTCCGTCTTGGCCGACTGCAGCAGTTCCCGTCTGATCACATTCACTGTCGTCTGGTCGTCGATGCTGTTGTAGTAATCCATCATTGAGAGCCGGGCGAGTGAATTGTCAGGGTCATCCTTCAGTACGTCACGGTATTTCTGCAGGGCTTCCTTCTTCTTGCCGTTCTGCAGAAGCCAGTTCCCGAACATCACCTGATAGTTGAGTTCAAGGGGATGACTGTCGACAAGCGACTTCAGTTCGTCATACTCTTTGCGTTTCTCTCCCATCTGCTCGTAGATCTGCATCTTGCTGAGCGAGATCTGCTCGTTGCTGCCTTCGACGGTCTCCAGCCGTTCCAGCGTACTGATCATCTTCCGGTAATCATTCTGCGAGCCGTAGAGCTGGTAGAGCAGCTGCAGCACATCGGTGCGTGCCTTGTTGGAATCATAGAGCCGTTCATAGGCTTTGATGGCGTCGGGATAATCTTTCTGCGTCACGTAGAGCTGTCCGAGCTTCTCCTGATAGGCCGTATTGTCCGGGTCAAGTGCCGCCGCCTTCTCAAAGTATGCACGTGCCAGGGAGTCGTTCTTCATGTCCACATAATAGCCCGCCAGTTGATAATACACCTCCGGTGCCTGCGGATTGAGGTCACGGGCATGGCACAGAAGGTCGAAGGCAGCTGTCAGGTTGCCCATGTCCTGCTGACGCAAAGCCTCCAGATAGAAGTAATCATAGCTTTGCAGACTGTCCTTCCGGTCGGCCTGCACCGCCAGCGAAGCCCCCGTCAATGCCAAGACAAGGACCATACGGCGCATCTTTACGACATTCAATAAACCGTTACCGAACATTCGTCTGTCTCCTTTCTTTGTCTTCACTTCATACCCGTATGTCCGTAACCGCCTTCACCCCGTTCGGTCTCGTCCAGCTCTTCCACCTCGACAAACGCCGCTTGTTCGTGGCGTGCGATGACCATCTGGGCGATGCGTTCGCCGTCGTTGACAGTGAAAGGCGCACTGGAGAGGTTGATGAGCAGCACCATGATCTCCCCCCGGTAATCGGCATCAACTGTGCCCGGAGAGTTGAGAACGGTCAGCCCATGCTTCAGGGCCAGTCCGCTGCGTGGGCGCACCTGTGCCTCGAATCCGGCAGGAAGAGCGATGTGAAGCCCTGTAGGAATGAGCCTCCGCTCCATGGGCTGCAATACAATCGGGGTGTCGATATTGGCACGGAGATCCATCCCCGCACTCTGTGAAGTGGCATAGGCAGGAAGCTGCTGATGCCCTTTATTGATTACTTTTATCCGTATCATTGTCACATAATAAGGTGCAAAATTAAACAATTAATACCATAAAACTATATTTATACGGGCTAAAAAGATGGTTTTTAGCCAATTTTAATTACTTTTGCGTGTGGCTTTCAATATTCCGCCTCAACCCGACACCCCGTCGACAATTCATCAACACCCAACACTTATGGACTGGCAACAACTCATCTCCAACAAGCGGCTCGGACAGGAAGACCGGCACGCACTGCGGCACGACGACCGCTCCGAATTCAAACGCGACAGCGACCGGCTGATTTATTCCGCACCGTTCCGGCGGCTGCAGAACAAGACCCAGGTGTTCCCGCTTCCGGGCAGCGTCTTCGTACACAACCGTCTTACCCACTCGCTGGAGGTGGCTTCACTGGGCAAGTCGCTGGGCGATGACGTAGCACGGAAACTGACGGAAGTCCATCCGGAGCTGCGCGGGACGCTCTTCGAAGAGATCGGCACGATCGTACAGACAGCCTGCTATGCGCACGACATGGGGAATCCTCCGTTCGGTCACAGCGGCGAGAAGGCCATCCAGGCATTCTTCACCGAAGGACCGGGAGCCGGTCTGGAGAAGGATGTGAGCCGCCGCTTCTGGGACGACATCACCCACTTCGAGGGCAACGCCAACGCCTTCCGTCTGCTCACACACCGTTTCCTGGGCAGGAGGGAGGGGGGCTTCGTCATGACTTACAGTACGCTCGCCAGTATCGTGAAGTACCCCTTCAGCTCTTCCTATGCAGGGAAGCATGGCAAGTTCGGCTTCTTTGCCACGGAGGAGAAAACGTATCAGAAGATAGCAGACGAACTGGGCATCATCCGGAAAGACCGTTCGGAGATGGGCATCTGCTATGTCCGACACCCGCTGACTTACCTGATGGAGGCTGCAGACGACATCTGTTACGAGATCATGGACATTGAAGACTCGCACAAGCTCAAGCTCCTGTCGTCCGAAGAGACCGCCGACCTGCTTCTCGGCTTCTTTGATGAAGACACGAGACAGGGCATCCGCCGACGCATCGTGGACGAGGGGGTGACCGACCGGAACGAACAGGTGGTCTACTTCCGCGCCTGCGCCGTAGGCCTGCTGGAGGCGGAATGCGTCAGAGCCTTTGTCCGGCACGAGGAGGAAATTCTCAACGGGACATTCGAGGGGTCGCTCATCAAACACATCTCTGAACTCCCCCGACGGGCTTACGAGCACTGTACGGAGGTGTCCAAAGACAAGATTTACCGCAGCAAGGCCGTACTCGATGTCGAACTGTCAGGCTATAAGATCATGGAGACACTCATGGAAGCCCTCATCGGTGCTGCCGCAGAGCCGGACCATTTCCACAGCCAGCAGCTCATCCACCGCTTCTCCAGCCAGTACGACATCCAGAGTCCCGACAAGGAGACCCGCATCATGGCTGTGCTCGACTATATCAGCGGCATGACGGACATCTATGCTCTGGACATCTATCAGAAGATAAACGGAATCAGCCTGCCGCTGGTATAGTGAAGCCTCCCCCAGCCTCTCAAAAGGAGGGGAGTGCCTGACGGAAGCCAGTCAGGGTAAGACTCATCACCGCCCATCACCGCTTATCACTGCTTATCACTGCTTATCACCGCTTATCACCGCTTATCACCGCTTATGGAAAATCAATATAAGAAAACCTTCCCCGACCTCATGGCTGGGAAGAAAATCATCTACGTTCACGGCTTCATGTCAGCCGGATCCACCCATACCGCACAGATTCTGCGCGACTACATGCCCCAGGCAACCGTCATCGCCCCCGACCTCCCCATACATCCCGAAGAGGCGATGGAACTGCTGCGGAATCTCGTCGGCACAGAGAAGCCCAATCTTATCATCGGCACGTCGATGGGGGGCATGTACACAGAGATGATCTATGGTATCGACCGCATCTGTGTGAACCCAGCTTTCCAGATGGGAGCAACCCTTACCGAGAGCAATATGATGGGAAAACAGGTCTACCAGAACGAACGGCAGGACGGCGTGCAGGAGGTCATCGTCACCAAAGCACTGGTGAAGGAATACAGGGACATGACGGAGCAATGCTTCTCACAGGTGAACGAGGAGGAACGGCAGCACGTCTTCGGGCTCTTCGGCGATGCCGACTCCGTCGTACACACCTTCGATCTGTTCCGGGAACATTACCCGCAGGCCATCCGCTTCCACGGAGAACACCGCCTCATAGAAAAGGCCATCTTCCACTATCTCATGCCGGTCGTCCGATGGATTGACGACCGTCAGGAGGGACGCGAACGCCGGACAGTATTCATCGACCAGAACACTCTTGCCGACGGGTACGGAAAACCGAAGTCGAGCCTCCACAAAGCCTACGAGTTCTTACTCGACAACTACAACGTCTTCTTCGTCTGTCCTGCCCCGACGAACAGTCCGGAAGCCATTGCCAGGCAGCAGGAATGGATTGAAGAGACCTTCAGTACGCCGGCATGGAATCACGTCGTCTTCACCAACCAGCCACAGCTTCTTTATGGCGACTACCTCATCAGCAGCACCGGAAACGACGACTTCCTCGGAACAACACTGCACTTCGGCAGCGATGAGTTCAAAACCTGGGAAGAAATCATCACTTTCTTTGAACGCCTGGGAGGACAGTAAAGAACAGGGCAAAGCTATCTTTGCGGAATTATTTTCGTGAAAAGAAATATTTTTCTTCATGAAAAGAAATATTTTTCTTCGTGAAAAGAAATATTTTTCTTCGTGAAAAGAAATTCTTCTCTTCACGGAAATAATTCAGGACAAGTGCCGTCTGACTGCAAAGACAAACTGTAATGACCCGGTTTCAAGGCAACAGCTTTCACACAGGACATACACTAAAGATTCTGTCCTCACGCACTGCATAATTTCAACTCCTCTTCTTCGGGAAGGACGGAGAGATACTTTTCTATGGCACACGAACTTTTCACACGCATCGACGACATCCTCTCAGCGCCGGCAGAAGCACAGCCGCGCATCATGCACGAGGCACTCGTCATCGCCTGTCACGAAGGACTGAAGGAGACCCGCTACGGTTTCGGCAACCTCTCGTCGCAGGTAGAGTCGCTCTGCCGGCAGCATAACATAGCTCCACAGGACATCGTCGCCATCCAGAAGATGCGCCGGCACAGCAATTCCAGCGCACCCGTCCTGCCCGACGACGTGGCTTACGACTGCCGTGCCCTCGCTCTCTTCGTCTCTGCCGTCGTACAGGAGCCGGTCCCCCCGTTCCTTGTCGGCAGGATACCGGAACACGGACGCATGACGGAGCACATACAGATTGCAAACTACCGTTACATCCGCTGCATCGTAAGGAAGTGGAACGAGAAAACCATACAGGTGGCCGTGACCAACCAGGACTGCAGTGAGAAGCTCCTGACGGTAGACTATACGGACACGCCGGAATATGTCGACTTCAGCTATCTGCGACCGCTGCTGCGCGAGGGGATGCAGCTGAACCTCCTCGACTGCACCGTCACACACCGGAAGGTAGTGCCAAGGCTCATCGTCGTAGAGCCCGACTATCTGCTGGATATATCCGCCATCGCCAACTGCTTTGAGAGTTACGGACACCACCCGCTGCTCTTCACGGTCAACCGGCTCGGTACACGGCCTGCCAACAAATACACCGTGCTGGGTAACTTCGCCGGGGCTGCACTCGATGACATCATCAACCATCCCGGACACTACGACATCAAGGACACCTTCCGCTCCAACTTCCGGGAAAAGGCACTGGACTTCGCCACCTGTCCCGACTTTGACGCCGCAGCCTTCAAGCAGGAGGCCGGACGGCAGGTGGAGAACATCAAGGACATTGTGGATGAAATCTTCCGCACTTTCGACCGTAGAAAGGCCATCCTCGAGCCGTCTTTCGTCTGCGAACGGCTGGGCATACAGGGACGTGTGGACCTGATGACGACCGACCTGAAGCTGCTTGTCGAACAGAAGTCGGGCAAGAACATCTTTATCGAACGCAAGTTCCGGAATCCGCACGGATCACTCCATGTGGAGAAACATTATGTACAGCTGCTCCTCTACTACGGCATTCTGCAATACAACTTCCGCCTTACCCCGAAACAGGCACACATCCGGCTGATGTACTCGAAATATCCTCTGCCCGACGGACTGCTCGAGGTGGAGCCGCTGCAATCGCTCCTGCACGAGGCCATCCGCTTCCGCAACCAGGCCGTGGCGACGGAGTTCTGGATGGCAGAGAACGGAATTGGCAGAATACTGCCACTGCTTACCCCACAGACATTGAACACCGGGAAACAGAACGACCGGTTCTATCATGAATACCTCCTGCCACAGCTTACGGAGACGCTTGCACCCCTCCACCGGCTCGACAGCCTGGAACGAGCCTACTTCATGCGTATGATGACCTTTGTCATCAAGGAACAGCTTGTATCGAAAGTGGGAGCGCAGGAGGGCGTGGGAAACAGCTGTGCCAACCTCTGGAACATGCCCCTGGCAGAGAAGAAGGAGACAGGCAACATCTACACAGAACTGACCCTCATGGGCAAAGAACGCAGCACCTCGTCCAACGGCTACGACACGGTGACACTCTGCATACCCCGGCAGGGGGATGACTTCCTGCCGAATTTCCGCAGAGGAGATATGGTCTACCTCTATGCGTACAGGAAAAACGAAGAACCGGACGTGCGGAAAAGCATTCTCTTCAAGGGCTCGCTGCAGGAGATACACAGCGACCGGATCGTCGTACACCTCAGCGACGGACAGCAGAACCCCGACCTGATCAGCGGAGAACGCTTCGCCATCGAACATGCCGGAAGCGACATCGGCGGCACATCGGCCATCCGGAGCCTCTACACGTTCGTCACCTCGGAAACAGACCGCCGCCGGCTGCTCCTCGGCCAGCGTGCGCCACGTGTGGACAAGACCTTGAAATTGTCGCACAGTTACCATCCCGGTTATGACGAGATCCTCCTGAAAGCGAAACAGGCGCAGGACTATTTTCTCCTCATCGGTCCTCCGGGGACGGGGAAGACCTCACAGGCACTGCAGTTCCTTGTGCGTGAACAGTTAGCAGAATGTAATAATGTTCAAAGCTCAAAGCTCAAAGCTCAAAGTTCTATCCTTCTCCTGGCCTATACAAATCGTGCTGTCGACGAGATCTGCAACATGCTTTCAGAGAATATACTGGACTATATCCGCATGGGTAATGAGTTCAGTTGTTCCCCGGAATACAGCGACCATCTGTTGCAGGAGGTCATCGACGAGAGCCCGTCTCTTCACACCATCAGGTCGACCTTGGAGAATGCGCGGATTGTGGTAGCCACCACCTCAACGATGAATTCCCGTTCTGCCCTGTTCAACATCAAGCAGTTTGACCTCGCCGTCATCGACGAGGCGAGTCAGATATTAGAACCGAATATTATCGGGCTGCTGACAAGCCGGCACGGGGAAGAGCGGGCAATCCGGAAGTTCATACTGATCGGCGACCACAAACAGCTGCCGGCGGTTGTGCAACAGAGTGATGCGGAAGTGATTGTCGAAGACGAAACACTGGAAGCTATCCACCTCACCTCCTGCGCCAACTCCCTCTTCGAGCGGCTCATCCTCACTGAGCGGGCAGCAGGACGCACAGACTTCATCGGCACACTGCACAAACAAGGACGAATGCACCCTGACATTGCCGATTTTGCCAACCGCAGGTTCTATGCGAAAGAGCAACTGGAATGTGTGCCCTTGACACATCAGCTGGAACAGACCTTGCCTTATCATGAAGTAAGCGAAGACGAGACTGACGACATCTTGAAGACCCATCGCATGATTTTCATTCCTTCAAAACCCTGCCGGCAACTGAATGTTTCCGAAAAGGTAAACACGGAAGAAGCACGGATCATTGCCGATCTGCTCCGCCGTCTGCACCGGCAGCTCGGCAGCGACTTCAATCCGCAGAAATCCGTGGGAGTCATCGTTCCCTACCGCAATCAGATAGCCATGATTCGCAAGGAAATCGAGAAACTCGGCATCCCGGGACTGGAAGAAATCAGCATCGACACGATCGAACGCTACCAGGGCAGCCAGCGTGACATCATCCTCTATTCCTTCACGATTCAAAGCCGTTACCAGCTCGATTTCCTCACCGCCAATACTTTCTATGAGGACGCCCAGCCCATCGACCGGAAGCTGAACGTCGCCATCACACGGGCACGCAAGCAGCTGGTTCTTACCGGCAATGAGGCAACGTTAAGACAGAACCCGCTCTTCGCAGAACTCATCGACTACATCAAGGGAAAAGGTGGCTACTACGAAGACGGCTGTTGAAACGGTATGTGGAAAAGTACAGCCGGCAGGTTGTAATATACAAGGAAAAACATTATTTTTGCACTGTGTTTAGATGAAAGATGTCGTATGACGGAAGGCATTAAGCGTATGATTATGATGAAGAAAAAGACACTTTTCTTATTGCCGGTTCTTTGTGTGATGCTCCTGTCGTGTACGGACAGGAAACCTGCCAGCAGCGTTCATGAGGAACCGATATTGCGGAAAGATACAGTCTCCGCAAAGAAAATGGAGGTTGCAGAAACCGTGAAGGCGAAGCCGCTTACGTATAAGATTCTTGTACCCTTCCTCTATCGCCTGTGTGACCCGGACACGCTGATAAACAGGAACTGGACTGAACTTTACCAGCAAGGAAAGGATTATTACGTTGGAAAGGCGCATTATCGAATTCGGAAAGAGGAAGACCCCTGTACAGGTGATTTGGCATCAGACCTGCGGGGAAAGCGGAAAACGATTCTGTTTGTCAATCAGCTGCCCATAAGAATGGGAAAGGTACAGGTGGCTGACGTTGAACTCTCGGACAGTTCTTACCTTGAACCCGGTACTGTCCGTAATTTCACTTTTTCCGGGAAACGTTACAAGTTAGAGGCAAAGGCGAAAGGGGAGGACATCTACAAGAATTACTGTCTGCTGCTGAACGGAGAGCGGATTGTCCGGGAAGCGCAGGTGGACGATGCTTGGTTCCGTCTTCTCTTTGCCGGCGACCTGGATGGTGACGGAAAGCTGGACCTGGTTCTTTCGGTACCGGCACATTATGAGAATCTCAGGGTCGTGCTGTTCCTGTCGTCTTGTGCACAGGGCAGGCAGCAGCTGGGGAAAGCCGCCGAGGTAGATGACGACTTCAGCTGTTAGTTCCGGCCTGTATCTTGTGGGGGCCGTCAACTGACCAGTGTGGAATTTTCAGAACATACTTGAAGAATATCAGATAGCATCTTATAGCTTTCTTTTTCAAGTCAGCAGCCAAGCAGATGGGAGAGGCATTAGAACAAAAGAGGAAGAATGGGCGTATGATGTTCTTCTTTTAATGTTCCGATTCTTTTCACAATCAGCTTGTAAAGAAGAGTGTTACCCAAGTATTCGCTTAGTCACTTACAATTAACTTGTCAACTTATCATCCCGTCAACTTATAAAGCAATGTTTCAGGAAACTCCCATACAACTCTTACAACGACAGCGGTTATTGCTCCAGATGGAGTATTATGCCGAAAAGGAAACCTTCAGAAAACAGACGGAAACCACCGGTATGCAGCGGAAAGTGAAACGGGGCGATGCCTGGTTTCCACTAAAGGTAGGCAAGCGGTTCTATAACGGACTGAACCAGCTGTGCATTGAGGTGTTCCGTACGCAGGACGGAGACATAGAACACAACTTTGAATGCGGCCGACCGTTGTTGTTCTTCAGGTATGTTGATGGTGGAGACAAGGCAGGTGGCAGACTGAAATACTACGGTTTTACGGGTACTGTATCGTATGTGGAAGGCGACCGTATGGTAGTTGCAGTCCCCGACTCCGCCCCCTTGCCGGACCTTCAGTCGGCTTCGGAGCAGACAGGCTGCCAGTTGGGCTTTGATGAGACAAGCTACCAGATGATGTTCGACGCGCTGGACCGTACAATGAAGGCAAAGGGAAACCGGCTGGCCTACCTGCGCGACTTGTTCTGTTCACGGAAGAAGGCAGAGAAATTCTCCTTTGCTCCTATTCGTCTGCCTTGGCTAAACCCTACGCAGGAACGGGCGGTCAACGGGGTTCTGTGGGCGAAGGATGTGGCGGTCGTCCACGGTCCGCCGGGAACAGGAAAGACGACGACACTGGTCGAAGCCATCAATGAGACACTGATGCGGGAGAGCCAGGTGCTGGTCTGTGCACAAAGCAATATGGCAGTAGACTGGATCTCTGAAAAACTCATCGACCGGGGCATCAATGTCCTGCGCATCGGCAATCCTACCCGTGTGAATGACAAGATGCTCGGTTTCACATACGAACGGAAGTTCGAGGCACATCCGGATTACCCACAGTTATGGTCGATACGGAAGGCTATCCGTGAATTGCGGAATAATAGGAAAAGGGGATCTGAGAGCTATCATCAGAAGATGGACCGTCTGAAGAGCCGCGCCACGGAGCTTGAGATACGCATCCACACCAGTCTGTTCGGCGAGGCACGTGTCGTTGCTTCTACCCTGGTCGGGGCCGGCAGCAGGGTGATGGAGGGGCAGAAGTTCACCACCTTGTTCATAGACGAGGCAGCACAGGCACTGGAGGCTGCCTGCTGGATTGCCATCCGCAGGGCTTCGAGAGTCATCCTGGCGGGCGACCACTGCCAGCTGCCGCCGACAGTAAAGAGCATTGCCGCCTTGCGGGGAGGATTGGGCAAGACACTGATGGAACGCATCGTGGAGAACAAGCCGGAGGTCGTGACACTGCTGAAAGTGCAGTATCGCATGAACGAAGAAATCATGCGTTTCTCGTCCGACTGGTTCTATGGCGGACAGGTGGAGGCGGCTCCGCAGATCAAGTACCGAGGCATCCTCGATTATGACAACCCGATGGTATGGATTGACACCTCTGATGATACCATGACAGCAGCGTCCGGTTCAACGGCAATTGAAGGTAATCAAACATCTGTTCCATCAGTCGAAGACAAGGAAGCCTCCTTCCACGAGCAGTTTGTCGGTTCTTCTTTCGGGCGCATCAACAAAGGAGAAGCAGAGCTGACACTCAAGACATTGAAGGATTATTTCACGAAGATTGGCAGGCAGCGTGTGCTGGAAGAACGGATTGACGTAGGTATCATCTCGCCTTATCGTGCCCAGGTGCAGTACCTCCGCAGCCTGATAAAGAAGCGGGAGTTCTTCAAGCCTTATCGGAGTCTTGTCAGCGTGAATACGGTTGACGGCTTCCAGGGACAGGAGCGCGACGTGATACTCATCTCTCTTGTGCGTTCCAATGAAGAAGGGCAGATCGGTTTCCTGCGTGACCTGCGGCGTATGAATGTTGCCATAACACGTGCCCGCATGAAGCTGATAATCCTCGGCAATGTCCGGACAATGACCCGCCATCCCTTTTACAAGAAGTTGTGGGACAGCCTTTCCACAGACTCGTGATGCGCTGCCCGGTTCTTCCCAAGGAAGATGAACCGGATTCACCAGAACAGAAAACCAGTGGAATGACCTTGCGTCGTCCTGCCGCATGATACATCCGCAGAAAACAAATGCTCCGGCAAGCAAAACTTGCCGGAGCATTTCATATTGGCAGGATGAGCCTTTTATCCGTAAATGATATTCCCGTTCTCGTCCTTGTATTCGTCGAGTCCCTTCTCATAGGTAGCCATGGCGCGGAGGCTCATGCCCACATTCGAGAAGCCACCGTCGTGGAAAAGATTCTGCATGGTCACCTTGCGGGTGAGGTCGGAGAACATCACGATACAGTAGTCGGCACACTCGTCAGCACTGGCATTGCCCAGAGGCGACATACGGTTGGCAAAGTCGAAGAGCTTGTCCATGCCCTTCACACCGGCACCGGCCGTTGTCATCGTGGGCGACTGGGAAATGGTATTGATACGGACATGATGCTCACGGCCGTAGATGTAACCGAAACTGCGGGCGATACTCTCCAGCAACGCCTTCGCATCCGCCATGTCATTGTAACCGTAGAAGGTACGCTGGGCTGCAACGTAAGACAATGCCACGATGGAGCCGTAATCGTTGATGGCATCGAGCTTCTTGGCACTCTGAATCATCTTGTGGAACGAAACGGCAGAGATGTCGAGCGTGGTGTCGAGCATCTTGTAGTCCAGGTCATCGTATGTACGGTGCTTGCGGACGTTCGGTGACATACCGATGGCGTGCAGGACAAAGTCAATCTTTCCCCCGAGGATTTCCATGGAACGCTTGAAGACGTTCTCCAGGTCTTCTACATTGGTGGCATCTGCAGGAATCACTTCACAATGCAGCTTCTCCGACAGAGCACTTACCGTACCCATACGTACGGCTACAGGCGTGTTGGACAGGGTGATTACCGCACCTTCTTCCACTGCTCGTTCTGCTACTTTCCATGCGATTGACTTCTCGTTGAGGGCACCGAAAACAATACCTCTTTTACCTTTTAATAAGTTGTAACTCATAATCCCATTATTGAAATTTGGTGTAAAGGTAAGCAAAAAAGGTTGATTTGGCAAGAATTTATACATAAATAACATCTGGATGCCAGCTGGAATTATATGTTTTTTCGTAAATTTGCAACATCCTCCCGAAATGGCAGAAACTTCAGCAGAAGCCTGAAAGGGGGATGACATATATGGGAAAGCGTTTACTAACGCTTTGTTCTTGGCGATCTGAAACTTCGCAACTTTCAACTACTGTCAAGGATGAGGCAACGGTAGATGCCTTGTGGATGTGTGTACATCTAACCCGGAGTATGCTCTATCGCCAGAGAGGGTATGCCTTGGGTGAGATATATCATATCGGCGTGGCTTCTACGTTGCTCGTTCAACAGGAATGGGCAATGCGGGGACAGTAGATCTTTCGTGGGGGTAGACTCATTCTGCTTATAAAAAATCTTCTAAAGTTTAGAGTGGCCAGGATGCTGACAATGAGGACAGGATTACCGACTGTTTACTGCAAAAGTTTATTTCTCATTTGCTGTCACTTTTAACATTCTTCACTAATACATTGTCTATTAGTCTGTTATACGTATTTACAGAGTGACAGCAGTGACAGGAAAAAAATCACAGCAGACCAATCACAGGCGCATCTGCCGTGAATGAATGCCAGACTATGTCTTATCCTAAAGTATATTCTTCTGCGGCAGCCTCTTTATTGGGGAATCACGATTATTCAGAAAGCTTACTTTCAGGAGAATTATAATGCTTAACATGATCCGTACTAAGCCTTGACACTATGGGCGTACACCCTCAACACCATTCGTGTTTACCCTCGGCACACTGACAGTAAAGAATCAGTGGAGGTAAATGATAATCCCCATTAATTATCTATTGGTCCTGACTTTGTTCTTATTCCCCCAATTGAAAACAGAGAAAACAACAGCCTTCCCTGTTATATACCTTAATATAATGAAAAGAAAAAAGGCTGTACCAAAATGACTGACGGTAACAATCCACAGAAACACATAGTCTGAGCGTTCCTGAAGGAAACCCGTTGACACACGGACAAGCCGTGCATCCTCACATCTTGATACAACCTGTCTTTAATATCAGGCAGTCGCCATACCCCAATCCCGTCATCCGTCTACAATCAGCCTCCACGAATCTGTGTATTCCGGAAAAGGACAGTATCGGAAACGGAAACATACAGAACGAAAGCTGCCGAGACCCGACACTGCCGATTCAGAATGGCAGATCGTCAGTGGAGTCTTCTGCAGGCTGTGCCGGAGGGAACGGAGCTGTCTGTGCCGTTGCAGAAGAAGGGGCAGCCTGCTGGCCTGGAGCAGCAGCAACGGGGGGAACTCCTGCCTGCACCGCCGCAGCATCTACCCGTTGGATATTCCATGCCCGGACGTTATTAAACCAACGGCCATTATACTCATGTGCATCTATATCGAAGCTGACATTGATTTCTTCGCCGGCCTTGATGGCAAACTGTTCAATCCTGTCAGCACCGAATATATTGAAAACCATTTTCTTTGGATACTGATCATGCGTTTCAATGACATACTCTTGTGACTTCCATGGTCCGCGAGCTGAAGTGCCTTCACGTGCTGGAAGGACTGCAATTACTTTTCCTTGTAAATCCATTTATCTACTTGTTTTGGTTATTTTATTACTATAAACTGTCTGCGAAATTACTAAAATAGTTCTAAAATCCGAAACTTTTATACCTATTTTTTGTTTTTCACATCCCTTTTTCGTATTTTTGTACGTTGAAGTGGCGAGACGATGGGGAATGGCTTCTGTCGGCTTGACAAATATGAAGCAAAATGAAAATATTAACTAAAATAGATACTAATGAGATTTAACCTTTCAAGTACTGCCTTGAGCAGCCGTTTGTTGACTCTCTCTCGAGTAATCAATAGCAAGAATTCCCTTCCAATACTGGATTGCTTCTTGTTTGAAGTTCACGATGGACAGCTTACGATTACTGCATCAGACAGTGAGAATATCATGCGTGGGACATTAAATCTTGAGAATTGCGAAGGCGAGGGCGACTTTGCCGTGAACAATCACACAATTCTCGATGCCGTGAAAGAACTGCCCGAACAGCCTTTGGCACTGAATGTGAACATGGAGGAGATGAAAATCTATGTCACCTATCAGAATGGTTCGTACAATTTCCCCATCCTCGGTGCAGACGAATACCCCAAGGTACAGCCGATGTCTGAGACAGCCACTACTGTCACCATCGGAGCGGAAAAGCTCTCGGACAGTCTGACCCGTTCGCTCTTTGCAACAGCACAGGACGAGCTTCGTCCGGTGATGAATGGCATTTACTTTGACTTGAAGGAAGACGGTCTTGCCATCGTGGCCAGTGATGGTCACAAACTGGTCAGGAACAGGAATTTCTCTGTCAAGAGTGAGACCCCTGCGGCATTTGTACTGCCCAAGAAACCAGCGACATTGCTGAAGAACGTACTGTCCAAAGACGGCGGTGATGTCATTATCCGTTTCGACGACCGTTCAGCAGAAGTGTCTTTTGCAGAGGGCAACCTGGCCTGCCGGCTGATAGAAGGGAAATATCCGAACTACAACAGCGTGATTCCATTGGACAACCCTAATCAGGTTACCATCGACCGCAAGTCCTTGATTGGTGCTCTGCGCCGCGTGCTTCCGTTCGCAAGTGACTCTTCACAGCTGATCCGCTTTCACGTTTCATCAGGCTTGCTGGAACTTAATGCCGAAGACATCGACTTCTCAACAAGTGCCAAGGAAAGCATTGTCTGCGAGTATGGCGGCAATCCGATGAGCATAGGCTTCAAGGGATCAAGTATGCTTGACATCCTGAACAACCTTGAGAGTGACGACGTGGTCATCCAGCTGGCAGACCCCTCACGTGCAGGTGTGATTGTACCAGCTGTACAACCTGAGAATGAGGATGTTCTCATGCTGATTATGCCCATGCTGCTGAACGACTGACAAGCATAAGCTGAACAGATTTTACCGGGAGAATGGCTGTGTTTCTTCTACGATATGGCTATTCTCCCTTACAATTATTATATATTGTGGTACAGACCAACGATATGAAACTGAATTTGACAAAACCTCTGGTTGTCTTCGACCTGGAAACGACAGGGCTTGACCTTGTCAACGACCGGATTATCCAAATCTCCTTCATCAAGGTTCTTCCAGACGGAAAGGAAGAAAGAGAGAACATCTTTATCAATCCCGAAAAGCCGATTCCTACTGAAGTAACACAGTTGACAGGCATATCGGACAAGGATGTAACAGATGCACCGACCTTCAGACAGAAAGCAAAGGAACTTGCAGACAGATTCGCCGGCTGCGATTTCGCCGGTTTCAATTCCAACCGTTTTGATGTACCGATGCTGGCAGAGGAATTCCTACGTGCAGGAGTAGACTTTGATTTTTCGAAGAGCCGGCTGATAGATGCGCAGAACATCTATCACAAGATGGAACGCCGCAACCTCGCTGCAGCATATAAGTTTTACTGTGGCAGAAAAATGGAAGAAGACTTCGAGGCGCATAAGGCCGACCAGGACACAGAGGCTACATGGCGTGTACTGCAGGGAGAACTCGACATGTATTCACCGGACCGACAGGAAGAAGCCGACCGTGTGCTGGCCAACGATATGGATGAGCTGGCAGAATTTTCACGTATGAACGATTTTGTTGACTTTGCCGGACGCATGGTATGGAAAGAGATGACCGACAAAGATGGAAATACGCTGCTTGATGCAGCCGGCAGGCCACGTCGCCACGAGGTGTTCAACTTCGGGAAATACAGAGGCTGGGACGTGGCAGAAGTATTGCACAGAGATCCAGGTTATTACAGTTGGATGCTGGCAGGCGACTTCACCTATAACACGAAACAGGTTCTGACACGTATCCGGTTAAGAGAGTTTAACAACAAATGAGGAAATGCTGAAAGGAAAGAATATAGTATTAGGCATAACAGGGTCGATCGCAGCTTACAAGAGCTGCCTCATCATCCGTGAACTGATAAAAGATGGTGCAGAGGTACAAGTCATCATTACGCCTGCCGGCAAAGAATTCATCACACCGGTCACACTGTCCGCACTGACACATAAACCTGTTGTCAGCGAGTTCTTCTCACAAAAGGACGGAACATGGAACTCTCACGTAGACCTTGGCCTATGGGCAGATGCCATGCTTATTGCGCCCTGTACAGCCTCTACTCTGGGGAAGATGGCCGGCGGAGTGGCAGACAATATGCTCATTACAACTTACCTCTCTATGAAAGCTCCCGTGTTTGTTGCCCCGGCAATGGATCTGGATATGTACAGACATCCTTCGACACAGAAGAACATAGAAATCCTGAGAAGTCATGGCAATCATATCATTGAGCCGGCCAGCGGATTTCTTGCCAGCGGACTGGAAGGAAAAGGAAGAATGGAAGAACCCGGGAATATCGTGAAGGCTATGGAGGATTTTTTCTCAAGTCCAACTGAAATAAAAGCGGATATCAGTGAGCTGAAAGGAAAGCGTATCCTTGTCACCGCAGGCCCGACCTATGAGAAGATAGACCCCGTACGTTTCATAGGCAACTATTCGTCTGGCAAGATGGGCTTTGCTTTGGCAGAGGAATGCTGCCGGCGAGGAGCAGAAGTTACACTTGTCGCTGGCCCGGTAAACCTTTCCTGCTCTGGCAGAATCCGCCGTATTGACGTAGAGAGCTGTGGTGAGATGTTTGAAGTTGCGACACAGGTATTCCCCCAATGCGATGCCGCCATACTCTGTGCCGCCGTTGCCGACTTCTGCCCGGAAGAAATTGCCGGCCGGAAACTCAAAAGGAAAGACGATGGACTGCTGCTAAAATTAAAACCGACGCAGGACATTGCCGCCGAAATAGGCAGAATGAAGAGAGGACGACAGCGTATCGTGGCATTCGCATTGGAAACTGACGAGGAAGAGAGCAATGCCCGGAAGAAACTTGAAAAGAAGAATGCAGACTTCATCGTACTGAATTCAACAAGGATTCCGGGGACGACTTTCCAGTCGGACGATAACCAGATTACGATTATCAATAATGAAGGAGAGAAGCATTACACAAAGAAGCCCAAGACAGAAGTGGCTCGGGATATTATTGATGAGCTTGTGTCTATTCTCTAAGAATACGCTGCAAGGACAGGAGCTGAATGCAAAAGTAACTGTGAATCATAGTCAGATTCAAGGTACGGATGCATCGGTCTTCGACAACCTCCAGCAGACTTTGGAACAGTTTATCAACACAAGACAGTGGACGCACTTCAACTTTCAGCGGAATGAGCGTATAGGCTGTAATTTTAATATTACAGTAAACAAGTATGACCCGGGAAGCAACCTGTTCACCTGCTCGGCCCTGATACAGGCCAACCGGCCTGTCTACAATGCAGCCTACACGTCTACACTCTATAACAATCAGGACGGTGACTTCAACTTCACCTTTGCCCAGTACGACCAGATAGAGTTCAACGAAGAAAATATAGACAATCAGCTGACGGCCTTGATTGCATACTATGCCTATCTCATCATAGGGATGGACCTTGACTCTTTCTCACCGATGGGCGGAGAAGATGTTCTCCAACGCTGTATGAACCTGACGAACAATGCGCAGAACCTTAGTTTTACAGGATGGAAGGCCTTTGACAATTCACGCAACCGCTTCGCCATCATTAACGATTATCTTGATGGGGCTATGAGGCCTTTCCGCCAGCTGCAATACGATTACTATAGAACAGGACTGGATGAAATGGCCAATAATGCCGAACGAGGCCGGACGAATATTACCACTGCATTGGAAAACGGATTGGAAAAAGCACACGAGAACCGTCCGACAAGCCTGTTACCGCAAATATGGACGGACTACAAGAAAGATGAGCTGGCCAATATATATAAAGGTAAGGGTACGCAAAAAGAAAAAGAACAGGTTTATAACATCCTCTTCGGCATCAATGCCAGTCAGAACACGACATGGGAAAAAATCAAACAATAGGAATCATACAGCCGGACTCCATCACCTTTAGCATTGACAAAAAGTTAGTAAAGATATGCTGAAACATCTATATATAAAGAACTTCACATTGATTGACCAGCTGGATATCGCCTTTCATTCTGGATTCTCGGTTATCACGGGAGAGACGGGAGCGGGAAAGAGTATTATCCTTGGAGCAATCGGCCTGCTTCTGGGCAACAGGGCAGACAGTAGACAGATAAAGCAAGGAGAAAAAAAATGTACCATCGAAGCTCATTTCGACCTCTCCAATTACGGGTTTGAATCTTTCTTTGAGGCGCATGACATTGATTTTGAACCAGAAGATACGATTGTCCGCCGCGAAGTGACAGCTACAGGAAAGTCGAGGGCTTTCATCAACGACACGCCGGTTTCATTGCAGATGATGCGTACTCTGGGCGAACAGCTTATAGACATTCACTCACAGCATCAGAACCTGCTCCTGCAGAAAGACGATTTCCAGCTGAATGTTGTGGATATTATTGCCCAGGACCGTAAGGAACTGACGGCGTATCAATCATCGTATCAGCTTTATAAAGATGCCGAGAAACATCTTTCAGAAATAAAAGAGCAGATTTCCAAGGCTAAGGAAAACGAGGATTTCATGCGCTTCCAGTTCGGCGAACTGTACAGTGCTGACTTGGTGGAAGGCAGGCAGGAGGAACTTGAAAAAGAGAGCAAAACACTCTCTCATTCAGAGGATATAAAGACAGCTTTCTATGAAGCTGACCATTTTTTGAACGACGATGATGAAGGCATTATCAGTAAGCTGACGGCAAGTCTTGAAAGCCTTGAGAAGGTAGAGAACGTTTACCCAAAGGCACATGAGCTGGTACAGCGTCTTTCCTCTGTACACATCGAATTGAAAGATATGGCAGATGAAATAGGAAGCGAAGCTGTAAACATCGACTTCGACCCGTCACGTCTGGACAATATCAACCGACAACTTGACCAATTAAACGCACTTGAACAGAAGTTCCATGTGTCCACAGAGAAAGAGCTGATTGAAATCAGGAATGATATGGAAAGACAGCTGAAGAATATAGACAACTGTGATGAGGAACTTAATGCGCTTGAGCAGGAAGTGAAGTCAAAGCTGGCTGGATGTGAGAAGCTGGCTGGAGAATTGACAGCCCGTAGACGGAAAGCAATCAAGACTGTAGAAGAACAGATGAGCAGACGGCTCATTCCACTTGGCATTCCCAACGTCAGGTTCAAAGTAGACTTATCGGATAAGCCTTTGTCAATGGATGGCGCGGACAAGGTCCAGTTTCTTTTCTCTGCCAACAAAAGTACGGACATGGAACCGGTTGCACAGGTGGCTTCCGGTGGTGAGATTGCACGCGTGATGCTGTCGCTGAAAGCCATGGTGAGCGGTGCAGTGAAACTGCCAACCATCATCTTTGATGAGATTGACACGGGTGTCAGCGGCAAGACAGCACAGAAGATGGCGCTCATCATGCAGGAAATGGGCAATAACAACCGCCAGGTAATTTCCATTACCCACCTGCCTCAGATAGCAGCTCTCGGAAACTCACATTATAAGGTAGAGAAAGAAGAAACTACAGAAGGGACCCGCAGTCATATGCATGAGCTGACCGCAGAACAGCGTGTAGGCGAAATCGCCCAGATGCTTTCAGGTGCAGACATCTCTGACGCAGCTCTCCAGAATGCCCGCGAACTGCTGAATCTCGGTAAAAAATAACCAAACAATCTTATGACAGTGCATACAATGAAAGAAAAAATGAATATGATTGTAAAGAGGGTTTCCCTCACCTTCGCTTTTCTCCTGGGCTTCTTGACAACGGTCGTCGCACAGCCTGGGACCGTAAAAAAAACAGCTGATGCCGCTTTCACACTGACCACCTTCAAAGCTGATGGAAGCATTCTGGCAACATCTAATGGCGTCTGTATCAGTACAGACGGTATTGCTGTGAGCCCATGGAAGCCCTTTGTCGGAGCCGACAAAGCTGTCATTGTGGATGCGAAGGGACAGCGACACGATGTGGTGTGTCTGCTTGGTGCCGATGAAATCTACAATGTGGCAAAATTCCAGGTGAGCGGGAAAACTTCGGCTGCACCTCTGGCAACAACAGTCTCTGCCAGTGAATCTCTGTGGATTACACCTATGGCAAAGAGCGGCAATGCTGTGAAGGCCGATGCTTCAAGCATCGAAAAATTCATGGACAGATACAATTATACGATTCTGACATCCGCTGCTACCGATAAGTTGAACGGTGCTCCAGTCGTCAACGCCAAAGGGCAGGTAATCGGTCTCTTCAGTATATCAGGTACTTCACAGAGCGCAACAGATGCAAACTATCCCAAGGATTTTGTATTGAAAGGGTTGTCACAGAATGATGCGTCCCTCCGCCAAAGCGGCCTCCGTATCGGTCTTCCGCATACCCTGGAAGAAGCTGTCGTGGCATTAATGCTGTCATCAGAGAAGCCGGAGAATGTGCATGAGGCCGTCATCAAAGACTTCATAGAAAAGTTTCCACAGGCGAACGACGGCTATTTTGCTCTGGCAAATATGCAGATTGCAAAAGGAGAGATTTCCGATGCGGACAAAACACTGCAGACTGCCATAGGAAAAGCCAAGGCCAAGGACGAAGCACATTACAATTATGCCCGACTTGTCTATCAGAATGTACTCATCCCATCACTTGAGGAGAAAGTGAAGGCTGTCGGATGGAGTCTCGACAAAGCTCTGGGCGAAATCCAGCAGGCACAGTCCATCAAGCAGGTTGACGCTTACCGTCACCTTCAGGCACAGATTATCTTTGCGAAAGGCGACTATGAGAAGGCTTACACAGAGTTTGAAGCACTGACCAGGACAAAGTTCAATAATCCCGAACTTTATCTGGAGATGGCACAGAGCCGACAACATCTGGGAGCTACAGACAAGGAGATTCTCGACCTGCTCAACAAGAGCATCGAACTCTGCGATACCCCCTACGTGTCTACTTCTGCACCTTATTTCTATACACGGGGGCAGCAGTTGGAGAAGATGGGCGAATATCGCAAGGCTATACAGGACTATTACACCTACGAATACTTCAATCAGGGACGGCTCGGTGCAGGCTTCTATTATATGCGTGAACAGTGTGAGGTGAAGGGACGTATGTGGCAGCAGGCACTGCAGGATATTCTCATTGCCTCACGCCTCGACCCCAAAGAACCACTGTATCCGACTGAGGCAGGAAGTCTTCTCCTGCGTCTGAACAAGATGGATGCGGCAGCAAGTGCCGCACGGCAGGCTATACAGCTGGATGCCTCCCTTCCTGACGCCTACCTGATCTTGGGCATTGCACAGTGTGAGAATAAACAGAAAGCAGAAGGATTCCGGAATATCCAGAAGGCAAAAGAACTGGGCAACAAGCAAGCCGAAACATTCCTGCAGAAGTACAAATAACATTTTCTGCCCCTGTGTAAACAGACAACCCGCTTTCACAATAACTGCAGTTACAGTATCTAAACAATACTGTAGCTGCATTTTTTATGCACGGACATTTCCGAATCAGACTGATCCGCACCGGGCAGACTGATCGTCTTCTACCGAGACCATATAAAAGAGGAATTTGATGAAAAACAAATAAATCTGTTAAAATCATAACTAATGATGATTATTTCTTAATCATTTACAATCTGTTTCAAATATAATACCTATATTTGCAAAACGAACAAGGTCAAATTCCTATGAAACTAAAAACCATCTTTACAAGAATGAAAAGTATGCTGGAGAATTTTCTGGCATGTATGTCATATAAGCAGAAAGTTGCCTTATCTCTGCTATGCGGCATCATAGTAGGACTGACAGGTTTATTCCTTTATTTACTCCGTATACACACTTATATAGTAGGTGATGATCCTGCAGCGTGTATCAACTGCCACATCATGTCGCCATACTATGCAACATGGTCACATTCGGCACACGCCAGAAACACCACTTGCAACGACTGCCACGTACCGAACAACAACATGGCAGCCCATTACGCCTTCAAAGGAATGGATGGCATGAAGCATGTTGCTTATTTCGTGACCCACAGTGAATCACAGTCTATCGAGGCAGAAAATGCATCCGCTGAGGTGATCATGGACAACTGCATCCGTTGCCATAAACAGCTCAACCAGGAGTTTGTCAAAACCGGACGTATCGACTACATGGAAGCAAAACGCGGTGAAGGGAAAGCCTGCTGGGACTGTCACCGTGATGTGGCTCACATGAACAAGAACTCTCTCTCCAGTACGCCGGGAGCCGAGTTCGTAGAACCTATGCCGCCGTCTCCCGTACCACAATGGCTACAGAAAGCGTTGGGGAGAGAGTAAAGAATTCTCATCGCGTCTTGAATTTCCCCACTACCCTCTTCTCACCCATCATCGCTTATCATCGCTTAATCATCCATAGAATAAAAATCAAAAACCTATAATTATGGCAAAAACATTAAAGAAATGGCAAGGCTGGTTGCTCTTCGGAGGAGCCATGGTCATTGTGTTCGTACTTGGTCTGCTCTGCTCATCCATGCTCGAAAGGAGAGCTGAAGTGGCAAGCATCTTCAATAACCGACGGACACAGATGACAGATTCCATCGTCGCACAGAACGAGAAATTTGCAGAAGACTTCCCACGCGAATACCAGACGTGGGCAATGACTGAAGACACGAGCTTCGTAAGCAAGTACAACTCTTCTCAGGAGGTTGACGTACTGGCCCAGCGGCCGGAAATGGTGATTCTGTGGGCGGGGTATGCCTTCTCAAGGGACTATAACACGCCACGTGGACACCGTCATTGTATCGAAGACCTGCGGAAGATCCTGCGTACAGGAAGTCCAGGGGTCGATGGACAGGAAGACATACAGCCCGGCACCTGCTGGACCTGCAAGGGACCGGACGTTCCACGCCTGATGCGTGAGAAAGGAACGGATAAATTCTATGCTGCCAAGTGGAGCGACTGGGGACCAGAGGTCATGAACACCATCGGTTGCTCTGACTGCCATGATGCACGGACAATGGACCTTCGTCCCGCTCGTCCTGCACTCTATGAGGCGTGGGATCGCGTCGGCAAAGACGTGAAGAAAGCCACCCATCAGGAGATGCGTAGCCTGGTCTGCGCACAGTGCCACACGGAATACTACTTTGAAAAGGAAAATGGCAATTATCTCCATTTCCCTCAGGAAAAGGGTATGACGTGTGAGGCAGCAGAAGAATATTACGACAGTATCGGCTTCTACGATTACATCAATCCGCTCTCCAAAGCGAAAATCCTCAAGGCTCAGCACCCGGGCTATGAACTCTATCTGCAAGGCATCCACGGACAGCGCGGTGTCTCCTGTGCCGACTGCCATATGCCTTACATCTCTGAAGGCGGTGTGAAATTTACTGACCACCACGTGATGAGTCCGCTGGCACATATCGACCGTACCTGCCAGACCTGTCACCGTCAGGATGCCGAGACCTTGCGCCAGAACGTTTACGAACGCCAGCAGAAGATTTACGACTTCCGCACACACGTGGAGAGAGAGCTTGCCGCCGCCCATATCGAGGCAAAATTCGCCTGGGACAAGGGAGCGACGGAAGCGGAAATGCAGACAGCATTGTCCGATCTCCGCAAAGGACAGTGGCGTTGGGACTATGCCGTAGCAAGCCATGGTGCGGCCTTCCATGCGCCACAGGAAGTAATGCGACTCCTCGCCAGTGCCATGGAATATGCCAAAGATGCACGTCTGCAGATAGCTCGTGTCGTAGCACGTCACGGATTTACAGGTCAGATTCCTCTGCCCGACATCTCTACCAAGGCGAAAGCGCAGTCTTATATTGGGCTGGATATGCCAAAGCTCAAGAAACAGAAGAAGCAGTTCCTTGATACGATAGTACCAAAGTGGATTGAGACTGCACGCAAGAACAAACGGTTCATAACGAAACCTATGTAATCGGTTGACAGTTGACAGCTGAGAGTTGACAGTTACTTCTGTCGGCTGACGGCTGTCAACTGGTCAATATAAGTCTAATTATATGATAATAAGAGAAGTGACAGTATAGTATATAACAAGGCAAGGGGTTCTGCAATAAGAAGTGTTCGTACAGGCCGGGGAGCTCACAGATAAAAAAGTCCGCCATTCCTGTCAGACATAAAGAAAAGAGTGGTATGGGCATAAGGCTGATGTCATGAAAACTGGACAGGGACAGGGCAATGGTGACTTCATCTCTAAACCGAGTACGGCACTCAAGGAATCATCTGAAACCGAATGCCGGCCGGGTAGCATATAGATGAGCGGCAGGATGGACCTGGAACCCTTAAGTTACAGGCCTCTGAAAAAAGACTTTAAGGAAGAAAGACAACAGTAAACACTCCCTACCCGCCCCGTCCGATTTCCCAGTTATCCCAGAAGCCGTCAAACTATCCAGCTGTCAACTATCAACTGTATTTATGTGGAACAAACCTTATTCGCTGAAAGAAGGAACAGCGATTGTTATCGGATTATTGGCTACAGGCACATTATTACAAGCGGTAATGGGTCCTTTGGAATGGAGAGTCTTCGTCTGGCCTGCCAACATCATCACGCTCGTTTTATTCGTTCTGGCACTTGTTGCAGTCTTCATGCTGCGCAGACAGTCCTATCTCTGCCGTTTCATGACCACCATGCAGGCGGCTGTTCCGGCTATTGCCGCAGCTGCAATGCTGACCCTTGTCATGGGTGTAACCCGACAGGCGGCAGAAGACACAAATCCTTCTGACCCCATCGGACTGACAAAGATGCTGAATTTCTGGCCGTTTATCCTTGTCTATCTGTGGATGACGGCCATTGTCGGAGAGGTGGCTTTGAATCAGATAGCCCATTTTTCATGGCGGCGGCTGCCAACGCTGACAAGCCACACAGGCCTGTTTCTTGTCCTTGTATGCGGCACACTTGGCAGTGCAGATATGCTACGCGTGAAGATGTATTGTGAGACAGGACAGCCGGAATGGCGTGGTCTGGATGCTTTCGGCAATGTCCATCATCTCCCTGTGGCCATCCAGCTGGAGAAATTCACAATCGATGAATATCCGCCTAAACTCATGATCATCAACAAGCAAGGACACCCGCTACCGCAGGAGAAACCGGAAAATCTGCTTGTAGAGAAAAATATAAGAACAGGACAGCTGCTCGACTGCAAGATTGAGATTCTCAAGCGCATTGACAATGCTGTCCCCGTCATGCTCAGCAAAATGATCGGTAAGATGCCTGAAGGCATGATGGCAAACATACGCATGGACTCTTTGGGGCAGGCACGCAACAAGAAAGGCTATACAGCTACGGATGCTCCCGGCTCAGCCTGTGCGTTATTCGTAAAAGTAACAACAGGGGGAAATCCAAATGGCAATCATGCTACAGCATTGACGAGAAGGCGGCGACACACGATAACAGGCTGGGTTACCAGTGGCAGTTACCTTTTCCCCTTTCAGGCAATCCAGCTTACTGACGGCAGGATGCTGGCCATGCCCAACCGTGAGCCGCGCCGTTTCGCATCACTTGTTGACATTTACACACAGAGCGGACAGAATATCCGGACAGAGATAGAGGTGAACAGGCCGTTCGCCATTGAAGGATGGAAAATCTATCAGCTCAGTTACAACGAGCAAATGGGAAAATGGAGTAATCTGAGCGTCTTTGAATTAGTTAAAGACCCTTGGCTGCCAGTTGTTTACATAGGCATATTCATGTTGCTGTTTGGTGCGGTCGGAATGTTCCTGACAGCAAGTCGTAAAAAGGAGGAGAAGCTATGATCTGGAGTTACTTCATCGTGTTTGCACTGCTGTCCGTAGCCCTGTGGACGACAGGAGCATGGGCTGCATGGCGCAACCGGAGACGGCTGGCATTCGCAGCAACAGGATTGGGTCTTGCTGTCTTTTTTGCTTACATCCTCATAATGTGGATAACGCTGGAGCGGCCGCCGCTCCGCACAATGGGAGAGACACGCCTGTGGTACAGTTTCTTTCTTCCTCTGGCGGGCATAATCGTCTACAGCCGCTGGCAATACAAGTGGATATTGGGCTTCTCGACCCTCCTGGCGGCAGTCTTCGTCTGCATCAATCTCTTCAGACCCGAAATCCATTCCAAAACGCTGATGCCGGCATTACAAAGCCCATGGTTTGCACCTCATGTGATTGTTTACATGATGGCATACGCACTGCTGGGCGCTGCAGTCATCATGTCGGTGTACCTGCTTTTCTGCAAAAAGGAGGCCGGTACAGACAGAGAGATGGAAATAACAGACAATCTCGTCTACGTCGGACTGTCGTTTATGACTCTCGGTATGCTTATGGGTGCCATCTGGGCAAAAGAAGCCTGGGGACATTACTGGGCATGGGATCCGAAAGAGACATGGGCCGCCATCACCTGGCTGTCATATCTTGTCTATATTCATTATCGGCTGTACCGCCCCCGCTCCATCCGCCCTTCTCTGTGGCTCATCATCATCGCTTTCTGCCTGTTGCAGATGTGCTGGTGGGGAATCAATTACCTGCCGTCGGCACAGGGGATGAGCGTGCATACTTACAACCTGACCTGAACTAGGTTCAGTGATTATCTTTGTCCTGCCGGAGAAAAAGCCAGACCGGAAGTGCATACCGACGATGACGGGAAAGATGGCATACTAAAAAAAATCATGCCAGCCTCTACCCGTCAGCTGTAAAGAACACCCGTTATAAAAGAGCCTCAGAACTCAATTATAACGGGTGTTCTGCTTGTTTACAAGAGACAGAAACTGTCTACTATGAAAAGCAGCTTCCTCCAATCCGTTGTTCCCCCACCCGCTTTTCCCGGACAGGCAAGACCGCAGACCCTGCATGTCCACCATCGGCAAGACGCATCTGTCAACCTTCCCGACATGGTGTTACATGGGTTTCTATCAATTCGGGAGAACATTGGCAGAAGCATCCATACATTCAGTCAAAGAAGTAAACCGATGTCCGACCCAATCAAAAAAATTTCACACAAAAGCGTTGGGAACAGGATTCCCAACGGCTGGGAAGCCTGTTCCCAACGCTTGGGACCTGCTTTCCCGACCGGTTGGGAACAGGCTTCACATGGTCTTAGCTGACATCTCGAAACAGAATGCCTTTCCTATTTTAATATAATTTAGACACTATTATTCGCTTCATCCATCATAATGTTGTACTTTTGCGATTCATTGAAACAGAAACAAAACAAGTACGACATAAATTGAAAGATCATGGCAGAATCCATTGACATCAAAGAGTTGAACGAACGTATAGAACGCCAGAGTTCCTTTGTGACGAACCTCACGACAGGAATGAACCAGGTGATCGTCGGTCAGAAACACCTGGTCGACTCACTGCTCATCTCACTGCTCAGCGACGGACACATCCTGCTCGAGGGTGTACCTGGACTGGCAAAGACCCTTGCCATCAAGACGCTCTCGCAACTGGTTGACGCTAAATACAGCCGCATCCAGTTTACCCCCGACCTGCTGCCGGCAGACGTAGTCGGCACACAGATCTATTCGCAGAAGGACGAGGCCTTCCACGTGAAGAAAGGCCCTGTGTTCGCCAACTTCGTGCTTGCCGACGAAATCAACCGTGCGCCGGCAAAGGTGCAGAGTGCCTTGCTGGAAGCCATGCAGGAACATCAGGTGACCATCGGCGACACCACCTTCAACCTGCCTGACCCGTTCCTCGTCATGGCCACACAGAATCCTATAGAACAGGAGGGTACATATATGCTGCCCGAGGCACAGGTGGACCGTTTTATGCTGAAGGTCATCATCGACTACCCTACACTGGAGGAAGAGAAACTTGTCATCCGCGAGAACCTGCAGGAAGCAATGCCGGAAATCAGTCCCGTCGTCAGTGCGGCTGAGATTCTCGAGGCACGCCGGGTAGTCAAAGATGTGTACATTGACGAAAAGATCATGCAGTACATCGCCGACATCGTCTTCGCCACACGCTATCCCGAACGCTACCAGCTGCCGGAACTGAAGCAGATGATCACCTTCGGAGGAAGCCCCCGTGCAAGCATCAACCTTGCCAAGGCAAGCCGCGCCTACGCTTTCATCAGGCACCGCGGCTATGTCGTTCCGGAGGATGTGCGCGCCGTTGCGCACGACGTTCTGCGCCACAGAATCGGACTGTCATACGAAGCAGAAGCAGCCGACCTGACGACAGAGAGAATCGTCAGTGAGGTCATCAACAAGGTGCAGGTACCTTAATCTCCACCTTGAGGTGAGAAAGCTGGATAACAGAGAACGATCATCATCATTGGATATGGATACTACAGAATTGCTGAAGAAAGTCCGTAAGATAGAAATCAAGGCACTGGGCCTGAGCCAGAACATCTTTGCCGGGCAGTATCATTCTGCCTTCAAGGGACGCGGCATGGCCTTCTCGGAGGTGCGCGAGTATCAGTATGGCGATGATGTGCGCGACATCGACTGGAATGTCACCGGGCGTTTCCATCATCCCTACGTCAAGGTCTTCGAGGAAGAGCGTGAACTTACGGTGATGCTGCTGGTGGATGTCAGCGGATCGCTCGACTTCGGCACTGTCGGGCAGCTGAAGCGTGAATGCGCCACGGAGATTGCTGCGACGCTGGCTTTCTCCGCCATTCAGAACAACGACAAGATCGGCATCATCTTCTTTTCCGACCATGTCGAGAAGTACATAGCACCGAAGAAAGGAAGAAAACATATTCTCTACCTTATCCGCGAAATGCTCACCTTTACACCTGAAAGCAGAAAAACCGATGTCGGTGCAGGACTTGAGTACCTCAACAAGGTGATGAAGCGGCGCTGCACCGCCTTTGTCATCAGCGACTTCTACACCCGCAAGGACTTCAGTCAGGAGCTGCGGATAGCCAGCAAGAAACACGATGTCGTAGCAATTCAGGTATACGACCCCCGTGCGAAAGATATGCCCGATGTAGGGCTGATGAAAGTCGTGGATGCCGAAACTGGACATGAGATGTATATTGACACGCATGATGTCCGCCTGCGGAAGACGCATAATGCGTATTGGGAAGAAAGAGAGCGAAGGCTCCATGAGACTCTGGACCAAAGCCACGTGGACAGCATGGCCGTAGCGACAGATGATGATTACGTGAAGATGCTGATGGAGCTGTTTTCAAAAAGAAGCCGATGAGAAAATATACAGTCATAATAACATTGCTTGTCCTGGCAGCAGTATGCCATGCGCAGGTACAGGTGACGGCAAATGTGGATTCCGCCCGGATACTGGTCGGCGGACGCTCACATTACACTATTACCGTGCTTGCTCCCCAAGGAGCAAAGGTCTCCTTCCCCGAGTACAACAAAAAGAAGGAGATTCTACCAAGCATAGAAGTACTCGGCATAGCGACTGACACAACTCTGACAGACAACGTACAGGAAATCAGACGTGTATATACGCTGACGGCATGGGATGCACGGCACTATACAATTCCGGCACAGAAAGTGATGGTCGGAGGAAAAGAAAAGATGACCGGAACGGTCACACTGGATGTGCAGACAGTGCCTGTCGACACTGTAAAGAACACGCCCATGCCTCCCGATGGCATTCAGCGCGTTCCTTTCTCGTGGGGAGAATGGATGCCGGTGGCTTTATCACTGGTTCTTTCCATTGTCCTCCTCGGCATATCATTTTATCTCTACAGGGTGCTCCGCAGCAGGAAGAGAGGGTGGAAGCCGAAGAAGATACAAACGCTGTCGTTCTACGAACAGGCAAGACAAGACCTTGCCAAAATTTCCGCCAGCAGGAGATCGTATATCGAGCAGAAGGCATTTTACACAGATGTCACCAACGTTCTGAGAAAATACATCTCGCGGCGTTTCCACATCAACGCCATGGAGATGACCACCTGCGAGATTCTGGAGCACCTGCATGAAGCAGACGGAGAAACGATTACAGAAGATCTGAAGGAAGTCTTCAAAACCGCCGATCTCGTGAAGTTCGCCAAATACTCAACAGGTGAGAACGATATGGTTTTCTATCTTGACAGTGTAGCACGATTCATTGACAAAACGAAGGCCGATGAACCGGAAGAAGCAGCTGCCGAACCAGAGAGAGAGGAAAAGCCCCGTCCACACAGACTGCTCAAGCTGGCGGTCACGGTGTCCGTTGCCGCCTCCGTAGCTCTGATTGTCTATGCTGCATTCAAAGCTTATGCACTTCTGGTGTGACATATAAAGAAGAATATCGAAATGGAATTTGCCAATAGTGAATACCTTCTTCTTCTGCTGCTGCTGATACCTTATCTGATAGGGTATTTCCTCCGCGGCAAGGGAAAAGAACCGACGATGCGGATGAGCGATACTTTCGCTTACCAACATGCACCAAGAAGCTGGAGGGTGAGGATGATTCATCTTCCCATGGTTTTACGGTGCATGGTCTACACACTGACCGTCATTGTCCTGGCACGGCCGCAGACATACAATGCCTGGGATGACAAGGATACAGAAGGGATTGACATCATGCTGACAATGGACGTCTCGGCAAGTATGCTGACAGAAGACGTTTACCCTAACCGCATGGTAGTCGCCAAGGAAGTCGCCTCCGAATTTATCAGCGGCCGCCCCAATGACAACATCGGACTAACAATCTTTGCAGGAGAAGCTTTTACACAATGCCCCATGACCCTTGACCATGCGGCATTGCTGAACCTTCTTCATGGTGTCCGTACGGACCTCGTGACGAGCGGACTGATGCAGGACGGAACAGCCATCGGCATGGGGCTGGCAAATGCAGTCAGCCGGCTTAAGGATTCAAAGGCCAAAAGCAAGATTGTCATTCTGCTGACTGACGGCAGCAACAATGCTGGTTCCATATCTCCGATGACTGCCGCTGCAATTGCCAGAAAATTCGGTATTCGGGTCTATACGATAGGCTTAGGAAAAGAGACAGGGGAAGAAATCGGAGCTATCGACTACAAGACACTGCAGGACATTGCCGTATCGACGAATGGAGAGTTTTACAGGGCACAGAGCCAGGCAGAGCTTTCAAGAATCTATCAGGACATAGACAAACTCGAGAAGACGAAGATGAATGTCAGGTCATACAGCCATCTGCATGAAGCTTATATTCCGTTTGCCTGGCTGGCACTGCTGATTCTCTGCCTTGACCTGTTGCTGCGCTGGACGGTTTTCAGGCGATTGCCATAAGGCCCGCCAACTGTCACGGACAACATTGCAAACTTGTCTTACAAGATTAATTGAAGAATGTTTAGATTTGACAATCCCATCTATCTGTGGCTGTTGTTGCTGATTCCATTATCAGCAAGCATCTACTTATACTCCGTTCGCAAACGCAAGCAGAGAATAAGGAAATTCGGGAATCCGGAACTTCTGCACCAGCTCTCTCCGATGATAAGTCGGAGGAGAATGTGGGTCAAGTTCATACTGGAAGAGGTCATCCTGCTGTTGCTTGTACTGATTGTCGCCCGTCCACAGATTGGCAGCAAACTTGCTACCAGCAGACAGCGGGAAGGCATAGAGACCATCATCGCACTCGACATCAGCAATTCCATGCTTGCCGAAGACGTGTCACCTTCACGTTTGGAAAAGAGCAAGCTGCTTGTGGAGAATCTGATGAACAAATTCAGCGAAGACAAGATCGGCCTGATAGTCTTTGCCGGTGATGCGTTCGTACAGCTCCCGATAACGGGCGACTACGTCTCGGCCAAGATGTTTCTGGACAACATCAATCCTTCCCTGATAGGGACACAGGGGACTGACATCGGGAAAGCTCTTCAGCTTTCCATCAACAGTTTTACTCCGAACTCGAAGGTAGGAAAAGCCATCATACTGATTACGGATGGTGAAGACAACGAAGGCGGAGCCGAAGCAATGGCAAAGCAGGCACGGAACAAAGGTATCAAGGTGTTCATCCTGGGAATCGGTTCCAAAGAGGGATCTACAATCCCGATGCCTGATGGCACTGAGCTAAAGGATTCAAATGGTGAACCTGTGAAGACGCATCTTAACGAAGATATGTGCAGAAGGATTGCCACCGCCGGCCAGGGCGTGTATGTCCATGTTGACAACAGCAATGTTGCGGATGCCGTCCTCGGCAAGGAACTCGGTAAACTGCAGAAAGGAGAAATCAACAATGTCCTCTACAGTGATTTTGACGAACAGTTTCAGGCTCTGGCCCTGCTTGTCGTCATCCTGCTCATTGCAGATGTCCTGATACTTGAAAGAAAGAAAAGACGATAACAAATGGCAAGACGACTTTATTTCATAATATATCTGTTGCTGGTGCTTGTCCCGGCCAAAGGGCAGACAGCCAATCAGCTTACCAGAGAAGGCAACAGGCTTTTCTCATCAAGGAACTATGCGCAGGCAGAAGTGCTTTACCGTAAAGCTGTAGACAAGGAAGCGGACTATGCGATTGCCAATTACAATCTGGGCAGAAGCCTTCAGGCACAGGGGAAGAATGATGAAGCGGAAAAACAATATGAGAAAGCTGCGAGATTAGAAAAAGATCCAGTCCGGAAATCAAGCAGCTATAACAACCTCGGTACTATTCTTCAAGGAAAGAAAGATTATGTCAAGGCAATAGAAGCATATAAGAATGCCTTACGCTGTAATCCCGGCCATGCCAACGCCCGTTACAACTTTGAACTGTGCAAGCGTCAACAGAAGAAACAGCAGAAGAAGTCTTCTGGCAAAGGAAAGGACAAGTCTGACAAAAAGAAAGACAAGAAGAACCCGAATGGGAATCCATCCCATAAGCAGCAACAGAAGAAAAGACAGCAGCAAGACAATCAAAGCATGAGCAAGGACAATGCCGAGCAGCTGCTTAATGCCGTCAAACAGCAGGAGAAAGAAACACAGCAACGGTTATCCAGAGCCATGCGGCAGCCTTCCGAGAGAAAACTCGACAAGAACTGGTAACATAGTAAAGAAAAGCTGGCAACATAGTAAAGAAAAGATTGAAGATATGAAACGCTATATATTTTTATTTCTTGTACTGTTGAATGTCTGCACCATACAGGCACAGCGTGTCCGGGTGGCCGCACCCAAGCACGTTACAGTGGGCGAGGAATTTCAAGTTGAATATACCGTATATACACAAGACATCCACAGGTTCCAACTGGGGAGACTGTCCGGCGGGCTTGAGAAAGTGTATGGACCGGCAACCTCTTCACAATCCAACTTCCAGTTCATCGACGGCCATGCCAGCAGTTCGTCTTCCGTTTCGTTTACCTATGTCTTCGTAGCTACAAGAAAGGGAATGTTAAGTATCGGGCCTGCCCGCATCATCGTAAACGGACAGGAACTGGCCTCAACTCCTGTGAGAATCAATGCGTCCGGCAATACCGCCGCCCGTCCTTCTTCCGGTGGCGGTTACTATGACCCACAGGACGACCCACGTTCTGCAGCAACCACCATCTCATCAAAAGATCTGTTCATCAAGGTGAGTGCCAACAAGGCAACTGTCTACGAGCAAGAACCGGTGTTGCTTACCTATAAGGTCTACACCACAAAGAACCTCCGGCAGCTGATGGGTAAGATGCCGGACCTGGCAGGCTTCCACGTACAGGAAATTGATCTGCCACAGCAGAAGACCTTCCACAGAGAACGTATCGGAAACCGTGTCTACAATTGCGTCACCTGGAGTGAATATGTAATGTACCCTCAGATGACCGGAACTCTGAAGGTCCCTTCGCTGACTTTCCATGGCATTATCCAGGAATCCAACGGCTTCAATCCGTTTGAGGCTTTCGGTATTGACGGCGGGACGACAAACATCAAGAAGAACATCGTTGCTCCAGGACTGACTGTCAAAGTCCTTCCTTTGCCGGCACGTCCAACGGAATTCTCCGGTGGTGTCGGCCATTTCAACCTTTCGGCCCAGCTAAATAAAAAAGAGGTGAAGGCAGGCGACCCGGTAACCATCCGTGTAGTCGTCAGCGGGACAGGCAACCTGAAGCTGATCCGGCAACCCATCATTCAGCTCCCTAAAGGATTCGAGGCGTATGACATCAAGACGACTGACAAGACACAGCTGACCACAAAAGGGGCAGAAGGCAACATGATTTACGACCAGGTCGTCGTACCACATCAAGAAGGTGTCGTTTCCATTCCTCCCGTGAAGCTATGCTACTATGATCTGGCGCAGAAGAAATACGTCACATTGCAGACCGCTCCCATGGAACTGAAAGTATCAAGAGGTGATGGCACCTCCAAAGACATTCTGTCTGTAGACTTGCCGAACGAGGACATCCTACCTTTGAAGACCGGCGAAAGCTCACTCGACAAAGTCGGCAACTTCTTCTTCGGTTCTGCTCCCTACTATATCATTCTCATCTTGCTTCTAAGTACAGGAGGCATCCTCTCCTTCTGCTATCGCAACCGTTTCGCCCACCGTGTGGATATGGTGCTGAAGCGGGGAAAGAATGCCAACCGTATAGCTGCAGGACGCTTACACGAAGCCGAGCTGCTGATGCTGAAGAACAAGAACCTTGAGTTCTACGATGAGGTGCTGAAGACATTATGGGGTTATGCTTCCGACAAGCTGGACCTGCCGGTTGAACAGTTGTCGCGTGACAACATCAGCGAACGGTTTGAGAAAATCAATGTAGCAAAAAAAGTGATTGACAAGTTCATCGCAGCTATCGACGAATGTGAGTTCGAACGTTATGCGCCCGGTGACGAGAAAGGAAATATGAAACGAACACTGGATACGGCCATGACGGCCATTTCAGACATGGAAGAGGCCGTAAAAGCACTAACCCCTCCGTCAAGGAAGACACGTATCTTCTTCCTTCTCATCTGTCTGTCCGTATTTTCTTTGCAGCTGGCTGCACAGACAAAGGCCGATGTCGACAAGATGTATCAGAAAGGAAATTATGCACAGGCTGTCAAGGGATATGAAAAACTGCTGAAACAGGGGGAATCAGCAGCCCTGTATTATAATCTCGGCAACAGCTATTACAGGCTTGACAACATCCCCCATGCCGTACTCTCCTACGAGCGGGCACAACGCCTTGCGCCCGGGGACGAGGATATCCGCTTCAACCTCCAACTGGCACAGTCGAAGACGATTGACAACCTGACCCCCGAGTCGGAGATGTTCTTCGTAACATGGTACAAGGCACTGGTCAATTACCTGAGCGTTGATTGCTGGGCTTTTCTGGGTCTTGTCTGTCTGGCTTTGTCACTTGCAGCCCTTGTCGTCTATCTTTTCGTCGACTCAGACGGTTTCCGGAAAGCAGTGAAGGTGGCAGTGCCCTCCTTTCTCTTCCTTTTCCTACTCGACACGTTCTTCGCTGTCCAGCAGGTGTATCTCCTGGATTCGGATGACCACGGCATCATCATGTCATCTTCCGCCGTTGTAAGGAAAACCCCCGACCAGCAATCAGCCGAAGCCTTCATTCTCCACGAGGGTTCCAAGGTCAGAATCATCGACCACAGCATGAGCCAGTGGACGGAAATCCAATTGAGCGACGGGCGCCAGGGCTGGGTAAGGACCAGACACATAGAAGCAATTTAAGCACGCTGCAAAACAGATCATATTCCACACAAGAATCCGACAATGAATTTAGACGCTCTGCAAGAACTGGACAGGTCGATACTGCTCGCTTTCAATGGAAGCGACAATCTCTTCATGGACAGTTTTATGCTCACGCTGACATCCGCCTACACATGGATAGCCCTCTATGCGTCTCTGCTTTATCTGGTCATCAAGAACAATGAGAACTGGCTCAAAATAATGCTCGTCATCGGTGCTGTGGCATTAAGCCTGACAGTCGTCGACGGTGTCAACCTCGGTTTCATCAAGCCGCTCATTGCCCGGCCGCGTCCCCTGGAATCCCACGTGCTGCAGAGACTTGTCGTGACAACGAACCATTACAGAGCGGAAGGCTACAGTTTCTTCTCCTCCCATGCAGCCAATGCCTTTGTCGTGGCAGTTTTTTTCAGCCTGCTGGTGCGTGATCGTATCTTTTCTGCCTTTATGACAGCATGGAGCATCACCCTTTCGGCCACACGTCTCTATCTCGGCGTACACTACCCCTCCGATATACTCGCCGGAATGCTGTTCGGAGCGGTCGTCGCAGCACTCGTCTATTATTTGTACCGCCGTATCTACACCAGATGCAGCGACAAACTGCATTATATCTCTACAAAATACACGCAGACAGGCTACAGTTTCGCAGATATTGATGTGGTCATCTGTGTTCTTCTACTGACATTCATCTATGCGGCATTCCGTGCCGTCTTATCAATATAAAAAATCATGTCTGAAGATACGAAGCATATCTGTATTTCCGATTACAATTACCCACTCCCCGATGCACGCATCGCCAAGTTCCCTCTGTCCGAACGCGACCATAGCAAGCTCCTGCTCTACAAACACGGAGAGGTATCGGAAGACAAGTTCTATCAGCTTCCTGAATACTTGCCGAAAGGAGCACTGATGGTATTCAACAACACGAAGGTCATCCAAGCCCGTATGCATTTCCGCAAGGAGACAGGCGCACTCATCGAAGTCTTCCTCATGGAACCGGCCCAGCCTACCGATTACGAACTGATGTTCCAGACAAACCATGCGTGTGCATGGCTCTGCATGGTCGGCAACCTCAAGAAATGGAAAGAGGGGGCACTGAGACGTGCTTTTGAAATCAAGGGACACAAGCTGACACTCACGGCAACCATGGACCGCAGCAAAGTGCAGGAACAGGCCGGCGGTACCAATCACTGGGTCAACTTCGAGTGGGACAACACGAACGTATCGTTTGCCGAAATACTCGAGGCTGTCGGCGAACTGCCCATCCCACCTTACCTCAACCGTGCCACCGAGGAAAGCGACAAGGAAACCTACCAGACGGTCTATTCAAAGATCAAAGGCTCCGTGGCCGCACCGACGGCAGGCCTCCACTTTACCGACAAAGTGCTGGAAGCCCTGGATGAGCACGGCATCGACCGAGAGGAACTGACTCTCCACGTGGGGGCCGGCACTTTCAAACCGGTGAAAAGTCACGAGATTGAAGGGCACAGTATGCACACAGAATTCATCGTCGTCCGCCGTCAGACCTTGGAAAAGCTACTGAAGCATGGCTGCCGTGCAATCGCCGTGGGAACGACGAGCGTCCGCACACTGGAAAGCCTCTATTATATGGGAGTGAAACTTGTATCAGACCCCGAGACCGCCGAGAAAGACCTTCATGTCAATCAGTGGGAACCCTACGACCTGCCGCATAATGCAGAAGGACTGGTGGAAACGGACGGAAAAGTGATAACCGTCGAGGACGCTGTCAGGCATCTGCTTGCCTATCTGGACAGGGATGGCCTGAATGCGCTGCACTCAAGCACGCAGATCATCATCGCTCCCGGCTACACATACAAGATCGTAAAAGCACTGGTCACCAATTTTCACCAGCCACAGTCAACGCTGCTACTACTGGTGAGTGCCTTCGTGAAAGGCGACTGGCGCAAGATCTATGATTATGCACTCGGCCACAATTTCCGCTTCCTGAGCTATGGAGACTCGTCCCTGCTGATCCCATAATCCCCCTTGTGCAGACTGTTCCCAACCGGTTGGGAATCCGGGTCCCAAGCATCGGGAACACGATTCCCGGCCTTTGGGAACAGCATTCCCAACCGGTTGTAAACAGGCACACAGGACAGATGTGTACAACAGTCCGGACAGCCGGACATACCATCAGGCATAGCTTACAAAGACCGATTGTATCCCAACCCTTTAATTCTCAAAACAATAAAAACATGAAAATAGGAGACAAAGTAAGATTTCTGAGTGACACCGGCGGAGGCATCATCGCAGGTTTCAAAGGCAGGCTCGTACTGGTCGAAGACGAAGACGGATTTCAGATACCTACGCCGGCCAGTGAGGTCGTCGTAGTAGAGGATTCCGCCTCCGACCGTGCCAAGCTGCGCATCGACCAGCAACAGCGCAGGATGGAGAAAAGAGAAGATAACCGCAGCATCAGACAGCGGTTGACTTCCTCGGATACGGACGAAGCAATCGGGGAGGACTGGCGTGACATTGATACCGGCACCTGTCCTGACGAAGACCCCTCCATCAACTTTGAAGCTCCGGTAAAAGAACGCATGGGCGGAGATGAGCTTTCGCTTTATCTGGCTTTTACACCCACTGATATGAAGAGCCTCTCAACCACCCACTTCAAATCGTATCTTGTCAACGACTCCAACTATTTCGTCCATTTCGCCTATGCCGTAGAGAATGATCAGAAATGGAGTCTCAAGGCTGTGGGCGAGCTGGGACCGAACATGAAACTGCTTATCGAGGACTTTACGCTTGCCGACCTCAACGGCATGCTGCACGGCTGCATCCAGTTCCATGCTTACAAGAAGGACAAGGTCTTCACGCTCAAGCCAGCCTGTGACATCCAGGTGAACATCGATGCCGTGAAGTTCTACAAGCTCAATACTTTCCATGAAAGTGTCTTCTTCGATCAGCCGGCACTGGTTTATACACTGGTGGAGAAAGACAGGCTCACTGACCATCCGATGCTCGAGCCACTGACGAAAAAGCCCCAGGATGAGGCGACAGCAAAGCTGAAAGCCGGCTGTTCATCCCCAAGCCGTCTTTCCGAAGAAGAACTTGAAAGGAAGACGGACGAACTTGCTGGACGTTACAAGCTGGAACGCAAGAAGCCGACGAAGCAGATACTCAATGACGACAAAATTGTCGTAGACCTCCATGCAGACCAATTGCTGGAGACGACAGCCGGAATGTCCCCGACCGATATACTGGAATACCAGCTGGATGTCTTCCGCCGCACGGTCGAAGAGTACAAGACGCAGCGAGGCAAGAAGCTCATCTTCATCCACGGCAAGGGTGAAGGCGTATTGCGCCATGCCATCATCCACGAACTGAACTACAGGTACAAGCATTATTCCTACCAGGATGCTTCCTTCCGCGAATACGGCTACGGAGCGACACAGGTAACAATCAGATAAAAGCACGGTTTATGAAGTACGGTCTTATAAAAGTCGCAGCAGCCATCCCGGCAGTGAAGGTTGCCGACACGAAGTTCAATCTCGCCGAGACGGAGAAGCAGATAGCCATTGCCGAAGGCAAGGGCGTGGAGGTCATCGTCTTCCCCGAACTGTCGCTGACAGGCTATTCCTGTCAGGACCTGTTTCACCAGCAACTGTTGCTGGATGATGCCGAGCAGGCAGTACTGTCGGTGCTCGATTTCACCCGCCAGCTGGACATTACCACCATCGTCGGTGCGCCGGTTGCCGTCGGGCCGCTGCTCCTGAACTGTGCACTGGTCATCCAGCAGGGCAGACTGCTGGGCATCGTTGCCAAGACATTCCTCCCAAACTACAGCGAGTTTTATGAGAAGCGGTGGTTCGCCTCTTCACAGGATCTGCGACCACAGCGTATTCATTTTGCCGGCCATCATATCTCCGTCACGCCTGATATGCAGATTTTCCGTACGGCACAAGGTGCCAAGTTCGCCATCGAAATCTGCGAGGACGTATGGGCACCGACACCGCCAAGCAACCATCTTGCCCTGGCAGGTGCAGAGATTATCTTCAACCTTTCTGCCAGCGACGAGCTCATTGGCAAGCACGCCTATCTGAAGTCGCTCCTTGCCCAGCAGAGTGCGCGTACCATCAGCGGATACGTCTACAGCAGCTGTGGCTTCGGCGAAAGCACGCAGGATGTCGTCTATGGCGGCAATGCACTGATCTTCGAGAACGGATCGCTCCTGGAACAGTCCGACCGTTTCCGGCTCGATGCCCAGCTGATCATCACAGAGATTGATGTGGAGAGGCTGCGCAGCGAACGCCGCACGAACAGTACCTTTGTCAATGCGCAACGACCGGTGGCTGCCGGACTGGCAGGCATTACAGGACAGGCAGGCGAACTGGGTACACGGATCGACTGCCTTCCACCGGTCAACCCCATGCGGGAGTTCACACTTACCCGGCGGTTCGACAGCCACCCGTTCATTCCTAAGACGGAAAATATGAAGGAGGCCTGTGAGGAAATCTTCAATATCCAGGTCTGCGGACTGGCAAAGCGGATGGTCCATACAAACAGCAGGAAAGTCATCATCGGCATCAGCGGCGGACTCGACTCTACCCTCGCTCTGCTCGTAGCCGTCAGGACCTTTGACAAACTGGGATTCGACCGAAAAGGTATCGTGGGGGTCACCATGCCGGGATTCGGAACGACGGACCGCACCTATCGCAACGCCATGACACTCATGGAGAACCTGGGTATTACGATTCATGAAATAAACATTGCAGCTTCCGTATTGCAGCACTTCAAGGACATCGGGCACGATGCCACTGTACACGATGTGACGTACGAGAATGCACAGGCCCGTGAACGTACGCAGATACTGATGGATCTGAGTAACCAGCTGGGCGGACTTGTCATCGGTACAGGCGACCTCAGCGAACTTGCACTCGGCTGGTGTACTTACAACGGCGACCACATGAGCATGTATGCCGTGAATGTCAGCGTACCGAAAACGCTTACACAATATCTTGTCCGCTATGTGGCCGAGAGCAGTGTAGACGAAACCTCTCGCCGGACACTGAACGATATCGTCGAGACACCGATCTCACCCGAGTTGACGCCAGCCGACGACAAGGGCGACATTGCCCAGAAGACGGAAGATCTCGTCGGTCCTTACGAGCTGCACGACTTCTTCCTCTATTATGTCCTCCGCTGCGGCTTCCGTCCGTCGAAAATCTACTGGCTGGCGCAGAATGTATTCAGCGGTGTCTATGCCGACGGCGTTATCCTGCATTGGCTGCGCATCTTCTACCGTCGTTTCTTCTCCCAGCAGTTCAAACGGTCCTGTCTGCCTGACGGACCGAAAGTGGGCAGCGTCAGTCTTTCCCCACGCGGCGACTGGCGGATGCCTTCGGATGCTATGTCAACCGACTGGCTCAATGAGTTGGAAGGGCTGTCATGAGGCGGAAGTACTTCTTCCTTGTCCTCTTGCTGATGATTCCTCTGTGCATATCGGCACAGGGAAATATCCCTTTACTCCAGCTGCCAGTCATCGAGCTGTTGCAGTATCAGGTACAGAAAGGGAAGCGAGTGGTCGCACCCTTGCTTTTCAGTAAATACGGTCTCCAGAAGATCCGGACAGAACTGATTGTTGATGTGGCAGACACACGTCAGCTATGGGGCTGGCACGTCATCCCCAATGCAGAGTACAACCCGACCCGACAACCTCTTTACCGACTCTTTGCAAAGAAAGACAACAGCAGCCTGGCTGTCATTGATGACAGAACAGGGACTTTACAGATAGTCTTCTGGGACAAGGGTTACTATCGCACGTTTACACACGACCTTCAGCTCCATGGCTATCAGCTCCAACGGGTCAAGCCGGCATCAAACGTTCTCCGGTTCAGGCATGAAGGTATCTCTCTGATCGTTGATATAACCGTATGGGCAGACCTGTACATCATTGAACTGCATAACCCGTGAAGCCATGGTATGCAGTACTTGCTGACAGCAGACTGGGAGCGGAGCTGCCGATAATCAATTACACAAAGCCTTTACGTTTTCCTGAACAGAACGTACCCTGTTTATAAACATGGCTTCAGATTGCGACTGTCATGATATTGTACACTTCTGTCCAGCTGATTGGACAGACTGGACAGTCGACAAAAGCAACCTGTACAGTTCAGGGGAAGATTAATACAGTTGATGGGATAAACCTGTACGGGCCAGTCGGAAGTACCTGGAAACAGTTCTGTATAAGGAGGATTTCAAAAGCAATACTTGAGAAAAGCCGTTTTACAGGGATTATCTCTTCCCCCCGAAGGGATTGTGTGCAGAGATAAAAAAAGGCATCCGAAAAGGATGCCCTTAATATCAGCAGATTACCTCATCTACTAATTGATCATACTCATCTATCGGAATGGAAGGAAGAGACTGAAATGGAAAGCAGATGCCAAGTTTATAGGCATTGGTGAGAAGAGGTAGGAAGCGGTCGTAATACCCTTTACCACGTCCAAGACGATGACGGGCAGCATCAAATGCCATTCCGGGTATCAAGGCGAAAGTAATAGAAGGGAAGTCAGTAAAGGCTTCCCCGACAGGTTCGAGAATACCATAGGAACTTTCCTTAAAGGAAGAGGGAGAGGTGTAATGACGTATCTCCATCTCCGTTTCACTGACGACAACCGGAAGCAGAACTGTCTTCCCTTCAGCATGGAGCTGACGAATGAGGGCGTGAGTATAAACCTCATCGGGCAGGGAATTGTAGAGAAGTACTGTCTCGGCTGAACGCAGGCACGGATGTTCCTGAACACGCCGAATGAGCATTGAAGACTGTTCTATCAGCTCTTCATGTGTAAACTGTTTTTTGAGAGATCGGACATAACGTCTGAGTTCCAGCTTGGAACTCCCCCTCAGAATCTCCTCTTGCAGGGAGGAAGAACCTGTGGCTGACGACCAGACCGTCGAAGCTGACCGAGCTGACAGGGTGTCAGCGATTGATGGAGACGACACAGTTTGAAATTTCCTCGTTTTCATGTTTCATCGTACTTTACGCTTTGTCCCTGTGTTCTGCCCCGGCATAAGCATGAGGATAGAAGGACTCCGGAACACATTAAGAGCCGACTTGATGGTCGCATCGTCAAGATTGACATACTCTATCCACGCCTGTTCGTCAAGCATATTATAGATAATCCTGCTGTTCAGATACTCTTCAAGGAGTGAATGTGAGCGCATGATCATCAGGTTGCGGCGGCGCAACCCATTCCTATCTGCATAGTCGGCAAAGTCAGAGACGAGGTCCTGACGCTTCAGATAGTTTGCCAGTGGACGCATCTCAGAGAACTCACTGAGCTTCTTCCTGTTCCGGTCAGTATAATTGAAAGCATACTGCATCATCAGCCCGCTCATGGCAGCTTCCTTGTAATAGGAGGTGATGTTGACGGTATCTTCTGGAACGAAAATATCAGGAGTGATGCCGCCGCCGCCATAGACAGTACGGCCGTTGTGTGTATGATAAGCCGGGCCGACGTGTTTGATGCTGTCCTGTGAGAAGAACTCGCCATGCTGATAACGCATGAGAAGGTCGTTTTCGTAGTCGGCATTGTCACCGGGTTTGAACGGCTTTTGTATGCAACGACCGGACGGAGTATAGTAACGAGCTATCGTCAGACGGATCATACTGCCGTCAGGGAACTGTATCTGCTGCTGTACCAGCCCCTTCCCGAAAGAACGGCGACCGACAATCGTAGCGCGGTCGTTGTCCTGCATGGCTCCGGCAAAGATTTCAGCTGATGAAGCCGATCCCTCATTGATCAGTACAACCATCGGTATATGCTGGTAGCTTCCCTTGCCGTCACTGCGATAATCTACCCGTGGGCTTTTCCGTCCCTGTGTATAGACAATGAGCCGGTTCTTGGGCAGGAACTCATTGGCCATTTGGACAGCTGCTTCAATAATACCGCCGCCATTGTCGCGAAGGTCGATAACCAGATGGTCAGCTCCCTGAATATTCAGTGTCTGCAGAGCTGCAAGCATCTCTGCATAGGTGCGCTCGCCAAAGCTCTTGATGCGAATATATCCCGTCGAGTCATTGAGCATATAACAAGCAGAAACACTCTTGACGGAGACATCACCACGCGTCACGGTAAGTATCTTCACGCCCTGTTCACCATACCGCTTCACCCCGATCCTGACTTTGGAATCCTTAGGTCCTTTCAGCCTATGCATCGCCTCCTCGTTGGTAACACCCTTGCCTACGAATATCTTACCGTTAATACTGACAATCTTGTCGCCTGCCAGCAACCCAGCCCGGTCAGCCGGGCCGCCCTTGATAACATTCTGTATGCGCAGCGTATCATCACGGATGACAAATTCAATCCCCACACCCGAGAACGAACCTTTGAGATCGTCCGTCGCCAGCTGTACATCCTTTGCACTGATATAGACCGAATGAGGGTCCAACTCTGACAGAATGGCCGGGATGGCCTTCTCGACAAGGTCGTCTATATTCACCGAATCAACATACTGATCATCTATGATATGCAGCAGATTGCTAAGCCGGCTGCTCCCACTGTTGATGATGTTCAATCGGTTGCCAGAGAAGTGATTGGCATAGAAAGTGCCGATCAATATACCGATGACGACACAGAGTGCCATCAGAAGCGGCATAAAACGGTTGGTTTTGTTCTGATTCATAAAGACCCCACCCCTGTCCTCTCCAAATAGATAAGAAGAAGTCAACAGGGTGCTCGCTGATTTACCTGTTATTATATATTTTCTTGTTGTAAAGTCTGGTTCTAAAAGCCAGCCTGACCGGTCAGCTTTATCTGTCAGACAATCTCTTCCATTATGCTACCTTCCCTCGGAAGCAACATCAGAAGAAAGACAATCCGCCTCGTCAAGGCTTCTGTATTCCACTTCAATTCCTGCCCGCTTCAACAAGTCTATCCCATCCGTAAGCCGGTATTTCTCGGCATAGACGACACGACTGATACCGGCCTGAATGATGAGCTTGGCACACTCGATGCAGGGAGAAGCCGTCACATAGAGCGTCGATCCCTCACTGTTGTTACCGCTCCGTGCAAGTTTCGTAATGGCATTGGCCTCAGCATGGAGAACATAAGGCTTGGTGACACCAGCTTCATCCTCACACACATTCTCGAAACCGCTCGGAGTTCCGTTGTACCCATCGCTGATAATCATCTTGTTCTTCACGACCAATGCACCAACCTGCCGCCGTTTGCAGTAGGAGTTCTCTGCCCAGATATGTGCCATACGGAGATAACGGTAGTCAACGGCAGCCCTGCTCCTGCCCTCTCGGAGGGAAGAAACTGCCAGATGATCTGTGAAATGTTCATTGTTCATTGTGCTGATAGGATTTTATAATCGGAAAAGGCAATATCAAGTAATGACAGGTGGAGGGACAAGAAATCATAAACAGAGATAAGCTATCGAGAAATACCGTCTCTCTTCATTAACGCATCAATTGTCGGCTCTTGCCCACGGAAACGCTTATAGAGTGTCATGGGGTGTTCCGTTCCACCACGCGAAAGAATAGTGTCACGGAACCGCTGGGCGGTAGCCTGGTTGAAGATACCCTCTTTCTTGAAGACACTGAAAGCATCGGCATCAAGGACCTCCGCCCATTTATAACTATAGTAGCCGGCAGCATAACCACCTGCCATAATATGGGAAAACTGCACTGTCATACAGGTGTCCATACGCTGCTCGTCGATGATGGCGGGTGCCCATGCCTTCTTCTCGAATGGGATAATATCATCGGTAAACTCGTCCTTCTGCGTATAATAAGCCATATCCAACAAGCCGAAGCTGACCTGTCGCAGACATGCCGTCGCTGCACCGAATGTGCGGCTTGCCACAATCTTGTCAATCAATTCGTCGGGCATCACCTTTCCTGTCTGATAGTGGAAAGCAAACGTGCGGAGGAAGTCTTTCTCTACGGCAAAGTTTTCCATGAACTGTGAAGGTAGCTCCACGAAGTCCCACCAGACATTCGTCCCCGACAGACTCTCGAAGCGGGTGTTGGCAAACATCCCATGCAACGAGTGTCCGAACTCGTGCAGGAAAGTCTCCACCTCACCTAGCCTCAGCAATGCCGGCTTATCTTCGGTAGGCTTGGAAAGATTCATCACAAGAGAGGCGTGCGGACGTACGTTCGTCCCGTCCCTTTCAATCCACTGTCCCTGGAACTCGGTCATCCAGGCTCCATCCCGCTTTCCCTTGCGCGGATGAAAGTCGACATAGAGTACAGCCAGATAGCTGCCGTCCTTGTCGAACACCTCATACGGCTTCACATCAGGATGATAGACCGGTATGTTCTTATTTTCCTTGAAGGTGATCCCATACAGCCGCGTAGCCAGTCCGAAGACCCCCTTGATGACATTGCCCAGCTCAAAGTAAGGGCGGAGCATCTCCGGGTCAAGGTCAAACTTTCTCTTCTTCAACTGCTGACTATAGTAAGCCACATCCCACGGCTCCATCTTGAAGTCATCGCCTTCCAGCTCTCGGGCCAGTGCCTTCACTTCCTCCCGTTCTTTGATGGCTGCCGGCTTATACGCCGTAATGAGGTCGTCGAGCAGCTTGTAGACGTTCCCGACCGTTGTCGCCATACGGTGCTTCATCACGTAATCGGCAAAGGTACCATAACCCAGAAGCTGTGCCATCTCACGACGGAGATTGACAAGCCGCCGGCATACCTCGAGGTTGTTCGTCTCATTGTCCTTTATACAGAGTGTGTTACGGGCCATGTAGAGTTCTTTGCGCAGTTCACGCTCCGTGCTGTACATCATAAACGGTCCGTAGCTCGGTGCATCCAGAGTGAATATCCATCCCTCCTGCCCGTGCTCTTTTGCGGCCTCGTGCGCCGCTTCCCGTGCCGTTTCAGGCAGACCGTCAAGCTGTTTTTCATCCAGGATGTGCAGCGTATAGGCCTTGTTCTCCTTCAACAGATTCTGCGAAAACTGCAACGAAAGCATGGAGGCCTCCTCCGTGAGCCTGCGCAGACGGTTCTTCCCCGCCTCATCCAGCAGCGCACCGCTGCGTACAAAGCCGTCGTAGCTGTTCTCCAGCAGCCGGTTCTCCTCCGGTGTCAGCTCACGATGGTGCTCGTATACATATTTGATACGCTCGAACAGCTTGGGGTTCAGGCTGACATCGCTGCCATGCCGGGTAAGTATAGGGCTCATCTTCTGAGCCAGAGCATCCATCTTATCATTGGTTTCGGCACTTAACATATTGAAGAATGCGCTCTCCACCCGGTTCAGCAGATCATAATAATGTTTGCGGCCCTTTACCTCATCCTCCGGTATGATGGTATTTTCGAAGGTTGGTGCTTCATGGTTATTGATGATCTTCTCAATCTGTTCGTTCTCACGGCGGATGCCCTCCAGCATTGCCTCTTCATAGTCAGCGAGGGTAATACGGTTGAAAGGCACCGTGTCGTGCGGTGTATTGTAAGGCAGGAAGAAAGGATTGACACGTTCTTTCTTCTCCGGTTTATAATCAGTCATTTCTATTTTGCTTTCTCTTTATTTAACGTACAAAGGTAAGTCAAAAAAAGGAGAAACACCATATATAAAGCTGTATTTTAACGCAATTTTGTTTCTTTGGCAGACTCTTTGGCAGATTCAGACAATCGACCATTGTCGCTTGCAAAGATGAAAAACTGCAATGGAATGAAAGTCCGCTCTCGTACAGTCAGGACGAAGATGTCCATGGTTTTTCCTTTGCCATCAGAAAGAAAATACCTATATTTGCACCAACAATCAACAGACAAGGGAAAGATGATAATTGCAGATTTAAGTGCAGCCAGTCGGTATTATGCCCTGCATCCAAGAATGAAAGAACTGATGGAATATATTCTCCACCACGATTTCAACGGACAGGAAGCAGGTCGCATTACGCTTGACGGCAACAGCCTGTTCATCAATTTGGATGAGGTAGAACTGAAGACAAAAGACAGACAACGGTTAGAGTTCCATAAACAATACATTGACGTGCAGGTTCCCCTGTTGAAGGAAGAGACAATGGGCTGGACACCGATGTCCGGGCTAGGCATCCCCGACATAGCCTACCGCCCCGATACCGATTGCGGTTTCTATACACAGGAAGCAAAAGAATATTTCAAAGTCCGGCTGGGACAATTCGTTCTCTTCTTCCCTGAGGATGCCCACGCCCCCGTTATAGGCGAAGGAAGGCAGAGAAAATTAGTAGGTAAAATCAGGATATAACACATCTTTCCGTCATTGCAGAGAAGGAACACAGAAAGGCATGCCCCACCCCAAGGACGCAAAAGACCGTCAGTACTCCCACCGGAGTTGACGGTCTTTTCTGTACAATTCTTAACAGTATAAATATTCTTCCAAATTCATGAGAGGTCGTATCAAGATATGATGACGGATGTCCTCCCGGCTGTTATCCGGTTTCCCGATGAACACATACAGAATACGAATCCGTCAAAAATGCATACTGAAATCAACCCCAAGCTGGAAAGGATTACCCAGCTGGGCAAAGGTGTAACGTTTACCGGTCGCCGCACTCTGCACGGCAAAGCTGTTATACTTCGTGTCGGTCAGATTGCGTACCCACAGGTTGATGTGCAGAGGACCGAAATCGGCATCGGCATGGGCACCAAGTACCGCATAAAAGTTCTGACTGACTGTATTCTGCTCATCCCAGTAGATCCTGCCCTGTGCAGAGAGGTTCATCCCCACGGTGACGCTGCGCAGATGGAAGCGGCTGGACGGATCGAGCAAGGGTGCCGGGTCAACATCAATCCGATAGTCGGCACTTGCCCCCAACGTATGCTGTGGGACGAAAGGCACCCGCTTGTCTTTGTAATCGATGGTTTCACCGCCCACAACCGAATCTGTATATTCATCAAAGCGAGCACTTGTGAAGCCATAGCTAAGGGCATACATGAGCCTGTTGTCCAATGCGCCTCCCCGAAGAGCCGCCTCCAGACCGCATGAATGACTGCGGCCAGCATTCGTCATCACACGTCCGAAACCGTAATTGCCAGCCATGACGGAGAGCTGCTGGTTGCGGATCTGCATATAATAGGCGGAAAGATCGAGGTGAAGCTGATTGTCGAGAAGGTTGAGATGTGTGCCCGCCTCGTAGTTCCAGCTCGTCTCCGGCTTGTATTCAATTGTTTTTGCGATACGTTCATAATAAGCATCGTCATGTGCAATGTCAAGATCGGCGCGGGCAGCCTTGGCTGCCTTCGAGGTCTCTGTCTGGAGCACATCCGAGAACATCTCGAAGTTATAACCGCCGGCACGGTATCCCTTTGACCACGTAGCGTAAACGTTGCTCCCGTTACGTAGCCGGTAAGTCAATCCGATTTTTGGCAAGAGCTGATTGAAGTGATCGTGCTCATGACGGTTCAGCAGGGATGTTATGACCGGACTGATATTCACACCGAACACACTCTCCTGCAGGGCTACACGGGCGGATGTAGCATAGTCGATTGCTACATGGGAGTAGTCGTAACGGAGTCCGAGCGTTGCCGTTAGCTGCTGGTTAAGGTCGATGTTGCTCTCATGGTAAACACCAAGATTGAACGTCGGCGTATGGAAAAGACCGGGCACAGGATCCATCTTCATCTTGACAGACACGCCGCCGGCACGGGCGATATTGGCAGCAGCAAGTGCGCGTGCAGCAACATTGGCAGCCTCTTCGGACATTCCTCTGGCAATCATTCCCTGTGCGATACCACGTGCCATGGAATTGAGAATGCCGTTGTAGGCATAATCGGTGATGGTTTTGGACAGATAGGCGTTCATATCCTCATCAAAATAAACCGGAGCGACGGTCTTCAGCCACTGGTAAGAACCGAAAGCACCGAACGTCCAATGCCATTTGCCGTTGTTCCGGCTCTTGACAGACAGTTCCTCCAGGAGCGTGTTCCCATGCTGCCGCTGCGTAAGGTGCAGGAAGTCCTGTGGACGATAATCGATATCCATGAGCATATAGTCATGAAGATACTGCCACGAGGTCATGGAGTTCATGTCAAAGCCCTTCCCTGTGTACTTGATGCCTATCCCTGTATGAAGGATGTTGCGGCGATAATTCCCCTGTCGGTTCTGGTCGGGCGACTGCGTACCGGCCTTCAGCCCATAGAGCGGTGACGTGATGGGGGCTGCGGCAATCTCTTCCGACATAACGACCTGCCCGTAAGGAAAACCGTTCTGCCGTGTATATTGATAATCTGCCATGAAGTCAAAGGCCAGCCGGCCGGAGGGCCGCCAGAGGAAGCGCCCCTTTCCGCCGAACTCATTGACAAGGTCGGCATGGGCACCGTTAAACTGATTGCGGAAAAATCCGTTCTGACCGGCATAGAATCCCGCCAGGGAGAATGCGGCCTTGTCATTCAGCCGTTCATAGTGGCTGGCTTCTATCTTGCGCAGGAGTTTCGTACCGACAGAGAGCCTGATGTCTGTCCCCTGATACTGAAAGGGATTACGGCTGTAAAGACGGATCAGTCCGCCTTCAGTGTTCATGCCATAAAGTGTTCCCTGAGGACCGTGAAGGACATCCACACGGTCGATGTCATAGGTATGGAAATTGAATGCGCTCCTGCTCAGTACCGGTATGCCGTCGACGTATATTCCCACGGCCGGAGAATAGACACGCGAGCCGATGCCGCGCATATAGACAGAAGATGTGTAACGGCTTCCGTACTCGGGCATGACAAAAGACGGAACGAAAACGGAGAGCTGCCGCACGTCCTGCACATTGAGACTCTGCAGCTGTCCGCTGTCGAACGAGGTACTGCTCAACGGCTGCCAGCGAAGACGGAAAGCCTCCTTGGGCTGATCAACAATGACCACCTCATCAATGTCATACACTCGAGAAGTATCTCCTCTTTCGACGGTATTATCCGCATACGCTCCCATGGGAAAGGATGATGCCACCAGAAAGGCAACACCCCATTTGGATTTGAACATAAACTCTTAATGCTTTACAATGCGTTGGTTTCTGCAAAGGTAAGAAGAAAAAAACTAATGCACAATCCTTATTTATTAGGAATATAGCAGAAATCCATAATGGACAACTGATTCCTGTCTGTTTTCCCAAACGTTTGGGAACAATGTTCCCAAATACTTGGGAGAGATGTTCCCAACACCTGGGACTACGATTCCCAGACAGTTGGGAATTACCATAAATTACAGTTTAATGGTTTTTCAGTTGACTGCTTTTCGTCTTGCTTTTAAACTTGGCTGACGGGTTCAAGAACTTATTTCTAATTGTCGTTGAAAGTATCTGCCGTTTTGAAAGACTTTAGAAAAAGAAATCAGCCCCCCATATAAGTACAGCGTAGCGCAGCACTTTCCCGATTGTGATACTGAGAACCGACAGTAGAATATTGGCACGTGTAAGTCCCAGCACAATCGTTATGGCACTCCCGAGAATGGGGAGAAAGGCAAAAAAGCCCATCCAGGCACCATGCCCGCCCATAAAGCGGTAAGCTCTGTCGATGGAAGTTTTCTTCACATGAAAATAACGCTCAAGCCACTCCAGCTTGCCAAGCCTGCCAAGACCATAGTTGAACATTCCCCCCATCACATTACCGATACTGCCGTAAACAAGCAGCAACACCGGATCGAGACCGGCAGCCAGAAGGCCGAGCATGACAGCCTCACTGCTGAACGGAAAGAAGCTCCCGGCAAGAAAAGCCGACAGTAGCATTCCCCAGTAGCCATAATCTAAAAGGAGGTGTGTAAGAACGTCCATAAATTGACAAGCATAATGATGACGGCCGCATAAGAAAGGAGAATGAATATCCAGTTGGTGAGGCGGGTATGCGTCAGAGCGAAGAAATGTGCAATCAGCGGTGCTGTTGTCACAATCAACATACTCAGCAAAGCTTCATAGTGTCTGGGCTGAAGAAACAGAAATACGGCTGCGGAAAGATCGATGGTGATGAAAATCTGATAGAAAAGACGTGTGCGGATACTGTCATTATGCTTCTGGTTCAAGAAGTGGACAATTCCGATTGCAGCACATATCAACACAAAAAGAGCTATTACTATCTGGCTCATGTTCAGAGAACTAAAGAATAATGGTTCACTAAACACTGCAAGCTGGGTGAAGTGGTCTGCAAGAACGGAAATGTCTCCTTTGGCAGCCAGATAACCCGCAAAGAACCAGTAAGGAAGCATGACTCCAAGGACTGATGCAAAAAAATTACGGATACTTAATGCGAGGAGATTGGTTCGCATGACTATCCAGAAGACTGGAAGAAAGAAAAGAATCTGCACCCAGACAATGCTCACCATGCCGATACAGAAATAAGCATAGAACGTCCAGCCCGGTGCATGCGTGTCCTGGTAGCAGCGGAAGGCAAGGGTATAGTAACCCACCATGCCGAGCATGACAATGGCTGACCGGACAGACGGAAAAATAAACACGGCCATCGTAGTGAACACCAGAAACGCACAGGACACCATCCGGCTGTAGATACGGATGAGCGCATTGCCGTTGTTCAATTCCATCATAAGATAGGTGGACAACAGGAGGCAGATGCCAGGTACGATTACCGCCGGATTGTGTAATCCTGCAACAATCCATACAAGAGCAGCCGCTGTGACGACATACACTTGCGTCCAGCGGCTTTCAGCTATTTTATTTTGAAGACGTTTCTTTTGCATTGACAGGTGATAGGAAGCCTCGCCAACGTCCTCATAAGAAAGGATACACTGGCGGGGACAAATAATGATGGGTGGAGAATACTACAGGTCCTGGCCGATGTCATTTCTGAAATATTTATCCTTGAAGACGATCTTCTGTGCCTCGGCAAAGCTCTTCTGGAGTGCTTCCTCTTTATCCTCACCATAAGAAGACACGGCGATGACACGGCCTCCGGCGGTAACGACCTGTCCGTCTTTCAGCACCGTACCGCTGTGAAAGACAACAGCTCCATCAACCTTGTCAAGTCCCGATATAGGATAACCCTTCACATAGTTCTCTGGATAACCACCGCTGACAAGCATGACACAGACAGCAGAACGCCTGTCGAACTCAACTTTCCGCTGGTCGAGGTTTCCCTCTGCGACACCTTCCAAGAGGTCTACAAGGTCGCTCTTCAGACGCAGCATGACACTTTCAGTCTCGGGGTCGCCCATCCGGCAATTGTATTCGATGACCATAGGCTCGCCATTCACATTGATCAAGCCGAAGAAAATGAATCCTTTGTAATCAATCCCCTCTTCCTTCAGACCTTCAACTGTAGGACGGATAATGCGTTCTTCTACCTTTTCCATCCATTCCTTAGTGGCAAAAGGAACAGGAGAGACGCTGCCCATACCGCCTGTATTCAGCCCTGTGTCGTGTTCACCGATACGCTTGTAGTCCTTTGCTTCTGGCAGAATCTGATAATGCGTGCCGTCGGTAAGAACAAATACCGAGCATTCGATACCAGAAAGGAATTCCTCAATGACGACCTTTGCTGAAGCATTGCCGAACATCCCCCCGAGCATCTCACGCAGCTCTTTCTTGGCTTCTTCAAGTGTCGGCACAATGAGCACACCCTTCCCGGCAGCCAGTCCGTCTGCCTTCAATACATACGGAGCCTTGAGCGTTTCGAGGAATTTCATGCCTTCCTCTATGGTTTTCCCGTCGAAAGTCTCATAGGCTGCAGTCGGAATATGATGGCGTTTCATGAACGACTTGGCAAAGTCTTTGGAGCCTTCCAGTACCGCACCTGCCTTGGAAGGGCCGATAACAGGAATACAGGCCGTACGCTCATCTTCCTTAAAGATATCGTAGACACCCTTTACCAGCGGATCTTCGGGGCCGACGACAATCATGTCGACCTTTTCCTCAACGGCAAAATTCTTGAGGTTGTCGAAGTCGTCTACTGCGATTGCGACATTCTCACCGACTGCTTCCGTACCGGCATTACCTGGTGCGATAAAGAGTTTGCTACACTTTGCACTCTGTGCAATCTTCCATGCCAAGGCGTGTTCACGACCGCCACTGCCTAAAAGTAATATGTTCATAATGCCTCCCACCCACCCCCTCCGAAAGGAGGGGGACAGACCTGCTGCACGTGGGTATGTATTGATGGTTATTGTATATAAAGTAGCCTTCCTGCCGCTGTCTCAGAAAAAACAGTTCCCTGAAAAGGCGTAAACATCAAGCTCTATTGGACTTTCCTCTTCCCGGAGGAGCTGGGAGAAGCCAGATAATCCTCGAAATACTGTGTGATACGCTCATGCAGATGTACACTCTGATGCCCGCGCATATTATGAGGTTCACCAGGATAAACGTAGAAATCAGGCTGCGTACCGGCCGCAATACAGGCCTTCAAGAAAGAATAAGCATGCTGGGGCACGACCACCGGATCGTTCAGACCAATAATGATCTGGAGTTTCCCCTTGAGATTCTTCGCTTTCTGAAGGAGTGAAGTCTGGGCATAGCCGTCCGGATTTGTCTGCGGTGTGTCCATATAGCGTTCTCCATACATGACCTCATACCATTTCCAATCAATGACCGGGCCGCCGGCAACTGCTACTTTGAAGACATCCGGATAGTTGGTAATCAGTGAGATTGTCATGTATCCGCCGAACGACCATCCATGTACACCGATGCGGTCCTTGTCAACGTATGGAAGAGACTTCAGGTACTTCACACCTTCCATCTGGTCTTTCATCTCTTCCTGCCCGAGGTGACGGAACGTAGCCTGTTCAAACTCCTTTCCACGGTGTTCGCTTCCACGGTTGTCAAGAATGAAGAGCAGATAACCTTTCTGTGCCATATAGGTTTCCCATCCGCGTGACCCCCAGTGCCATGAAGCCTCCACATTATGAGCATGCGGCCCGCCATACACATAGATGACCGTCGGGTACTTCTTGTTCGGATCAAATCCTACTGGCTTCACCATCCGCCAGTACAGGTCAGTCTTTCCGTCAGCCGCCTTTATCGACCCGCTTGTATATTCCGGTACGTTATATTCCTTCCACGGGTCAGCAGATGTGAAATAATCATGACGCTGCGGTCTTCCATTCAGCGTGACGACTTCGTACTTGTGAGGGACATCCGGCTCGCTGTAACTATCCATAAGTACACTGCCATCCTTGCTCAGCTTTGGATAGTGGCAGCCGCGGCCGTTGTCAAGCAGCGTCCGTTTTCCTGTCGCCACATTGACAAGCCACGCATTGCGCTGGATGGGATTACACTCATTGGAAACATAGATAATCCCCTTCTGCTTTGCATTGAAACCAAGGATATCCATGACTACCCACTTGCCACTGGTAATCTGCCTGATCAGCCGTCCGTCTTTATTGAAGAGGTAAAGATGGTTATAACCATCCTTCTGGCTCTGCAGGACAAACTCGTTCTCATTCCACGGAAGGAACTGGATAGGATGACAGGGTTCTACATATTTCGCATCCGTTTCACGGTAGAGTTCCTTCAGCTTAGCACCAGTTACGGCATCATACGATACCAGCCGGCAATCATTCTGGTCACGGTTGACTTCAAACATATAGACCGTTTTCTCATCAGGACTCCATGCGATGTTGGTAAAATAGCGGTCAGTCGGGTCGCCGGCTTGAAGGTAAACCGTCTTTCCTGTAGTCAGGTCATATACGCCGACTGTGACCTTGTGAGATGTCTCACCCGCCATGGGATACTTGATTGGTGCAGCCTTGGCAGCGCGCGATTCGCCCTTCTCCGGTTTCCAGTCAAGTTCCGGAATGTCCACAAGAGGATAGTCAGCGACCATACTCTGGTCCATGCGATAGAAAGCCAGCCGGTTTCCTTTCGGACTCCAATAGAGCCCACCGCTGATACCGAACTCGTCCCGGTGGACACTTTGTCCGTAAACGATATTGCGTGATCCGTCCGTCGTCAGCTGACGTTTCTGTCCCTTTGCATCAGTGACAAAGAGCTGGTTATCTGCAACGTAAGCCGTAGCCCCGGACTGGCTGTTCCACAGACGAGCCTGCAAGCCGGCCGGCCGGTCCGACCGCTGCTCAAGCCTGTGTGTCTTGAAGTTTACATATAAGTCCTCCCTGCCGTTCTGCACAAGCACAACCGGACGGTCGGCATACGGGAACTCGGCCGCATAGAGATGGCGGACGACCTCGTCCGACTTTTCCAACCCGGCCCATCTGTTCAGCTCATCCAGCGAGAAGAGCCGTTTCTCTCTGCCACTCACCGGATCAACCAGCGAGCAGCTGTTCAGATCCTGCCGTACCAGTTTCTCGCCCCACCACGTAAGATAACGTGCTTCGGGGCGCATCTTGTAGAAGTTGGTACCGCCAAAGTTCAAATCCTCCAGTGTAAACTGTTTTTGTGCCATACTTTCAGTAGGACGGACAAGTCCCATCAGGGCACAAAGCCCCACGAGACCGAGAAAAGATTTAATCTTCATGTTTATACGTGTTTTTACCACGGAATCCTCCGCGCTTGTTAGATTTATCAAACCGTTTTCCACCAGACCTCCGGTCGTCCGCACGTCTGAACGAACGTCTGCGGTCGTCAATGCGTCTGGAAGAGCGTCTGCGGTCATCGTCATCACGCCCGAAGCGAGGCCGACGTTCATGGTCTTCACGGAACTTGCCGCCGTTGAATTTATTGCGTTCCAGGCTGTGGAAAGTGAATGAACGGATATCAGTCTCCGCATTCTCTTCGTTCTCTTCAAGCCGTTTCTTGAACTCGCGTTCTTTCTTGAAACGGTGTTTCTGCGCCATCTCCCGCTTCTCATCTTCGGTCTTCACAACTCCGCCCTCATGACGGAAACTGCTCATCTTTCCGTCAAACATCTGATAGCGGCGGAACTCGCACTCCAGAGATCCGTTATAGACTGGTATCTTGATGCTGGGTTTCAGCCCAATCTGTCGGAAGCATTCCTCCCGGTAGGACAGAATCCACGCCTCATTGCCTATGAACTGATGCTTCAGCCGTTCCCCGATCATCTTGTAGGTACCGAGAAGGTTCGGTGTAGAGATGCGTTCTCCATAAGGTGGATTCATCACCATGATGCTCTTTTCCTTCGGCTGCGTGAAGTCCTTGAAATCCAGCTGTCCGATGGTCACATCCCGTGACAGACCGGCTGCGGCCACATTCATACGTGCCGTATTCACGGCTTTCATGTCAGTATCGTAGCCATAGATATGATGGGTGAACTCACGTTCCTGCGAGTCGTCATTATAAATCATATCGAACAGTTCCTGGTCGAAATCGGGCCATTTCTCAAAGGCGAACTCCTTGCGGAACACGCCCGGCGAGATATTCCGGGCTATCAATGCTGCTTCAACAGGCAGTGTTCCCGACCCGCACATAGGGTCGATGAAGTCCGTTTCGCCCGTCCATCCCGTCATCAGGATCATACCTGCAGCCAGCACCTCATTCAGCGGAGCCTCGACACTTTCCTGTCGGTAACCGCGCCGGTGCAGCGACTCACCGCTCGAGTCCAGCGACAACGTCGCATCGTCCTCTGCCACGTGGATGTTCAGGCGGATATCAGGATTGCTGACAGAAATATTGGGGCGTGTGCCCATACGCTCACGGAACTGGTCGACAATAGCATCCTTCACCTTGTAGGTGACGAAGCGCGAGTTGGTGAACTCTTCGGAATAGACAACAGAATCGACAGAAAACGTCTTGCCGCTGAGGATATACTTGCTCCAGTCTATTTTCTTCACTTCCTCGTACATATCCTCAGCACTCTTCGCCTTGAAGTGTGCGATAGGCTTAAGGACTCGGATAGCCGTGTGCAGCTGAAAGTTGGCACGGTACATCATTTCCTTGTCGCCGGTGAACGATACCATGCGGCGTCCTATCTGTACGTTGTTGGCACCTAACTGTGTCAGCTCTTTTGCTAATACTTGCTCCAAACCCATGAAGGTTTTGGCGATGAGTTCAAATTCTTGCATTTATGTGATTGTGATTTATAAGCAATGACAGGCGATGATGGACGGTGACTATATCCCGCCGCCGCCTTCGAAGTCGGTATCCAGTATGTCTGTCTTGCTCTGCCTGTACTTCTTCGAGCGGGGACGCATATCCCGGGTAACCCAAACATTGGCACCGATAACACATCCTCTTCCAATCGTGACACGGCCGAGAACGGTAGCATTGGCATAGACGATGACATCGTCCTGCAGAATCGGATGGCGTGGAATGCCTTTGATGGGCTTTCCGTCCTTGTCGAGCGGAAAGCTCCTGGCCCCCAGAGTCACTCCCTGATAAAGTTTCACATGATTGCCAATGACACACGTCGCACCGATGACGACACCTGTACCGTGGTCGATTGTGAAATGCGTACCGATTGCCGCGGCGGGATGGATGTCGATGCCCGTCTCTGAATGCGCCATTTCGGTTATCATACGCGGAATGAGCGGAACATCCTCCATTACCAGTTCATGCGCCAGCCGATAATTGATGATGGCCTTGATGGCAGGATAGCAGGATATGACTTCTCCCTGGTTGGCAGCCGCCGGGTCACCGTCAAAGGCTGCCTGTATGTCAGTTGAAAGTATCTTGCGTATGGTCGGGAACTTTGCAATGACACGTTCTGCAATCATATCTGCTTCCTCCTGCATACACCGCCGCATATCATCAGCATTCGGACAGTGGCAGTCCTCGTCAAAACACAGTCCTGCCATAACCTGACGGCTGAGCAGCTTGTGCAGCCGCTCCACGCTAACACCTATCTGATATTTGATAGTCTCGATATTGACAGACGACTTTCCGTAAAACCCTGGAAAAAGGATAGAACGTGAAAGGTCGATAATCTCCTCAAGCTCCTTTGCCGACGGCAAGGGATCTCCTTCACGGTGTTCATGGAAAAGACCTTGCAGTGCTTCCGGCTCCGAGAGCTCGTCCACAGTCTGGATGAGCTGCTGGGTGATGTCCTGTCTACTCATTGATAATCGTATCGAGATGTAATTACGTTGCAAAGATAATGATTATTATCGGATTTTTATAAGTTTGTTCAGGAAAAATATGGTAATTTTGCAGCCGACTCACAGAGTCCGGACAGGATACCGGATTCACCGGAATCTTTCTGAATTGTTACACTTTGATAGACAATGAAGTTTAAAATCGCCTTACGCCCCATCAGCATCTTTCTTTCACTCACACTCTGTACAGCTGTCGCCGCACACATTCTTTTCTGCCCTTCGACCAACCGTATCCGCCACCATTACGACGGCATCGACGTATCACACCACCAGGGCAGGATTGACTGGAAAGAAGTGGCGAAGGACAGAAACATACGATTCGTGTACATCAAGGCAACGCAGGGGACAACCATCAAAGACGAATACTACGACCGCAACATCAAGGGCGCACGCCGGCAAGGGCTGCGCTGCGGATCGTATCACTACCTCTCTTCGTCTACACCTGTCCGTAAACAGTTCCGACATTTCCTGAATACAATCCGCAAGCACAGACAGGATCTGATTCCGATGATTGATGTAGAACGTGAAGGCGTAAGAGGATGGACTCGCAGACAGGTGCAGGACAGCGTTGCCATGTTCGCCTCGCTGGTACGAAAAAATTTCGGAAAGAAGCCGCTTGTCTATTCACAGGCTAATTTCTATAATTCTCATCTTGCCCCCCGGTTCAACAGCTACTTCCTTTTTCTTGGCAGATACAGCCCGGCCCGGCCGGCCGTCAAAGGAACCGGGCGGCATAATATCTGGCAGTTCACCGAAAAGGGAAAGATCTGCGGTATTCACGGGCACGTGGACCTTGACCGATTCATGTCCGGAACCTCAGTCGCCGACATCCAGCTGTGAAAGCAGCTGCGGAGCATGGCATTCCCGACCGGTCGGGAATACTATTCCCAGACACCGGGAACAGTATTCCCGAATATCCGGGAATCTCCTTCCCAAGCACTTGGGAACAGGATATTCCGCAGTTCATCTTGAAAGGTGGATGTAGTCTTCAGCACGCCGACATGGCGGGAGTTCCACTGGAACATGGACAACAGGCCATTACCAGGGCGGATGTGAATTAAACATAAACTGACGGCAGAATACGGTCAGACCTGGATTATTATTCGTATTTTTGCATCCGCAGGCTTATAAGCACAGAACTGGAATCCCGGCTTCACGGAACGCCCAGACAGTTCATCCCGGCCTGTAGGATTAAGAAAAAAAGGTAAACGATGGTTATAGGATATCATTCTAAGAAAAGTGGCAAATCATCTGACAGCAAACTGACCATGCCCTTTCGCACCCTACTGTTGCTTCTCGTGCTCTCTGTCACGGGCAGTACGTATGCACAAGAATACCACGAAGCTCCCCCGCTGACACTCCGTCCGATGCTGCAGCAGCTTGGGACCGAGCTCATGCAGGGAAAGACAGGGAGCATAGTCGCTGTCGACCCTGCCACAGGGGAAGTTCTCTGCATGGTAACAAACTCGCCCGACGGTCCCGACGATGCGCTCGCCATTGCTACCGCCTATCCTCCCGGATCGACGATAAAGCCCGCACAGGCCTTGGTCTTTCTTTCCGAAGGTCTTGTAAAAGCTGATACAAAGATAGCCTGCCGCAACGGATTCCGCGACGGAAACATCAGGGTGAAATGCCATCCTCACTACTCGCCGGAAACGCTGACAGGGGCTCTGGCCGTATCATGCAACACATGGTTCCTCAAATCATACCTGCTGATGCTGAACGACAGGCATAAGTACGGTTCCAAGGAAAAAGCCGTCAGCACATGGCACGACTATCTCGTAAGCATGGGGCTGGGCGGACCGCTGGGGATAGATATGCCTGGCGAGAAGGGTGGACTGGTAGCCGGGGTAAACTATCTCACACACCGATACAAGACAGGGTGGGAGCCGAAGACCATCCTATGGGCCGGTATGGGACAAGGAGACATTACCGCAACACCGCTCCAACTCTGCAACCTGGCAGCCTCGATAGCCAACCGGGGCTTCTTCTTCACGCCGCACATCCATAAAAATACAGACCATACGCCCTTGCCTGCACGCTTTCTCACCCCTCACCAGACCCAAGCGTCCCCCGAAGCCTATGCCACGGTAGTTGCAGGAATGCGGCTGGCTGTGACCAAAGGGACCGCCACCGAACTCAACAGGACATCCTACCCCGTATGCGGAAAGACCGGGACAGCCGAGAATGCGGGCAAAGACCATTCCGCCTTCATCGGATTCGCTCCCATGAACCACCCGAAGATCGCAATCGCTGTGTACATAGAGCATGGTGGATTCGGTGCTGACATGGCTGCGCCGATAGCCGGTCTGATCATGGAGGAATACCTCAAAGGCAGACTGAGCCCGAGGTCTCTGGCAACCGTAAAGCGTCTGGAGCGTATGCAGACCCTGGAGAAGAGGGTGTCTTCTACAAAATAGACAGACAGGACAAGCAAGGGAGAGACAGTCCGATATACGTGTATCAGATTTCTGCCGGCAGTCTTCCGCCTGTCAAACGGTGATCGGTCACGAATGAAAAGAGGCGCTTATTTACAATGTCGGCAACGTCAAGAGGGAAGCAAGCAGACCTTGGTCACATTGCCACTAATACCCGACCGGAAAACAAACAGGTACAAGCTCTTCGAGAGACCTCATCCGAATCGAGGGTTTATCCAATCCCCAAGTATGGAAACAGAAGCCTTCTCCTCCTTGCCTGTCAGCGTTCCACCTGAAACACCCACTATTGTTGTACATTCAGCAGGAAAAGGCTATAAAATGGACAGGAGAAATCGACAAAGGGTCCAGCAATCATTTGCTGAACCCTTTGTCATTCACATTTCTGTGAGCGTTGAGCTTGATTTTTGGTTTCCGCCTCACGGCGTCACCCAATCATCTTTGCATCATTGTTATCCTTTAATCAATCTTCTGATTACCTTTAACTAAACCTATTTTCTTGAAACCTGAACAATCTCTCTTGTTCTACCTTAAACTAAATAACTAAAAACCTAAATCTATTACTACTAACCTAAACAATCTATATTTTGTCTTTCGACGATGCAAAAGTACTACTGTTTGCGTACACAGCAAAACATTTCTCTGAATTATTTCACCGAAGCCACCGTTTTTTGACTTACATCAAGGGCTGATACCGTCTGAGACAAAGAATCTGCCGAACGACATGAATGAGACAGTATATAGGAAGAAACAGGGAATGGAAGGAAGGGAGGAAAAAAGAGCATACAGACCTGGAAAGGAAAAAGCTGTATCAGCAGTCCCACCTGAGGAATATTCTGATACAGCCTTATGTTTCTTTCCTCTCAGCATAACGCCTTTTATTATAGAGCATCATACCTTCACCCCATAGCAATCTGCCGCTTATATGAGATACTGGCTGGAGATACTCTCGTTGTTGAGGACACGCCGGATCGTCTCGGCAAACATATCCGCAACCGATATCTGCTTTACCTTTGAACAACGGGCTGTGTAAGGGATAGAATCCGTAAAGACCATCTCCTCCAGCGCAGAAGCCTCCACGCGCTCGGTAGCAGGACCGCTCATTACACAATGGGAAGCAATGGCACGTACACTCCTTGCACCAGCCTCCTTCATAATATCAGCAGCCTTGGCGATGGTACCGGCAGTATCAACCATGTCGTCAACGATAACGACATTCTTGTCTTTCACGTCTCCGATAATCTGCATGGTGGCAACAACGTTGGCACGGGCACGCGTCTTGTTACAGAGCACCAGCGGACAGCCGAGGTACTTGGCGTATGTATTGGCACGCTTCGACCCCCCGACATCAGGACTGGCAATGACGAGGTCCTTCAGATGAAGGCTCTGGACATAAGGGAGCAGCACGCCGCTGGCATAAAGGTGGTCGACAGGAACATTGAAAAAGCCCTGTATCTGGTCGGCATGCAGGTCCATTGTCATCAGACGGTCGATACCCGCAACTCCCAATAGGTCGGCTACCAGCTTTGCACCGATGCTCACACGCGGCTTGTCCTTGCGGTCCTGACGTGCCCAGCCGAAGTAAGGCATGACGGCGATAATCTGACGTGCAGAAGCACGCTTGGCAGCATCAATCATCAGGAGAAGCTCCATGAGATTGTCCGAGCTGGGGAAGGTACTCTGCACAAGAAAGACATCCTTGCCGCGGATGCTCTGCTCGTAGGAAACGACGAACTCGCCATCGGAGAAGCGGGTCATCACCAGATTACCAAGTGGACAGCCGAGGCTGGCACAGATTTTCTCAGCAAGATATCTCGTCTTTGTGCCTGAGAATACCAAAAAAGAGTTGTTTTCACTCATTTCTTTTCGTTGTTTATATTGATAAGGTATATAAATCTATCGCTTATTCTGCCTGCTACTGGCAAAAGGCACGCAGTATTCGGAAGTGTTCAATGACGGGGCTGAAGTTCTGTTCACTGTGGATGCAGAACCTGTTCCAGAGGTCGTTACGGATTACCACACCGCCAAAACCCAGCGTACGCAAGGCCGCCAGGTCCGCCATCGTCACTCCTCCCATCGCATAGACATGCCGACCGAGAAGTCCCTGGTGTCCGGCTTCATCCAGTTCAGCACCCGACAGAATCTCTTCCTCGTCATCCGTTGCCTCGCAGGGCTGATGGATATTCTTCAGGAAAACATAGTCAGACTGCCTCTTCATCGACTTCAACAGCATAACATCATCACACGTTCTTCCCACCGTTCCACGGTAACCAGGGGGCACAGACACAGCTGCACTGTCCAGATGGATACCGCCCAGTGCGAACTCGTCTTTCATGTGAAAATGCTGATGTACTATGATTCTGTGATGAAATTCAGAAGGCAGAAGTGAAAGAAGACGCTCCAAATAAAGTGGGGATGTATCTGTCTTCGAGATGTGGAGACAATCCAGACCCTCCTCGAAGAGCATACTAATGATTTTGTCTTCTTCCACAAAATACGTGGACTTAGTCATGACGACCAGTTTCATGCCTTTACTTTATTTGCATTGCAAAGGTAGAGATTATTTCCGATAACTGCAAATTTTTCCTTATATTTGCAACATGAAAGTAAACCCATTGACCTACGACGGACTCTCCCGTCCTATGTATGTGCTGGAGGAAGCACGCCTCAGAGACAACCTGGCACTCATTGCCCATGTGGCAAATGAGGCCGGTGTTGAAATCATCCTTGCATTCAAGGCCTACGCTCTGTGGCGTACATTTCCCATCTTCCGCGAGTACATCAAGGCGACAACAGCTTCATCACTCTATGAGGCAAGGCTCGGATTCGAGGAATTCGGTGCCCCGACGCATACCTTTTCACCGGGCTACACCGATTATGAGATTGATGAGATCGCACGTTGCTCGTCCCACCTCGTCTTCAACTCCCTGACACAATACGAGCGTTACCACATCCGTACCAGGCTGGAGAACGAGCGGCTGAGCCTCGGACTGCGTGTCAACCCTGAATATTCAGAGGTCGAGACGCTCATCTACAATCCCTGCGCACCTGGCACACGCTTCGGCATATCATCCGACAGACTGCCCGACAGACTGCCCGATGACATAGACGGCTTCCATGTACACTGCCATTGCGAGAGCGGAAGTGATGTCTTTGAGCGCACACTGGCACACATAGAGGAGAAGTTCGCAGGATGGTTCCCGCAGCTGAAGTGGGTCAACTTCGGCGGAGGTCACCTCATGACACGGAAGGACTACGATGTTCCACGCCTTATCCGTACACTCAGGGATTTCAAGAGACGTTATCCCTGGCTCAAGGTAATACTTGAACCCGGGAGCGCCTTTGCCTGGCAGACCGGACCGCTCGTGGCACAGGTTGTCGATGTGGTGGAAGACCACGGCATCAAGACTGCCGTCCTGAATGTGAGTTTCACCTGCCATATGCCCGACTGCCTGGAAATGCCTTATCATCCTGCGGTCCGCAACGCCTGTCTGGCCGACGAAGACGGAAGTGCCAAGGGAGAACACACCTACCGGCTGGGGGCAAACAGCTGCCTGAGCGGCGACTGGATGGGGTCATGGACCTTCGACCATGCACTGCAGGCAGGTGAAAACATTATCTTTGAAGACATGCTCCACTACACGACCGTGAAGACAAACATGTTCAACGGCATCAGCCATCCGGCCATCGCCCTGCTCCATCCGGACAACGAACTGGAGGTTCTGCGTGAATATACCTATGAGGATTACCGTGACAGAATGGACTAATGGCACATTCTTTGCTATCTTAGCGATATAAGAAAACAACTATCAAGGAGGATGAATTATGGCATTTATAGACTACTATAAGATTCTGGGCGTAGACCGGAACATCCCACAGAAGGATGTACGTGCAGCCTACAGGAAACGTGCAAAGCAGTTCCACCCCGACCTGCACCCCAACGATCCGAAAGCAAAGGCCAAGTTCCAGGCTCTGAGTGAGGCTTTTGAAGTCATCGGAGATCCGGAGAAGCGTGCTAAGTACGACAAATACGGTGAGCAATGGCGCAATGCCGAAGCCTACGAACAGGCTGGCGGCTTTGGCGGATTCCAAGGAGAACAAAGCGGCGGACAGGCTGGTGGAAATCCTTTCAGCGGATTCGACTTCAGCAGCTTCGGCAGCGGAGGAGGAGGCTTCAGCAGCTTCTTCCAGGACCTCTTTGGCGGAGGAAGCCGCCGCCGCTCATCCGGATTCAACACTGGACGGGCATACAGGCAGCAAGCACCGGGACAGATGGAGGCCAACGTCGGCATCGATCTCTACACCGCTCTCCTGGGAGGTGAGATCATCATCCAGCTATCAGGTGGACAAAAAGTCAAACTGAAGGTAAAGCCATTGACACAAGGCGGTACGAAAGTCCGGCTGCGTGGCAAAGGCTATGACCGTGGCGATGGTACCTTCGGCGACCTCATCATTACTTACAACGTGAAGCTGCCGGACCACCTGACTGATCATCAGAAAGAACTGATTGAACAGATGAGAAGAGAGGGCTGACGGGAGTTCCACACGCATTTCCAAGCTGTTCTGACGAAAAGAACATCCATACACACGGCAAGAGGAACAGCACGCTTCACAAAAGAAAACCAGAAAAAGGGGGAGTGTCAGCACGTATAGACATGCTGACACTCCCCCTTTTCCGCATTACCTGCAGACCTGGAAGCCATCATTTCCTTACATTCAGGCCCTCAGCTACTTCACTTCACGAAGCTGAACAAACATCCGTCATCGGAAAACCAGCACGAGCTGACGGCCAGCCAGAACAGCGACAAAGCCCAAAGCAAGGGAGGCAAGAACATAAAGGGCAGAGGGCAGAAAGGCATTTCCGTCTTCTATCAGTGCAACATTCTCATTCATGAACGTGGAGAATGTTGTAAACCCGCCGCAGAAGCCCGTCGTAAACAGAAGACGGACAGAAGGGCTCATACCGCCCTCATCCCCGGACAGTGACGAAAAGACACCTATCAGGAAACAGCCCACGACATTCACAGCCAGCGTTCCCCAGGGAAAAAGTCCAGGCACAGCCAGCTGGACAAACTTAGAAACAACCATTCTCAGGCTGCCGCCCACGAAGCTGCCGATCCCGACCAGCAATATATCCTTGAACATCTTGATTTTCTAAATTATAATACATTCTTCGGAATTGATGCAGCCCTCTGCCTACATATATGATTCCGTTCTTTTCCTGTAAGTATCCATATTCTCCAAACAGCATGCCCGATTTCACGGAACAATCTGGCGGCAGGGATATTGCCATCTGCACAGAGAAAAGTCAGTCCCCAGTACAGGGAACGTTGTTCCCGATGCATTGGGAACCATGTTCCCAACGACTGGGAACCATGTTCCCAACGGCCGGGGACCGTATTCCCATGTAGTTCTGCCGGACCCACGAAAGTGCCAGACTGATCAGAATACCAGGTTAAAGCCGAACCTGATACCGCTCTTCGAGATACCCGGAGCGTGCGTATAGGTAAGGCGGCGCACGTAATCAACCTCCAGACACTTGAAGATATTGTGTACACCCACTACGAGCTCCAGATAGGGATCGTGTGTCATCACACGTGTTCCTTCCGGGAACTTATACAGGTCAGGGTCACTGGCATTCTGGGGCAGGTAGGGATTGTTCTTGTCTGTCAGATGTCCCCACATACCCTTGAAAGCCATGTATTCACGCCACTTCAGCTTTCTGATGAGCGGAAGACGGTTGAAGATCTTGCCTTCCAGATCCCATGCGAGATTGAATTGAGTATAGCGGTCGTTGAGGAATTCAAGGCTCTGCATGAGGTTGAACGTTCCCTGATGCTCGAAATAGGAGGTGTTGACAGGCGGCGTGATAAGAAACTGGAACGGAACTTTACTCCATTGCGCGCCTCCCTGCACCCGGGTGTCAATGTGGCCCCAGCTGCCCAGCCAGAACCGTTTATAGATTGAGACTTCCGTAAGATTACTGTGAAAATTACCTCCCAGAATGTGGCGAAGCCCCAATGTGTGCGTCACCTTAAATTCCGGCGCATCAAGATTGACCTCCATACGCTGCTGCTTTGAGTTGACATAGGTCTGTCCGGGGCGGAAGTCAAGGCCGAGGATTATTTCCGTCATGCGCATCCTGTCTATCTGCGTGCCATCCATCTTCTCATAGATGAGCTTGCCGGTCGGCTTGTTGACCTCTGTACGCAGTTCAAGACTGGTTGCCAGACCATAATCCGTCTCCCACATGAAGTTAACTTTCTGACGGTTATAGAAATACATTTTTTCTACCTTTACCGGACGGAATGCCATGAAGAAATTGTCCTTGTTGTGTATCAGATATTTATCGGACGGCGACTCGACGTCCTTGCTCAGTTCTACAGATACTTTCCGGATAGGGAATTCGATAGGCTGATAGTCTGGCTTGTTGAATGAATAGGTCACCTTGGCATCATAATAGTTGCGATGCGACTTCGTACCGTAGGCATAGTACCCCTCGAAGAACCAATGCGGGTTGAACTTGGCTGTGGTGCGGGCAGAAGCACGGAGACGGATTCCGTCGACAAAGTTCTTTGAAAGGAAGGTGTTGACCGGGCCGAGGTCTACCTTGCTCGGTGTTTTCTCCGACCCTGTTTCGATGAAGTTTTCTATCAGGGCCTTCGAGGCAAACATGACCCACTTGAAGTGCCTGGTCTTCGCCATCCGTTTGATGAACGAGTCCATTCCCGCTTCACTTTTCGTAAGCTGCGTTGTCCGGTGTGCCGCCCAGAATTCGTCGTCACGCATCTTGGCATTGGCATCATAGGCAATCTTCGCCTTTCCCTTGAAGAGCCTTTCGGCAATCGGATTGAAGGCATAGTTCGTCATGCCAGTTGTCCGTATGACTACTGCCCGCTGCAGGAAGTCTGTCAGTTTCAGCTCGGCTATCATATTGTCGGTCGTCAGTGCCCAGTCGCCATTGCCCAGCTTGGTGAACTCCTGCTCGAACTTCATGGCATCCACGAAATTCACGCCAGTGTTAGCAGGCAGCTGCATATCACACTTTTTCACGTGCAGCGAACTGTCGTTCAGCACATACAGTTCACCACGGAAACCGAAGTCCTGCTGATTGGCAGGCATGAACTGAAGACGGATGCACTGGTCCTGGTTTACATAAACGGTATCATCAATATAGAAGTGATAGAATGAAATGGCAGTAGATCCTATCGGTGACGGGAAACGCTTCTGAAGGAGGTCGATCTGGTCGTCATAGAGATTGATGTCCTTGAAGAGATCCTTCACTATCGTGTTCAGGGCTTCTCCCGTCTGGATAAGTTTCGAGATACCCTTTGTAGACTGACCCAGTACAATATCCTTTTCATCGCGTGGATTCTTGCGGTAAATATGCTGTGTGAGGGTCTCGTCCACAGAGAGAGGGAGGATGAGCTTGTTGTTATAAGGACAGGTCTCTACCTGGTCGAGAAGCCATGGAGCCTTCTTGAACATGGAGCCTTCAAGTTCGTCAGGTGTGAGGTCGTTGACTGCCATCGTCACTTTCTGATACTTGTCATACTGATAAAAATCATGATTCTCCAGATGAGTCTGCTTCTTGGCAGCTATGACACGCCGCATAAGCTCCACTGCCGGATTGTCCTTCCGGGAATATCTGTGGCGGCGTTTCGCCTTTACCACGACTCCCTGCAGCTGCCTTGAATCAGCTATAAGTGTCACATGAAGCATTCTTGGCGTACTCGACGTAACCTTTATCCGGCGTGGTTTGTAGCCGACCGCCGTCACGGTAAGCTGTTCACCCGGTCTGCGCTCTATGGAGAAATGGCCATCCGCATCACTCGACACACCTTCTTTCAAACTCCGATAAACGGCGTTGGCGTATGGAATACTGTCTCCCGTCTGTGCATCGACTACATAACATTGGAGCAACGTACTGTCCATGACGACCGGCTTTGAAGCTACCTTGACCAGAGAATCCATCATCAGGAGGAGAGAATCAGTGGCCTGCATTATCGAGTCGTTCCCCGCCAGAAGTGAATCTCTGCCCAATGACAGGGAGTCACCGTGTGCAGGCAAGGTGTCTGTCCTGACAAACAAGGTGTCGAGCGTGTACGCCTGTGCCGTAAAGGAGACTGACAGGAAAAGGAGAGCGAAAAAGAGTATCCCCATGAATGTCCCCCCTTCCTTCTTCGACCTGTCGGAATGGGAGCAGGAGAGGTTGTGTCTATTGAGATTTGAAAACATATTCATATCTTACATTGTTTTAGAGCAATGCAGGACAGCCCATAATGGTTATCCTGCACCTGAAGCCTCTCATCCTTCAGCAAGAGGGCAAAGAGGCTTTTCGGGAAGCCAGGGAAGATTTCTAATCAATCTCTTCATCTGCTTCGTATCCGCCCATTTCACGAATGGCATTCTTGAGCATCGTGTACTGTTCAAAGAGATTGTTGACGGCTTCCTCGCCACGTGTGAAATCGTGCATAGGGCTTTTGAGGAAGAAGCTCAGAAACCGCTGGATGCCATAACGGCCGGCACGTGCCGCAAGATCGGAGAGCAGTGCGAGGTCGAGAAGCAGCGGTGCTGCGAGGATGGAGTCGCGGCAGAGGAAGTTGATCTTTATCTGCATGGGGTATCCCATCCAGCCGAATATATCAATGTTGTCCCATCCCTCCTTGTTGTCATTGCGGGGAGGATAATAGTTAATACGCACTTTATGGTAAATGTCTCCATAGAGGTCGGGCTGGTCATCGGCCTTGCAGATGGTCTCAAGGGTAGACAGCTTGCTGACTTCCTTTGTATGGAAATTGGCAGGTTCGTCAAGCACCAGTCCGTCACGGTTGCCCAGGATATTGGTTGAGAACCAGCCTGCCAGTCCGAGGTTGCGGGTCTTGATGATGGGTGCAAAGCCCGACTTGACCAGTGTCTGCCCCGTCTTGAAGTCCTTGCCGGCAATCGGCATGTGCATCTTCTCTGCCAACTCCCACATAGCCGGTATGTCAACCGTCGTGTTCGGAGCTCCCATGACGAACGGACACCCCTCTGCCAGTGCCGCATAGGCATAGCACATGGACGGTGCGATGTGCGCACGGTCGTCTGACTTCATGGCCATTTCCAACTGGCCGAGCGTCTTGTGATACTGCTCATCATAAGGAACATAGATTTCCGTAGATGCTGCCCAGATGACAACGATACGCGCACAGCCGTTCTGCTGCTTGAAGTTGCGGATGTCCTTCTGCAGCTCCAGTACCATATCCCAGCGTGTCTGACAGTCCTTGACATTGTCACCATCCAGACGTTTGGCGTAGTTTCTGTCAAAAGCAGCCTTCATCGGCCTGATAGCCATCAGTTCCTCACGTACCGGTTCTATATCTTTCGCCTTCAGGACTTCGGCATATACTGCAGCCTGATACGCATTCTGGGGATAGACGTCCCACGTTCCGAAGACGATATCCTCCAAACCCGCCAGCGGAACAATGTCCTTATAATGAAGATACTGCTTGGCAGCTCCTCGTCCCACACGGATCTTATCGTATTGGGTCATGGAGCCGACAGGCTTTGCAAGCCCCTTACGTGTCATTAACACTCCGGTCATGAAAGTCGTAGCGACTGCGCCGCAACCAACGACCATAATCCCTAACTTGCCCTCTGCGGGCATGACGTTTGTTTGCTTCATGTGACTTTACTGCAATATTATCTTAACGTATTCAAGTGGCATATATTGTCTTTGCACAGATTATAATTCATCTAAGCCCTTGATGATACGATCCGCCACACATATGGCAGTGTCATCTTCCGTCCATCCTTCTCCTTTCAGCCATACCGTCTTGCAGCCTGTTTCGTGCGCCGGGAGAATGTCTTTCGCATAGCTGTCACCCACGACAACCACATTCTCTGGCCTCTCCCTCAACGCCGCCACTGCCAGACGGAAGATCTGCGGATCAGGTTTCCGTACACCGACGACGGCACTTTCTGTGACAGTCTCGAAGAGAGATGAAAGTCCGAACTCATCAAGGACAATCGACATATTGCCATAGAAATTCGTCACCAGCCCAATCCTATGTTTCTTTTTCAGCCTCTCAAGCACTTTCCGAGCCGCCGTAATGTTGGCTTTTACCGAATTATACAGATCTTTCACGAGTGCATCCCGCAGTTTCACTTCCATTCGCTTATCATCATGCAACCATCCCTTATCTATCAGGAATCCGGTCTCTATCCTCAACTTCTCCGCCAGCATCTGTCGGAAAGTAAAGTCCGGCTGGATAATGTTCTGCCGGTCCAGAGTACGTTCAGCATATACATAGGCTTCACGGAACTGTGACTCTGTAATCGGGACACATTTTCGTTCAAAGGCATGCCACAGCATCTTCCCCCAGTGACAGCCTGCTGTATCAAGAGTGCCGCCGAAGTCGAAGAGGAACGAAACCGGCTCTTTCTCCTCTATATTCCCGGAGGAGAAGAGATGAGACCGTGATGAAAATAACGCATCGTCTGTTTCTTTGATCATGAGTTGATGATGATTGGTGAGAGAGTGTGGCCGGGATGACAGCTGACAGTAAGGAGAGGGAACAAAGAACTCCACTATCCGACTAACATCACCCAAGACTGTTCACATCGTTCTTTTCTGGGGACGACGAAGAGAAAGTGCTGCTGAAGGAGATCCATACAGTGAGATTCCTGCACAGTTCCTCATGCCGCCTGTGCATATAGACATACAACACATTATACACGGTAATCTCAAACAAGAGATAGACCCATGGGCAGTTCAGCAGACAAGTGACATAGATGAGGATTGCCCGGCTGTTGAAAGTCAGGAGATTTGTGTAGGGCATCAAAGGCCGGCTGCCTTCCAGGAAGCGTTCCTTTACCTCCTTTGGCACTCCGTCAATGCTGCCATACTGTTCCATCAAGGTGGCATGAAACTTCTGGAAAGCAGGGGTCCTACGCTCCTGACTCCGGCAATAATTCTGATAGTTGCTGTGAAAAGCTCGGTCCCAGAAGACACCTTTTTCTCCCTTCAGTCGCTCTGCTATGGCATGTTCCCGGGCGTAAGTGTCCAGTTCCGATCCTTCCCTGCCTTTCAGAAAATAGAGGTGTATCTGCCGGTAATAGTCGCTCAATGAGCTTTGGGGAGAATGACACAGCAGGCCTGCCACAGCTGCCAGCCCCAGTCCCCAGAAACTCCAGACCTCTTCCGTACCGGGCATGGGCTGCCTCCAAAGCCGGAGAACGATGGCAAGATAAATAGCAAAGAACCACACATCACCGGCAAACCCGTCCAGACAACGCCCTTTCATCGACTGCTGACGGGTGAGCCGTGCAAGCTGACCATCTGTTGAATCGCAGAAATTAGCCAACATCAACAGAATAATCCCCAGCACGTTATGTAGCGTATCGGTGAAGAAGAACATGATACCGGCAGCCACTCCAAGGAAAATCGACAAGATGGTTATCGTGTTGGGGGTAACCCCCAGACGATGCCATAACAATGCAAATACCAGTCCGACGGGGCGTGTGAAGTGAATATCCAGCCATTCCTCGGTATCCGTAGATTTGAAGGAGGAACGGAGAAGGGCACGGAATCCCAGACCGCAGGCGACTTCTCGTCCTTGCACTTCACCCCCAAAAGAGGACTCAGAATATCCTTTCTGCTGTTTCTTTGTCATTTTCTTCAATATATATTAAGGTGGTGACAAACGGTTATGACAGACTGCAACCACTCTGCACCGCTTTCACACTAATTGTTTCTCCGGCTACTCAGAAGGAGGGCGGGATCAGCTCTTTTCACTATCGCTCTCGCCGCTTCTTCCCTGCAACGTGAGAAACTCGGCCAGTCGTTGAAGTCGATGATCACGTAGTCGCTGTTGCGTTTGATGATGGCGTCTCCACCGTACACTGGCGTTTGCAGCAGCCGTGACAGCTTTTCGGCATCAGCCTGCAAGCAGCGGGAAGAGAATGGATAATGCTGCGGCCTGCCGTTCATCTGATCATCTTCGAACTTCGTTCCATTGTCGTCACCGGGATAGTAGCAACGGAAGAAGCCCGTACCTTCGACACCATAGAACTTGACAAGGTCACCTTGCACGTGTGCCTGGACAACGACATCCTGGATACCCCGCTGCACAAAACTGTCTTTTGCATGTGCAAGTTCGCCTTCATCACGGCAAAAACGCACATCGTCCCTGCACTGTGCGGCAGCATCTCCGCGTTTTATCCAGTAACCGTCTGTTCCCTCATCAGACGGGAGAGGAAGATGGTTGCCACGCATCACCTTCTCTATATTGCTCCGTCTGCAGGCCCGCACACCGGCCGTAGGATTGATGACTCGCACACCTTTCTTCTCCAACTGCTCCAGACAATCCATTGCTTCAGGAGTACGTGCCATCGAGAACAGTTGACAGTTGACGGCCGGCGGCTGACAGCTGACTGTTGACGACGCAGACCGGGCAGACGGAACTACTTGACAACAAGATGTAAAAAATGTCGTCAGATCTTCCTCACGAACAACTCTTGCATTCTCCAAAAGGCTCCCGACCTCCAGCAATATAGCCAGATCTTTCTCTACGGAATTAGGCGAAAAACGTTCTGCACGCTGTATCAGCAGACACTCCTTCTCGTCATCAAGAACGGAATCAGCATTCATCCATCCTCTTTCCTTTGGGAGAGGCGGTATGAGCGAGGTGGCCTTCCTTATATCCTCCGCATGATCAATGTCGAACACCTGTGGCAGCAGAAAGGCTTCAATCTGCAGCCCCTCAGCAACAAGGGCACGCTGGAAATTGCGCATCCGGCTCTCCCCCTGCTCCACACAACGTTCCAAGACAGAAAGTGTCCGAGGTGTCAGGCCATAAATGCCAGCCGATATGAAACGGGAGTCAGGGCGAGCAGTGTCATAATATCCATTGATGCGCATATCTTCATCAACGCCCACATAGAGAGGTTTCTCGTCGTCGATGTAATCCGTAACCCCCATCAAAGCATCCGCCCCCTGGGTTATCCTTTTCAGGAAAGACGACACATAATCATGGAAAATCCGCTCGTCAAAAACCGTATCAACCGTCGTCAGAATGAACGGCTCATCCTGCAGGAAATTACGCAACGCATGGAAACTGTGCATTGAGCTGGGGGTAGACTGTACCACATAATGCAGCGGAACCGGCTGTCCATACAGACCTTCACGCTGAATGGCCGACAGATGCTGCGCCACGGCGGGCATGTGCTCGTTACAGACAACTGCAATCTCCGTGGCATCATTCGCCATGAATATCCTGACCAGACGGTCGATGAGCCGTTCCTCCCCTACCCTCACCAACGGTTTCGGATCGGTTATTCCCTCCTGTGCCAGCCTCGAACCATCTCCGGCAGCGATTATTGCAAACCTCATTACTGCAAACTTACATATTTTTTCGGAGTTTCATGTCAGTTGCATTCAAAAAGTTGAATCCCCGTCTACTATCATCTTGCTATCATCCAGCTGAACCGCACTCTTTGCAGCGTAAGGGAAAGTCTGCCGACTTCCCTCTCGGAACTATTTTATCACAGTTGCCTTGCGGATATGGACATCTGCCAGAGGACGGTCATGGGCATCAACCGCCTGCCGCTGAATGCGGTCGACGACATCCAGTCCCTCCAGTACCTGTCCGAACACCGTGTACTGACCGTCCAGATGAGGCGTCCCTCCCACTTTCTTATATATATCACGCACTTCCGGAGTCATCTTCACCTTGCCGCCTGTATGTGCATCCAGCCGTTCCTGTGCCCGGTCGAGCTGTCCATCAGAGAATTTCACTCCCCATACGATATAGAACTGCGAGGCCGATGATTCCCATTTCGGATTGACATCATCAGGCTCACGTGCTGCCGCAACGGCACCACGCCGGTGCAGCAGTTCCGGATAATGTATCTCCGCAGGAATCGAATAGCTCTCCGGCGTATCGCCTACGGCATCTCCGGGCTTTGCCGTCTTCGACCCGAGATCGCCTGTCTGTACCATGAAATCCCTGATGACGCGGTGGAACAGCACACCATCGTATGCCCCACTGCGTACCAGCTTCAGGAAATTGTCACGATGGAGCGGTGTTTCATTGTAAAGCCGGATACGGATGTTTCCGCTGTCCGTCTCCAACAGAACTTCATGCCGCAGCGTATCTGATGACTGCTGCGCATACACACTGACTGCAAGAAGAGTCAGGAACAACGTACATAAAATCTTCTTCATCGTTTTCATAAATATTATTTCACGGCAAAGATAAGCATTTCAGAACAAATATCCTAATCCTGAAAGAACAAAAAAAGTACGGCGAGTTTATAATATGTTGAGGAAAGGATGTACCTTTGCACACTCAAACGAGAACTCCGAAGGCCATGCTCTTCGGCCTGTCCCCCGTGAAGGCAGCTCGCCGACAGACCGTTTCCAAAACCTGTAACAGGGAATAGCCCCCTCTCTTCAATGGGAAGGCCATCAGCTCCCAGACACCTGTCAGATAACACTTAGAACAAAAAATGACACAAAAGAAAAGTATATTCCAGCGTCCGTTATGGGTAACTGTTTTCGCCCTCACTGCCGCCATTGCATGGGGATGGGCCTATCCGCTGATCAAGTCGGGATTTTCTGAATTCGGCATTACATCTGACATGACCGGGGCGAAAATGCTCTTCGCAGGCATTCGTTTCTGTATCTCGGGGCTGATAATATTAGTCATAGCCGGTATCGGCAAACGGAACTTCAAGGTACGGGAAGCAGTTGACTGGTGGTATATCCTGCTCTTCTGCATGATGAATACCACACTGCATTACGCTTTCTTCTACTTCGGCCTCTCCCACAGCGAGGGCTCCCGGGCTGCCATCCTCAACTCGCTGAGCGTCTTCTCCGTCGTCATCTTCGCCTGCATCTTCTTCAAAAGCGACCGTTTGACGGTGAAGAAAATCACCGGATGCCTTGTCGGTTTCGCAGGAATCCTCTCACTGAACCTGGGAGGAGCAGACAGCGGACAGTTCACCTGGCTGGGCGACGGCATGATCGTCCTCAACGCCTTGTGCGGTGCATCGGCATCCTTGCTCACACGGGGACTGGGACGACGCATTGACGTGTTTGTCGGAACGGGATACAGTCTGGCCATAGGTGGCATACTGCTGATTGTTCCGGGACTGCTCATGGGAGGCCGGCTGCCGCAAACGACCCCATTGGGCATCACCTGCCTGCTGCTGCTCATTGCCATCAGTACACTCGGCTTCACACTCTACAACAAACTGCTCACCTGTAATCCTGTCGGAAAGATAGCCATCTACAATTCTCTGATTCCCATTGTCGGTGCCGTCACCTCCTGTCTCTGTCTCGGTGAGATATTCTATATAAAGTATGCGATTGCCGGAGCATTGGCAGCAGGTGGAATATACCTTATTAATAAATAGGTGTTCTACAAACTGTAGCAGCAATCTAAGAAAATACAGAATCCGAGAAATCGACAGTCTACGATTGGTAAAGCAGTTTTACATTCCCGAACTATCAGGCACTCGTTTCTTCTCGTCACAGCTTATACTGAAAAGGCGAAAATGTCAGGCAGGATTGCAGCCGACGTCTACTTGCATCCGAAGTAACGCCTGATTGCATCCCAAGTAACGCCTACTTGCACGCCAACTGATGCCCTTTTAGCTCCTAAGTAAGCCTCTTCTCAATACTGATTTTTATCTCATTGTCTACCAGTCATTTACGATTCCCATCAACAGACCGTCAATTTCGTATCTAATAGATTCCTTACCGATTTCAAAAAAGAAAGGATTTGCCAAGTTTCACAGGTAAGGGAGGAGTAAATTTTAAGGACAAAACAATACCGGCCATCCTCATTTTGAGACATCTGCAAGATAACGCTGCTCCTCCCGGGAAAACCTCTGTGAAAAAGATGGAAACTATATGCTTTCCACCATAGAAGCAGGAGCCGGGGATAAAACCGTTCCTCCGTCTGGAAGCACTTCCGGACGACCTTAGATACAATAATCTGCCGCCTCCACCAGCCCCGACCGCATGGCGTAGCGCATAGCCTCGTGTACATTGTTGACTCCCAGCTTGCGAAAGATATTCTTACGATGCGTATTCACCGTATGGAATGACGAAAAACGTTTCTCGGCTATCTCACGCGTCGTCAGCCCCAAGGCAATCTCCTTTAAGATTTCAGTCTCTGTCTTCGTCAGCTTCACGACATCCCTGTCAAGGGATGCGGCCGGTGCCAGGAGCAGGTCCGCAGCATGCTGGCAGAGGAAACGGTGTCCGTGCAGCACATAGTCAAGGCACTGTTCTATTTCCGACAGCCTTGCATCCTTCATAAGCACACTGACCAGCCGGCCGGCATTGACAATGCTGCGGATGAAACCGATACTGAGGTCTTCGCTCCAGAGTATCAGGTGTGCAAGCGGATAACGCTGTCCGAGTACAAGAAGGTCGGCTGTACCGGAGAAATCGAACAGGGTATAATCCAGTATCAGGATGGCTCTCGGACACCCCTTCAGCTGGTGTATCAATTCAGATTTGTCACCTGCCACCTGACAGGATACATCTTCCATGTGCGAAAGGACATAGAACAGACCTGCCCGTGTGATGTCCTGATTATCTGCTATGATGATATGCTGCATTCTTTCCTTTTCGGTTTATTCTCGCTCCTGCGAATGCAAAAGTAGACAAAATAGTCGAGAATATAAAAAAAATATTGTAAGTTTGCATCATCATTATTCAAACACATTACCTGAAATGAAAAAACTGCTTTTCCTCGTAGCCGGACTGCTGATGGCAGCAGCTGCCAGCGCACAGGTACAACGGCCGAAACTCGTTGTCGGGCTCGTTGTCGACCAGATGCGCTGGGATTATCTCTATTACTATTACAATGAATATGGAAACGACGGACTGCGCCGGCTGCTCGACCACGGCTTCTCGTATGAGAACACACACATCAACTACGCACCGACAGTAACCGCCATCGGGCATAGTTCCATCTTCACGGGGTCAGTCCCCGCAATTACCGGCATAGCTGGAAACTATTTCTATCAAGATGACAAAAGTGTCTATTGCTGCGAGGACAAGACCGTGAAAAGTGTCGGTTCAGACAGTCCGGAAGGACAGATGAGTCCGAGACGGATGCTGGCATCCACCATCGGCGACGAGTTGCAGATTGCAACCGATTTCCGGTCAAAGGTAATCGGCGTGGCACTGAAGGACCGTGCCTCCATCCTGCCGGCCGGCCATGCGGCTGACGGCGCTTACTGGTGGGACACATCTGCAGGACATTTTGTCACCTCTACATTCTATATGGACAGGCTGCCAAGATGGGTTGAAGCCTTCAACGAAAAGAACCATACTGCTCCCAAGTTCGATATCAAAGGCTCGACGCAGGGCGTGACGATGACCTTCAAGATGGCAGAAGCAGCATTGGAGAACGAGCAGCTCGGCAAGGGAAAGGAGACGGATATGCTCACGGTGAGCGTTTCACCAACGGATATAATCGGACATAAATACTCTACCCGAGGCGAGGAGAACCATGCCGTATACATGCAGCTGGACAAGGACCTGGCACATTTCCTTAAGGTACTCGACAAGGAAGTGGGCGAAGGGAACTATCTGCTCTTCCTAACGGCCGACCACGGTGCTGCCCACAACTACAACTATATGCGGGAGCACAGGATTCCGGCAGGCGGATGGGATTACAAACAGACGGTAAAAGACCTCAATGCATATCTGCAAGGGAAATTCGGCATAAGTCCGGTAATGAGCGAGGACAATTACCAGATCTATCTCAACGACTCAATGATCTCTGCTGCGGGGAAGAAGAAGCAGGAAGTGATTGACGAGTCGATAGACTGGCTGAAGAAAGACCCGCAGTTCCTCTATGTCTTCGACGAGGAGAAGGTGACGGGAACAACCATGCCGGAATGGATCAAGGAACGCATGGAGAACGGTTATTTCCGCGGTAGGTCGGGAGAAATCGGCATCGTTACCCGTCCGCAGTTCTTCGGTGGAAAGGATTCGCCTTCCTTCCGTGGAACACAGCACGGGCAGCCGTTCCCTTACGATACGCATATTCCTTTCCTACTTTACGGATGGAACGTCAGACACGGATCGACAGACACGGAGACACATATCGTCGACATTGCACCGACAGTCTGCGCCATGCTGCATATCCAGATGCCGAACGGCTGTATAGGAACGGCGAGATATCAACACTAAATTACAAACAACTTTTCTCTGCATGACACGTCACGGAATCCTTTCCCTGTGAAGAAAGAGAGACGGCCATGCAGACTCTATCTTATGCACATTGCAATTGCAGGAAACATAGGGAGCGGCAAGACGACCCTCACGACCATGCTGGCCAGACGGTACGGATGGAAGCCGAGGTTCGAGTCGGTGGACTACAATCCCTATCTGGAAGATTATTATAAAGACATTAAACGCTGGTCCTTCCCCATGGAGGTGTTCTTCCTAAAAGAACGTTTCAAGGATCTGCTGGAAATAAGGCAAAGTAAAGAGTCGGTCGTACAGGACCGCTCCATCTATGAAGGCGTCTACGTCTTTACGGAAAACAACTACGCCATGGGCAATCTTGACGACCGTGACTACGAGACCTACATGGAACTGTTCGAGGACATGACGGACGCTGTCCGCTTCCCCGACCTCATGATCTATCTCCGGTCTTCAGTCAGTCACCTCGTTTCCAACATAGAGAAACGAGGAAGGGAATATGAACAGAAGATGCCCCTGGATTATCTCGAGAGTCTCAACAGACGCTACGACGAGTTCATCAGGGACAAGTACAAAGGACGTGTCCTGACCATCGATGTCGACAAGCTCGACTATCAGCATCAGCCGAAGGATTTCGGATTCATTACCGACAAGATAGACCGGGCACTGTTCGGATTGTTTTAGTACAGAATCCGCACCTGTCACACTGGAGGGAAGAAAAGTCCGAACGAAGGAGAAGACCGACAACATCACATAGACAAAACAAGAAACCATAGCCCTGCCGCCGGGCAAAACCATTTTCCTCAACAGGAAGATGACCGGATCCGGGCATTCACAGATACATACAATATGCATATAGCCATCGCAGGAAACATCGGAGCAGGAAAGACGACACTCACGAAATTGCTCGCTAAACGATACGGATGGAAAGCTCACTTTGAGCCTGTTGACAACAATCCGTACTTGGAAGATTACTACAGTGACATGACACGCTGGTCCTTCAACCTGCAGATATACTTCCTCAACAAACGATTCCGTGACATCGTAGAAATCTCACGGTCGGAAGAAACCATCATACAGGACCGCACCATCTTCGAGGACGCACGCATCTTCGCGCCTAACCTTTACGACATGGGGCTGATGTCCGAACGCGATTTCAAAAATTATACAGACCTCTTCGACCTCATGCTTTCACTGGTCAAACTGCCCGATCTGCTGATTTATATCCGCTGCTCAATCCCACGTCTCATCGATCATATCCAACAGCGTGGGCGAGACTATGAGCAGACAATGCGCATAGACTATCTCAGAGGACTTAACCAGCGATACGAGGATTGGATAAAGACCTACAAGGGACATCTGATGATTGTGGACGGCGATACGACAGACTTCCAGGATAATCCGCAGGATTTCAAGCGGGTCACAGACATCATCGATGACCGTCTCTTCGGACTGTTCCCAATGGAATAAGGCACTTGTCCGGCAGAAAACGTCGAAAGCCGGTCGGGGCCACTGTACAGCACCGTCATTCGCCAGCGTCACTTACACCACTATCGCCTGTCACGCCAGCCACCGCCGCCTGTCCTCATCCCATATCGTCATTACCTGTCTGCAACTGTCAACATTGCCCACTTCCCACTCCACCGGACAAACTGACGGTCCGAATCCTTTGGCATGATGTTTGTTCTGTAATAAGTACAACAATATTAATCCGTCCAGAGTAGAAGTAACCTTCTATTCAAAGGACAAATGCAAATCATATATAGAATGGAGAAAACCAAGACTCTGATAATCGGCAGCGGCCCGGCAGGCTATACCGCAGCCATCTATGCCGGACGCGCCAATCTCCGACCGGTGCTCTACTCCGGGCTGCAACCTGGTGGGCAGCTGACTACTACAACTCTCGTCGAGAATTTCCCGGGCTTCCACGAAGGAATTGATGCCAACCAGCTGATGGACGAAATGCGCCAGCAGGCTGCGCTTTACGGTGCTGATCTCCGTGACGGTTCCATCGTGAAGGCTGACCTCAGCAGCCGTCCTTTCCACCTCGAAGACGAACGAGGCAACGAGATTGAGGCCGAGACCGTCATCATCGCTACTGGTGCCAGTGCGAAATACCTCGGTCTGGCTGATGAAGAAAAATACCGTGGCCAAGGAGTAAGTGCCTGTGCCACCTGCGACGGTTTCTTCTATCGTAAACGAACAGTAGCCGTCGTCGGAGGAGGAGACACTGCCTGCGAGGAGGCCATGTACCTCTCCGGGCTGGCGAAGAAGGTGTACATGATCGTACGGAAACCCTACCTGCGCGCTGCGGAAATCATGCGCAAGCGTGTGACAGAAAAGGAGAATATCGAGATACTATACAATACCAACACTATCGGTCTCTACGGTGAAAACGGCGTTGAAGGTGCTCATCTCGTCCGTTTCAAGGGCGAGAAGAACGAAGAGAAATATGACATTTCCATCGACGGTTTCTTCCTTGCCATCGGCCATACGCCTAACACAGAACTGTTCAAAGGACAGCTGGAGATGGACGACCATGGCTTCATCGTCACACGGCCAAAGTCTACTGCTACCAGTGTTGAAGGAGTCTATGCAGCCGGCGATGTGGCCGATCCTACCTACCGACAGGGAGTTGTGGCAGCCGGCACTGGTGCCATGGCAGCCATAGAGGTAGACCGGTTCCTGCAGAAGCAGTAGTCCCCCAGGTAGATTCTCCCCCCAACAGCAGGGATATATGACCCATGCGGACGTAAAGCAGACTACGACGGACGTACGAGCCGTATATCCCTGTCTGTGTAAGATGGCCCTTTCAACGGCTGCAATATACCAGCAGCCCGATACGGCTTCCTATTCCCACCATTTCACTATTCAGGCAAACAACTTAATACTACCACTTTATGCGCAACATCCTGTCCATCCTGTGCAGTCTTGCCTTACCCGTCCTCGCCGAGGCAGCGGGCTATGGTTTTCTGATAACCGGTACAGCATCCTGCACGAACAAACCAAGTACAAATATGTCAAAAACCGATACCATCACGCCCAAAACGACGTTCACTCGTCCCGATGACGCTACTTTACGCAAGACTCTGACTGCCGAACAATATGCCGTCACACAGCAGGCAGCCACTGAACATCCTTTCACCAACGAGTATGATCATGAATTCAGGGAAGGCATCTATGTGGATGTTACGACCGGCGAGCCGCTCTTCTCGTCAGCAGACAAGTACGATTCTGGTTGCGGATGGCCGGCTTTCTCAAAACCTATCGACAAGAAACTCATCACCGGCCATACGGACACATCCCACGGCATGGTGCGTACCGAGGTGCGAAGCAGAACCGGGAAAGCCCATCTGGGACACGTCTTTGACGACGGACCGGCCGAAACCGGTGGAAAAAGATATTGTATCAACAGTGCTTCGCTGCGCTTCATTCCACTTGAGAAGATGAAGGCTGAAGGCTACGGAGCCTATATCAATTTAGTAAGACCCATGAAAGAAATCTATGTTGCGGGCGGATGCTTCTGGGGCACAGAGCACTATCTCAAGCAGATAGAAGGCGTCACGGCCACGGAAGTGGGCTATGCAAACGGAATCATCAAGAATCCGACCTATGAGGAGGTGTGTACAGACAAGACGCAGTTTGCAGAAGCCGTCCACATCACCTACGACCCGAAAGTCATCAGCCTGGAGTTCCTGTTAGGCTTATACTTCAAGGCAATTGACCCGACAAGTGTGAACAGACAAGGCAACGACCGTGGGACACAATACCGCACCGGGGTCTATTATACCGATCCGGCCGATCTCCCCACCATCAATAAGGTCTTTGCTGAAGAACGGAAACGAATAAACGGAAAGATTGCCGTCGAAGTCAAGCCGCTGAAGAACTTCTACAAAGCAGAAGAATATCACCAGAACTATCTTGACAAACACCCTTCTGGCTACTGCCACTTGCCATCGGCACTCTTCGAGTATGCCCGCAAGGCTAAGATGAGGAAATAGGATATACGGGAATACAGAAAAGCGATTGGATGCCTTTGGGTGTCCAATCGCTTTTCTTTTGTGCTTATTCTCCCCGGAGACATTCTCCTAAATAGAGAACAGACTGTCCATCTCCGGGTTATCTGCTTGTCAACAGACCACTACGCTTCGGACGCTTGTATGAGCGGTAGTCATCGAGTTCTATCTCTACATCAGGCTCTACCAATTCGCCATTATGAGGCAGACGGAACTTCATGTACCTGATGTTCAATCCACGCTCAATCCATTGATTCTCATAATAGGTATGGATACCCAGTATTTCATGCGTCTTCTGGTCCATCTGGTCATCAACAGCTTCATCTCTTCCAAGTACATTGCCATAGAGATCTTCCGTCCGGTAAAGAATTGGAAGATGGTTTGCATTAACCATACAGGTCGTGTAGGTAAAGAGGAAATTTGAGTCTGTCTTCAGATGGACAATTCCGTCATCCACCAGAAAACGACGGTAACGGTTCATGAAAAAGGTGGATGTCAGACGTTTGTGTACATTCTTCATCTGAGGATCAGAGAACGTAAGCCATATCTCCTGCACCTCGTCTTCGCTGAAGAACCGGTCGATGATTTCAATGCTCGTACGAAGAAAAGCCACATTTTCCAAGCCTTCCTCCAAGGCCTGTCTGGCCCCGGTATAGATACGTGCGCCCTTGATGTCTACCCCGATGAAGTTGATGTCCGGATAGACACGTGCCAGCCCGACAGTATATTCCCCTTTCCCACAGCCCAATTCGAGCACAATCGGGTTGTCATTATGGAAATACTTCGTACGCCAACCTCCCTTCATATCGAACGGAATCTCACTGATGACACTGAAAGGATATTGAAAGACATTACGGAACGTCTCCATCTCTGCGAATTTCTGTAACTTACCTTTACTCATGGCTGCAAAGTTACAACAAAATTAAAGAATGAGGAAAGGCAGACCCACTTTTATCGCATCAGCATCCGTCATTGCCTGATAACAGAAACCTGCTCCTGCAAGCCCGACCGGATTCACAGGGCAACAACCTTACCTGCAAACCGCGAAATACAGAATATACAGGGTTTTCTTCTGTCAATCTGTCTGCCGCTTTGCCAAACCACTCTTCCCTCTCTCAACGAAACGACTATATAATATTCCAAGTGACAAAACGTCAGATTCTCCTCTACAAAACATACACCAAAAGAAAAGGAGATGGGACAGCAACATCGTTACCCGACTCTGCCTATATTCCAGGCCACGTCCAGTTGCATTCCAAGTGGTTGAACAAAAATGGCAAAACAATCAGACATAAAAGCAAAAGAAGCCCACACATTGCCTTGTCAGCACCCAGCCCAATATAAGACCTCTATGAATATAAGGCTGTTTCCAGACCTGTTCCTGAGTTTTGAAGTCTTCCTCCAGACTTTCTCTACCCCACCCCGTGTCATGTTCAAATGGGCTTTGCATAGTTTCCGATAAAACCAATATATGGAATCTTTTTTGTACCTTTGTAGCCCAAACAGATTCAGCATGGCAATCAAAGCAGCATTCTTCGATATTGACGGCACGCTGGTGTCATTCCAGACACATCAGATTCCAGCCTCGACAATAAAAGCAATCGAGCAGGCAAAAGAGCGGGGAGTGAAGATCTTTATCTCCACAGGACGTCCTGTAGCCATCATCAACAACATAGATCCCATCCGTCACCTCATAGATGGCTACATCACCTTCAACGGCGCACGAACCTTCATCGGCGATGAAGACATCACACTAATGCCTATCCCGGAAGAAGAAGTACGCACAATGATTACTGATGCCAGCCGCCGGAACTATGCCGTCGTGGTGTGCGGCAAGGAAGACATTGGAATCCACAACCACACCAGCATCTTCGACGATGTGTTTGTACGTGGCTTAGGGGTCACCAACATCGACATCCACCAGCCCATAGAACCACTGCTGCACCAGCCTGTCCTTCAGCTTACGCCATTCTTCAGCGTGGAGGACGAGAGGCTGATCCTTCCTTCCATGCCCCACTGCATATCTGCCCGCTGGAATCCGAGATTTACAGACATAACCATTCAGGGAGCCGACAAGGGCAATGCACTGCTGCAACTGACGAAGCATATCGGCATCAGTCCGGAAGAGTGTATTGCGTTCGGCGACGGCGGCAACGATATGAGCATACTCCATGCGGCAGGCATCGGTGTTGCCATGGGCAATGCCGATGAGGCGGTACAGGCTGCGGCCGACTATGTCACGACAAGCGTCGACAATGACGGAATACGGAATGCCTTCCTGCACTTCGGAGTAATCTCATAAAACGCAGATACGTCATCATCCTAAAAACGATTGCCGATATTCCCACATCACTCTGTGATCAGATGTACGACAGGAACAACAAATAAGAGAAAATGACGAATGACAGAGAATGGATGAGCTGCATCAGATCAGAAGTGACTACAATTGTAAAAAAAGAATGACAGACTTCGGATTTGAATTTATGGATAGCAGCAGGAATCATAATTCGAGATTATGACCTGTGTTTTCAGAACTGGCAGGAATCATGACCAACGGTCTTTCTATAATGGATTTTGAATAAAAAAGTAGCAATGTCGAACAAAATAGAACGCTCTTCTCAGGAGAAACGGACCTCTTTCGTTGTCGTCTTCGCTTTCTGTGTAATGCTGGCCGAAGTCATCGTAGGCCTCTCTTCCCACTCCATGGCACTCTTTGCGGATGGAATCCACATGGGTTCGCACGTGCTGGTGATCGGGCTTAACTGGGCTGCATACATACTGGTACGGCGGCTGGAAAGCGATGGGACAACGAAATATGACACAGACAAAATCCTGAATCTGTCGGCATTCACAAGCGGTATTCTTCTGATAATCATGGCCGTATTCATTATAGCAGAGGCCGTAGAACGACTGACAACGCATGGTGCAATTCAGAATTATGAACTTGCCCTCGTCACGGCAACTATCGGTCTGGTGGCGAATACCATCAGCGCATCTGTCCTTCACGGCCATCACGGCACTGCTGATTACAACAGCCATGCTGCCTACCTCCACGTCCTGTCCGATGCACTGACGGAAATCGGTGCGATTATCGGACTGCTCTGCGCCATGCTCTGGGACATCACCTGGATTGATGCCGCCGTTGCAGTCGCCAGTGCCATGATTGTTCTCCGCTGGGCAAGACGTCTGCTATGGGACACAGGAAGGTCGCTGACAAGACTGTAACAGAGGGACTTCTCCTGTGGAAAACAGCATGGACGAGAAGTCAATTTCAACACTACAGAGATATTCCCAGCGGTTGGGAATGTTATTCCCGGCTGCCGGGAACATAACTCCCGACGGCTGGGAACCGTATTCCCATACGGTCGGGAACACGGTTTCTGTAAGACCGGGAATCTACAGGTACTGCAAAGATTGTTTCGATTGACAGAATCCGTTGCCTTCTCAGGCCTCTACGTTCCCCGTCCGTTTCAGCACTCCCCAGGTCTGCAGCTCACCTTTGATTGCCTTGAGATAGCTCTTGAAAAGCACGTAATACATTATCCAACGATAGAAGAAGCGTTGGGGAATAATCCACAGCAGCACCCACAGACGTTCATGCTCGAAAATATAAGCCATGATCGACACACTGGCATCCACGAGGAGGAACAGCAGGTAATAGAGGAATATCTGCCAGGCGTTACCCGTAAACAGACCGAGCAGCATCAGAATATCTGCCAGTGGAGAGAAGGTCGGGATGATGTACTGGAAGATGAGCATATTCGGCATTGCCCACAGGCCGAAGCCGCCTTTCGACCTGGCGAAGAGTGACGAACGGTGCTTCCAGAAAGTCTGCATCACGCCGAAGGACCAGCGGATACGTTGTTTGACAAACTGCCGCACCGTCTCCGGGGCTTCGGTCATGGCGACGGCATAGTTCTCATTTTCAATGACGTATCCATGCTCGTTGATGCTCATGGTAAGATCGCAGTCCTCAGCCAATGTGTCGGTTGTAAAGCCGCCGACCTCTTCCAACGCCTTCTTGCGGAAGGCACCGATGGCACCGGGAACAACCGTGACGGCATTGATGTTAGAATAAGCCATGCGGTCGAAGTTCTGGCTTGTCGTGTACTCGATAGCCTGCCAGTAAGTGAGCATATTGCGCTGGTTGCCCACCTTCACATTACCGGCCACGGCGCCGACCCTACCCGCCTCATCGGCAATGAAATGCCTCATCAGCCTGCTGACAGCATCAGCCTGCAACTGCGTATCGGCATCGACACAGACGACAAAGTCCGTCTTACAGGCCGCAATCCCATAGTTCAGAGCCGATGCCTTCCCGCCGTTCTTCTTTGCAAGGACAGTGACTTTCCCGTCGTTGCTGAACTTTTCCATGACCTTTCCGAGCGTATGGTCTTTGCTCCCGTCGTCCACCAGATAGATGTGGAGTGCCGGATAGTCCTGCTGTTTCAGATTGTCAATAGTGCGGACAATATTCACCTCTTCATTATAGGCAGGAACGATTACCGACACCGCCGGCGCCGTCTCGGCATCTATAGGAGCATAGCTCCGGCGGTTTTCTGCCCGCTTCTCACGTATCATCAGGATATACATGAAGACAAGCCTCAGGAAACCGAGAACCAGAAACACCAGAAAAAGGGCCGTGAGGAAGTCGCTGACATGGTAAATCAGTTCTGCCAGACTGAGATTTGCCTGCATGGCATAATACTCCTTGCCTTTCTTTACCGGAGGCATGAGAGTCTGACGATTCATGCCGAGATACTGTTCCAGAGAGATGAACCGATAGCCTTCGCGCTGTAACGTCTCGATAATCCTGGGCAGCGCAGTGACGGTCGGCTTTCGTGTCGAACCGCCGGCATCATGCAGCAGGATGATATGTCCGTACTCGTTATGTACTCCATCCAGCACACGCCTGTAGATCTGGTCTGCCGTCACACCCGGCTGCCAGTCATTCGGGTCAATAGATTCTCCGACAAACAGATAATTCCTCCGACTTGCAATCACCATCGGCCAGATCTCCTCATGACCGGTGGGGTCGGCATCAGCGTTATAAGGGGCGCGGAAGAGAATAGTGCTCTGCCCCGTTATGCTTTCCAGGAGCATACGCGTCAGTTTCAGCTCGGCAAACGAACGCTGGTCGGAGTTCTCTGCCATGTCATGATGGGTGAAAGTGTGGTTTCCTATCGTGTTTCCGGCATCATAGACCTGCTTCACAAGAGGGAGATTCTTCTCCATCTGCAATCCCACCATGAAGAAAGCCGCAGGTACACGATACTTTTTCAGCGTACTCAACACCGACGGCGTCCAGTGCGCATCAGGCCCGTCATCGAAGGTGAGGACAAGCTGCTTGTCCCCGCATCGGCCCAGCCGCTGAACGGTGTATGTGGCGGGAAGTTCCCTATAATGTTCTTCTGTTATCAGCCGGTTGTCCTTGTCAATGCTCACGGCGATCTTCCCCGGATGAGGTTCTGAGGTCACATTCAGCACCTCACCGGCACCGACGAAGTTGACATCATCCGTACCGCTAAGCTGCATCAGCCGCCCGATGGACATCCTGGCGACACTCTCCCATGACATATCTTTCCCATAGAAACGCCATATACGCTTGTCTTCCGTACCCAGCCGCCACACGGCATAGCCTGCTACATGGTACTCTGCTCCGAAGCGCATGATGTTGAATGTAGTGGCTGCATCGGGGAAGAATACCTGGTGGAGACTGCCATCATCCTCATTCTTATACGAGAAATTGAGGTTATAGGTATCATCATTGAAGCTGACGGCAGCTCCGGCATTCTGTGCAGAAGCCATCATCTGGTCGAACGAAACGGCAGCACCGCCTTTCTTTCCCTGCACCCAGTCATAGCCGTAAGCTGCCAGACCGAGCACAATCTTGTCGTTGGGAACATTCCTTGCAGCCCAGTCCGTCGCTTTCTCAACCCACCGCTGTGAACAGACAGGGCCGGGCTGGCTCGCTGCATTGTGCTCGTCATAAGCCATGAGAAAGAGGTAGTCGTCGTATTTAGCCAGTTCCGGCATATTGTAGTCGTCATTGAAAGCGGCGACGGCCTGTGTCACATAGAGACCTTGGGAATGGAAGACCTGCGCAAAATCCTTCACCAGAGTTATCAGCAGTGCATCATCATTGATATCCAGTTCCTCCAGGTCAAGATTGATGCCGGAAAAGCCGTTCTTCCTGCATATTGAAGCCAGCCCGTTGATCATCGCCATGCGCTTTCGATCATTCCGCATAATACGTCCGATAGCTTCCGGACGGAAAGCGGAGCCATAGTTGTTCGTCAGCATGGGCAGAACCGGTATGCCTGCATGGCGCATGAGCTTCAAGGCACGACGGTCTATCCTTGTCTCTATCTTGTCCGTCCTGGGGTTGATGAAGAACCACTCCGGCAGCACCATATTGAGATGTTTCAGGTTGTTTTTCAATGACAGATAAGCGTGCTTGTCCCAGTTCACATACCATGCCGAACGGATGCCCATACGTGGATCTGTCCATTCAGCAATGTACTTTGCCGTAACACGGTCTGCTTTGCCTACGAAACGGTGCTGCCTTGCCGCAACACCTGCATAGTTACTGTGCATCTTCTGTTCCTTGAAGAAATCGCGGAACGACTTGTAGGTCTTCGCCGTCTTACTGTCCTTCAGAAAAGGTGTACTGGCCAAAACCACTTTGCGGTAGTCGTGACGGAAAGGCATCTGAGGGCTTTCCTCCAAGGCAAACATCGCCAGAAAAACCACTCCCAGCAACAATACAATCGTCACAATAACACGCAACGTCCATTTGAACCGATTCCATCGTTGTTTCGAATCGGTTTGAAAAACCTGTCTGTCCATACTTGCAATCTTTTCTACTCTTTCTGATCCTGTTTATCCCAAACAGTACTGCAAAAGTATAATATTATCCAGTCAGCATGGAAATTCTCCATGTAAAAAACAAAAAAGAACTATTAAATTAGTATAACGAGCATAGGACATTCCGATGGGGAAACGCACAGGTACACTCCAAGAAGCCTGCTGTCCCATCAGTCCAGACAGACAGCCTCCACCTTATTCTCCTGCAAAACAAACGATTCGTCCCTCACTCGTCACTCCTTCTATGACAATTCTATAATCCTTATGGAAGGTTTCCGGTAGCAGCAGACGAAAGCTGCGGCCACGCAGGGAGGGCCTCCAGATGGGTGTACGCCGGCTGGGAGTATAGCCCTGCGGCACCTGGTAACCCAGAGTGGTAAATGCCTTCGTATTTGTCAGTGGTACATCGGCCGCCTTGAAATCGCCTTTCTTCGTCGTGATGGAGATAACACCCATACCGCCGATTGCTCCCCAGATAACCGTCGAACCGCTCTTGAATACGTCTACTCTTTCCACGTCGGCCATCTGAATATTGTCCAGGTCATAGTCTTCATTGACAAATATACCGTCGATTGCGACGGCCGCCGGACGACGGCCGCCCACCGTCACACCACCCCTGACATAGCACTTCCCAAACTCCACTGTGACACCCGGGACTCTTCTCAGCAGTTCGTGCAGACAGGTCGCACCGATGTCCTCGATGTCGCGCAGTCCGAAGGAAAAATCGGCTGCATGGGCATAAGGGTCGGAGCGGGAAGCATAACTGGGACGATGGCTGAACACATGAACCTCTTCCATCCGGATACTTCCGTCCGGAATGTCCAGCGTAGCATCGACGCGCACCGTATCATCACCGCTCCATTCAAACGGAGGCACCGCTCCTGCATAAGGGGGGAACACATCTTCATCCAGCAGCAGTTTCACCCACGACTTCCCGGTCTTTGTAAACGCATTCAGGACATATTGCGTGCCTTCCGGGAAATCCATTCCCTCGAAAGAAAAACATCCCTTTTCATCGGTCTTTGCAGTTGCATAAAATCCTTTGTCAGGTGATATCAGATTCACTATGCCGTCCTTTATCGGCCGGTGGCCTGCCAGTGTCTCCACCTTCCCACGTATTACCGCCGAAATCTCTGCACTGTTTCCCCCTTTCCTACAGTCTCCTTTCATCACGTCACCCATACGGTATCTGCGCCAGACGTTCCCTTCAAGAAGTTCCTTCAACGTATCCTTTTCATCGAGAACCGAGGACGGTTCCTCCGGGAAACAATACAGGTCACTGTCAAACAGCAAGTGGTTGAAAATACCAGAGCTTCCTTTGCGATTATCCGCCTCAACACGCTCGAGACGCAACGAGACATCCATCGTCTCATCCGGCTTCAGTCCCTCTGCCTCGACAAGAAATGGAACAAGCCCCTCTGCCGTCCTGTGTGCATCGTCCCACTTCACCGAGACAGGACATTGTTCTTTCTCCGGGAACAGAAACCTGAGCTGCTCGTCAACCACATCAAAATTACTGTCAAGCAGCAGGAAAGAACAGACTCCGCCTTGGACAAGGCTGTCTCCATGAAGAATCGTCTCCTTATCCCTGTAAATCTTTCCATAATAGAACGGAACAGAACGGCAGTGTGCCAGCAGCCAGTATTCTTTCTGTATCCTGTCGGACGCGCCTGTCAGTTTCACATGAATATCTTCTCCCGACTGACTGATGTCCAGGAGTTTCTCCCTCTTTTCCTTCTGCGGCCCGGAAAGACACGCATACTTATGCGGCAACAGCCGGCCGTATCCTCCGATAAAGATGCTTTTCAGGCTTTCATATCCCTCCAGATCCAGCATGTTCCTTGTATAGGAACGAAGCATATAACGCCCCGCCGCCACACCTTCAGGAATATCTATCTGCCCCGCAAATCCCTGATCGCTTCGAAGCAGACGAACACGCTTCACGACAAGCCGGTCCGGCCCCAGCAGTTCTACATACACATAACGGCTGAGGCTGTCTGGCTGATGCGTGATGGCATTCACCAGAAAAACACGGAAATGGATGCACTGCCCTGCCTGATAGCTGTCAGCATCAGTACAGACATACGTCTTTTCCTGCGGGAAGAGCCTGACCTGCCGGAGAATGCGGTTCAGGAGCACATTGCCTGTCTGGGCGTACAGGGCCGTCTGGGCAAATATGAACAGGGTTGCGAAAAACAGTTTTCTCATATATAAGGCATCAGTTAGTTCCATTCCGCCCATAGGTCTACGGGACGGGAAAACAGTCTGTAGAGTACAGTGCAAATTTACACAAAAAATCCCGGATTACGATGCAAGTGAAACAAAGAAAACTTTCTTTCGGGAAGAATAGCTTGCCAGACAGGCTCTCCGGATGAATCGCCAATATACTGACTTTAGAACCTACCTACCGTCTTTCAGCCTGAAGAAGGAACATAGCGGAGGGGGACAACTGAAGAGGAGGTTGACTGATTTCTCCGTTCTGCTACGCACATCAGAAAGATTGAAAATCACCAGTTATGTCATAATAAAGTCATACAGGTTTCCTCTTTACCCTTACCTGCGGTCTAACTAAGCCTTACTTGAGACCTTACTAAGGCTTAATAGAGTTTCAATCAGTGCTTAGTTGGATTCCAACTAAGCACCTTTTCCCAAGAGCAAACATAACCACATCATTATCTGAAAGTTACGAAATGGGGAAAAGGTTATTCCGACTTGCATTCCCCAAATGCTGAATACGTGACTTTGTAAATTCTTTTCAGAAGAGAAAAACGAATAGAAAAAAAGGAAGAAAGAAAGGAGAAGAAGCAGAGGGGCGACAGATTGTCTAACAGATAGCCACAGAAAACATATCGCCGGATTGCAGACTATGCGAGCAAGGTTCTGCACCTCTGCCCGCTGTTTTACAGAAACATTTTGTAATTTTGCAGTCCAGAAGACTGCAGCAACGGACAGGTACTCATGAACGACTTTCCGGCCATGTCTCTTTCCATTAAATGACAAAATGAAAATAAGACGATGATATATCCCAAGAACTTCGAACAGAAAATCGGTTTCACCGAAATAAGAACCCTCCTCCGAGAACGCTGCCTGTCACCATTGGGCAAGGAGCGGGTAGACGAAATGAGCTTTTCCACAGATGCCGGACAGATAAACACATGGATGAAAGAAATCAGGGAGTTCCGCCGGATACAGGAGGGACAGGATGATTTTCCGCTGGACAACTTCTTCGACGTACGCGAAAGCGTGTCGAGAATACGGCTGGAGGGGACACACATGGAAGTGGAGGAACTGTTCGATCTGAAGCGTTCACTGGAGACCATCATTGCTATCGTCAGCTTCCTGAGCCGTGGAGAAGAAACCGAACAGGGAGAGATACGCCACTACACTCCCGCCCTCTATGCGCTTGCAGACGGTATTGCAACCTTTCCCATACTTGTACAGCGCATCTCACAGATCATCGATAAATTCGGCAAGATGCGTGACAATGCATCACCCGACCTGCTGCAGATTCGCCGGGAACTTTCCCGGACGGAGGGGAGTATCTCACGGACGCTTTACAGCATCCTGCATTCGGCACAGGCGGAAGGACTTGTCGAGAAGGACGTTGCGCCTACCCTGCGCGACGGGCGACTGGTCATCCCCGTCGCCCCGGGCATGAAACGAAGAATATCAGGTATCGTCCATGACGAAAGTGCCACCGGACGCACTGTGTACATTGAACCTTCCGAGGTTGTGGAAGCCAACAACAGAATCCGAGAACTTGAAAATGAGGAACGCCGAGAAATCATTCGCATCCTCACAGAGTTTGCCAAAAAGATGCGTCCGAACGTGCCGGAAATCCTCGATTCATACAGCCTCATGGCGGCAGTAGACTTCATCCGTGCAAAAGCCGAACTTGCCAGGCTCTTCCGAAGCTTTGAGCCAGAGGTGAGCGACAAACCACATATCGACTGGATAAGGGCTGTACATCCGCTCTTACAGCTGTCTTTGGAGCGCAAAAGCAGGAAAGATGCAAATCGTCTGTCATCAACGGACAACAACAGCCATGCGGATAAAGACTCAGATGACGAAATTTCTCTACAGGAAGACAATATCCTATCGGAAGAGGAGTATAAAACAGGGAACGTACCCCCATCTGTGGTCCCGCTTGACATACAGCTCACCAAGGACAAGCATCTGCTGATTATCTCCGGGCCTAATGCCGGTGGCAAATCGGTCTGTCTGAAGACGGTGGGACTGCTGCAATATATGCTCCAATGCGGGCTGTCCATCCCTGTCGGCGACCGTTCCACGACAGGTGTCTTTACGGACATCATGATTGACATCGGCGACGAACAGAGCATCGAGAACGACCTCAGCACCTATTCCTCTCACCTGATGAACATGAAAATCATGATGCGCCATGCTACCGAACACACGCTCATCCTTATCGACGAGTTCGGAACAGGCACTGAGCCGCAGATCGGCGGTGCCATTGCGGAGGCGGTCCTGCGCCAGTTCTGGAAGAAACACGTCTGGGCGGTAATCACGACGCACTATCAGAATCTCAAGCACTTCGCCGAAAACCATCCTGGAACAGCCAACGGTGCGATGCTCTACGACCGCCATGAGATGCGCCCGCTCTTCCAGCTCGCCATCGGAAGACCGGGCAGTTCGTTCGCCATCGAGATTGCCCGGAAGACAGGAATACCCGAAGAGGTAATCCATGATGCAGCAGACATTGTCGGTTCAGACTATATTCAGAGTGACAAATATTTGCAGGATATTGTCAGGGACAAACGTTACTGGGAGAGCAAACGGCAGACCATCCACAGCCATGAAAAGGAGCTGGAGAAGCGGATTGTACAGTACGAGAAAGACATCGCCACACTGGAACAAAGCCGCAAGGACATTCTCAGACGGGCAAAGGAACAGGCTGAGGAAATCATCAAGGAGAGCAACCGGCGTATAGAAAACACCATCCGTGAAATCAGGGAGAAGCAGGCCGAAAAAGAAGAAACCAAGCGCATACGGCAGGAGCTGGCTGCCTACGAGGAGGGCTTGCTGTCTTCAAGTCAGCCTGACAAACCCGGGAAAAACAATAAAAAGAAGATGAAGGACAGCGGACTGCTGTCAGATGAGGACTTCCAAAAGAAAGTCGACAAAATAAAGAGCCGAAAGGAACGGCACGAACAACACCTGAAAGAAAGAGCCGGGAAGCAGCAGGCAGCCGCCGAAGCACTGAAGAATGCGGTGCGGAAACAGCAGACGGACGGTGTGGTGAATGTAGGTGATGCCGTAAGGATAAAAGGTCTTACGACCATCGGGAAGGTAGAGGCTATCGATGGAAAACAGGCGACTGTCATCTTTGGCGATATGCGGACAAAGATGGCCGTGAGCCGTCTGGAGCACGTAGATGCTGCCTCCCTACAAACGGAACAGCAACAGTTCCAGGCATATAATTACAGCCGCGAGACCCGTGAGACCATCGACAAGCACCGCAACCAGTTCCATCAGGAGCTCGACGTACGGGGCATGAGGGCTGACGAGGCCTTGAACCAGGTGCAATACTTCATCGATGATGCCATCCTTGTGGGAGCTGGACAGGTTCGGATTCTCCATGGAAAAGGCAATGGCATACTGCGCCAGCTCATCCGCCAGTATCTTGCCAGCATACCGAATGTAAAAAGCTATCGTGATGAGCATGTACAGTTCGGCGGTGCTGGCATCACGGTTGTGGAACTGTGAGCGGTTTGACGGGCTCATTGCTTCATCACACAGACAATCAGAACGACAAAGGCAATAAAATCGATAGTGTCAGCGTTATATCATAATATGAACCATCTAAGTCTTTTGCACATACTCCGCAGCCAACGGAAGGATATTCTCCTGGCCGCCGCCATCACGGTGATGCTGACGGCGTGTGGCGTGGACCGAAATATAAAGAAAGGTGAGAAGTACCTTGCCTTGGGCGAATATTACGACGCTGCGACACAGTTCAAAACAGCTTACCAGCGCACACCGCCCAAGGACAGACACCAGCGCGGCGAACTGTCATTGAAGCTGGCAGACTGCTACAGTCGCATCTCATCTTTCCAAAGGGCCATTGCTGCTTACCGGAATGCCATCCGGTATAAAGAAGATAACGGCGAAACACACAGGAAACTGGCTGAGAATCTGATGAAGAACGGCAGCTACACAGAGGCTGTAAAGGAATACCGCATCGCCCTCGATTCGCTGCCTGATAACCAGACCGTTGCCCGAGGAATGCAAGCCGCATCAACCGCTGCTGCCGCAAAAGCGCATGGATCAAAGTACATCGTGAAGCGGATGGACGTGTTCAATTCGCGCCGACAGGACTACTCGCCCATGCTCTATGGTGACAAATACGAACAGCTGTATTTCACTTCGACGCGCAATGAGGCGAAAGGGGACGAGCCGAGCGGCATTACGGGAGTGAAAGCCGGGGACATTTTCCTGAGTGAGAAAGACGAAAAGGGGAAATGGGGCACACCGAAAGTCATTGTGTCCGGGCTGAACACAGAGGCGGATGAGGGAACACCTGCTTTCTCCGCAGATGGCAGGGAAATGTACATCACGCAGTGTCTGACCGACCCCAGCTACCCGCGCTACGCCCAGATAGCCGTCAGCAACCGTTCGGATGCAGCATGGGGAAAGGCAACAAAGCTGGAAATCAGCCGTGACACCCTGTCGAGTTTTGCCCATCCTGCGGTATCGCCAGACGGAAACTGGCTTTACTTCACAAGTGACATGCCCGGCGGGAAAGGCGGTCTCGACATCTGGCGGGTACGCCTTACAGGAGGTACGACAGGAGGGGTAGAGAACCTGGGAGACCCTGTCAACACACCGGGAGACGAGGAATTTCCGACATTCCGGCCAAACGGTGACCTTTATTTCTCCAGTAACGGACATGGCGGACTGGGGGGCCTCGACATCTACATAGCCAAGGCGGGCAGCGACCACCGTTATCACCTGGATCATCCGGGCTATCCGCTTAACTCACAAGGTGACGACTTCGGCATGACCTTCGAGGGGCTGCACAACCGAGGCTTCTTCTCTTCCAACCGGGGAGACGGCCGGGGCTGGGATCACATCTACAGCTTCGAGCTTCCCGAAGTCATACAGACCGTCAAGGGCTGGGTCTATGAGATGGACGGTTATGAGCTGCCTGCCGCACAGGTGTTCATGGTGGGCGACGACGGAACCAACAGGAAACTGGCGGTCAAGGGGGACGGTTCTTTCGAGCAGGAGATACAGCCTGGCGTCAGTTACGTCCTCCTTGCAACCTGCAACGGTTTCCTGAATCACAAGGAAGAAATAAAGGTCAGTCCGGTTGAAGCATCCAAAGAACATACCCTCCAGTTCCCCTTGGCAGGTCTGCATGTCCCTGTGCTGATTGACAACATCTTCTATGATTTCGACAAAGCAACGCTCCGTCCGGAATCAGAGAAAGCCCTGAACGAACTCGTCAAGCTGCTGGAAGAAAATCCGAATGTAACAATAGAGCTTTCAGCCCACACCGATTACATCGGTTCTGCCGAATACAACAAACGGCTCTCACAGCGACGTGCGGATGCAGTAGTAGCCTATCTCACCTCACACGGTATTGTCCGCGACCGTCTCACACCGGTAGGCTATGGCAAGGAACGCCCCAAAAAGATACGCAGGAAGCTCACGGAAAAATATCCCTGGCTGAAAGAAAATGACATCCTGACAGAAGATTTCATCAAGAAACTCGACAAGGAAAAACAGGAGATTGCCAATCAGCTGAACCGCCGGACGGAATTCACTGTTCTCCGGACCACCTACGGGATGTTTGACGAGAAGGGCAACCTGAAGCAGCAGCCCAAGCCGAAAACGAAAAGGAACAGCGATGACAATGAAATCATCATCGACCTCAATCCCTGATTTCTCATCTTCGCTTATCATCGCCCATCATCGTTTATCATCATCACCCATGACAGCAACTCACACTCCTCTTCCCTCAGCCTTCACAGCCTATACCCGCACGCTCTTCGGCGATTCGCTCTACCGGCTTTTCCTGAAAGCACTGGAAGAACCGGCACCTGTAAGTATCCGGCTGAATCCTTTTAAACTGTCAATGAACAGCTGGAAGGTAAATGCGGAACTGAAGCCGCAACCCATTCCATGGTGCAGGGAAGGTTATTGGCTGGCGGTCCGGCCCAGCTTCACATTCGACCCGTTGCTCCACGCCGGTGTATATTATGTGCAGGAAGCATCGTCCATGTTCCTGTCCCACGCTCTGCGCCACTGGGTGAAGCATCCCGTCATGGCACTCGATCTGTGTGCGGCACCGGGTGGAAAAACGACCTGCGCACGCACCGTTCTGCCCGAAGGGTCGTTCCTTTTCTCCAACGAGCCTATAGGGAAGCGGGCGCAGATACTGGCAGAGAACGTACAGAAGTTCGGTCATGAGGACGTTGCCGTCACCAACAACTATCCTGGCGACTATAGGAAGTCCAGGCTGCTCTTCGATGTCATCATGGCCGATGTACCCTGCTCAGGCGAGGGGATGTTCCGCAAGGATCCGCAGGCCATTGCAGAATGGAGCACACAGAACATGGAGAACTGCCGGCAGCTCCAGCGCAGCATCATTGCCGACATATGGGACAACCTGAAACCGGGAGGCATTCTTATCTATTCCACCTGCACCTTCAATGCCCATGAGGATGAGGAGAATGTAGCATGGATTCTCAAGGAATACGGTGCAGAACTTCTCCCCGTACCTACGGAGAAGGCATGGAACATTACCGGTTCGCTTATCGGGAATCCGATGCAAGACGCTCGTGCGTTCCCGGTCTACCGCTTCATTCCAGGCAGGACACGCGGAGAAGGATTCTTCATGGCTGTCATCCGAAAATGCGGAGAAGACGAGAGACTGAAATACGATACGGCAATATCATCCGACAAGGCCCTTGCCGAAGCACGTAAACACCTGCGGATATTATCCTGTGGCGTAAAGGAGGGGACACTGAAAGGCAAGACCCTCATTCCTGACCACACGCTGGCATTCTCCCTCTCTGCCGACAAATCGGCCTACCCAAAGGTTGAAATCGATTATCCGACGGCAATCGCCTACCTCCGGCACGAGGCTGTCACACTGCCTGATGAGGCGCCGCACGGTATCGTTCTGCTTGCTTACAAGGGACATCCGATAGGCTTTGCAAAGAACCTCGGCAACCGTGCTAACAACCTCTATCCACAGGAATGGCGGATCAAGAGCAGCCATACGCCGGAAAAGCCGGATGTCCTTACAGAAAGAACATAAACACATAAAGAAATATGCAACAATACCTCAATCTCCTCAACCGCATCCTCACAGAAGGAGCACAGAAAGGCGACCGTACCGGAACAGGAACGCTCTCCGTCTTCGGCAACCAGATGCGCTTTGACCTGCGAGATGGCTTCCCTCTGCTGACAACGAAAAAACTTCATCTGAAAAGCATCATCTATGAGCTGTTGTGGTTCTTAAAGGGTGACACAAACGTACACTACCTGCAGGAACATGGTGTGAGAATATGGAATGAATGGGCGGACGAGAACGGCAATCTCGGTCCCGTCTACGGTCACCAGTGGCGTTCATGGCCCGACTACAAGGGAGGGACCATCGACCAGATCAGCAACGTAGAAGAAATGATCCGGCATTGTCCGGAGTCCCGCCGTATGCTCGTTACCGCATGGAATCCGGCGGAGGTCGACGAGATGGCTCTTCCCCCCTGCCACTGTCTTTTTCAGTTCTATGTCGCAGACGGAAGACTCTCCCTCCAGCTCTACCAGCGTTCGGCAGACACCTTCCTCGGCGTACCCTTCAACATAGCCTCCTACGCCCTGCTGCTGATGATGATGGCACAGGTGACAGGCCTGGAGGCAGGTGAATTTATCCACACGACAGGCGACACCCATCTCTATCTGAACCATCTGGAACAGGCAAAACTACAGCTCACCCGTGAGCCACGTCCCCTGCCGAAGATGAAGATAAACCCTGATGTCAAGGATATCTTCAGCTTCAGATACGAAGACTTTGAACTGACCGGTTATCATCCCTGGCCACATATCTCAGCAGAAGTAGCTGTATGAAAAAACAATGAACATGAACATAAACATCATCGCCGCCGTGGCTGCCGACCGGGCCATCGGCTACAGGAACGACATGGTCTATTTCATCCGTGAGGACCTGAAACGGTTCAAGCAGCTGACAACGGGACATACCGTTGTCATGGGACGCAGAACTTTCCATTCCCTACCGAAAGGTGCGCTGCCCAATCGTCGGAACATCGTACTGAGCCGGACAGAAACTGACTTCCCAGGCTGTGACGTCTATCCTTCACTTGACGAGGCACTCCGGCATATCAGTGCCGGCGAACAGGCTTTCATCATCGGCGGAGCCAGTCTTTACAAGGAGGCTCTTGGCATTGCCGACCGGCTTTATCTCACAGAAATCGCCGCCACCCCACCCCATGCTGATGTCTTCTTCCCGGTTTATGACAACGGAACATGGGAGATTGAATCGCAAGAGACACACCCTGCAACCGCAGACCATCCGGCATTCGCTTTCGTCAATTACATTAGGAAAGAGCCGAGATAAGCCCAGCCCATACCATACCTTCCAACGTCTCTTACAGACTCCCATTCCATTCTTTCCAGCACAGGACCGCTGCCGGAAGTCAGCCCGACACTCCCTGTACCATTACAGACAACATCTGTCCGAGGACAGTTACCGCAATGTAGACCAGCACAGGGAACAGCATTCCCGACCGGTCGGGAATACTGTTCCCAAGCACCGGGAATATGCTTCCCGGCCGTTGGGAACTGACCTCCCAACGGCCGGGACATAAAAAGACACACACAGACCAGAATGTGCCAAAGCACGAATGCCTTTTGAAAGTCTTACAGTTTAAAACGACACAACAAGAAAAGCCCATTTCAAAACTCCTTTGTGAGCAGAGAAATAGGCTTTTCCTTATTTTCAGAAAATATCGTCTTACAGACTGGAGGTTGTCAGACCGCCGGTTTTTATTTTGATGTACTCTCGCATCTTATAAAAACCACAACCAGTCTCTTCAGGCCTCCAACCCTATTCTACGACAAAATTATGCAAGTCAACGAACTTGCCGCGCTGGCGGCGTTCCTCAATCATACGTGCCAGCTTGGCCCTGCGGTGCGGTGCAATCCACTTGCGTCCGAAAATATTGGGAATGGCCACGCCAAGAGCGATACAAAGCAACACCAGCGATCCGTTGATGGCGTTCAGGACTGCAAATGTCACCTCACCGACAACACCTTGCATCTCAATGAGCCCGTAGAGCGCACGGTACATCAACACGCCCGGGACAATCGGGATGACAGCGGGAATGGTGATACACTGGTGCGGTGTATGCAGGAGGTGTACGGCCTTGATGTTGATCAGCGAAATCAGTGCGGAGCCGCAAAGTGAACCCACTATCAGCCCCAGACCCAAGCCGATATTGCCCGTCGCCGGCCCGAGGTTGATGAAGTTGCGGGAGCATACACAGATGATGCCCCCGACGGCTATCCACGGCATCAGCCGGTAAGGAATGTTGTAAATGGTAGCAAAGCCCATAGCTGATACGGCTGCAGCAATGGCATACTCTATGAAATTATGGTGAGGCGTCATGGACAGATCCTTGACAAAGTTGTCAATACTGCCGCACTTGATGGCGATTGCAATGCCGAACGCCATAGAGACTACAATGAGCAGCGTGTTCATCGACCGGACCAATCCAGTATTGATATGATTGTCCAGCAAGTCGTTGACCGCATTAATCAAAGGAACACCCGGGACAATGTAAAGCGCACAGGCAAGAAGCGGATGCCATGGGGTCGAACTGTACAGGATGGGGCGAAGGAACGCAGGCAGTGCTTCCTGAACAGATGGGAACGACAGATAAGACGACAGCCATGCCAGAATCGTACTGACGAAAGCCGCTATCGCAAAATTGGCATAGACGTTCGAACCGGAATGGTTCAGGTACATCCGCAGACGGTTGCCCAAGATGGCAGCAAGGGAGGCATAGAAGAACGCCGTCCAATCGCAGCCGAACTGGATGCAGAAACCGCCACAGGCAAAGCCCGCCCCGATGGCTATCATCCAATCTGTATAATAATGTCTGCCGTGAGCAATCTTCTCAAGTTCTTCTTCATATCTGTCCAGAGAATAATCCTCCTGGATGGCGCGCCACGAAAGTTTCGAGATTTCCTGAATGGCAAGCATATTGATTACGTGCTTGTCACAACGCTGCATCTTCGAGAAGCTGTGTGTCTCGTCACTCACATTTACCTGAAGGATGTAATAACCGATGTCCATGTGCAGATTTTCCTTGGGCAGTCCAAGGTAAGCCGCCGTACGTTCCATATTACGTTTCACGCGGCTCGTATCTGCCGAACTCTCCATAAGAATCTGTCCTGTTCTCAGGAGTAAATCAAGTTTTCTGCGAAGGATCTTCTTGGAAGATGCCATCTGATTCTCGTCCATAAATAAACAATCTTTAGCTTGAAAAACGTTTGCAAAGTTACGATTAATTATCCACATAGGAAAATTACCCTGCAACAAATCAAGGTTTTTACCTTGACATTTCTCTTCCCCCGCAACGTGAGTAGATAGAAATAATCCGGTTCATTTCAAGTAAGGCAGGTCCTCCTCTGCCAACGCCTTACGAATATTCTCCTTTGCCACGGTCGGCCTCATTGCTTCCTCAAGCGGCATGCCTAACGGTGTTATACATTTCACATAGGTGAAACCGGCATGCAGCAAAGCCTCCGCACCAGACACTCTCCCTGCTATCAGCATCACAGGTACACGTTTCCGGATGCCGTATTCCAACACTCTGCCAGAAATCTTCCCCATCAACGTCTGTTCATCAGCACTCCCCTCTCCTGTTACAATCAGGTCCGCCCCATCGACAATCTTGTCAAATCCGGCCGTCTCTAAGAGAATGTCAGCTCCAGACTTTGCTTTCGCATCCATGAATTGCAGGAAAGCATACCCCAGCCCACCTGCCGCACCGGCACCACGATCCCATGAACGGTCATGGCCCAGATGATCCGCTGCCATACGAGCGAAAATACGTGCCCGACGCTCCAGGCTGGCTGCCATCTGGGGTGTCGCCCCTTTCTGGGGAGCGAACACGGCAGCTGCGCCCTGTTCACCCAAGAGGGGATTATCAACATCCGATGCCAGCGTGATATCCAGATCCTGCGGAAGTCTGTCGTGCCATCCTGCTCCAAAGGCATCCTTCAAAGCTGCCAGCATTCCCAGTCCACAATCGCAGGTAGCCGATCCTCCGAGTCCAACGACAAACCTTCTGAACCCTCTCCGGAAGGCATCAGCGAACAGTTCGCCAACCCCGTAAGTCGTAGTATGCAGAGGATTCAGTTCCTGTTTTCTAAGAAGACTGATACCACAGGCTGAGGCAGTCTCGAGAATCACAGTGCAGTCTGCACTCACTCCATAGGCTGCCCTGATGGGACGCATGAGTGCATCGTGGCAGCCAACTGTAATTTCCTTACAGTCCAAAAGCTGCGAAAAGACTCCCAGCATACCGTCGCCCCCATCCGTGACAGGAATCCTGACAACCTCGGTATCCCTCCAATGCTCCCGGACTCCTGCTTCAGCAGCAGCCTCAGCTTCCACAGAAGAAAGACATCCCTTAAAACTATCAATTGCTAAAACGACACGCTTCATAACAACCGCAAAGATATTAAGAAATCTTGAATTATTTGGAATTTACATCTATTATATATATCTTTGCAAGATGAACAGTAATTAGATGCCTTTATGAAACAGTTTTTCAAATTCGTTTTTGCTTCGTTCGTGGGAATGCTTCTCTTCAGCATTGTCATGGCTTTCTTTGCACTCATCACCGTCGCAGGTATGATTGCATCGCAGGACGCAACCAAAGAGCCAGAAGCAAATTCGGTGCTCGTACTGAATCTTTCAGGACAGCTGACAGAGCGGGGCGAAGACAACATCATCAGCCAGCTGCAAGGCAGTACGACAGGCAGCATCGGTCTTGACAACCTGCTCGAAGGTATCCATAAGGCAAAGAACAACGACAACATCAAAGGTATATACATTGAGGCAGGGGCTTTCGCAGCCGATTCATACGCCTCGATGCAGGCTCTGCGCAACGCCCTGCTCGACTTCAAGAAGAGTGGAAAGTGGGTCATTGCATACGGAGACACCTATACACAGGGAACATACTATCTGGCATCTGCCGCAGACAAGGTCTACCTGAACCCACAGGGACAGATAGACTGGCATGGACTGGCCTCCCAGCCTGTCTTCATAAAGGACCTGCTGGCAAAGGTCGGCGTAAAGATGCAGGTTGTGAAAGTGGGTGCCTACAAGAGTGCTCCGGAAATGTTCACGGGCGACAGAATGAGCGATGCCAACCGGGAACAGACCGCTGCCTACCTGAACAGTATCTGGGGAAACATAACCAAGGAAGTCGGTGCAAGCAGGCAGCTGTCCGTCGTACAGCTGAACGCATACGCCGACAGCATGATAACCTTTGCAGCACCGGCAGATTACGTGAAGATGAAGCTCGTTGACGGACTTGTCTACACAGACCAGATGAAAGATTTGGTAAAGAAGCAGTTAGGCCTCCCATCCGACAAAGACATCCCGCAGGTTTCGGTCACTGATTTGAAGAATATCGAAGATGAGAGTCAGAAAGAAGATGACAATCAGATTGCCATCTACTATGCCTATGGCGACATTGTCGACGGGGCGGCCGGCGGTATGTTCGCACAGGGTCACAAGATTGACGCACAGACCGTATGCAAGGATTTGGAGGCACTGGGAAAAGACAAGGACGTAAAGGCGGTTGTACTGCGAATCAATTCGGGCGGCGGTTCTGCTTATGCCTCTGAACAGATCTGGCATCAGATCATGAAACTGAAAAAACTGAAACCGGTCGTCGTAAGCATGGGTGGCATGGCGGCATCGGGAGGATATTATATGTCAGCCCCGGCTAACTGGATTGTAGCAGAACCAACAACGATTGCCGGGTCAATCGGCATCTTCGGGATGTTCCCTGATGCCAGTGGCCTGTTTGCAGAAAAATTAGGAGTAAAGTTTGACGAGGTGAAAACCAACCGGCATTCAGACTTCGGAACACAGGCACGCCCGTTCACAGAAGAGGAGATGGCCTTTCTCTGCCAATATGTCGACCGGGGGTACAGACTCTTCCGCCACCGTGTGGCAGAAGGACGCAGAATGACTGACGAACAGGTTGAGAAGATTGCGCAGGGACATGTCTTTACCGGACAGGATGCACGGAAAATCGGACTCGTCGACCAGCTTGGCGGACTGGATGTAGCCCTCATGAAAGCTGCCAAGCTGGCCAAGCTGTCTGGTTACAGCACTTGTTCTTACCCGGAAGAGCCAGGCATCATCGAGCAGCTGTTAGAGCAGACAAAGCCAGACAACTACCTCAGCGAACAGCTGAGAGCCAACTTAGGCGACTATTATGAGCCGTTCTCCCTGTTGAAGACGCTCGGCCGCCAGAGTGCCATTCAGGCACGCCTGCCTTATTTCCCCAACATCCACTAACCGAGAATGGAAGGAGACCATATCAAGATAAACAGATGGCTGTTACCTTTCAGCTGGCTTTATGGCCTTGCCGTAATCATCCGTAATGAGCTGTTTGAGCTGAATATTCTCAAGACCCGACGATTTGACATCCCGGTCATTTCTGTCGGCAATATTACCGTGGGGGGAGCCGGAAAGACTCCTCACGTGGAATATCTTATACGGCTGCTGAAGGACAAGATGAAAGTGGCAGTGCTTTCACGTGGATATAAGCGCAAGAGCCGTGGCTACGTACTGGCCGGCAACAACACACCCATGCGTGAAATCGGTGACGAACCTTACCAGATGAAGATAAAATTCCCGGATATCCGGGTAGCTGTAGACAAAAAACGGTGCGAGGGAATAGACCGTCTGACAACTGATGAGGAAACAAAAGACACAGATGTCATCCTTCTGGATGATGCCTTTCAGCACCGGTATGTACAGCCGGGCATCAATATTCTTCTGGTCGACTATCACCGGCTCATCATCTACGACAAACTTCTTCCAGCAGGAAGACTGCGCGAGCCGCTGTCAGGCAAGCATCGCGCCGACATCGTCATCATCACGAAATGTCCTGACACTCTCAACCCGATAGACTACCGCGTATTGAGCAAGGCAATGGAACTCTATCCTTTCCAGCAGCTTTATTTCACGAAATTGGAATATTGCCCACTTGAGCCGATCTTCCATAAAGGACTGTCCATACCGCTGACAGAGATAAGAGGAAAGAACGTTCTTCTGCTCACGGGCATAGCATCTCCCAGGCAACTGGAAACGGATATCAATGCCTATACGGGCAACAACGCACTGACCATGCTTTCGTTTCCCGACCATCATTCATTCACTCAGAAGGACATCAGGCGCATCAATGAGGCTTTTGCCGGCATGGAAGCACCCAGAATGATTATCACTACCGAGAAAGACCAGGCACGTCTTATGGGTATTGAAACTCTATCGGACGACGTTAAAGACAACATCTATGCCCTCCCGATCAAAGTAAGATTCATGCTTGACAAGGAGGAAACATTCAACAAAAAAATAATATCCTATGTACGAAAAAATTCAAGAAACAGCATCTTGGTTAAAAGAGAGGATGAGCACAAGACCCAAGACGGCAATCATTCTGGGAACAGGCCTCGGACAATTAGCTTCAGAGATAACTGACAGCTACGAATTCTCTTATCACGACATACCCAACTTTCCAGTCTCGACAGTAGAGGGACATGCCGGGAAACTGATTTTCGGCAAACTCGGCGGCAAGGACATCATGGCCATGGAAGGGCGTTTCCATTTCTATGAAGGATATGGGATGAAAGAAGTTACCTTTCCTATTAGGGTGATGTACGAACTGGGCATCGAGACGCTGTTCGTTTCCAATGCCTCCGGAGGTATGAATCCAGAGTTCAGGATTGGCGACCTGATGATCATCACTGACCACATCAATATGTTCCCGGAACATCCTCTGCGCGGACGGAATTTCCCGACGGGCCCCCGCTTCCCGGATATGCACGAGGCTTACGACCACAAACTGGTTGCGCTGGCCGATGAGATAGCAAAAGAGAAGAACATCCGTGTAATGCATGGCGTTTATATGGGTGTACAAGGCCCCACATTCGAGACTCCGGCTGAATACCGTATGTATCACAAGATGGGGGCTGATGCTGTTGGCATGAGTACAGTGCCGGAAGTCATCGTGGCACGCCACTGCAATATCAAGGTCTTTGGCATCAGTGTCATCACTGACCTCGGCGGATTCGATGTGCCTGTAAAAGTCAGCCATGAAGAAGTACAGGAAGCAGCGAATGCCGCACAGCCACGCATGACAGAGATAATGCGGGAGATTATCAAACGTTCATAACATCCGTTCTGACAACATAGACACAGACAGACACGCAGAAGATGTCTCTTTCATCAAAAAGTCTTACAACATATAAGAATTCTCTTATAGAAGACATACAGGTGGAAGGGACATATGTCTTTTGACTGAATATCAATTAAACCGGTACTAAATGGAAATAAAGGAAATCGGCGAATTCGGTCTGATTGACCGTATCAAAAGGAACATCAAACCATCCAACAGCTCAACTGTCATGGGTATTGGCGATGATGCTGCCGTCATTCACTATACAGACAAGGCGACGCTCGTCTCCTCACAGTTATTCATGGAAGGCGTGCAATTCGACCTTACTTATATTGACATGGAACACCTTGCCTACAAAGTGGCAATGATTACGATGAGCAATATCTTTGCAATGAACGGACATCCTCGTCAGCTCACAGTTTCCTTAGGTCTGGGCAAACGGTTCAAGGTGGAAGATATAGACCGGTTCTATGCCGGGCTGAACAAAGCCTGTGCAAAATGGGAAGTTGATATCGTTGGGGGGGATATAACCTCCTCATATACCGGGCTCGCCATCAACATTACCTGCATCGGCGAGGCTGGTAAGGATGATATCGTCTATCGAAAGGGGGCAAATGAGACCGATCTTGTCTGTGTGACAGGTGATCTGGGAGCAGCCTATATGGGACTGCAGATTCTCGAACGTGAAAAGACCGTCTACTACCAGCAGGTAGAAGAATATAACAATAAGGTGAAAGAGGCACAGAGCAGAAAAGACACGAAACGGCTTGAAGCACTGCACAGGGAGCGTTCTGCCATCGATGACTTCCAGCCCGATTTCGCAGGAAAAGAATATATCATCGACCGGCAGCTGAAACCTGAAGCACGCGGTGACATTATCAACCAGCTTCGTGAAGCCGGCATACGCCCCACATCCATGACAGACATTTCAGACGGATTGGCAAGCGAACTGAAGCAAATATGCGGAATGAGCCACTGCGGATGCAGAATTTACGAAAAGAACATTCCTATTGACTACCAGACGGCAGCCACCTGCGAGGAATTCAACATGAATCTGACGACTGCTGCTTTGAACGGTGGAGAGGATTATGAGCTACTATTCACTGTCCCCATCGGAGACCATGAAAAGATAGAGAACATGGAGGGCATCAGACAGATAGGATACATCACAAAAGAATCCTTGGGTGCTTACCTCATCACCCGGGATAGCAATGAGTTTGAACTCAAGGCACAGGGATGGCCTGCGAACAAAAATTAAGACATCTGCTAAAGAATATGAACACAAGGAAAAATATTTAGAAAAGTTTGGAGGAACAAAATAAAAGCACTACCTTTGCATCGCAATTCAGGAAGAGTGCTAACAAACACTAAAAAGTATTGCAGAAAGATGGTGCCATAGCTCAGTTGGTAGAGCAAAGGACTGAAAATCCTTGTGTCCCCGGTTCGATTCCTGGTGGTACCACTCCTCCTTTCATCAGGGCGGTTCTCGAAAGAGGCCGCTCTTTTTTCGTGTCGTTCTGTCCGGGAAACGGACAACATCTGTTCCAAAGTAGGCCATAATATGATGGCATCAGGAATGAACCGGCCTCTCCTGCAGATGTGTTGAGGCCCGTCACTTATGGAGTTGTCGGCAGACACCAGCCGTGTTGACGGCCCGCTCCATGCAATATATTGCCGGGATGGAATCGGCTTGTAGCTGGAGAAGAGCTGTTGCCGGCACGACTTATTGGAGCAAGAAGCTTGCTTTTCCGAAAACAATATGGAATTGTCCGTTTAAAAGAGATTACACATGGGAAATCATACTGTTTGAGTTTTTATACAGCATTCAATAAACATAAGTGCAGGAAAGGGGAATAACATAAACTCGGGAACCAGTCAGTCCCTCACGTTAAAGCCATACACTTTACACGAAAGTCGTCTACGCATTCAACGGAAGAACCCTATAATTGCAATACAAGCAATACCGGATATATGGTATATTTTCATTAATTTTACACTTTTGTGATTCACACGTTTACATCCGATAATCTGTTTCTCATACGATCCATACTTTAGAAGGGTCAAGCATTCCTTATAGAGTGTCCGACGTATCTGTGGACATACCCTATCCGCCGATTCCGTATCGACAAAGACAAGCAAATGTGCAGAACCGAGAAACAGACCATCAGTTTTTAACATTCCAAAGACTTACAAACAGTTTGGTTAACAACTGATAATTTTCCAACGGAAATTTGCGAGATAGACGAATATCAATTATCTTTGCAGTGTTTTCCATAGGAAACAACAAAGACATTATCAGCTGGATGGCATACAGTGCCCTCTGGCAAGTATAAACAGAAAAAGAAAGACTGAAGAATGAAACGTACAGCAACACTTGTGACAGCCATGATGGCATTTGCGCTGACTGCCTGTACACAAAACAACAAGCCTTCCGGAACTTTGGAAAAACAGATGGACTCGGCGCAGACAAAAGGAAAAACAGAAGTAAATAACCAAAAAGAAAAAAAAGAGAAAAAGATGAATGTAAAAGAAATGACCGTAGAGACATTCAAAAAGCAGGTGATGGATTTCGAGAAGAACCCCGACAAGTGGTCGTTCAAGGGTGACAAACCTGCCATTATAGATTTCTATGCGACATGGTGCGGGCCCTGCAAGGCCACAGCCCCTGTCCTGGAGGAAATAGCAGGTGAGTATTCCGGTAAGATTGATGTCTACAAGGTCGACGTAGACAAAGAGGCAGAATTGGCTGCTCTCTTCGGCATCCGCTCGATTCCATCATTGCTTTTCATCCCCAAGACAGGTGAACCGACGATGAATACAGGTGCGATGAACAAGCCGCAGTTTGAACAGGCTATAAAGTCTGTCTTGCTGAAGTAAGACTCCATAACAACAGTAATGGACAATCATTGCATTAACAGAATCCGTGATATTTTTCGTTCCATCATGGCTTTTGAAGGCAGTCTGCAACGGCAGCTTGGGCTGAACATCAATGAAACCATGCTGCTCTGCCTGCTTTCAGAACATGATGGACCGATGCTTGCAGGTGAAATCTCCGACAAGATGGGATTGACACGCTCAAACACTTCCAAAGTGATTGCCGCACTGGAACGTGCCTCACTTATCCGACGCCGTGCCTGCTCTCAGGACGGCCGCTGCCAACGTTTCCACATCACCAGACGCGGGATGGAAAAGCTGGAACAGCTTCACTGTGAATCCATCTGTGTGCCAGATGAACTGAAAGACATGATGCAGGTACAAGTCCATGATACCTTGTAGGAAAGAAATGGGAATCAAGACTTCTTTCTTCGAATCAAAACATCAAGAATCTGCTTATCGGCAGGTAGATAACCCTGCAGGATGCTGTATGCGGAGGAATAATACTATCTTTTTTTCTCAACCGGAACACAGCACCATCGAGACACTTTGAGCATGACGCTCAGCCCGGGGACTTCTTTCAGAAGATAATACTTCTTGCTCGAGCGGACCAGCCGTCCACTCAACCCTTTCAGCGGGCCGAACCGCACATAGACTTCGTCTCCCGCTTTCATTCGTGCTTCCTCAGACGAAAGGAACTTGCGCATGGTAATCTCCGGATTACACATCAGGCGGAACTCATACATCTGTCCATGAGGAATAAGCGCATACTCCTGCGAGTCCTTAGATTTCCTCAGAACGCTTATCTTATAGTTTGCAGTCTGGATAATCTTTCTGAACAGCTTCTCGTCAGCCAACTGCTTTACAAAGATAAGATTACGGACAACAGGACGCAATACCTGACGTGGCCTTCCGTTATGCCCCTCAATATCAATATACTTTTCAGGGATGAAGCATTCCAGCCCTTGTTCCCTGAAGAAAGTCCTGACATCCTCCAGCCGGAGCGTAAAGAGTCTCACCGCATACCAGGAAGCTCCGTCGTCTACAATTTCTTCTGTATATCTTGCTGCCTCTGCCATTGTATCTGCAAAAATAATAAATATATGTCAGATATGTAGCCAGTTTTCCATAATTCTTTTCCCATCCGGTGTCAAGACACTTTCAGGATGAAACTGTATGCCGTGGATGTCATAGGTTCTGTGATGCAATGCCATAATCAGCCCCTCGTCACTCTCTGCCGTTATCTCAAGGCAGTCGGGCATGCTTTCCCGTTCTACAACCCAGCTGTGGTATCTTCCCACAGGAAACTGTCGTGGCAGACCGGCGAACAATGGTGTGTCGGAAACCTGTGTCACCTTTGCAGAAACACCGTGGAACACATCGGACAGATTCAGCAGTCTGGCACCGAACACCTCTCCGATGGCCTGATGTCCCAGGCAAACTCCTAAAATAGGCCTTATACCGGCATAACGGCGGATTACATCCAGCAGCAATCCCGCCTCTGACGGAATACCGGGGCCAGGACTCAAAACAATACGGTCGAACGCCATCAGGTCCATGAGGTCGAACCGGTCATTGCGGAGAACCGTCACGTCCGCTCCCAGTTCCTTGATCATATGGACGAGATTATAAGTAAAAGAGTCGTAGTTGTCAACGACTGCACATTTCGTTCTCATTGGCATTATTGACGCATTTGAAAGTACTCAGGTTATCTCAGTTTGTCGAGAAAAGCCTTCAGCCGGGTTGTGTCTTTAAAGGCTGGAGCCGTCTCGAACTCTTCGTTCAGGTCGATGCCGTAGAACCGGGGATGTGAAAAAGACTTCAGTCTATCTGTATTCTTCGTCCCAATCGCTCCGCCCAGAAAGAAAGGAACATCTCCTCTGTATGCTTCCAGCAAGGTCCAGTCATCCATTCCCGCCTGCAGGTCAAAGAGAAAGTAGTCCACGCTATCAGCAAAATCCTTATATAATTCCATATCTTCACGGCATGTAACCGCAATACGTTTCATAATCCGTATCCCAGCATGGATGTCCGGATCGAGGGTGCGGCGCAGGTTGTCTATCATAACGGTACTCTCTTCTCCGTCAAGCTGGACGATGTCAAGCCCATAGTTGACAACGCGCATAACAATGTTCTGCGGCATATCATCGGCAAAGACACCGCATAGCAGATATTTCTTCGTCTGACCACACCTGCCATTCGAAAGAAAGGGAGACAGACTGCCGTAATCGGGTATAATGCCGGAATATGACGGAATCTGGCTGACATAACGTTCGCTTCCAGGGCGAAAATCAAGTCCTATCCAGTCTGCACCAGTTTCCAAAACATCGTGAATATTACGGGCTTCACGCATACCACATACTTTTATGATCATGATGATGTAAAATGCTCAAATGGTTTCACGCTGCAAAATTACATAAAAAACCTGAATTAAACCTCTGTACAGTCAGGAGAACCGCTTTCTTTCCCAAACGGATTAACGGATTTCCCAAGGACGACAACAGAAGCAATCAGACGGGCATTCCTGCCGAACCAAGAGACAGGACAGCAGCGGTCACATGAAAATATTATTGTAAACGGATATAATAATATCATTTCCCCAACGTTTAGAAAACATAAGTAACTCTCAACAAAACTTTTCAATCAGCCTATGATAAGATCATTTACCTCTGAAGAGCTGAAGCCGTCTGAAAAGACACTTCACATCATTCGGCAGATAGCCTACACCTATCGTGTCATCAGAATCAACGGTAAAATGCAGTCTCTTTACCTGAACTAAGAACAATATGGAAACAATCGTATCACCCTCACTGCTCTCTGCCGATTTTCTCCATTTGGACAAGGAAGTTGAGATGATCAACGAGAGCGAGGCAGACTGGCTGCACATGGATGTCATGGACGGTGTATTCGTCCCCAACATTTCTTTCGGTTTCCCTGTTATCAAGGCCGTCGGCAAAGCCTGCCGCAAGCCGATGGACGTACATCTGATGATTGTACATCCAGAGAACTACATCCAGCAGACAGCCGATGCAGGAGCCGCCATCATGAATGTACACTATGAGGCGTGTGTCCACCTGCACCGGACGCTCCAGGCTATCCGTGCAGCAGGCATGAAAGCCGGCGTGACGCTGAACCCGTCAACACCTGTAAATGTCCTTGAAGACATTATCGGGGACATTGACATTGTCCAGCTCATGAGTGTGAATCCAGGGTTCGGCGGACAGAAGTTCATCGAGCACAGCATCCGGAAAGTGCAGCGGCTCCGCCAGCTCATTGAGCGCGAGAGCAGCCGGGCACTCATCGAAGTAGATGGCGGCGTGCAGGCAGAAACGGCTCCCCGGCTTGTCGATGCCGGCGTAGACATCCTTGTCAGCGGCAGTTATGTCTTCAAGGCCGATGACCCCAAAGCTGCTATCCATGCGCTGAAAGGACTGAGGAAAACGTCGTCGGACCGTTCAGAGGAACGGTGAAAGCAGGTGGGCGAACCATCCGCGGAGACGCTGCCAGGGCGTACGCCATTGTTTCCATCTTGCTTCCGTGAGTCTGAAGCAGTCTTTCTTCTGTGCCTCGAACAGCTCGTCCAGCTCATGCGTGGTGCAGGCATCAAGGATTACGGCGTTCTCCTCGCGGTCCCACCGCAGACTTCTCGCATTGAGATTGGCCGACCCCACAGTACAGAACTGGCCGTCTACCATGATGATTTTCGTGTGGTGGAAGCCCGGTTCATACATCCAGACCGTGCAGCCGTCTTTCATCAGCCGGTGTGCATTGTAGAATCCACAGTCGGGCGTCAGAGGGATGTCACTCTTCACACTTAGCAGTATTTCCACTTTCACCCCCCGCTTTACCGCATTGCGAAGTGCTTTCTTCAATGCGTGGCTCAGCGTGAAGTAAGGGTTGATGAGCTTTATGCTGTCCTTTGCATCGTTGATGGCACTGAGATAGAAATAACGAATGATATCTTTCGTGACGTGCGGTTCACGGTTGATGATACCCACCATCTTCTTCCCCGCACTCCTGCAAGTGTCCGGTTTCAGTCCTTTTATGTAGTCTGCACCGGTTATGCCCCGATAGTACTTTGCACCATGCACGTTCTTTCCGGAGGCAAGCAGCCACATCCGCAGAAAGATCTTCTGAAGTGTGTTGACCTCGTCACCCTCGATCCGACAGTGCATATCGTGCCACGACCCTACCACCTCCGTACCTTTTATATAATAGTCGGCCACATTCATGCCGCCCGTGTAGGCGATCTTCCCGTCGATGATAACGATCTTGCGGTGGTCACGGTTGAAGAGGTCGTGCAGCCATGGGAACTCCATCGGCTTGAACTCATAGATTTCAATGCCCTTTTCACGGATTGCCTTCAGATGCCGTTTCTTCATCGGACGGTTGTTGCTTGCATTGCCGAAACCGTCGAAAACGGCCCTCACTTCAACGCCATCCTTTGCCTTTGCGGCCAGATGGCGTATCAGTTCCTCGTTGATGGAGTCGTTGCGGAAGTTGAAGTATTCCAGGTGAATGCTCGAGCGTGCCTGGTCAATTGCCTTGAACAGGTCGTCGAACTTCTCCTGTCCGGTCGTCAGCAGGGTGACAGAATTGTCATGGGAAAAACTCACCCCTTTCCTGCGGAGCTGATTGACGAGCAGGGAGTCAGCTCTTGTTTCCGAAGATGTATGTTCCCCCGGAACAATCGTCCTCACATTGCTTTGCGCTGAAAGCAGGAGGGGGAAAGACAGGCAGTATAACGCCATCACGGTTGTGATGGCGTTTCTTTTTTTATGGTTCACGATTATCACTCTCATTTTTCTTCAATGGCAGACAACAGCCTTGCAGGTGCCGGATGCCTTGTCTGTCATGTGTCAATATCACTGTCAGGACGGATGAAGCCTGTTCCTACAGCATACAGCTGTAATGGTCGACGACCCCCAGCAGATGCCTCTCCGCATCGCACACCAATACGGTATGAATCTTGTTCTGGTGCATGATCCGCTGGATTTCCGTTATCTTAGTCGCCGGCAGAACCATCTTCGGTTCTCTCGTCATGATGTCGCTCACGGTATGGTCGAAGAACTCCGCCTGCCATCGCTCCATCGCACGGCGGATGTCGCCGTCGGTTATCAGCCCGACGACTTTTCCGTCAGAGAGCGAAACGCCCAGTCCCAGCTTTCCTTTACTGACATGGATGATTGCCTCGCCCAGATGCATCTTCTCCGGAATGACGGGCAGGTCGTCCGAACGCATCACATCCTGCGCAGTTGTCAACAGACGTTTGCCCAGCTCACCACCCGGATGGAACTGTGCGAAGTCCTGTGGTTTGAAGTCCCTGACACGCATCAGTGCGACTGCCAGCGCATCGCCCATGACAAGCGCGGCGGTAGTCGAACTCGTCGGGGCAAGGTTCAGCGGACAGGCCTCCTTCTCCACCCACACCTTCAGGTGGGCTGTGGAGTATTTCGCCAGCAGCGATTGTGGGTTGGCGCTCATGCCGATGATGGGAATGTCCATGTGGAGTACCATCGGGATGAAACGGAGCAGCTCGTCTGTCTGGCCGGAATTGGAAAGGGCAAGGACAACATCGTCCTTCGTCATCACTCCCAGGTCACCATGATAGACATCCAGCGGATTGACAAAAAATGCAGGTGTGCCGGTAGAAGAAAGCGTCGCCGCAATCTTGGCACCGATATTCCCGCTCTTCCCCACTCCGGTGACGATGACCTTCCCCGTACAGTGATACATAAGGCTCACCGCCCTGTCAAAGTTCTCGTCCAGCTGGTTGATCAGGTTGAACGCAGCATCCGTTTCCTCCTTGATGCACTGTATGGCATACGCCCTCACCTGTGTCAGTCTTTGTTCTGCTTCCATCATATCAGCTTCCCGATTAATCCGTCCAGTTTGTCCAGTTCAAGCATATTGGCCGCATCCGACAGACCGGCGTCCGGGTCGGGGTGTACCTCAAAGAAATATCCTGTCGCACCGAAGGCCTTGGCTGCCAACGCCATGGAAGGCACGAACCTGCGGTCGCCGACGGTCTTCCCGTCTCCTGCGCTCGGACGCTGCACACTGTGCGTACAGTCCATGATGACACGTGGGACAATCTCCTTCATGTCAGGGATGTTGCGGAAGTCGACTACAAGATTGTTGTAGCCGAAGCTGTTGCCGCGTTCCGTGAGCCATACCTCTCCGGCCCCGCTTTCCATGCACTTCTGTACAGGATAGCGCATATCGCGCCCGCTGAGGAACTGCGCTTTCTTTATGTTGACCGTCTTCCCCGTCCTGGCAGCAGCTACAAGCAAGTCGGTCTGCCGGCAGAGGAAAGCGGGAATCTGAATGACATCCACGACCCTGCCCACGGCCTCTGCCTGACAGCTCTCGTGTATATCCGTCAGCAGGCGCAGCCCATATTTCTCCTTGACGGCCTGCAACATGGCAAGTCCTTTTTCGAGTCCAGGACCGCGGAAGGAGTGCAGACTCGTCCGGTTCGCCTTGTCAAAGCTCGCCTTGAAGATAATGTCTATCGCATATTTCCTGTTCAGCCGCACTAGTTCAGCCGCAACAGTATCAAGCAGTTCCGGAGTCTCGATGACACAGGGACCTGCAATGAAAATTGGTTTATCCATCATATACTTGAAATCTACAGCTCCTGTTTCGCAGCCAGCATCGAGTTTCTGCCTTCAGGAGCAATGCAAAGTTATATATAATAAGGTGAACCGGCAAGAGTTTAACGTTCATTTACATCCTTGATGCAAAACTTATGGATAAAATTTGGTGGTTTGACCTAAAAGTCTTTACTTTGCAGCCAGATAAAGAAACTTCCTTGATTGTTTTGACGGTCAGAAGTTCCGTTAAGAAAGATAATATTCAGTATTAACAATTAAAAGTTTTCTATTATGAAAAAGGTTTTAATGACACTTGCAGTTGCATTCATCGCAGTTGCAGCAAACGCACAGGTTTACGTAGGTGGCAATGTCGGCATCGGTTCTTCTAAGAGCGGTGATGCTGATGCAGTCACAACTTACAAGGTCCTCCCGGAAATCGGCTACAACATCAACCAGAACTGGGCCATCGGTACAACCGCAGGATGGGGCAAGGGCAATCCTGTCAACATCGAGGGTGAAACCCAGAACTATTTCACGGTAGAGCCTTACGTTCGTTACACTGTTGTACGCAGCAAGTACATCAATGCTTTCGTTGATGGCGGCTTCGGTTATACTCATGTCAACCATGCCCATGGCGCAGCTGCTTCCGTAAACGCATGGTCAGTAGGTGTAAAACCGGGTATCTCTGTAAACCTCAGTCCGAAAGTAAGCTTCGTAGCACACGTAGGTTTCGCCGGCTGGAAGTCTGCTAAGGCTGATGTTGATGGAGCTAAGTCAAGCGATGCCTGGGGCGTAGACCTTGACGGCAATAATGTTACATTCGGTGTCTACTACAACTTCTAAAGAGCACTGTTCTGAACAAACTTAATATTTATAGAAGAGGGATGCGTCACTTAGACAGCGCATCCCTCTTTTTCTTTTTCAGTCCTCCGGGGGCTTCGGCCTTCATGCTGTTGTCTGATACATTTTGTCTGGACGAGCAGCCGGAAGAAGACCAATGATGTATATTTCCCCGGCAAAATTGTAAAATTAACGGAAACACATTCCTTCCTTCACTACAGAGTGATGCCATCCTAAGCATCCGCCGAGGGGGAAAGGCATCGGACAAGTCTGACGGGAATCTTCCACATTTGCAAACCGCTCACAGACAGGCAGGTAACACGTCCGTGCGAGAAGGTGCTTAGTTGCATCGCAAACAGGCCTCAACAAGCTTGCAAGTAAGCACTGTTTGGAACGCAATCAGGCGTTAGTAAGAACCCAGGAAACGGCCTGTCACGATTCCGGTGTCTGTTTTCCGTTCGGGGAAAGCTCCTGCAACAGGATATGACAGGATGTTTCCTGTCCAGAATGTAAAGTTATTTTCCAATCCGGACATTCCTCCCTGATGTGGCTTTTGATCAGTCTCCCTGCTGATGCCTGAGTGTGATTTCACGCTGCGGGAATGGAATCTCGATGCCGTTTCTGTTCAGGGTATCATAGATACATTCCATGATGACGCTGTCGTCGGTTCCCTGTGTAAGCACATTGACCCATACAAGAATCTTCAACGTGATACAGCTGTCATCGAAGCTCTTGAGCAGTACATTGACCGGTTTCTTCTCGTAAGTGATTCCCAGAGCCGTAATGGCATCGATGAGCAGGGCTTTTACTTCCTTGATGTTGCTGCCGTATGCCACGCCCACTTCCAGAATGTCCAGTTCGTAGCCATGGTTCTTCGTCATGTTCTTGTAGTTCTTGGTGAAGAGCTGGGAGTTCTGGAAGGCGATGATCGAACCGTCGAGCGCTTCAATCAAAGTTGAAGTATAGCTGATGGAACTGACACGTCCCCGCACGCCTTCGCAGATGATGTAGTCGCCGATCTTGATGCGTCCCGTCATAAGAGAGATGCCGTAATAGATGTTCTCGAGAATATCCTTCATGGCAAAACCGATACCCGTCGACAGACCGCCCGTCACGACAACCAGCCATGTGTTGCTGATTTTGAAGACACTGAGGGTCGTCAGCAGCCATGCCCCCCAGACGACTACCTGCAGGACATTGATGTACATTGTCCCTCGGGCTGCCGCCGTGGAGGGGTCACTTCTCTGGAGGTACAGCTTGATGGCATCCCGCACTGTCTGGTTCAGGTAGTTGAAGACGAACCACAGAATGGTTACCAGGGCTATCGAGTAAATGCTGATTCTGAACTTGTCGGAATTGATGAAGTCTGTCCGGAACAGTTTCCAGGTCAGGTCGCTGAGGTTGAAGACGTCAGTAGCCCAGTAGACAGCGAGGATGAACGATATGACCAATGCAGTCGGGATGAGGACGGCATCGACGAAACGGATGAGCCATATTCTGCCGACAGGCATGTTCTTTACCGGATGTCTCTTCTTGTACTGGTCCAGATAATCGTGGAAGAAAGCGATTGTCAGTATGCAAGCCAGCTGCATTGACCACCAGATGATGCCCTGCACCGCCAGCATCGTGTAGCCGATCCATGAACTTACAAGGGAGAACATGAATACGAACAGAGAGAAGTAGGCCAGATTGAGGTCGTAACGCGGCACCAGTCCGTGATATTTGCAGATCATCCTTGTCTGCCACAGCGCATTGACAAGCAGCAAGGGCGGAAACAGCAGCGTCACAATGGAGCCGGGCAGCATGACGATGCGGAAAGTGATGACCGTGAAGGCCACGACGATCAGCGGATAGTAAATGCGATAGGTGTTATGTGTCTGCGACCCGTCCACACGCAGGAGCAGGGAGGCGAAGATAACGGCCAGCATCCAGGTGTATTCCAGGAGCAGGCTGCAGGCCATGTGGACGAAGTTGGAAGGCGACAGCAGACGGATGATGACCAGGATGATGCTGAATGTGACGACGGAGGCGAGCATGATGATGCAGGTGCGTTTGGCAAGGAAGGCATGGCTTTTCTGCTCGAAGCGGTCGGTCTTCATCACCTTCGTGACCAGGAAACGGATGCTCATGTAATTGATGAAGATGGCAATCAGGCCGTATACGAGTATCATGCTGAAGAGCGTGATGATCCATCTCACGTCCCACTGCGACCTCACGACGCTCTGCGGCGTGTATTTCTCGGAGAGCGAGGAGTTCATGTGGCTGATACGGTAGGGTGCCGTCTTGAGGAACTTTATATAGTTGTCACTCCCGTTTGCGAAAATGCTTGCCTGGATTTCCTCGTATCTCTGCTGTGCGTAGGTGTCGAGCGCCTGCAGCTGATGCCGGTTGTATTCATAGTACTGGATGTATTCCTGATAGGAATCGTTGCGCTCTTTCAGCATACGACGGATGCTTACGGCAAGGGTAAGACAGACATTGCGGTCGGTCTTCATCCGTGCGGTAAGTCCGAAGGTGTACATCGTGCTGAGCACGTTGATGAGCGAATCATAGCGTGCAATCTCCTCATTGCTCTCCGTGATGAGGTCGTGGAACGGGCGGGTACGGTTCTGGAAGTCCTTCCACAGCTCCGTTGCCTGCTGGCATGCGTAGGTGAGGTCGAAGATGTTGTCGGCTTTCTGAGAATAGAGCATCAGTGACACCTGTGCCGACTTGTCGCCGATTTCCTTCAGCTGGTTCATCACCTGCTCGTTCACGTACTTCGACTTGTTGAGCTGTTTCGTCTGTTCAAGATGCTGCGTGATCAGTTCGTGCCGAAGCACGGAGAGAGAATTCTTCAGCGAATCTTCCTGCAGGACGGCACGTGCCGGAAGCGTGAGGAGGAGCAGTGAAAGGGTGATAAAGAATAGCTTTCTGCGCATATCTGTTTTATTGAGAAGATGACTCTTGCAGGTCAAGGTGTTCTGCATGGACAGTTTACGAATATCCATACAGTCCCGTCCGGCCGACGGACTGCCAGGGAACACGCCCCGGCATCCGGGCCACGGTCACCTCATTCCTGGTTTCTTAATGCGTACAAAGGTACGGAAAGTTTGTCGTTTAGAATTGAAAAAGAGAGGAAAGGTAGAGCCGCAAACGGTTTTTATGGCCTGACAAGGCCTGTAAACGAATAAAAATGTGTAAGTTTGCACGAAAAAAGAAAAATATGATATTGATTGCAGACAGTGGCGGATCCAAGACAGACTGGGCATTGGCCAGACGGACGAACGATAACAACAGGTGCGTCCTGAAGGTCCGTACACAGGGACTGAATCCGTTTCACCAGCCGAAGCATGTCATTCTGAAGATACTGGAAGAAGAACTGAAACCGGCACTGCAAAGAGCTGTAAATCAAGACAGGACCTTCCGGGGAGAAACAGACACGGACGGGAGAGTATCGCAGATAGCTTTTTATGGGGCTGGCTGCACGGAAAGCCTTGCGCCTATTGTCAGCGAGGCACTTGCAGCAGCCTTCCCCACAGCAGATGTCATGGTTGACAGCGACCTGCTGGGTGCAGCCCATGCCGTATGCGGCAGTGAAGCGGGTATCGCCTGCATTCTGGGTACAGGTGCCAACAGCTGTCTGTATGACGGCGGACGGATTGTGGCGAATGTGCCCCCCCTGGGGTATGTCCTGGGCGACGAAGGCAGCGGGGCGGTATTGGGCAGGCTGTTCCTCAACGGCATCTTCAAAGGCGATCTCCCGGCAGAGCTGCGTGAGAAATATCTGTCGTGGAGCGGTCTGACCTATGCCGGAATCATAGACAGCGTCTATCGGCAGCCGCTGGCCAACCGCTTTCTGGCCGGTATAGCAAAGTTTGTAAAGGACAATCTGCAATACGCTGATTTAGAACGTCTGGTAAGCCGGAACTTTGATGATTTTTTTCAGAAGAATGTCATGAAGTATTCCGCTTCTCCCATCCGTGTGGTATCTGCCGTGGGAGGCATTGCCGCCGCCTTCGAACAGCAGTTGAGGGAGAGTGCCCGACGGTTTGACTATGAGGTGGGAAAGATAATTACCGCCCCCATAGACGGCCTGATAGAATACTACACGTAGCAGATTTGCACAGAGACAAGAAAAAAGGTAAAAGAAGACAATGCACGGACATACAGACAACTATACTTTCCTGACACAAGGTCCGGTACACCGTGTGATCATCACCATGGCGATACCGACCATCATCTCGATGCTGGTGACGGGACTGTACAATCTTGCGGACACATTCTTTGTCGGAAAGATTGATACACAGGCGACGGCAGCAGTAGGAATCGTCTTCTCCATGATGTTCTTCGTGCAGGCCATGGGGTTCTTTTTCGGTCATGGGTCTGGGAATTATATCTCACGTGAGCTGGGCGCACGCCGGCATGGCAATGCAGTCAAGATGGCTTCGACGGGGTTCTTCAGTTCGTTCTTCTTCGGACTGGCAATCCTTGTCCTGGGCGAAATCTTCCTCACGCCGCTCTCTGTGATGCTCGGGAGCACGCCTACCATCCTCCCTTATACGGAGGACTATATGCGCATCATTCTCCTTGGCGCGCCCTTCCTGACCTCCTCCCTTACGCTGAACAACCAGATGCGTCTGCAGGGAAACGCCAACCTCGCCATGTATGGAATCGTGACCGGAGCCGTGCTGAATGTCCTGCTCGACCAATTCCTCATCTTCACCTGCAGAATGGGGGTCAGCGGAGCTGCCTGGGCTACGGTCATCGGACAGGCGGTATCATTTGCCATACTCTTCCTGATGACACGACGAGGAGAAAACATAGCCATCCATTTCCGCAACTTCTCACCTTCCCGGCAGGCTTACAAAGAAATCTTCTATGGAGGCAGTCCTTCGCTCATGCGGCAGGGGCTGGCCTGTGTGGCGACAATGTCGCTGAATGTCGCCGCCGGCGTGTATGGCGATTCTGCCATTGCGGCAATGAGCATTGTGGGGCGCATCGCCATGCTGTCTTTTGCCGCCGTCATCGGTCTGGGGCAGGGATTCCAGCCTGTCTGCGGCTTCTGTTATGGTGCCGGACTGTATGACAGACTGAAAGAAGCCTATAAGTTCACCGTAGCCATCGGAACAGCCTTCCTGATAATCCTTGCCGTTGTCGGCTGGATTATCAGCGGGTCGCTCATCGGAGTCTTCCGTGACGACCCGGAGGTGATAGCCATCGGCTCCGTAGCACTGCGCTGGCAACTATGCACCTTTCCTCGCAATGCGTTTATCCTCGCAAGCAATATGCTTGCACAGACCTGCCGCAAGCCCTGGAGGGCAAACACGCTGGCAGCTGCCCGGCAGGGTCTGTTCTTTATTCCGCTCATCTTTCTGCTCCCCTCTTGCTACGGACTGACGGGGGTAGAGATGTGTCAGGCGGTCAGTGACGTGTGTTCGTTTGCGCTGACGCTGCCCATCATCATCTATACTTTCCGCGAGTTCACGCGTGAGGCTGCTGAAAGAAAGGAGGCAGCATGAACACCTTGCATATAAAGAACATGGTCTGTGACCGCTGCAAGATGGCTGTCAGGCAGACACTGCAGCACGTGGGGCTTCATGCCCTGAAGGTTGATTTAGGTGAGGTTACCATTGAGGAGAGTCCGTCGCCCGACCAGCTGGCAGCGCTCCGTGAAGAGCTGGAACAGATCGGCTTCAAGCTCCTTGATGATCGGCGGCAGCAGACGGTAGACCTTGTCAAGTCGGCACTCATCAAGCGGGTTCTTTATCAGAAAGAGACTCCAGTAACAACGATCAGCGATTATCTCTCGCAGGAGCTGCACCAGGACTACAGCGCACTGTCCAAGCTCTTCTCGGAGACTGAGGGTAAAAGCATAGAACGCTATTTCATAGAACTGCGCATTGAACGGGTGAAAGAGCTTATCTGCTATGACGAGCTGACCCTCACGCAGATAGCCCTGCGTATGCATTATTCTTCCGTAGCCTACCTTTCCAGTCAGTTCAAATCGGTAACAGGGCTGACACCGTCGCAGTTCAAGGCCGCCGAAGGCAACCGCCGCAAGACACTGGACAGACTTTAGAAATGGCCGGAAGCGGTCTGGGAACCATGCGGAGCAGCAAAAACTTCAACACATCGGCTTCTTCCGCCATCTCTCCCGACTTTCCTAATTTACTGGACATTTTCGATGACAACAAATAAAAATATGAATGAAATCCTTGGCAAATCAGAGATTAAATGGTAACTTTGCACTCGTTTAGCAAAATCAGACATTTAAAATAGTTGGATGAAGAATGACAGAATGAAATTCAAGTACCGCGTGAACGAGCAGATTCGCGTTCGGGAAGTACGTGTGGTAAGCGACAACGGAGCCGAAGTGATGCCTACAAGGAAGGCGTTGGATCTGGCTCATAAAGAAGGAGTTGACCTTGTGGAGATTTCTCCTAACGCACAGCCACCGGTTTGTCGTATCATCGACTATTCTAAGTTCCTCTACCAGCAGAAGAAGCATCAGAAGGAATTGAAACAGAAGCAGGTAAAGCAGGAAGTAAAGGAGATACGCTTCGGTCCGCAGACTGACGAGCACGACTACAACTTCAAGCTCAAGCATGCACAGGAGTTCCTCAATGCAGGCAACAAGGTGCGTGCATACGTCTTCTTCCGTGGCCGATCCATCCTCTTCAAGGAACAGGGCGAGGTGCTGCTGCTTCGCTTTGCCAATGACCTTGAGGAACTTGCAAAGGTAGAGCAGCTGCCGAAGCTCGAAGGCAAGAAGATGTTTCTCTATCTTGCCCCGAAGAAGGCCGGTATCGCCAAAAAGAGCCAGCAGAAACGCGACCGTGAGGAGGCAGAGGCCGGTGCAAAGAATGCCGTCGAGGCTGCTCCCGAAGAGAAAAAAGCAGAGGGAGGATTGTTCGCCAATGCCAAGAACGGTGCTGATGCGCTGAAGAAACTGAATATTGACTAATGCTCATCGAGACTCCATCCGGCAGGAGGGAGCGAAATGGGCGGCTTGTGCGTAACGTCCTGGTATATACGTTGCCACAGATGATGAATAAATAACAATTTAAAAATTAACAAAAATGCCAAAACAGAAGACAAATTCCGGCGCAAAGAAGAGATTCACATTCACCGGTACTGGTAAGATCAAACGTCATCATGCTTACCACAGTCACATTCTGACTAAGAAGACAAAGAAACAGAAGAGAAATCTTGTTCACCAGACGCTCGTGGATGGTAGCAACCTGAAGCAGGTACGCGACCTGCTCAAACTCCGTTAATTCATTAGTCAAACAACATTAAAAGGAAAGAAAAACTATGCCAAGATCAGTCAATCATGTTGCTTCCAAAGCAAAGAGAACAAGAATTCTGAAGAAGACCAAGGGTTACTACGGTGCCCGCAAGAATGTCTGGACGGTAGCAAAGAACACCTATGAAAAAGGTTTGACTTATGCTTATCGTGACCGCCGTAACAAGAAACGCAACTTCCGCGCATTGTGGATTCAGCGTATCAATGCCGCTGCTCGTCTTTACGACATGAGCTACAGCCAGCTGATGGGTGCGCTGCACAAGGCAGGCATCGAAATCAACCGTAAGGTGCTTGCAGACCTTGCTGTCAACAATCAGGAGGCTTTCAAAGCCATTGTTGACAAGGTGAAATAAATCACGAGACGAAAGCTACTCACACTACAGGTGAGTTCCGCCATAACACAAAAGAGCTGTCGCCCCCCTTTCCGGGCAACAGCTCTTTTTCTGTTGAGAGTAAACACCATTGGTATCGATGGTATTCACCATCGGTGTCAAGACGCAGCACGAACGGCATCAGGCATTATAATGCGGACAGAAGCAGTTTTGTCCATCGCAGATACGCTTGTGACAGATCAGCCGTAAAATTCTTTTCCTGTCACTGCCGTCACGCTTTAGAAATATATAACGTACTGACGCACAATGTATTCATGAAGAATGTTAAAAATGACAGCAAATCAAAAATAAACTTTTGCTGTAAATAGCCGGCGGTCTATTCTCAGCATCCTACCACTATAATTTTCAGAGGTTTTTTATAAATCGAATGAATTTTGACTCCACGAAATATCTACAGAGCCATACTTTCAATTTTTCTTTTGGTAGAGTCTGTGTCTTTATAGTCTTTAGAAGGCAGGTCTCTCCATACGCAAAAAAGAGTTCTGGAAACTCAATGCTTGAGTTTCCAGGACTCTTTCTATAAAAGTGAATGTTTATCGTCTTTATGGGATTGTCGGTCTTGGCATGAAAGGCTTTATCCCTTTACGGCTTTATATACTTGGCTTTTATCTCTGCATAACAAGACTCATCATTTCTTCCGCCGTGACTAACTGCTGATTTCCTGTAGCCATGTCTTTCAGTGTAATCTTGTCTGCCTCTATCTCCGACTCGCCGGCAAGAGCAACAAAACCGATGCTCTTGGCATTGGCATAGCCCATCTGTTTCTTCATCTTTGCGTTGTCCGGATACATCTCGGCACGAATACCGGCCTGTCGGGCGGCTGCAATGATTGGCATACAATAGGCCGTCTCTTTCTCACCAAAGTTGATGAATAACAGTTGCGTGCCCTGCACGCTCTCCTTAGGATAGAGGTCAAGTGCATTCAGCACATCATAGATGCGGTCTGCACCAAAGCTGATACCTACTCCTGACAGTCCCGGCATACCGAATATTCCCGTGAGATTGTCGTAACGGCCGCCACCTGTGATGGATCCGATCTGTACATCGAGGGCCTTCACCTCGAAGATGGCGCCGGTGTAATAGTTCAGACCACGTGCCAGGGTAAGGTCGAGCTGAATCTCATTCTTCAGTCCTGATGTCTTCAGCATATCAAGAATGAACCGAGTTTCTTCAACGCCCTTCAGGCCGGTCTCGCTGTCTTTCAGTAGTTCGGCAATGACCGCAAGTTTCTCTTCGTTCGTTCCTTCCAGCTTGATGACAGGCTGCAGCTTCTCAATGGCTTCTTCCGAGATGTTGTTCTCGCGCAATTCAGCATTCACGTTGTCAAGTCCGATCTTGTCCAGCTTGTCGATGGCAACAGTAATGTCCACGATCTTGTCCTTTTCACCGATTACCTCAGCAATTCCGGTCAGGATCTTCCGGTTGTTTATCTTGATCTGTACCCGCACACCAAATTTCGAGAAGACCGTATCGACAATCTGCATTAATTCGACCTCATTCAGCAAAGAGTCGGACCCCACGACATCGGCATCACACTGGTAGAATTCACGGTAACGTCCCTTCTGCGGACGGTCGGCACGCCATACGGGCTGAATCTGATAGCGTTTGAAAGGCAGCTGAAGTTCTTCACGATGCATTACGACATAACGTGCGAAAGGTACCGTGAGATCGTAACGTAATCCTTTCTCACAGAGCTTTGTCTGCATCTTGAGCGTGTTGCGTTCTGTCAGCTCGTCATCGCTGACAGACTTCAGATAATCTCCAGAATTGAGAATCTTGAAGAGGAGCTTGTCGCCTTCCTCACCATATTTTCCCATGAGCGTATGCAACGTTTCCATAGCCGGAGTCTCAATCTGCTGGAAGCCATAGAGTGCATATACCTGCCTGATAGTATCGAATATATAATTTCTCTTGGCCATCTCCTCGGGACCGAAATCGCGTGTTCCTTTGGGGATGGAGGGTTTATTTGCCATTTTCTTTCATTTATGTTTAAAGTGATGGAAGAGCCTGTGTGAGAAATGCCATCGCACATTCTCTCTGCCGCTTATCACCATTTATTCATATTACTTAAATCACAAGACAATTGTCTGCTCACGGTCCGGACCGACAGAAACGATACCGATACGGGTCTCAAGGAAATCTTCAAGGAAAGCGACATAGTCACAGAATTCCTTTGGAAACTCCTCTGCCGACTTGCATTGCGTCATGTCTTTCTTCCATCCACGGAACTCTTTGTAGACAGGCTGTACATCATCTATTTCGTAGGGGAAATCCGTCGTCTGTGTGCCATCGGGCAATTTGTAGGCTACACAGGCCTTGATGGTCTCAAAACTGTCGAGGACATCACTCTTCATCATGATGAGTTCTGTAACACCATCAACCATTACCGAGTAACGGAGCTGGACAAGATCGATCCAGCCGCAACGGCGCTCACGGCCGGTAACAGCACCATACTCATGTCCAAGGTCACGGATTTTCCTGCCGGTTTCGTCAAAAAGCTCTGTGGGGAAAGGGCCGGAGCCGACACGCGTGCAGTAGGCTTTCACGATGCCATATACGTTACCGACTTTGTTGGGGCCTATCCCCAGTCCGGTACATGCACCGGCACAGATAGTATTTGATGACGTTACAAAAGGATAAGAACCGAAATCGACATCCAGCATTGTTCCCTGCGCACCTTCACAGAGAATGTTTTTTCCGTCACGCAGCAGGTGGTTTATTTCATGTTCGGAATCAACAAAACGGAATTCCTTCATGTATTCAATGCCCTCCATCCAAAGTTTTTCCGTCTTTTCAAAATCGTGAAAATCGGTCCATCCAAGTGCCGAAAGCATCTTCATGTGACGTTCCTTGTGTTCTGCGTATTTACGATCAAAATCACAAAGGATGTCGCCGACCCGCAGACCGTCCCGGCTGACCTTGTCGGTGTAGGTTGGTCCGATACCTTTACCGGTCGTGCCCACTTTGTCCTTGCCTTTTGCAGCCTCGTATGCACGGTCAAGGATACGGTGCGTAGGCATGATGAGGTGTGCTTTCTTAGAGATGTGCAGACGTTCTTTCAATGGATGTCCGCTCTTCTCCAGTTCTTTTGCCTCTCCCATGAACAAATCTGGAGCCAGAACCACACCGTTCCCGATGATATTCACCTTTCCGCCTTGGAATATACCGGACGGAATGGAACGCAGAACGTATTTCTGTCCTTCGAACTCCAGCGTGTGTCCTGCATTAGGACCTCCTTGGAAACGAGCCACTACGTCGTAGTGCGGTGTGAGCACATCTACGACCTTTCCTTTACCTTCATCACCCCATTGGAGACCCAACAGGACATCTACTTTACCTGTGTTCATTTGCTTTTATGTGAGTTTTTTACCTTGCCTCTTAGCTATTGTCTTGCTTTTCTGACGTGAAAGGACAGTCTGACAGCGTGAGCAGATTCCATATATATATAAAGAAAAACCATCCCTGCGGAACCGGTGGAACTTCGTGTTGCTGATCGCATCTGCAATCTCCGGTGATTCAATCTCTGTAACAGTTCCACACACAGTACAAATCTGATGGATATGATCCTCATTATCATAGCATGCTTCATATTTGGTCTGACCGATGAAACGATGCCTGACGACGAGACGCAACTCTATGAAAAGCCGCATCGTATTGTAGAGTGTGGCACGCGAAACCCGGAAGTTTCTTGTTTCCAGCTCCTTGCCAAGCTCTTCCAAGGAGAAATGTCCTCCCATATCATACACCGCATCCAGAATGGCATAACGCTCTGACGTCTTGCGATGATTATTTGCTTCGAGGTATTCATCCAGAATATCCCGAACTCTCTTTTTGACTATGTCTTTAGTCACTGCTAACTGATTAAATTCGCACAAAGATACCAATTTTTGACTATATAACGATTGTGTGGCAATAAAAAATAAGTTAAATATACAGGCGGACTCCATGCTGCATCCCCCGGTATTGCGAGTCACCTAAATTGATTGGAAGACATCTTCGTGGAATCTGTGAAAGAGTTCGGTTTCAGAAAATATCCAAGGCATCAATGTAATGAGTACAAATTCCGGCACACGTAAAGGTGGCCGGCATAGAAATATAAAAAGGACTCACGGAATCGAGAGTCCTTTACTTGAGGTGCCTAGCGGAATCGAACCGCTCTACATGGTTTTGCAGACCATTGCCTAACCTCCCGGCCCAAGCACCATAGCTGTTTTGATTTTGCGAGTGCAAAGATAATCAATAAATTCTGTCTGGCAAAACATTTCACAGACTTTTTTAAAAAAGACTATACGGATTCTATCGGGACACGTCTCAATACAGTTCCAAGATCCATAAGGCAAGCAGATGGATGTAAAGAACGACAGAAAGGCCACCCAGGACAATCTACTTGAAACAGACAGGCCTCTTACGTCCTTTCAATTTCTGCTTCGCCTTCAGCTGGTCGTGCAAGGCACAGCCTGCACACCCATGACAAGGGTCACTTGCCGAACGAAAGGCCTGCCATATCCGATAGACGACATAACCGAAGGCGGAAAGGAGCACAATGACCAAGACAACGTACTGCCACATACAGACCTCCTTTCAATATCAGACCGGCGTGTCTGTCGGATTATCCGCAAAAAGATCCTCTGTGAAGTTGATTTCATCATCGTCAAACCACTTCGACAGTTTCCCCCGCGCTTTCCCCTTCATCTCTTCGTCAACCGAAGTCCACACCTTTCCCAATGCATAGAGCAGAACGGTGAGGTCATCGCCCAGTCCCGCAATGGGAATAGCATCCGGCACGACATCAAGCGGCGAAATAAGGTAGCCCAGCGCACCGATGATGACAGCCTTGTCCTTCAGCGAGACCTTGTCACTTTGTATCAGGTAGTACAGAATCAATGCCACGTAGACCAGCTTTGCGCCAGCACGTTTCGCGATGCGCTGTATCTTCTCTATGAAGCTCTGCTGGGAGAACTTGTCCTTGTATTTCTGCAAATCAGGTAAATCCATACAATCTTTACAATTAAGATAATCACTTGAAAGCCAGCACACAGTCAACATATTCCTTAACCGTCGGGTAATCACGGTTGACACGGCGTATCCTGCTGCGGACCCATGCCTTCATCAGAATTCTGTACATAAGAAACAGCACCAGTCCCACAGCAATGGCAGCAAGCACATTCCATACTCCTTTGAAAGGCAAAGAAGTATCCGGGAAAGCAGACAGTACCAGTATCGGCAGACAAAGCAGGATGCCGGCAACCGTATAGCGTGACCGCTCCGTCCCCTCACTGTCCAAAGCTGCCTGGTAATCAAAGAGATAGTCGGAAAGGAGTTCTTCATTCACGCCGGCAGGCATCTGCGGAAAGCCCATCTCGTCCTTATGGTTTCTGATCCGGTTTTCTACCGTATGCTGGAAATCGTCCAGCACAGTAACATATTGCTCTTCTAAATCTTTCATGCACGTGTAAGTTTTATAATCCATGAAGGACGTTTCCCCCGCTTCATCATCTTCAACATAGAAGACTGTACAGAGAAGGGTATGTATAAGAAAAAAATAAAGCAGTGCCCCTGTAAGCCGGGTTCCGTCTCTTCCTCATCTTTCGATAATAGGAAGATGCCTGTCATTTATCTAATTTGCAGGTCACCCTGCAACTCAAGCATTCTACCCTCCGTTGTGCTTGCGCTCGGGCGGGCAGCCCTCAAACAACGGTTTACATGAACTTGCAGCTCCTGAACGGCACAGCCAGACGGTCGCCCGCCTGCCGGTGGTCTCTTACACCACCTTCTCACCCTTACCATCCCGGCGGGACGGCGGTTGTTTTCTTCTGCCTACATCTACTGTCACCAATAGCTTCTATTTTCGGAAGCAGGATGCCCTTTGCTGCCCGGACTTTCCTCTCGCATCCATTACAGACACCAGCGACAGAGCCGGGACACTGCCTTATTGTGGGTACAAAGATAATGGAAAACATGGAAAAAGCAAAATTTTTCCTCGGTAATCTAAGCAAAATGTATTCAAACATAATGTGAGAAGAATAAAGTGTACAGTATATCCTCCTTTTTCGTCTCTCCATCGTCTGCTCCAGATGTTTCTGAATGACACATGAGACATACATACCGGTCATCACCAAAGGAAATGAGGATAAAACGCTTTTCGCTTTTAAAAAGGGTACGAAAGGTGCTCTCCATTGAATGTGTGGACAGCCGTCGTGCAGAGTATATGGCTTTAACGTGAAAGACCGGTCGTTAACTGACTCCATATATCTCCCTTTCCTGCACTTACATTTTCCTGAATGCTGTCCGATAAAAACTTTAGCAGTAGCCTTTCCATGAGTAATCTCTTTTAAAGAGATAAATCCACATCGTTTTCAAGGAAGTATGCCCCTGACCAGGATAAGTTATGCCGGAGTCACTTCATCAGCTGCAAGCTGCTCCCGTCCCGGCAATAAATGACAGGGAGTGGACCGTCAACACGGCTGGTGTCTGCCGACAACACAACAAGTGACGGGCATCAGCACATCCGCAGGGAGGGCCGGTTCATTCCTGTCACTGTGGCATACAGTAAGACGCTGAAAACTGACTTACAAGGGAATGTCTGCCGGACAGCACTGATATTCATTCGGGGTCGGTTACCGAAGATATGTAATGCCGGAATCTGCCGGACATTATAAACCTCTGCTTTATTTCCTGTCCATGCCTTTAACGGAAGAACAAGAAATAGATGTATCTGATATGCCATTTTTCCATCAGCAGATCAGATACACCTTATATTATTCTATCATATTCAGTTCAACTGGTCCGAACACTAATAGGCATGGTCATCCTCCGCAATTTCCTTGCGGTCGATAGCCTTTCTGTCAATGGTCCGCCAGGCATAGACAATGTATGCCAGGACAAACGGAACAAGGAAGCTGACGTAGAACATGGCCTTGAGCGTGAACTCGCTTGACGAGCTGTTCTGTATGGTCAGCGAACTTTGAAGATCGGCCGTCGACGGATAGTAAGCCGTGTTGTTCCATCCCGCAATAAGAAAAAGAACAAGAACCACGAGTACGACACCGATGCCGGCAGGCCAGATGCCACGGACATAATCAGGCTTGAGGACGGTCCTGACAATTCCAAACAACAACAACACAACGCCTGCAAGCAGAACGACAGCCAGCGGCCACATAGTCAGGAGATTGTTCAGATATTTCATAGGCTCCATCACGATCACACCGGCCTCGTTGACCGCATAACCGTCGACCAGCAGGACTACGGCAAGGAAAGGAAGGAAGAAGAAAAGAAACAGCACCGTATTGACAAACAGCTGCCTGCGAATACGTCCACGGACAATGTCATCATCCACATTATTGTTGATATACAGCGTACCGAGGATGCGTGCAAGGAAGACAACAGAGACACCGAAGACGACTACCCACGGATTGAGCAGGACATCCAGTCCGCGCGAACCGTTTGCCCAGTGAGAGATGACAGGCTGCATGGCATCGGTGATGTTGCCCTTCTCTACGATAAAGTTGGAACCCGTGAAGAAAGTCGCCACAGCCCCGCCCAGCAGCAGCGGACCAAGAATGCCGTTGATGACCAGACATACCTGGAAGGTGCGGACACCGAAAAGGTTGCCTGCCTTATTCTGAAATTCATAACTGACAGCCTGGATAATGAATGTGAACAGTATCAGCAGCCACACCCAATAGGCACTGCCGAAACTCGTGCTGTAAAACAACGGAAATGAAGCAAAGAATGCTCCGCCGAATGTGACAAGTGTGGTGAACGTGAACTCCCACTTGCGTCCCGTCGAATTGACGAGCAGTCGACGTTCCTCCGGTGTCTTTCCTAACTGGAATATCATGGAATTCGCTCCCTGTACGAAGAGCAGGAAGACGAGTAATGCACCTAACAGCGAGATGATGAACCACCAGTAATGTTGCAGAAAATCGTATGTCATAGTTCTGGTCCTTTCTTGATTTGCTTACACATGATACTTATCTCCACTGCCAGCATTGCGGTGAAGAGAACGAGGAAGAGGAAGAAGGTGAATGCGATGCCGCCGCTTGAGAGGTCGCTTACCGCTGCCCATGTGGGAAGCATATCCTGGATTGTCCAGGGCTGGCGACCGAACTCTGCCACAAGCCATCCGCTCTCACTGGCAATATAAGCCAGAGGTATCAGCACAATGCCCAGTATCTGCAGCCAGCGGAGACGGGTAATGTCCTTCCTGTAAACGATGAAGAGCATGACGGCAAACACAAGGATGAAAAGTCCTCCCAGACCAACCATGATACGGAAGGCCCAGAAGTTCACAGGAATGAACGGCACCAGCTGTCCGGCATCCTTGATATAGCCGTAACCGAAATACTTCATGTCGCGTTCCAGAATCTTCCGGTTGGCATCCTTGTCCTTTCCGGCACGGAAGTCCCTGAGTGCCTGAATGGCATTGCGGCCACGCTCCTGCTTCTCTTTCAAAGAAGGTTCTTTCGTTCCGTCAGCTTTCTGGTAGCCGTTGATTACGTCTCTTACACCTGGGACAAAACCATGGGAATCGTGCGTTGCAAGGAGAGAGAGCAGGTTGGGAACAGCTATCCGCATGGGTGGTTCGGCATCTGTCATATAATCCGGCTGCCTGAAAGGATCGACCAAGGCTACGCCCGTAAGTCCCTGACCAGTACCGCCCTCATAGAGAGCCTCCATGGCTGCGAGCTTCATGGGCTGCGTCTGTGCAACCATATAAGCGGAGTTGTCACCCGTGAGAGCTGTCAGCAAAGAGGCTGCAAGACCAACGACAGATCCGATCTTCACACTTTGCATGGCCAGTTCCGTATGACGCTTGCGAAGCAGATACCAGCAGCCCACGCCGACGGTGAACGCTGCTCCCAGCACCCACGCAGAAGTAACAGTATGCGTGAATTTGTCGATGGCAAACGGACTCAGAGCCACATCCAGGAATGACGTCATCTCATTGCGCATTGTTTCCGGATTGAAAGTGCAGCCGACAGGATACTGCATCCATGCGTTGGCCACGAGAATCCACCATGCAGAAATAGTAGCTCCCAGCCCTGTGAGCCATGTGGAAACAAGATGGAAACCCGCTGACACCTTGTTCCAGCCGAAGAACATCACGGCGACGAAGGTCGACTCCATGAAGAAAGCCAGAATTCCCTCGATGGCAAGCGGGGCACCAAAAATATCGCCGACGAACCAGGAATAGTTGCTCCAGTTCGTTCCGAACTCGAACTCGAGGATGATGCCGGTGGCGACACCCATGGCAAAGTTGATGCCGAACAACCGCTGCCAGAAGCGGGCGGCCATACGCCAGAATTCCTTCCGGGTGCGATAATAACAAGTTTCCATGATTCCCATGATGACCGCCAGACCCAGCGTCAAGGGAACGAAAAGCCAGTGATAGATGGCTGTCAGTGCAAATTGCGCACGCGACCAGTCAACTGTTCCTGGGTCAATGGTTAAGAGTAGGTTTTCCATTGTTTTCTGTTATTTGTTTAAAAGTTAAGAATTGAATGTCCTTCTATCAGCGTGAAGGGAAGGATCCGCCTGCGTATGCGCTACCGTTTCATCAGCTGCTGCTCGATGAAGTCGACCTCCCTTCCGGGTTTTGCCTTCTGCTTCAGAAAGTTCGGAAAGAAGAATACTTTCAGCACAAGGAAGATGATAATCAGCTTGACTATTATCACCGTCCACAGCGTCTTGCCCAAAGTCATGTGCCGGAAACCGTCGTAGTAAAGGTCGAAGACACGGTAAATGAATCCCTTCTTGTTCACAGTATGAAATAGTTTTCTACTTGTATTTTATACAGATTATGTCTGCAAAGGTAAACAAATATTCTCAAAGTTGTTCTATATTTCCCTAAAAATAGGCGTAATTTTGTATTTTAAAGATTATCAACGTGCTTTTCAGGTAAATTCCCTGTAAAAAAGTGTACTTTTGCAGGGAATATTTTTAGAACCCTTTAGGTAATGAAGAAACTATTCAACATATTGATGCTGATCAGTATCTCCCCCGGCATCCAGGCACAGGAAGTGTATTCCCTGCAGCGATGCCGGGAGCTGGCCTTGCAGAACAACCGCCAGCTGAAGGTGTCTCGTATGGCGGCCGATGTGGCCGAAAACACACACAAGGCGGCCAAGACGAAGTATCTGCCACGTGTCGACGCTCTTGCCGGATATCAGCATTTCTCACGGGAGATATCACTTCTGAACGACAAGCAGAAACAAGCTCTTGGTAATCTCGGCACCAATACGGTCGGACAGCTGGGAGGACAAATCGGACAAAACCTCAGTTCCTTGGTACAGCAGGGTCTCATCAGCCCGCAGGCAGCACAGCAGCTTGGACAGGTTCTCGGCAGCATAACAACACCACTCACCCAGGCTGGGAACAACATCGGACAAAGTATCAACGATGCCTTCCGCTCAAACACAAAGAACATCTACAGCGGCGGCATCATCGTCAATCAGCCCATCTATATGGGCGGGGCCATCAAGGCTGCAAACAACATGGCAGCCATCGGTGAGCAGGTTGTCGAGAACAACATCAGTCTCAAACGGCAGTTGCTTCTCTACGGTGTGGACAACGCATATTGGCTTGCCATCTCGCTGAAAAAGAAAGAAGCCTTGGCCATACGCTACCGCGACCTTGCACAGAAGCTGGACGACGACGTAAAGAAAATGATACAGGCAGGCGTGGCAACACGTGCGGACGGCCTTAAAGTTGATGTTGCCGTCAACACGGCAGATCTGCAGATAGCCCATATCCAAAGCGGCGTTTCACTGACAAAGATGGCATTATGCGAACTTTGCGGCCTTGAATTGGACGGAGACATAAGACTGTCAGATGAAGGGGACGTCGACCTTACCCCTACGCCATCAGCGCAGTTTGAAGTGCGAGATACGACCGGTTCAGACAGTAGAGAGACCGCCGATGTGCGGCCAGAGCTTCGACTGCTGCAGAATGCTATTGACATGAGCCGGCAGAACACCAAGCTCGTACGTTCATTCTATCTTCCCCACGTGCTGCTGACAGGCGGCTATTCATTATCCAACCCCAACCTCTTCAATGGTTTTCAGAAACGATTCACCGACCTTTGGAACATCGGCATAACCTTCCAGGTTCCGATATGGAACTGGGGCGAGGGGAAGTATAAAGTGCGGGCAAGCAAGACGGCAACGAGTATTGCACAACTGGAAATGGATGACGCACGCAAGAAAATAGACCTTGAAGTAGAGCAAAACCGTCTCCGCCTCAAAGATGCCAACAAACAGCTCGCTACAGCCCATAAAAACATGGAGGCAGCAGAAGAAAATCTGCGCTGTGCAAACATCGGATTCAAGGAAGGCGTCATGACTGTAACCGATGTCATGACAGCTCAGACTGCCTGGCAGACAGCCCGGACAGCAATCATTGATGCCGAAATCAATGTCAAACTGGCACAGACAGGATTACAGAAAGCACTTGGAATCCTCTGAATATCGAGAGCCGGGACTTGAACCTTACAATCAACTCAAAATTCAAATATCAAATCGCAAACCGCAATAAACAAAGAAATATGTCAGCTAAATCACAACATAGAAACATCCTTCTTGCCGTTTTAGGCCTTGCATCAGTCGTCGTCCTCGTTGCTGTTATCGGCTATTTCACAATAGACAGAACGCAGGAAGTGATACAGGGAGAAGTGGAAGTAAGCGAATACCGTGTCGCCTGCAAACTCCCAGGCCGGATTACGGATATAAAGGTAAAGGAAGGTGACTTCGTCCATAAGGGTGATATCCTCGCCACACTGGCCATCCCCGAAGCCAGCGCACAGGAAAAAGTGGCAGAAGCGACTGCCGGAGCAACAGATGCTCTAAGCGCACTGGCCGAAGCACCGACACGCCACGAGACCGTAGAAAGTGCCTACCAGCTCTACCAGCAGGCCATTGCAGCCAACGGTATTGCAGAAAAGACCTACGGGCGTATGCAGCGGCTCTATGACGAAGGTGTAATGACAGCACAGAAACGTGACGAGGCCATGGCAGCCTACGAAGCAACGAAAGCCGGCGTAGAGGCTGCCAAGGCGCAGTGGGAACTTGCCAAAAACGGTGCACGGCAGGAGACGAAAGAGGCGGCGAAGAAGCAGGCACAGGCCGCACGGTCTGCCATCGACGTGGTCCGTTCCGTACTGAAAGAGACCGTACAGCGTGCAACCGCTGACGGTGAAGTAGAGACTATCTATCCGAAGGTCGGCGAACTCGTCGGTCTGGGAAGTCCCATTATGAGCATCTCCATGGTCGATGATATCTGGGGAACATTCAACGTCCGTGAGGATCAGCTCAAGAAGATAAAGGTTGGAACCGTTCTGAAAGTCTACGTACCAGCCCTCGACAAAAACATAGAGATGCGCGTGACCTCTTTGAAAGATCAAGGCTCCTACGCCGTATGGAAAGCGACAAAGACCAACGGACAATATGACCTCAAGACGTTCCAGGTGAAGGCACGGCCTACAAAGAAAGTGGAGGACCTGAAAGCCGGTATGTCGCTGATACTGAAATAAGCGGTCTTATCCTCCTCCATAGACTGCCTGACAGGCATTCCCTGCGGACCTTTCATCGCCTATCATCGCACATGATCGCCGCCATCACTTGTCACTGCCCATAAAAATCCGTCCATGATGTTTCCCATTGCAATGAAGAAACTATCTCTCTACATAAGAAGAATCGTCAACATCTCTGCCCGGGAGGTGGAGCTGATGATTCACAACCCCATCTACATCTGCTGCATGGTGGTGTTTCCACTTGTCGTCATTTTCTTCTTCACGTCCTTGATGAACGAGGGACAGCCAGAAGAACTACCCTGCGGGATCGTCGACAACGACAACACTTCCACGACACGCGCCATGGTCCGGCAGCTGGATGCTTTCCAAAGCACACACGTTGCGGGTTACTACAACAGTGTTGCCGAAGCACGCAAAGCCATACAGCGCAATGAAATTTACGCCTTCCTGTATATCCCGGAAGGCACAACAGCCAGACTTATCTCCCAGCGTCAGCCGAAAGTATCCTTCTATTACAGCAACGTGACTCTCGTCGCCGGCAACATGCTTTTCAGGGACCTCAAGACGGTAACGACACTCAGCTCGGCGGCCATGGGGGCGGCAAAGCTGCAGATGCTGGGCAAGACTCCTATGGAAATCAAGAATTTCATCCAGCCAATAGCACTCGACCTGCACATGGTAGGCAATCCATGGATGAACTACAATGTCTATCTGAGCAGTATCATGATTCCCGGCATATTGATTCTGTTCATGTTCCTCATCACGGCCTACTCCATCGGAACAGAGCTGAAATTCGGAAGAGCACACAAGTGGATGTCGATGGCTGAAAACAACATTTTCATAGCCCTGACAGGAAAGCTCCTGCCACAGACGCTCGTCTTCATGAGCATCTTCTTAGGCTATGAATGGTATATCTATGGTCATCTGGACTTTCCGCATCCCGGCGGCCTGCACATGATTCTTCTGCTTGCAGCCCTGACGGTTCTGTCTTCCCAGGGATTCGGCGTATTCGCCTTCGGACTGATGCCTTCCCTGCGAATGTCAATGAGTATATGTTCGCTGTGGGCCGTCGTGGGATTCTCGGCCTGCGGTGCGACCTTCCCGCTCTTTGCCATGGACGGCATGATAGAATCCTTGGCCCAAATCATCCCGTTGCGCCACTACTATATGATTTATCAGATATGCATCTTCAACGGTTATCCACTGATTGATGCGTGGGTGAATGTCGTTGCCCTGGTGGCTTTTGCAACCCTGCCCATTCTTGTGACACACAATATAAAACGGGCTATGGTGGAGTATGTGTATATACCCTAAAGACTGCTCCCGCCCCCACATAACTGTCATCTGTTATCCATCATCGCTTATCATCGCCTATCATGTCAGAATCAACCTCCTCACACACTACCACACAGAAAGCAGACAGAGGGCTGCTGGGTTTCCTCTCCTCCATATGTTACATCTGGTGGCTGGAAACAAAGAGTACGGTAAAGGACGAAGGAGTATTGATTTTCTTCCTTCTCGTCCCCCTTGCCTACCCTCTGCTTTATTCATGGATATACAACAATGAGGTTGTCCGCGAGGTACCTGTCGCAGTCGTCGACCTCTCCCACTCCGCTTCTTCCCGTGAATTCATCCGTGATTTCGATGCCTCGCCGGATGTACATGCTGCCTGCTATTGCAACAACTTGCAGGAAGCACAGGACCTGACAGGCAAGCAGGTCGTGCATGGAATTCTCTATTTCCCGGAAGATTTCGACCGGACATTGAACCGTGGCGAACAGACACACGTGGGTGTCTACTGCGACATGAGTCTGATGCTGACCTACAAGGCCATCTACCAGACGGCACAGGCCGTATCTCTCGAGATGGGAGCTGAGCGGCAGAAGCCACGCTCGTTCTCGTTTACGGAACGCGACGAAGAGCTGAACACCGAGCCCCTGTCGGTTGATGCACAGCCTATCTTCAACACGACAGGAGGCTATGGAAATGCTATCCTGCCTGGCGTGCTGATCCTCATCCTGCAACAGACACTGCTCCTCGGCATCGGTCTTTCTGCAGGAACAGCGCGAGAGAACAACCGTTTCCAGGACCTCGTTCCTATCGGCAGACATTATGACGGCATCATGAAGATTGTATTGGGAAAATCCTCCTGCTATTTCATGGTCTATTGCGTCATGTCAGCTTACATCACCATGGCTGTCCCCTATTTCTTCAGCTTTACAATGCTTGCACGTCCCGCCGACCTTTTCCGGCTTCTCCTGCCTTACCTGCTGGCAGTCATCTTCTTCGGTATGGCCCTCTCCTGTCTTGTACGCTATCGGGAGAATGTGATGCTGCTGGTAGTCTTCACATCCGTACCGTTCCTTTTTCTCACAGGTGTTTCATGGCCGCAAAGCAACATTCCCGGTATATGGCAGGGCCTCAGCTGGCTCATCCCGTCCACTTTCGGTGTACGTGGCTACCTGCGGATATCGTCCATGGGAGGGACTGTCAATGACATTCTGCCCGAAGTCCGTGCACTGTGGACACAGGCTGTCGTCTATTTTGTCATAACCTGCTTCGTGTACAGATATCAGATCATCAGTGCGCGCAAGCATGCCATCGCTCATTACCAGATGATACAGAACAGCATCCGAGCGGCACGTGAAAAGCAGGCCGCCGGCAAATAATCCCGCCGCTGCCCCACTCCTGTGAGCGAAGTCATCCTTGGAAACGGTCATGCATCACAAGCAACAATCTTCTGTTACCGTACCTCTATTTTCACGGAAATACTTACCTTTGCACGTGCGGAAGACGACTTGACCCACAAAATAAAGGTATAGAAAGGGGCAGTGATACAGTAACAGCATCTGTCTTACCTCTTGCTTCTACATCCTCCCTCCGTCCTTCCACGGTCATCTTTTTTGAAGAAAACATGATAGTTTGCATAGCAGAGAAACCCAGTGTTGCGAAAGACATAGCCCGGATTCTTGGAGCCGACAAGCCCTGCAATGGTTACATGGAAGGCAACAACTACCAGGTGACATGGACCTTCGGCCATCTTTGTGAGCTGAAAGAGCCGAATGATTACTTCGCCAACTGGAAGCACTGGAGCCTGGCGGCACTCCCTATGATTCCCCCACGCTTCGGCATAAAACTCATCGAAGACGAAGGCATCAAGAAGCAGTTTGCCGTCATTGAGAAGCTGTACCACTCGGCCGAACTGATCATCAACTGTGGTGATGCCGGTCAGGAAGGAGAACTGATCCAACGCTGGGTAATGCAGAAAGCCGGCATAAAATGCCCGGTGAAACGACTGTGGATATCCTCCATGACCGATGAGGCCATCCGTGAAGGATTCGCTCACCTGAAAGAGCAGCAACAGTACCAGCCGCTTTACCTCGCCGGTCTCTCTCGTGCCATCGGCGACTGGCTGCTGGGTATGAATGCCACACGCCTCTACACTTTAAAGTATGGAAACAACAGCTACGGGAAGGGGCAGATTCTGTCCATAGGACGGGTCCAGACCCCGACACTTGCCCTCATCGTACAACGGCAGAAGGAGATAGACAATTTCAAGCCGGAACCCTACTGGGTGCTGGCAACCGTCTATCGTGACACACAGTTCACGGCAACGAAAGGAAAGTACAAGTCCAAGGAAGAAGGCGAACAGGCCTTCTCCACCATCGAGGGGAAACCGTTTACCGTCACAAACGTGACGAAGAAGAATGGGACTGAACAACCCCATCAGCTCTACGACCTTACTTCGCTGCAGGTAGACTGTAACCGCAAGTTCGGCTTCTCTGCGGAAATGACGCTCAACACCGTCCAGACCCTCTATGAAAGGAAATTCACAACTTATCCTCGTGTGGACACCCAGTTCCTTTCAGACGACATATACCCGAAGTGTCCACAGATCATGAACGGGCTTTTCAAGACGGCTTTCGCAGGTAAACGTCCCTATGCCGGCCTTGTCAGGACATTAGGCGGAAAGCCCTTGTCCAAGACAAAACGTGTGTTCGACTCTTCGAAAGTAACTGATCACCACGCTATCATCCCGACAGGAATTCCACCACAGGGGCTTACTGATGTAGAACACAAGGTTTACGACCTCATTGTCCGGCGTTTCATCGCCGCCTTTTATCCAGACTGCAAATTCGCCACGACTACCGTTTCGGGCAAGGTGGATGAAATCGAGTTCAAGGTATCGGGAAAGGAAATACTTGATCCTGGATGGAGAATCTGCACTGACACACCGGCCAGCCCTGTCCCCTCGGCAGAAGAACAGGGGGAGGGAACTGCCACTTCCCCCCTCCTTCCCACTTTCGCCAAGGGAGAGTCCGGGCCGCACACCCCCACCCTCACGGAGAAGCAGACCACCCCGCCCAAACATTATACGGAAGCCTCGCTGCTCCGCGCCATGGAGACAGCCGGAAAGCTCGTTGAAGACGAAACGCTACGTGCCGCCATGAAAGCTAACGGTATCGGACGGCCGTCTTCACGTGCCGGAATCATCGAAACGCTCTTCAAACGGCATTATATCCGGAGAAAACGGAAAAGCATAGAAGCAACCGACATGGGAATCGCCCTCATCGACACAATACACGAGAAGCTCCTCACTTCTGCTGAACTGACTGGTATATGGGAGAAGAAACTCCGCGACATCGAAGCGGAAAAGTATGATGCCGCACAGTTCATCAGCGAACTGAAGCTGCAGATTACCAGCATTGTCAATGATGTCCTGGCCGACAACTCCAACAGGAAGATAGGACAGGCTGATGGGAAAGAGGGAGTATGACGATAAAGAGAAACCGCTTTTTTTCTACAGACAGCCGGCAGACGAAACGAAGCGAACAGCCGGCAGACTCACTCGTGGAGGTGCAGGAAACCGGCCTCAACATATGGGAAGGGTGTTCCCAGCCGTTGGGAACACCCTTCCCGGCCGTTGGGACAGCAAGTCCCAACCGGTCGGGGACTGTCTTCCCAACAGTCGAAATTAATATATTTTCGCCTTTCTCCTTGTGCTGTTTTAATTTATATTATTATCTTTGCACCGATTATTTCGAAATAAAACGTCTCTGCTCGTCCGATACCGGGTGGCAGACTGTAAACTCTGATCGAATAAATGAAACAATTCAGATTGGTGGACAATTTCATCGGATGGCTGGCATTCCTGATTGCAGCCTTCGTCTATTGTTCCACGATTGAGCCGACAGCCAGCTTCTGGGACTGTCCCGAATTCATTACAACAGGCTACAAACTGGAAATCGGGCATCCTCCCGGGGCACCGTTCTTCATGCTTACGGCCAACCTCTTTTCGCATTTTGCAAACGACCCGACACAGGTGGCACGCATGGTCAACACCATGAGTGCATTGCTTTCGGCAACGTGTATCATGTTCCTTTTCTGGACGATTACCCATCTGTCACGCCGACTGATTGTCCGTGACGGTGACACACCGTCGCTTGCAAAGACCATCGCCATCGAGGGGGCCGGGCTCGTCGGTGCACTGATTTATACTTTCAGTGACACATTCTGGTTCTCTGCCGTCGAGGGAGAGGTATATGCCTATTCGTCTGCCTTTACGGCCGTCGTATTCTGGCTTATCCTGAAGTGGGAAGACAATGCAGACAAGCCGCATTCCGACCGCTGGCTGGTACTGATTACCTATATGACCGGTCTGTCCATCGGCGTACACCTGCTCAATCTCCTTTGTATTCCTGCCATCGTACTGGTTTATTACTATAAGAAAGTGCCGGAAGCCAACCTGAAAGGGTCGCTCTTTGCACTCGCACTGTCAGTAGTGATCGTGGCAGCCGTTCTTTACGGAGTCGTCCCGGGTATCATCACGGTGGGCGGATGGTTTGAACTGTTCTTTACGAACACACTGGGTATGCCGTTCAACACGGGTACCATCGTATATATCATCCTGCTCGTCGCCGCTTTCGTCTGGGGTATCTATGAGACTTACCAGAACAACAGCAACCGCCGGCAGAACCTTGCTTTCCTTGCCGCACTGGCATTGATCGGCATTCCGTTCTACGGATATGGCTGGACGGCTTTCTTCACGGGTGTCGTCGTGCTGGCCGTCGTCTATGTACTGCTCCAGTGGAAACGTCCTATCAACAGCAACGGCAGGAAAAAATCCATTGCACTTGTCTCTTCACGCGCAAAGAATACGGCACTGCTCTGTATGCTGATGCTGATTATCGGGTATTCTTCGTATGCGCTGATTGTCATCCGTTCGACGGCCAACCCGCCGATGGACCAGAACTCACCCGAAGACATCTTTACTCTGGGCAGCTACCTGAGCCGCGACCAGTATGGCGACCGGCCGCTGCTATACGGACAGGCCTACTCCAGTCAACCGGCCGTGGCCGAGGATGGCATGCACTACAAATTCGACGAGGGAGCACCTGTCTATGAACGAAAGGAGAAGGCTTCGAAAGATGAAAAGGACTCCTACTTCCTCGTCCGTCATAAGGCGACACAGGTGTTTGAGCAGAATATGTTCTTCCCACGAATGTATGATTCAGGCCATGCAGCACAGTACGAACAGTGGATGGGCGGAGTCACCGGACACGACGTGGACGGAGTGAAGATGCCGACACAGTTGGAAAACATCAGGTTCTTCCTCTCTTACCAGTGTAACTTCATGTACTGGCGTTACTTCATGTGGAACTTTGCCGGACGGCAGAATGACCTGCAGGGTAACGGCGAGCCGGAACATGGCAACTGGATTACCGGCATATCATTCATCGACAACGCACTCTATGGCGACCAGAGCAAAATGCCGGACGAGCTGAAAGCCAACAAGGGACACAACGTGTTCTACTGTCTGCCCTTGCTGCTCGGTCTGATCGGACTGTTCTGGCAGGCATGGCGCGGGAAACGCGGTATCCAGCAGTTCTGGGTCGTCTTCTTCCTATTCTTTATGACGGGTCTGGCCATTGTCATTTACTTGAATCAAACACCCAGTCAGCCACGTGAGCGTGATTATGCTTATGCAGGTTCATTCTACGCATACGCCATCTGGTGCGGACTGGGAGTACTGGCTCTCTACGACTGGGCACGCAAGCTGAAGGCCGCACCGGTGCTCTCAGCATCCGTCATCTCGCTCGTGTGTCTGCTTGTACCTGTCCAGATGGCATCCCAGACATGGGACGACCACGACCGTTCCGGACGTTACACCTGCCGTGACTTCGGGCAGAACTATCTCAATTCATTGCAGCAGAAGGGCAACCCTATCATCTTCACCAATGGTGACAACGACACTTTCCCGCTCTGGTACAATCAGGAAGTAGAGGGAGTGCGTACGGATGCACGTGTCTGCAATCTCTCCTACCTGCAGACAGACTGGTACATCGATCAGATGCGCCGTCCGGCTTACAACTCTCCGAGTGTGCCCATCTCATGGCCACGTCTTGATTATGTAAGCGGAACAAATGAGGCCGTACAGGTTGCACCGGAATTCAAACAGCAGATTCTCGACTTCTACAAGCAGAATCCGGCAGCGGCAAAAGCACAGTTCGGGGACGATCCGTTCGAGCTGAAGAACGTCCTCAAGTATTGGGTCCGTTCCAAGGATCCTCAGAATCATGTCATTCCTACTGATACGCTCTACATGACGATCGACAAGGAGGCTGTCCGCCGCAGCGGCATGATGCGTCCCGGAGACTCGATTCCCGACCGCATGGTCATCTCTCTGGCAGGCAGGCAGGCCCTCTATAAGGGCGATCTGATGATGCTCGAGATGATTGCCAACTGCAACTGGACCCGTCCGCTCTATGTTGCCATCACCGTCGGTTCGGAAAACTTCATGAACCTCGGCGACAACTTCATCCAGGAGGGGCTCGCAAACCGTATCACGCCTTTCTATACACAGAACGGACAGAATGAGAACGGTGTCAATCTGCGTAACTTTGATACGGAGAAGACCTACGACGTGATGATGCATCGATTCAAATGGGGCGGACTCAGCAAACCGGGGCTCTACATCGACGAGACCGTGGCACGTATGTGCTGGACGCACCGGCGCGAAATGGCCGACCTCGCCCTCCATCTCATTACCAAAGGCGAAAGGGGGAAGGCACTGAAAGTTCTGCAGAAAGTCGAGAAAGAGATTCCTTATTACAACGTACCGGTCAGCTACATGAGCGGATCCGGCGATATGGCGCGTGCATACGCACTGCTGGGACAAAAGGCCAAGGCGCACCAGATTTATGATGCATTGTGGAAGATTTCCTTGCAGTACGCCAACTACTACATGAGCCTGTCTCCACGCTACTTCGATATGTCACAGAGTTCATGTAAGATGCACTTCCAAATTATGATGAACCTTGTCAACGAAAACGACCGCTTTGACCGCACATGGGCTAACAGTCATGCAGCCCAGTTGACGAATCTCTTCAAACGGTTCCAGAGTTTGGGCGGTTCACTGCAACAGGAATCATAAAATTCTAAACTTGCAATGGAAACAGTAAAAGCCGGAGTCTGGCCGTCCTCAACAGACCGCCATACTCCGGCTTATTGCTGATATCCAGTACTGTCCGCCATCACTCAACAACCGACATTCACCTGTCCATCATCATCCAACATTCATCATCCGCCACCCACCATCATGATCATCGAACGACCCGCCCGCTGGCTTCGTCTCTTCTATCCACACGCCCTTTGGCGCATGGACAAGTATGACCATTCTGTCTACCTCACATTCGACGACGGACCGATACCCGAAGCCACCCCATTTATTCTCGACGTTCTCGACAGATTCGGAGTCAAGGCCATGTTCTTCATGGTTGCCGACAATGTAAGGAAATATCCGGAACTGTATCAGGAGGTGCTCCGGCGCGGTCATAAAGTGGGCAATCACACCTACCATCACCTGGGATCTTTCAGACACTGGGCACTGACCTATGCCGTAGACGTCACCAAGGCAGATGCGCTGATTCAGAGCCCTTACTTCCGACCGCCACACGGTTGGCTGCGCCATACCGTCTACTGGTGGGTGAAACAGAACTATCGTGTAGTGATGTGGGATCTCGTCACACGCGATTACTCCAAATGGCTGACAGCCGAAGATGTCGTGTACAATGTGAAGCATTATGCCCGCAACGGTTCCATCATCACCTTCCACGATTCCCTCAAGAGCATCGATAAGCTCCGTACCGCCCTGCCTGAATCCTTGCAATGGCTCACAGACCAGGGCTACAAGTTCAAGGTATTTCCGGATGACCCGGCAGATACCCACTTCTGACCATCAGCCGATACCACCTATCCCACCATTTGTCATCGCCCATCACCGTCAAACCACCTCCTCCCTCCGGGGAGGGTCGGAGGAGCCCATTCCATCATCGTCTATGTCTTCATCCGCCCTCAACAGGCAAACAGCTACAGGACTAAACGCTTCTTCCATCAAGTCCTTTGCCCGCTCACTCGGTTTCTTCTCATGCGGAATAGCCAAGGCCGGACCAGTCGACGAGTCCACTGCACAGCAATATCGCAGATGGCTGGATAACGGCGAGGAAGCATCTATGGCTTACATGGCGAACTACCAGGAAAAACGGCTCGACCCACGTCTTCTTGTCCCTGGCGTGCGTAGCATCATTTCTCTTGCACTCAACTATGCGCCATCCCGGCTGCTCCCGGAAGGAGAATACCAGTTTGCAGCCTATGCACTCGGTCAGGACTACCACAACCTGATGAAAGAAAAGATGAGGAAGCTGGCAGAAGAAATAGAGAACCAACAGCCTCTCCCTTTGGAAGAAGATCTTTCGATACGCTGCTTCTGCGATACGGCCCCCGTCCTTGAACGCTACTGGGCACAGAAGGCTGGATTGGGCTGGGTGGGGCGCAACCACCAGCTTATCATTCCTCATGCAGGTTCGATGTTCTTCCTTGGCGAGATATTCATTCCCTTCGACGTTGATGCCTATGACGAACCGATGCCCAACCGTTGCGGAAACTGTCATCGCTGCATAGATGCTTGTCCGACACATGCGATTGTTCCTGGAGAGGACTTCCATGCCAGACGCTGTCTATCCTATCAGCTCATTGAGAACCGTGGAGAACTCTCCGAAGAAGCCAAAGCTGCTATGGGAGACACCATCTATGGCTGCGACCGATGCCAGACAGCCTGCCCCTGGAACCGATTTGCAACTCCCAATACTGAGCCGGATCTGCAACCCAAGCCTGAACTGCTCAGTATGAACAAGGATAAATGGCATCATCTTACGGTCGAAGACTACAGGCGGCTGTTCAAGGGATCCGCTGTCAAACGTGTAAAGTTTGAAGGACTGATACGCAACATCACAGCTAAGGAATCATGAAATCACAGCTGTCTGACAAGCATTTACCACACATCTGAAAGCCCTTTGCAAACTTCAATAGCCAACATCCATGATAGGATATGCAGGCTGAAGGCTTTCTACGCAGCCCATCCAAGTAGAGAAAGGTAACATTTGTTTCCGCTTTTCGGCATGGCATCGAATTTGCATCATCTCCGACAGCAAGATAAACATCATAAGTTAACAAAGGAGATAAAGAATATGGCTAAATTGGAAAAAGGAATGGTATTCAATGCAAAGAATGTAATTGACTATGCTGAAGGAGGAGTTGTAAGCAAAGAACTCGTACACAGCAATGCCGGAAGCGTCACTCTCTTCAGTTTTGATGCGGGACAAGGTCTGTCAGAACACACAGCGCCGTTCGACGCACTCATCCAAGTCATTGATGGAAGCATGGAGTTGACGGTTGAGGATGTCAAGCACATAATTAACACAGGAGAGAGTTTTGTCATTCCAAGCGGAGCACGGCATTCCGTAAATGCTGCTGACCAATTCAAGATGATAATCACGATGATAAGAGGATAAAGTATTATAAACCATCGGTTATACTTAGATGGATCCATTATGAGAAAAGACCTGTCAATCTGTGTAAAATACCAGATTACAGCTTATCTTCAAGTCCCTTTCCCACCTTTACACCATCATCTGACAAAAGTGCAGTCTACTGCGCATCCACAATGATTGACGGAAAGCTACAAAGGGGACTTTGCAGTATATGGCACTACTTATAGGACCAGTAGATTGACCTGTTGATGGTGTACACCAATAGTGTCAAGGCTTACGGATCACGTTAAGCATTATAATAATCGGATAGTGGTTTGTTGAAAGTAAGCTTTCAGAATAAACATCATAATCCCCCGATAAAGAGTCTGCCGCAGAAGAATATACTTTAGGATCAAACACAGACTGACATTCATCCACAGCAGATGCGCCTGTGATTGATCTGCTGTGAAATTTTTTCCTGTCACTGCCGTCACTCTGTAAATACATATAACATACTAATAAACAATGTATTAGTGAAGAATGTTAAAAGTGACAGCAAGTGAGAAATAAACTTTTGTAGTAAAAAGTCGGTAATCCGGGCCTCATTGTCGGCATCCTGGCCACTCTAAACTTTAGAAGATTTTTTTATAAGTAAAATGAATCTACCACCCCGAAAGAACTACTGTCCCTGCTTATATGCATAACGCCTATAGTATAGAAGTGACAGAATGAACTGTGAGTCTCCGACATCAAACTGTACTTGGCAGATATTTTATACTGAGAGTGTGTCAGAATGCAGGTTTATAACTTAGCTACTTCCGAACTGTAAGTAGAGTCCCCAAAGCAAAGAAGACCATTTCCTTACCCGAAAACGAGTTTTGAAATGGTCTTTTCTTTTTACATTGCTTCAATCTGTGAGATGATCAAAAAGCATTTGCATTGACACACTCACCTTTTCCTCTTATTTATACAGATCCTCTCAGATTGACTAGTAGGAAAAGGCTGTGACAACCAGTATTGAGATGTTCTCTAGTAAAAATTAGTCTTCCCAGGGACCGAAGTCATCATTATCAAACCAACCTCGTTTGGCACCAATATCACCATCTTCCGGATTTCCATCAATGATAGGACGCTGATCAGTTTTCCCATCACCGTCATTATCGACTTGCGAAAATTTGAGAAGAAGATCCTGCTCCGTATTAAGGAAGAAGATTTCAATTTCCGGCTTTATATATATCATTTCTATACTTTTTCTTATTTGATTAATACTTTCTTATGGTTAACTACATATATACCTGCTGGCATATATTTTAGTTCTGAAATATCAGAAGCTACTTTCTGCCCTTGAAGGTTATAGACAGCAGCGTCTGCATACTCTTTCCTGGTATCTTGTTCTAATCCGTTGATTGCCGTTACTTCTCCCTCCACGGTACCGTCAATGGCGAATGTTAAAGCCTTTGCTGGATTCGATGTGGCAACATTAGTTGCAATCCAGCATCTGAATCCCTTAATGGCGAGAGGAGAAGTTGTATGATACCACTTTCCATTTTTCCCACTTAACACATATGAATGGGATGGTACAACTTTATCAGTCTGTTTAATTTGCGTACCACAGAACTGGATGTTGTCAGATTCGGTAGTCGTTGATTTCGGGCTCTCTTTGAACATCTCTTCTGGCTTGTGAGGAAGTACCACATTATTAATGGTGAAATATGGAGCCTTAACCATGAGGGTAGAATTATCCTTGAGCTTTTTTTGGTATTCGCCTTCGGTCACACTGGCTGTTCGGGTAGACTGCATGATGTAAAGTTGACAGGGATTAACAACAATAGCTTCATCATTCTTAAGATCTACTGATTCAAAGTCAATCCGTGTAGGAATCTGACCGTCCTGTCCCTTTAACTTGGCAAGTTTTGCCTGATCCCCAAAGGCAGTTTTGAACTGTGCAGCAGTAAGTGCAACAGGGAGGGTAATAGAGTTCCACTGATTGGGCTTCATAGTTCGTTTCAGAATCAGTGTATATGCATTGTTTGCAGAGAGTTCCTGCTTGTCAAGATACTCAAGTGAAGTCTGATCTTCATCCAATACCATATCATTGTCGCCACAATACCTCAGCTGGAAATTATCAAAAGCTGTCCAATCAAGATCTTCCGTTGAGTTCTCCACCTTGATGCCGACATTGACCTGTGCGTTGTCAACTGGCACGTAAACCAGGATGGAGTTATTGTATGTACCTGTCTCAAAAATCTTGGCAGCCTTGATATAGGGACTTTCGTTTGGTACATTAGCAGCAGTATTGACCTTGGTAAGATCGGAAACAGTATATGTGAACTCATTCTTGAAAGCGTTCAGCCTGGCAGATACATTTGACCGCCCATCGGAAGAGTAGTTTTGTACATTGGCAAAGATGCTGGCGCTTATTCCGCTATTCTCCCCACGACTAAAGAATCCATCACACGAAAGTCTATACCACCCTTTCTTCAGCGCAGTCACTGTCTGCGTCAATGTACCGTTAGCTTTATCGTCATGTCCAAGATTTCTGATTGACCCAATCCAATAGTTTCCGTACTGACGCTGATAGTTATCATTGAGATCCCATTTGTTACCCATACCGACATAGTAGGTATATGCGACACCTTGGTCAAAAGAATAAGAACTATTCATGTTATAAATAAACCCAGAAACCTTCCACTCACCCACCTTCGTATTACTCCGGTTCATGTCTTGATCTGATATAAGGAAAGTGGCATCAGCTGGAGACTCTGTTGACGCAAACTGTGCCTTGAAAGCACCTTTCAGATCCTTCAGCGTAATGAATTTCCAATCAGCATTGGCATTATCGTTATCAATGGTAGTAGGATAAATCAGACCCAGACGATGGGATACTGTCTGTGCATCAACAACTAAATAACGGTTACCTCCCATGTCCGTTCCACTACCATTGTAGCAGTAGAGCCTGTACGTCTTGCTACCAGTACCCGTCTCTGTAATTGTCCATTTAATATTAGAATTATCTGTTTTCCTGTCACAGTAGATACGATCCCAGTCAGCTTTCTTTTCATTAGCAAGACTTGATGCTGGCGGATTAGGGAATCCCAAATACTTTCCATCGGATGTCTCCAGACTACCTTGGATAAGGTATGTTCCATCAGCATTTTTTGTCAGTCTGACTGGCATCCCCACTTCGTAAGCTGACACACTGGTACCCCAGTTGGAACCAATGTTGAGGTACTTTCCTGTCCCAACATTATACAGGTACACGGTGGTCATATCTACCTCCGTGCTGTTGATGACCGTAGAGATGTCGTTACCTACCCATTTGTAGTTGGCATCTTGTCCTTGTGCCATACTGCCTATTGGAACAGCGGCTAAAATTACAGCTTTTAATAAAGATACTTTCATTATTTTGTTAATTTAATTTAATTTATTCTATTTCCATATTCCATTCCATACGATAAAGATGTCAATCCAATACACTCTCATATCACATGATTTTCTATGTCCCTTAATATTCTATCAACATCTATCGCAATTTAAAGATACAGACTGGATGTCATCATTTTATCTCTAACAGTAGAAATTTCCTGTGAGTTTTCTGTTTTAGTACCTATCCATATAAAGTTCCTTGAATCCTTATCAAGTTGGACGGATTCAGATTGAAAACTATGAAGTTAAGATGCTCCTAGTGAAGTTACCCACTCTCTTTTTGCAAAGGTACACATTTTTACAACAAAATATAACGCTTTTGAGCGTTTTAACAGTTTGCAACTAATTATATACCAACCGCCCAATTAACCGTTAAATCTTTCTAACAAAAGATACGAACAAGCAGAAATATACTTATCTTTGGCAACGATTCAAAAAATACAATGCGAGGAACATCATCCAAAGAATATAATTCAAGAACATCAAATCACTTAAACTTGGAAATTATGAAGAAAGTATTTATCATGGCGATTGCCGTAACAGCAATGACACTGACAGGTTGCAAGGACAGCAAGACAACTGCACCCAAGGCTGATGCAGACTCAACTATGACAGATTCTGCGATGACGGATTCTGCCGCAACAGGCAGCCGGAAAACAGAAGCTACGCCTACGGCAGACCAGCTTATCGGCCAGCTCAATGCGAAAGTAAAGGCAAACGACGGCAAAGGACTGGCAACACAGCTTGCTACAGTCATGAAGCAAATGGAGGAAATGAGCCGGAAAGACCCGAAAAAAGCACAGGAGTACATCACCAAAGTACAGCAATGGGTACTGGACAACGGGAAGACCATCCAGTCTATACTGAAGGCATCTGGCAATGAACCAGAAATGCAGGCCATCACCGGGGCTGTCAATGCTGCGACCAAGAACGACCAGAAAGCAATCAATGACGAAATGGACAAAGCGAAAGAGAAGATGAAAGAAGCTGCCAAGTCAGCAACACCTGAACAGAAAGAGGCCGCTAAGAAGGCAGTTCAGGACGCAGCCGGAAAAATGCAAGGGAAAGCCGGAGAGGCAGCCAGGAAGGCAGTGAAAGACCTTTTCTGACGTCTATCATGATCAGAATAGAAAATGCAAGAAGAGAACAGGCAGGAACAATCGCACGGCTAATCATGGAAGCCATGGATCCTGCCTGTTGCCAGTGGTTTGCCGGACCAGACCATACCTTGGAAGACTTCCATCAGCTGATGAAACGACTGATAATGCGGAAAGACTCACAGTACTCCTACCGCAACACGCTGGTAGCTGTAACCGACAGTGGGGAAGTGGCAGCCGCCTGTGTCAGTTACGACGGAGCTTTGCTCCGCAAGTTGAGGCAGCCCTTCATCGAAGAAGCCCTGGCAACCTTCGGCCGGGACTATTCGGGCATGAAAGACGAGACCGCAGCCGGTGAGCTGTATATAGATTCTCTCTGCGTGGACAAGACTTTCCGCAGGCAAGGGATAGCAGGCCTCCTGCTCAATGCCACCATAGAAAAAGGAAGAACAATGAACCTCCCGACAGGACTGCTTGTAGACACAGGCAATCCCAAGGCCGAACGGCTTTATCATCACATCGGGTTTTCCTACGTGGATGACAACGAATGGGGAGGACACAAAATGAAACACCTGCAGAAACCACTCGGATAACCTCCTGTTCTGGAATCAGACCAGTATAACGGAGATTGAATCCCCCTTCACCAAGACAGCTGGAAACAGGCTGCAACCGCACAATCCAGATTGTACGGCTGCAGCCTGTTTCCGTTTCAACACATCCCGACCGACGGCACTGTCCCCATGAAAGGGGATGTCATCAATGATGTTCCAGAAGAATCTGGACAATGCGCTCTGCCGAACGACCATCCCAACGCTCGGGAATTCCACACTTCTTCCACCGTCCGGAGACTACGTCTTCGAGGGCACGATGGAGCAGGTCGGCATTTTCGCCGACAAGGACATTACTCCCCACCTTTACCGTCTCAATATGTTCCGTATAACTGTTCAACGTAATACAGGGCACGCTGTTGAAGGTAGCTTCCTCGGATACGTTCCCAGAATCGGTTATGATACCTCTTGCGTGGGCCGTAAGACAGGAAAAATCAAGATAGCCAAGCGAGTTGACAATATGAAGATTGTGCAGCTTGATATTCTTCTTCAGAGCAAGAGCCAGGACGACCTGTACGGCAGAATCGCGCAGAGGAGCGATGACGGGCAGCCCGGCGGCCGTCTCCACCAGCACACGGAGCATCTTCTCAAGATTCTCCTGGTCGGCCAGCAAAGCCTTGCGGTTCAACGTGAAGACAAGGTAGCCTCTCTCCTTCAGCGGCAGGCCGGACAGTGCCTCAATATCCGAAAGCCGCATCTTCTCAATGCGTTCACGGTTATAGCGGATGTTATCAATGAGGATGTTCCCCACCATATATACCTTTGAAAGCTCTGCACCTTCCTTGTTGGCAATGCTGTTGTTGCTGAATCCTGCCGTAAAGAGAATGTCGGAAAGACCGTCTATGACAAGACGGTTGATTTCCTTCGGCATGGTTATATCAAAGGATCGTGTACCTGCTGCTATGTGTGCCAGCGTAATGGCCTGTTTCTTGGTTACGATGGCAGCGGCCATTGTTGAAGCCAAGTCGTCAACGACAATGACAATATCCGTAGGATTCGCCTGCAAATACTGCTCGAACTTGGACATCACCTGCCCTGTCAGCTCATTCAGATTCTCACATTCAACACCAAGGCAGACATCAGGCCGACAGATGGAAAGACTTGCAAACAGTCCGTCCTCCAGTGTCGGATCATCGGCACGTCCCGCATAGACAAGCGAATAAGAAACCCCTCTACGACTTTCACAGCCAGAAAGCCTGTCGATGACCCTGATGATGGGCGCCACTTTTATAAAGTTGGGACGTGCGCCACAAAAAACACAAAGATTGATACTTTCCATCAATTAGCCTTTAAACATATCTTTGATTCCACCGATAGAACCCATGAGGTTGGTTGCCTCGAACGGAAGGTAGACCGTCTTCTGATTGCTGTTCTGTGCAAGTTCCGTGAGCATCTGGATATACTTCTGTGCAATAAGATAGTTGGCCGGATTCGTACACTGCCCTACTGCATCCGTGATTTTCTGAATGGCAATGGCTTCTGCCTCTGCCTTGCGGATACGTGCCTGTGCCTGACCCTCGGCTATAAGAATCTGCTGCTGCTTGTCAGCTTCGGCACGGTTGATGGCAGCCTGCTTCTCGCCTTCCGACTGCAGGATGGCCGACTGCTTCTGCCCTTCACTGGTAAGAATCGTGGCACGCTTGTTCCGTTCTGCCTGCATCTGTTTCTCCATGGCCTGCGAGACGCTTGCCGGAGGAGTTATATCCTGAAGTTCTACACGGTTCACCTTGATGCCCCATTTGTTCGTTGCATCATCGAGCACCGAACGCAGCTTGGTATTAATAGTATCGCGCGAGGTCAATGTCTGGTCGAGTTCCATCTCACCGATGATGTTGCGGAGTGTCGTCTGCGTCAGTTTCTCGATGGCGTTCGGCAGGTTGTTGATTTCATAGACCGCCTTGAACGGATCGACGATCTGGAAATAGAGCAGTGCATTGATCTGCATCTGAATGTTGTCCTTGGTGATGACATTCTGACGGTCGAAGTCGTACACCTGTTCGCGCAGGTCGATGGAATTGGTATAGGTATAACGCCCGGCACGCAGGGCAACGATGTCCTTTGCATGGTCGATGAAAGGAATGATGACGTTGATACCCGGCTGGAGCGTTGCATAATATTTACCCAGGCGTTCAATGATTTTTGTCTCACTCTGTGAGATAATGACGATTGACATCTTGGCAAATACAATTGCCAACACAACAAATGCAACCAGCACATAAGTTAAAATATCCATAAGCATTAATTTTTATACTGTCCTCTTTTCACCCCTCTGCAGGGAGAAGAACAGAACAGAAGGTTTGAAAAAATGTTTCCGATCAACTGTCGGGCACGCATCAGCAACGCTCAACAGTAGCAATAATAGAGTCGAGCCAGAGAACCCGCACACCATTCCCCCTGCCAATTTCCGTACCGTCAACCGACTTTGCCTTCCACGAGTCGCCGTCGATTTTCACTCTTCCGTATCCACCAGCCTCAATCGTGTCCGTCACTTTTCCTTCACGGCCGATCAACGCATCTACGTTGCTTCTTCTTCCATCTGCACCCTGGTGGAGATACTTCAGTGCTACCGGGCGAATCAGAAAAATACTCAACACCGTAAAGACAACGAACACAATGACCTGTACAACAACACTATCCGTGAATACAGAGACGAGCGAAGCACAGAAACTTCCTATGGCAAAACACATGATGTAGAAGTCTCCGTTCATCATTTCCAGTATCAGACAGACGAGGCCGACCAGCACCCATGCCAGCCATAGATTTTGTACCAGATAATCAATCATAGTTTCAAGGGTTTGATTTCGTCCGTAAAGATAGTAATAAAACCTGATTCTGTCAAATCTTCACAGGAAAAAGAGTTAAATAGTGAGGATTTTCCCGTTTCCACTCTCTCAGACTATCATTATAAACACGGGAAAGCACTTTCTACTGTCATTGCAAAGCAGCTCAAATCCGAATGAAAGCAGTCTATACTGACCAGGAGTACATTTCCGCATCAGCCGGGACAACCGGAAAATCCGCTCTGTACGGAAAGGAAAGATGTTTACATTCTTCCGCCATGACAACGATGTTTTTCTCTATTGCGACGGAATTGAACAAGAGGGAAGTGTCAGACAGAATCGAAACATACCACTGTCTGCATCCCGACTAACGCCTGTCTGGGATTCAATCAGTGCTTACCTGCACGCCAATTAACGCCTGTTTGCAACGCAACTAAGCACCTTTTCTTATACAGGGGACTATTCTGCTGATTACAAGCTGTTTACAGGTCTTCCTAAACACTCATTTCCCTCCCCGTCATCCATCTCTTTCGGCTTTCCCGACGATAACAGATTCCCGGTAAAACAATCAATACAGAGAAAGTGAATCCACAGATTGGAATCGGAAAACATTTTACAAAATTCCATTTTGTCCTTGAACACCGATGAACTGCTGCCCCTGAACTCTCTTCACTGCACAACGACGGTAGCATAAAAAGCAAATACCGACAAAAGTAACCTCTGCTGCTGTAAGCCTCTCAGGCGAGCAGCTTTCCCTTTCTTTCTGAGAGAGCATAGCAGGCTATGAGGCTGAAAGAGAAAGCAGAATATTGCCGCACGCATAAAAGCAACATCCTGGGCAAATTCAATGTAACAAGGGAATCTGAGAGATGTGGATAATGTGGGACACTTATCCTATAAACAGATTACGGCTATCCGTCTCCCACCGATGGCGGAAACAGATAGCCGTAAAATAATAATTCTGAAAAAGGAAGAACAGCCAGATCCAGATCAACGCCGCTTACCCGATCGCCTGGAAGACGCAGAACCGCCGATATGAATAGTTCCGGCTGCCCGTGTCATGCCTGATGTCACCACACGACTACCAACACTTCCATGATAATACTTCTCCGCTTCCGGCAGCCACCGCTTGATATTCTCTATACGACGGGCATCTGAAGGGTGATCGCTCAGCACTTCTGCACGGTTGCTGCCGGTACTCGAAGCCATGCGCTGCCAGAAGGTAACGGCGTTCGCCGGATCGTAGCCTGCCATGGCAGCAAAAATCAGTCCCATGTAATCCGCCTCACTCTCATTGTCACGGCTGTACTTCAGATTGCGGAAAGAGAAGTAGCCGCCGGCCACCTGTGAGGCGATGTCGCCCACCCCACTGCCGACCGTGGAGTTCAGCACCGTTCCCAGGATGTTTGTCCCCATCTGCTGGTTCATCTGCTTGGTCAGCTGTTCCGCACTGTGCTTGGCCACGGCGTGTGCGATTTCATGCCCCAGCACAATGGCCAGACTGGCTTCGTTCTGCGTATAGGGAAGCAGACCCTCGTAGACGACAATCTTTCCGCCGGGCATACAGAAGGCATTGGCCTGTTTGTCCTGGACAAGATTGAACTCCCATTTGAAATTGTTTATCTCACTGGCATAGCCATTGTTGCGCAGGTAGGTCTCTACGGCATGGGCGAGATTGCGCCCTACACGCTGTACCATAGCCGTGTTCTTCGCATCCGTAGAACGCTTGGCTGATGCCATAAACTTGGCATATTCCTGGTTGCTGAGACTGAGAAGCTGGGCATCAGAAATACTGATGCGGTGTGTACGACCTGTCAACGGTACCTTCGAGGCCGTGCCGCAGGCTGTCATCAAGGCAACGACAGCTGACATGAATAAATACTTGATCTTCATCTGATTTACCGTTTTTTATAACTTTCTGCCTGCGAAAGTACGACATTTTTTGTAAGAGACAAACAAAACGACTGCTTTTTTAAAAAGGTTAACCCTGAAACGGCGCATCCTCACGGCTACGCCATAGAACATCAGGCCGACTTTCCGCTTTTCCCAGTCTCATCCGTGACAGGAACGAAACCGCTCACGACAAAACTGGTGATACCCAGCAATGCCACAAGGAAGAAGAAACGGCGATAGCCCGCATACTCCTGGAGGAAGCCTGTAAACCATCCCGACAGAACGACGGAAAAGGCTGTAATGGCCGTTCCTAAAGAATAGGTAAAGGTGGAATGCTTACCCCTCGTACAATGAGTAAGCCATACCACGTAGACCGTCAGGCCAAGACCCGCCCCGAACTGCTCGGCCAGCATACAGAAATTAATGACCGAAAGGGTGGAGACAAAGTAATAACTGAGATAGACAAAAAGGAACTTGGGCAGCGTCAGAGCCATGACAAACGGCCAGAGCCAACGCTTCAGCCCGTCTCTGCGCACCAGTCCCGCTCCCAAGGCACAGCCCGCAATCAGCGAAAACGTGCCTACCGTACCCAGTACCAGCCCTAACTCCTGGGGAGAGAGAGCCAGTCCGCCGTTGCTCCCAGGATCTATCAGGAAGAGTGGAACAATCCGGAAGAACATCCCCTCAGGCACCAGAAAGCAGAAGAGAAAACAGAGATTTGCCACATAATGAGGACGGCGGACGAAAGCAGCCTTGACATCATGCCACCACTGGCGCGTCACCCCGCTCCAGATAGGGAGGCCGGCATAGTGACGGTCTTTCGGGAGTACGACCGCATGGAAGCTCGTCAGGCAGGCCATAAGGACTGACAAGATCCAGAAAACCGTTGCCCATGAAGGGCGGACGGTCCGGTTGATTACCTCCAGATTGCCGGCCACCGTTACTGGAAGAGCCATCCCGACAATGATGGAAAAGAGATAGAAGACAGTACGGACACCGAAGAAAGCAGGACGATGACGCAGTGCGGCTTCTTTTTTATAGAGCCGTTCGATCGCCACATCATGCAATGCCGCAGCCGTGGCCATGATCATCAGGAAAAGAACCGTCCACTCGAACCAGCGGACGGAAAGGACAACCATTGCCAGCCCTGCAAAGCACAGGAGCATGACAGCCTCCGTCAGAACGATCCAGAAACGTCTGCTTCCATACCCTACAACCAGCCTGCCCAGTAGAGGACGGAGGATAAACGGCAGCAGAAACCAGGAGGCGGTCAGCGTGATGGCACCGTTAGAAAGCCCCATCCTGTTGAAGTAGACCAATGAGGTCATCAACAGTATCACATAAGGAAGCCCGCGTGTAAGATAGAGTGTCGGAAGCCAGAGCCAATGGCTGTGCCACTGGTTCTCTATGGGTATTCCGTTGATGATAGTCTGATCCTCATGCATCTGGAGTATATCTTACAGGTTCATGCCGTCTTCCGACGGCTTTACTTGTATCGTTTCTCGATTACTGCCGTCTGGTAATAGTGGTGCAGAATCTCGTCGTAAGGATAACCCTTCTCGCCCATCACGGCAGCACCGATCTGGCACAGCCCTACGCCATGTCCCCATCCGGATCCAGCGAGATGGAAATGCCGGGGAACGCCGTTCACGACATCACGGGCATCTACCACGAATGCCGAACTGTACAGATGGCTCTCGCTCAGCACGCGCCTTATCTCCAGCTCCTTGCCGATGATACGAGTAAGTTTCGTTCCAACGATCTTCAGACGGCTGATACGGCCGCTTCTGCCACGCTCTAGCGGCTGAAGGCCGATGATTTCTCCGAAGTCGAATCCGCTTTTGCGACGAATCAGTTCAGAAAGTTCTTCCTGTGTGTAGTCTACGGTCCAGCGGTAAAAATCATGTGTCTCCTGGTCGTAATTGTTCAGAACCTGATGCAGGACAGCCGTGTCCTCCGTGCTGCAGAACGCTTCAGGAGAAGAAAGAATCCACGTCCGTGCGGCTTTCTCTTCGGTCAGGTCTTCCGAAGGAGCCGTCCCCAGGGGCGCCTTGTCTGCCACTGAATGCAGGTAGGGTTTGCGGATATTGTCCCAACAGTACTGGAACTCCTCCGTAACACCGCCGCAACACTTGCTGAAACGGGCATCACATATCTTGCTGCCGTCCATCAGCAACACTCCACGCGTAGCCCTGATGGCCTCTTCGACGTGCGGGCTTGTCGCTTTCGTAATGCCCTGGTAACGCTGACAATGGTCGTCTGCACAGACATCAAACAGCTTGTGTGCGTCGCCGTCATACCATACGATGCCTTCTTCTTCCGACACCTTTATAGGTGCAAAGGCCTTCTGGACATCCATTTCTATGGCCTTCCGCCTTCTCATCTGCACCAGCAGCCAGCTACGGGATATAACGGCATGGGCTTTCAAGAGCTCCAGCGACGACGTGGCGCGCATCTCACTCGAAATGACACTTGCCAAATACCGTTCTACCGGAAGCACATTGACTGCCCAGATTTTATCTCCGTCAATGACAAGCTGAAGGCTGCCGGCAAAAGTCTGCTCTTCTTTTCGCTCCCAATGGAAGGCTGCTCCGATCGTCACATCCTCCAAGGTGAAAGACGCATCATCGTCTGCCGGCGTAAAGCTAAGCTCCTGATAGCGACCGAATCCCCAAAGCATCTTTCCTTCCATGAGCTTCACAGTCTGTTCGCCGCTTACCGTCCGGTTACCGAGAATATAAGCCCCATTCAAGCGGAAGCGTATCTCCTTACCGCCCAATATGCCTACTGACACGACAGGCTCTGTCCGCCAGTCGTCAAAGGCGGCATCTACAGCCTCATTGCGGACCTGCTTCACGACTTCTGCCATTGCCTCGTCCGACAAAGACACCTCACGCAGGACAGCCCGGGCACGCTCTCCGGTCATGCGTTCAAAGTCTCTCTGACGAGGCAATATCAGCAGTCCTGCCATGTCCAGGCTGCCCGGGCTGACCAGACACTGTGTCTCTCCCTCAGCCGAATAGCAGTCGGGACGGTGCTTCGCACGTGGGAACACGACCGTGACAAACGCATCTCCGCTGCGCCACGCTACGATATTCATCATCGGTTCGGTCTCGTCTTCTTTCAAAGGAAGAGCTTCATACACATAGCTGAACAGTGCGGCATCATGTGCTTCCGTACGACTTACGATGGCAAGAGCAGGACAGACGTAATCCTTTATTTCATAAATTCCCTCTGTATTGTTCAGCTTCAACAGCGGTTCCGCCATCTTGCGGAGCTGCTGCCAGTCTCGCTGCAAAGGCAGAATACCGCTTGTCCCAGCCTGGAAATGCAGGTGATCCGGCGCACTGGCACCGCATTTCGGGCCGTTGTAGAACACCATCAATTGCGGATAAGCTCTCAAAAGGCGGTGTATCTGTACGTAATTACCGGCGATGGCCTGTGGCTGATGCTTGCTGGCAGGAATGGTAAAATGAGCCGGGAGTATTGGAAACGGATTGACAAGAATGTCGAAATCGTCACAGAAAGGCAATGCGGTCTGTTCAGCCGGACGGTTCTTCCCGCAGAGGAAGCAAGGACGATTGGCCAGCGAGGCCTTGTCAATCTTCGCACCTGTGCTTACCAAGCGTGCAGGATTGAACTGTACAAGGACCGGCCCCGCCTCACGTGTCTGTACACACTTCAGCTCTTCATAACGCCGGGCAGCGTCCGGCCACTGTTCCAACTGGTTATGGAAGAATTCGGTCAGCCCTTTCTCCCGCTCCCTGTTCTGTTTCTGACGAGCCAGGATCTCAATCGTCCGCAGCTGATCCTTATAGTGGTTGTTGACATTCACCTTATCAATACTCAGCACGGCATCACTGTTTCCGCCCCAGCGACGGCAGAGGTACAGCTCATCATAAATCCTCCCGATACGGAAACGGCGGCTGAAAGCAAGCCCCATGGCATAGTCTTCACCGTAACTGGTATTGGGAAACCGCAGCTGGCGGGCCAGCGGCGTGAAGAAGGCACGCGGTGCACCGAGACCGTTGATACGCAGAGCATTGTTACAGCCGTTGTCTGCTGTCCACTCACTGTGGCTGATCAGGCCCGGCGGAAGCGTGTTGAGATTGAAGTCGCACATACGGTACGATCCTACAATCATCGCCGCCTTCTGCTCATGGAAGGCATCGACAATGGTCTGCAAGGTGTTCTCTGACGAATAAAGGTCGTCACTGTCCAGCTGAACGGCAAAGCGACCGCAATGCACATCATGGATGGCATAGTTCCAGCAGCCGCCTATACCAAGGTCGGTACGGTCTGGGGCGAGATGGATCAGCCGTTCATCATTCCGGAAAGATTCGAGTATCTCCGTTGTCCCATCCGTCGAATGATTGTCCACGACGATAACATTGAAGGCGAAATCAGTCTTCTGCGAGAGCGCCGACACGACCGCATCACGCACCGTCTTCTCACGGTTGAAGACCGGGATGACTACCGAAGCCTTTACAGGGAACGACTCTTCATAGAAATCAGGCTGCTCGTAATGTGCCGTGTCCACCAGTGCGCCGATAGAAGAAAGGTACTCGGTTGCTACACGTTCCATCTCTATCTGGGCCTCACGGTTGCGCGGGTCCACATAGTCGAACTGCTTCACACCGCTGGCACGCAGGTCGTCTTCCTCCTCGGTGTACAGATATTCAGCCAGATGGAAAAACTTCCCACACCGGCTCAGATAAAGACGAAGGTCATACCAGCCGGCAAACTCCCAGTCCTCTGCCGCTTCCCTTGCCGCATACGCTTTCAGGTACTCGTTCTTCAGAAGCACGACAGAACCGAAGTCGAAGTCATCCCGGACGCTTCCTAACTGATAGTCGGTCACCGGATGTTTCACGGTCTTTCCGTCTTCGACAGCATAACGGTCGGCGTACACCATCGCAGCACCGGTCAGCTCGGCCACCTGCAACATACGTTCAACAGCATGACTGCCCAGCATCACCGGACCTCGTTTTAAGTAAAGCAGGGTGTATTCACCTCCTGCATACGCCGCCATCAGTCGCATTGTATCCGACGAGAGCAGTCTGCCTATCCGCAGGAGATCCGTATGAAGGGGCATGAACTCCATGACCTGATGCTTCTCCACAAGCAGATGTATCTGCTGCACAACGCCCATCTGCCACAACTGTGCAGAATTTGACATGATGGCATCGAAACTGCCATCAGGTATAAAGCAATCTATCCTTCTGTTCTTTTCCATCTTAGCGTGTGTTCTGTTTATTCCGTATGCAACATCCCCGGGGCAGGCAATGGCATCAATTCCCTGTCCAAGAGACTGTCCTGAAAAATCCCCAACCGGCCCGGCCAGAAAGGCCGACAGGCGGCAGACCGGCTTGCACAGCACAACCAGCAGGCTGATATTTCCTAAAGCGGCGTGGTGAAGATATACGTACGGATAACCCAATAGGACAGGATACCGGCAAGGTATCCAGCCAGTGCTATCCATGAGATACGTTTCATATACCAGCCGAAGGTAATCTTCTCCAGCCCCATGACGACGACACCGGCGGCCGAACCGACGATAAGCATCGACCCGCCGACACCGGCACAGTAAGCCAGCAGCTGCCAGAAGATTCCGTCAACCGCCATGTCACCTGTAGCAGCAACAGGATACATACCCATGCTTCCGGCGACGAGCGGTACATTGTCGACAATGGACGAGAGTATGCCGATGATGCCCGTAACGGCATAATGGTTACCGTTGAACGCAGTGTTCAGACCGCTGCCAAGTTCCTTCAGGACACCCACTTCTTCCAAGCAGGCCACAGCCATCAGAATACCTAAAAAGAAAAGAATCGTCGACATATCAATGCGGCTCAGCAGATTGCTGACACGCTTTGAGAAATGAACATTGTCACCTCTTCTCCTATGAATACTACGGTAAAACAGTTCGGTCACGGTCCACAAAATGCCCAACACAAGGAGAATGCCAGCGAAAGGAGGGAGGTCGGTGAGGTAATGGAACAGCGGTACAAGACAGAGACCGCCCACGCCGACAGCAAAGATAGCCTTGCGCTGCATGCCGGTGAACTCCAGCATTTCCCTGTCACCCGTCAGGTCGTTCGCCAGATCGTCATATTCAATATTCCCCTTCAGTGCTGTCTGCAGCAGAAGTGCCGGTACCAGCATCGACACCAGAGACGGGATGAAAATCTCACTGATGACACCGCCGGCCGTGATCATGCCCGCATTCCACAGCATGATCGTCGTGACGTCTCCGATAGGAGAAAAAGCACCGCCCGAGTTAGCGGAAACGATCACCAGCGAGGCATAGACAATGCGGTCTTTCCTGTCGTGGACGAGCTTGCGCAGGATCATGATCATCACGATACTTGTCGTCAGGTTGTCAAGAATGGCTGAAAGAAAGAAAGTCATGAAGGCGATCTTCCACAGCAGGCCCCGCTTCGTCTTGGAGTGCATGACGTTCTTCACCCAGTTGAAGCCACCGTTCTGATCGACGATTTCCACAATAGTCATCGCCCCCATCAGGAAAAAGAGCGTTGTGGCTGTGTCACCGAGATGCTCGGTAATCAAAGCATTCACGAAAGACACAACCTGATCTCCTGTGCCCTTGAAACCGGGATGCATCAGCTGTGCGAACGGTACCGGATCGAGCATGTAAAGAGTCCAGCAGAATACAAACATCAACAAGGCGATTGCGGCCTTGTTGACCTTCGTCAGGCTCTCCATCGCAATGAGGGCATAGCCCAGGACGAAGACGACGATAACAGCAATTGTTAGTGTTGACATCAATGATTCTTGTTTCGATTATTTCTAAGGCACAAAGGTAAGCAAAAGAAATGAGTTGGGACATAAAGAATGCAAATTAATTGAGCAAAAGACAACCGCATTCGGCAAATTGTCGTATATTTGCAAAGAAGGCAGGAAGAAAGCAGGAATCCACCATCACCCCATCAACGCCTATCATCCCCCATATCCCCCTAAAACAATGAACAAAGAAATACAATCCCTTGTCAAGCAGCTCAACGCTGCCTCCGATGCTTACTACAACGGCCGTGAAGAACTCATGACCGACTACGAGTGGGACGCTGCCTTCGACCGGCTCAAGAAGCTGGAAGAACAGACCGGCATCGTCCTCCCCAACTCCCCGACACAGAATGTCTCGGCCGACAATGTAGCCGGAAAGAAAGAGAAACATGAGTTTCCGGCCCTGTCTCTGGCAAAGACCAAAAAGGTTGCAGACCTTGCCAGATGGGCAGAAGGAAAACCCATCTGGCTCTCCTGGAAGCTGGACGGCCTGACACTTGTCGCCACTTATGACAACGGACGGCTGACAAAAGTCGTCACCCGAGGCGACGGGCACATCGGCACCAACATCACCCATCTTTCCAGAGCCATCGAGGGCATCTTGCAGACCGTCCCCTACAGAGGCCATCTCGTCATCCGTGGAGAAGCCGTCATCAGCTACCCCGACTTCGAGAAGTTCAATATGGAGTCGGAGGAAGAGTATGCCAATCCTCGCAACCTCGCATCAGGATCGCTCACGCTGAAAGATATCAACGAGGTCAAGCAACGCCACCTGCACTGGATTCCTTTCACCCTTGTCTATACCGAGGAGGAAATCGACTCATGGGGCGAACGGATGGCATGGCTTGAACGACAGGGATTCCATCCGGTAGACAGAGAACTCATCTCACGGCCGACGGCCGGGAACATACAAGCCGTCATCGACAGCTGGTCTTCCCGTGTCACCGGACAATCCCTCAACACCCGGCATCCGGAAGCTGGCACCCAACGCTTCCCCTACCCCGTCGACGGTCTCGTCATCACTTATGACGACACGGCCTATGCCGCAACCGGATCGATCACAGGGCATCATGCCACACGTGCCGGCTACGCCTTCAAATGGCAGGACGAGCGGGCGGAAACGGAACTGGACCACATAGAATGGTCATGTGCCGCATCTACGATTTCTCCGGTGGCAGTCTTCCAGCCTGTCGAACTGGAGGGGACGACCGTCAAGCGTGCCTCGCTCTGCAACATCTCTGAATGCGAACGCCTGGGGATCGGCGGCAAGGGCACGAAAATCGCCGTTATCAAGGCAAACAAAATCATACCGAAGGTTGTCAGTGTCGTTGAACGGATGGGCATCTTCCATGTCCCGGAGACCTGTCCGGTATGCCGGTCGGCGACAGAAGTCGTGGAGAGTGAGGCCAGCGGGACACGGACACTGCACTGCACAAACACCCACTGCCCTGCCAAACAGCTCAAGAAGTTCGGCCGTTTCGTTTCCAAGGAGGGGGTGAACATCGACGGACTGTCCGAACAGACTGTCCAGAAGTTCATCAACCTGGGCTGGATTTGTGAGTATGCCGACTTCTTCCATCTCAACGAACATGCTCTGCAGCTGCGTACCATGGACGGTTTCGGAGACAGGAGTGTCAGCAAACTCCTGGCGGCCGTTGAAAAGGCAAGAAGCGTGGAAGCCCGTCGGCTGCTCTTCGCACTCAACATTCCGCTGGTCGGACAGGATGTATGCAACCGTCTGCTTTCAGCTTATCCGCTGAAAGAACTCATCAGGACTGCTACGGAAAGTACTGACGATGATGCGTTTTCAACCATTCCCGGTATCGGACCGGAAAAGAGTGCAAGCTTTGTCCGGTGGATGAAAGACGCAGACAACCAGCCTGTGCTGCAACACTTGCTGGCCGAACTCAACGTCAGGCAAGCCTCATCCGCGCCGACAGGCAGCGGCTGCCAGGGACTGACATTCGTCATTACGGGCGATGTCCATCATTACAAGAACCGCAATGAGCTGAAAGCCTATATCGAAAGTCAGGGCGGTAAAGTTACCGGTTCGGTTTCCAAATCTACTGACTTTCTCATTAACAATGATGTAGAAAGCACATCGGGCAAAAACCAGAAAGCTAAGGCTCTCTCCATCCCCATCATCTCTGAGGAAGATTTCATCGACCGTTTTGCACAGGGTTCCGCCTCCGGCTTACCCGCACAGAGGACAGAAGAAACATTATTCCAAGACTGATAGAATCAGTCTTCGGGTAACCCCTCCTCATCCCGAATTCACATGCAGAGAAAGAGCATTATACTTCTTTGATTCTCAAGCTGTTATATCCGGCGTTTGAAAAGGTGCCTACTTGCACCGCAAGTAAGGCCTACTTGGGCTTCAATTAGGCCTTACTTGCAGTGCAACTAATCAAAGAAAATGAAGTAAAATCGAAGTTGGTGTAAACTGACTGATAATAAGCAGGAAACGGAACAATTTGCATAAAACTGCCTCTTTCAAAAAGGGCAGCAATATGCAGATTTAGGCAGAAGTTCAGTTACCAGAACGTTACCCGATTCTAGCATAGGTAACGATGGAGTAATATTCGGTAACTGAATTATTTTCGCTCGTGTGGCTGTTGCTTCGGTCGGCAGTTTTCTGCGTAAGTGAGGAACGCTTTAATTCGGGTAACTTTGCCCACAGAAATTAAAGCGTATGAAACAAGGAAAAATGAAGGTGTTGCTCTACCTCAAAAAGAGCGGTCTTGACAAGTCGGGCAAAGCCCCGATTATGGGGCGGATAACCATCGACCGTTCCATTGCCCAGTTCAGTTGCAAACTCTCCTGCAATCCCGATTTGTGGAATCCCCGTGAGAGCCGAATGGACGGAAAGAGCCGTGAGGCGGTGGAAGTGAACAGCAGGTTGGAAAACCTGTTGCTGTCCGTTCAGTCTGCTTATCAGTCCCTGCTCTCCAAAGGATGCCCGTTTGACGCAACCGATGTGAAGGAGCAGTTTCAGGGCAGCGTGCAGACACGGTGCATGCTCATCGAAAGGCTGGACATACTCATCAAGGAAAAAGAAAACCATGTAGGTATAGACATCAAGGAAGGAGCCATACACGGCTACCACTCCACCCGGATACATTTACAGAAGTTTATTCAACGGAAGTACAAGGTTTCGGACTTGGCATTCTCGCAACTTACAGAGGATTTTATCCATGAGTTCCAGCAGTATTTCTTAGGTGAGTGTGGTTTTCAGGAAAGCACGTTCTATAATGTAGCCACGCATTTGAAGACGGTATGCAGATTGGCATACCGTGAGGGATTGGCAGACACGCTCCTTTTTGACAAGGTTAAGATATCAAAGGGCAACAAGAAACTCCCCAAGGCACTCGACAAGGAAGCGTTGGAAAAGCTGAAGGCTCTCTGCTTTGAGGATTTGGAGGAAGAAATGGAAACGGCAAGGGACATATTCCTCTTTGCCTGCTATGTTGGTGCAGCCTATTGCGACCTGATGGAACTGAGCAAGTCCCACCTTGTCCGTGATGATGAAGGCAAAATGTGGCTGAAATTCAACCGCCACAAGACAGGCGTACCCTGCCGTATCAAGTTATTGCCCGAAGCCATTAGGCTGATAGAGAGGTTTCACTGCGATGAAAGGGAAACACTGCTTCCCTATATCAAGTACAAGAGCTATCAGACCTGTCTGAAAGCCCTGCGGCTTCGTGCAGGCATATCGTTTCCATTTACCACTCATACCGCAAGGCACACCTTTGCAACACTCATCACGCTTGAACAGGGTGTGCCTATTGAAACGGTAAGCAAGATGCTGGGACATTCCAACATAAGCATGACGGAACGCTATGCCAAAGTAACTCCACTGAAACTTTTTGAGGAGTTCGACCTTTTCCTCTCTTTTACAGGTGATATGCAGCTGACTATCTAACGATAAAGTCTCATCATCTTATTTTTTTTCATCCAATCAATCAAAACATTAAAGCATCAAGACAATGAGAAGTACATTCAAGATAATGTTCTATATCAACAGACAGAAAATTAAGGCAGATGGCAATACCGCCATTCTATGCCGTATCACCATAGACGGAAAAAGCACAACCATTACCACGGGCGAAGAATGCAATCCCTCCGAGTGGAACACCAAGCAGGGCTTGACGACAGACAGGAAAACCAATCAAAGACTCCATGAGTTCAGGGAAATTGTGGAAAAGACCTATCAGGATATACTGACAAGGGACGGAGTGGTAAGTGCTGAACTTATCAAGAACCACCTGCAAGGCATAACAGAGAATCCGTCAACCCTCCTTGCCATGAGCAGGGCGGAGCTGCAAGCACTCAAGGAAAGCGTTGGAAAGTCAAGGGCGGAGGGAACTTATCTGAATCTGTCCCATTCTGACAAGAACCTCCGTGAGTTTGTGGAAGATAAAGGATTGCAGGACATATCCATTTCCACCATTACGGAGGACTTGTTTGAGGAATATCGCTTCTTTCTCAAAAAGCGCGGATTAAAGGGAACGACCATCAACAACTATCTCTGCTGGCTGAGCAGGCTGATGTTCCGTGCGGTCAGCAAGAGGATTATTCGCTGCAATCCTTTTGAGCATGCCAAGTATGAGAAAGAAGAAAAGAAGATACGCTTCCTGCAAAAGAGTGAAGTTGCTAAACTTGCGACAATGAAAATGAATGACAGCGAGGCGGAATTGGCAAGGCTGATGTTCGTCTTTTCCTGTCTTACGGGACTGGCAATCGCTGATATGGAAACTCTGCAATATGGGCATATCCAAACGGCAGCGGGCGGGAGGAAGTATATCCGAAAGGAACGTCAAAAGACAAAGGTGGAGTTCGTTGTGCCGCTGCATCCAATAGCGGAGGCCATTATCCGCCATTGTTGGGAAGAACAGGAGGGAAACGAAGAACTGCAGACGGTGAAAGAAAAAGGCGACAGCCTTGTCTTCCCCCGTAGTTGCAGCCGTAGCGTAATGGGCAAGAACCTGTGCATTGTGGGCAAGGCTTGCGGTATCAGAGAACGGTTGTCCTATCATATGGCAAGGCACACTTTCGGTACAATGAGTTTAAGTGCAGGAATACCCATTGAGAGCATTGCCAAGATGATGGGGCACGCCTCCATATCAAGCACGCAGATTTACGCGCAGGTGACGGACAGGAAGATTTCGGAGGATATGGACAGGCTCATTGCCAAGCAATCTGCAAAAGAGAAAGAAATTGCGGAGAGAGAGGCTTGTGAACCTTCGGATTTTGCAACCTGTAAAATGGAGGAAACGGCATGAAAGCAAGCAATAATTCAAAGAGCAAAAATAGCACGTACAATCATCGCAGTTACTTTGATTGGGGGAGTAATATGCAGGTTGTCCACAAGGGTAAAGGCGAGATTGCCATGACGGAGGGAGAACTTGCGAGGTTCTTCGGTGTGACGTGGAGAAAACTCAATCATAGGCTTCAAGCGATAATAAAATCTTCCAACTTGCATCCCGATGAAAGGGGTGCAGGCCAAGAAGAAGTTATCAATGGTAGAGAGTGTGTTGGTTATGCATCACTTTATCCGCTCTCAACAATCATTGCCCTGTCCTTTCTATTGGACAGCATGGAAGCGCATTTATTCAGAAAGTACATCAGTAGAAGATTGCAGACAGAGTCTGCCATTGTAACGCCAATCTTCCTGTTAGGCAATACCAAGAACTAATGAATATATTTCCTTTTTCTTTCACCGATTATATCTTACTACATTACTACAATAAGAGTTAAAGCGGTGAAAGAGAAAGGATTAACGTGTAGTTGGCTGCTCAAAATAATTGTACTACGCAGTAACTACATTTGCCTTTCTTCTTTCACTGCTTCATTACGGTTAAAAAGGGAATTATATGCTATTTGTTATTTGCTTGACTATCCTCTGGAGCACGCTTTCATTGCTTATAAGTATAGATGCCGTGCCCACCATTCCGCTGATAATTTTATACCTGCAATCCGTTATCCTTACCTGTGCCGTGAATACGCTGCCTTCTGCCGTTTGTCGGGGTGTATGCGATGTGGCTGTTATTACACCATTTGCAACTCCGTATGTTTCTGCATCGTAACCCTCAACTTCGATGTTCGCTGTCATTCCTCTTGCTATCGTATTCACGTATTTATAGGGAACGGTTATTGTGCCTTGATGGGCATTTGTCATCTGCACCTTTGCACTGATGGTTTCGGGATAAGGTATAAAATAT
>OGJT01000020.1_pt1 | contig 145813 bp, 109 predicted proteins | sample 1572331 | NCBI WGS metagenome assembly OGJT01 (sample SAMEA2582094, study PRJEB24529) | metagenome | biome: Human gut stool | place: China | collected 2011
CAGACCAATCACAGGCGCATCTGCCGTGGATGAATGTCAGACTATGTTTTATCCTGAAGTATATTCTTCTGCGGCGGATTCTTTATCGGTATGATGCTTATTCAAAGCTTTATTTTCTATCCGATTCTTATAATGCTTAACGTGATCCGTGCTAAGCCTTGACACCATGGGTGTACACCCTCAACACCAATGGTGTTTCCCCTCGGCACACTGACAGGAAAGAATCTGTGTGCGTAAATGATAATCCCCATTAATTATCTACTGGTCCAATTTAGGAGGCTGGCAGTAGGTGTGGTAAAAAGGCCGGGTAGGGAAGTCGGGAAGGACGGTTCCGGTTGGACCGGTTCGAAGCCGTGTTCCAAAATCTTCCCCATCCCCGCTTGCTATCGGATAAGATTTAGTAACTTTGCAGGCGGTTAATTCATTTTCTATGGTCAAGAAGATTTTTAAAGTGATAAGGTGGGTGCTTGCTCTGACCTTCATTTCCACAATACTGGCGGTGGTAGTCTATCGCTTTGTCCCTGTTTATTTTACTCCTCTGATGCTCAGCCGTTGCTTTGAGCAGATAGGAAAAGGTGAATCCGTCAAGCTCTATCACGACTGGATTCCTTTGGAGAAGATGCCGAAGTCGATGCCGGTTGCCGTAATGGCGAGCGAGGACCAGCGTTTCCTTGTCCATCACGGCTTTGACTACCAGGCCATCGAGGCGGCGGCAGAAGACCATCTGAAGAACGGGAAGAAGCTGCGCGGCGGTTCTACCATATCCCAGCAGACGGCGAAGAATGTCTTTCTGTGGCAGGGACGGTCATGGCTGCGGAAAGGCCTGGAGGCGTATTTCACCTTCCTCATCGAGTTCTTGTGGAGCAAGCAGCGCATCATGGAAGTCTATCTGAACTCTATCGAAATGGGTGATGGAATCTATGGCGTTGAAGCCTGTGCCAAGCAGAACTTCGGCATGGAAGCCATCCAGCTGGACCGGCGCGACTGTGCCCTTATTGCGGCCACGCTGCCCAATCCCCGGCGGTTCTCTTCAAAGAATCCCGGACCTTATATGCGCAGACGTATCGGACAGATTGAACACCAGATGACATTTATTCCGGCCTTCCCTGACGAGCATTAGCCTTTTCGTACAGCAGTCTGTCATGCCGTTTCGCCCGATGACAAGAACCATTAGCATCAAGTATCAGAATGAAAGATCAAGATAGAGAAGAGGAGATTCTCTCCGCACTGAACGAGAGCCAGCGTGCGGCGGTGGAATATTGTACAGGTCCCTCACTGGTCATCGCCGGTGCCGGATCCGGCAAGACCCGTGTGCTGACGTATAAGATTGCCTATCTGCTGAACAAGGGCCTTTCCCCCTGGAATATCCTTGCTCTTACGTTTACGAACAAGGCTGCAAGGGAAATGAAAGAGCGGATAGCCCGGATAACGACTGCAGGAGAGGCACAGCGGTTTTACATGGGGACTTTCCACTCCATCTTCTCACGCATCCTGCGGCGTGAAGGGCAAGCTGTCGGGTTCAGCGGCAATTTCACCATCTATGACGAGACGGATTCGCGCTCACTGATCAAGAGTATTGTGAAAGCCTTGGGGCTTGACGAGAAGGCATACAAGCCGTCGTCGGTCCACAGCTTCATTTCCATGGCGAAAAACCATCTGATAACGGCCGATGAGTATGCGGAAGACCGTGCGGCAACCGAACGTGACAGAAACGCCCGTATGCCGGCGGTCCACCTGATATACAAGGCTTATGAGGCAAGATGCCGGCAGGCGAATGCCATGGACTTTGACGATATTCTGCTTTACACGTACCTGCTCTTCCGTGACAACCGTGAGATAAGGGAAAAGTACGGACAGCAGTTTGAGTATATTCTTGTTGACGAGTATCAGGACACGAACTATGCGCAGGTGAACATCATCAGTCTGCTGGCGGAGACACACCGCCGTATCTGTGTCGTCGGCGACGACTACCAGAGCATCTACTCTTTCCGTGGTGCGAACATTGACAATATTCTCGATTTCAGAAACAAGTTCACCGATGCCCGCCTCTTCAAGCTGGAAAGGAATTACCGTTCGACACAGTTCATTGTGCAGGCTGCCAACTCTCTGATGAAACACAACGAACGGCAGATTCCCAAGGAAGTCTATTCAAAGGAAGCCGCAGGTGAAAAGGTACTCTACAAGCCCTGCTACAGCGACAGGGAGGAGGCGATGGCTGTTGCTGCTGAACTGAAACGCATCAGACACGGTGACTCCTGCGATTATGACAACTTCGCTGTCCTCTACCGCACGAATGCACAGAGCCGTCCTTTCGAGGATGAGTTCCGCAAGCAGGGGATTCCCTACAAGATCATCGGCGGACTTTCCTTCTATCAGCGAAAGGAAATCAAAGACATCATCGCATATTTCAGATTGGTTGCCAACCCTGATGACGAGGAGGCCTTCCGCCGGGTCATCAACTATCCTGCACGTGGCATCGGCAATACGACCGTACAGAAGATCATTGCCTGTGCCCAGCAGCATGCGGTATCGCTTTGGGAGACAATCCTCAGCCCGGCAGAATACGGTCTGGATGTCAACAAAGGAACATTGGCGAAACTTTCTTCCTTCAGGATGCTCATCAGCAGCTTTATAAAGAAAGCGGCACTGACGGATGCCTATGAGCTTGGATGCGAGATTATCGAGAAAAGCGGTGTGGGGGCTGATATCCGTTCTGGCAATGAACCGGAGGACCTGGCGCGCCGTGAAAACCTGGAGGAATTCATGTCGGCCATGCAGGGGTTTGTTGACACGGGACGTGAGGAAGGACGCGAGGAAAACGTTTACTTGGCGGACTATCTTCAGGAAGTGGCACTCTATACGGATGCAGACAAGGAAGAAGATGATGTGCCGAAGGTGACGCTTATGACGATTCATGCTGCAAAGGGACTGGAGTTTCCGACGGTATTTGTCGTCGGGTTGGAAGAAAACATCTTTCCCAGTCCGATGTCGTCAGGTTCAAAACGCGGAATAGAGGAAGAACGACGCCTGCTCTATGTAGCCATCACGCGTGCCGAGCGGCATTGCATCCTGACCAATGCGAAGAACCGTTTCCGTTACGGTACAATGCAGGTTGACAACCCCAGTCGCTTTCTGAACGATATAGACTCCTCTCTCCTTCGTACAGATGATTATGCCACAGGTGTCTTCGAGAGACAGCGGCATAAAATGCCTTGGGATGAGGAAGATGGAGGATATGGAAGGGGAAGACAGCGTGAATATGAACCGAACAGGGCGTATACCGGCAGCAGGCCGTGGGGGCAGGATTTCCGGCAGATGGGGCCGCGATGGCAGAATGCCAACCCTGTGGCCAGTCAGTTCCGTGCCGATCCGCAACCGAAGATCACCGGACGTAAGAAACCAGAAGTGGCCGTTGATCCACTTTCTGACCGTACGAAGCGCAGGCTGGTCACTGAAGGTGGCAGTTTCAGGCGGCTTTCGTCAGCGATGGCAAATGGCGGCAGGACGGTTTCCTCTCCGTCATCCACATCGCCTCTATCATCTGCTTCTGTTGCAGGACTCAGCGTAGGGGTAGTGATCGAACACCAGCGGTTCGGGGTCGGCCAGGTACTGGGGCTCGAAGGGACAGGCGAGAACGCCAAGGCGACCGTCGAGTTCCGCAATGCCGGGAAGAAGCAGCTCCTGCTGAAGTTTGCTAAGTTCAAGATTATCGGATAGGCGATGATGGGGGATTACTGCCGGTTTGTACTTATCGCCCGCACATCTGCCTGTAGGGGCAGTACCTGCATCGCTCCAGGTCGTCGGTCGGTGCAAAGGGCACATCAGGATTATGGATTTCCTCAAGCGTTTCTGTGAGCTTTCTGAGGAAATCCTTTTCGTATAGAGTGACATCGGTCATCTCTTCGCCGTCCATGATTATTACAGGCGTATAGTCTTCGCCGCCGGAATGTTGGATGAAAAGCAAGGCAGGGCTCACCGGGCGGTGGCCAGGGTTGTGTAGGATGTCATACCTTGATTCGATGAGACTGTAAAGCATGGCCTGCATTGTGTAGTCGCTTTTCTTCTCTATGTTTTTCGGGTCAAAGACTGCTTCAACATTCTTCAGAGGTTCAGCGGTCTTGCTTCCGGTCTTATAGTCGACAACACGCAGCCGGGCTTTCTCTGTGCCGACGAACACTTCATCGAGCCGGTCTATGCGTCCGCCTGTTTCTATCTGCTTCTCGGTCCCGTTCACGTTGATGAGCAAGGTCCGCTTCACATTGAATTCATGCCCGATGACACGCAGTGGAGCCGTACGTCGGTCTATTCGCAGTAATTGATAGAGATATTTTTTTATGACCTCCCGGTTGATGAGTTGTAGACCATTGAGTCTGGGATGTCTTCTGCTCCCCGGTTGCTGATGGAAAAGTTCTGTTGCGAATGCTTCGTCAACCACATCATCCATAGTAGACTTTATGCCGTCTGCTGTGAATGGCTGTGCGCTCTTTCCGGTCTTCAGCACGTAGTCGATGTTTTTGTCAGTGATGACTTCTTTTGGCAGCAGTTTCTCATACATGAGCTGGGCGGCGGAATGAAAGATGTTGCCGAACATCCTGTTGTCAACATCATCGATGCCAGTTTCTTCGTTCTCATTTATCTCTGCAATATATTTAAAGTAATACTTTAAATGACAGCTTATGTATGTGTTGATGGCGGTCGGCGAGAAATAGCTAATTTCATCGAGCTTGTTCAGTACGGCTTTATCTTTTGTAACGGCTTTTGCCTCACAGCGCATAGGGACTTGGCCGGCCTGAAGCGTCATCCGGCGGATAGGATGATTCCATTCGACCATCAGCTGTAACATGAAGCGGCTCATTTCTCCGGTCCTGCTTCCTTGTGTGGAGTTGTTGTAAAGGAAGGTAATATCCTTTGCCCGCTGGATAAGACTGTAGAAATAGTAGCTGTAGATTGACACCTTGTTGTCGATAGTTGTCAGGTCGTATGCTTTGCGGATGAGATGGGGAATGAACGACGAGTCATCCACACCTTTTGGCATATTGCCTTCGTTGCAGGAAAGAACGAGTACATGGTCGAAATCCAGGTTGCGCGTCTCCAGCACGCCCATTACCTGTACGCCACGTGCCGGCTCCCCATGGAAGGGAATGCTTGTAGACGAGACAAGCTGTGTCAGCAGCCGGCGGAAGACAACTTTGTCGGCCTCAAGGTCGCCGCCTGCCATCAAGTCACTCAGTCTTGTGAGAAGCGTGAACATACGGAATACAGACTCCTCGAATAGCGGATCCTTGTCTGCTGCGCCGTTTACTCCGATGATCCGGATGTTTCTTGTCAGCCAGTCTGCCAAAGCTGGCAGATGTTGTCTGTCACTTGGATGATATTCAAGGAGGGTCCCGGCTCTGGGTGGGATATAAAACCGGTGGTCTTTGCTCAGTTGTTCGAGGACCTCCGAAACATTCGGAATGAGATACTTTCCGTATGGATGCCGTAATACCCTGCTGACATGATGAAGTCTGTAGCCTTGTTCCTGTACGGAGTAACCTTCTGTCTGAAGAATCAGCAATTGCGTCACCATTGAGGCTATTGGAGTCTGCTGCAGCGGGTATCCTGTGGTAATGTTTAAGGTCTCGACTTCGCTTGGAATACAGTGGATGACAGTCTGGAGCAGATGCTCGTCGCAAAGAACGATTGCGGTATGCGTGCCGTCCTTGTATCTGCCGTCCTTGCGCAGCCATTCCGTAATGTACCGTGCCTGCAGGTTCTCGGTGGGAGCGGATACAAAGCTGATTTCTTTCTCTTTACCGAGATTGTCATACAATTCGTCATTGTCGTTTGGCAGGGAATTAGGGAACCTGTCGAGCCATTGTCTGATGTAGTTGCCCGCCTCATTCGTCCGTCCCATGTAATAGCGGTCGTAATCCCAATAGAAATCCGCCTTTTCTTCTTCCTTGAAGCGTTTAAAGACTCGCTGCTCAACTTTTTGAAGAACGTTGAAACCTACGAAAGCATAGTGCTGGTATCTGGTCTGGATATCTGCCTGTTCTGCCACATCCCTGTAAAGCATCCCTTCGTAAGCAAGTTCCTGTGAACGAAGCTTTTCCCGAAATCGGTTGTATATGTCATTTAACCGATCCCAAAGAGTTATGAACCGTTCTCGGATTCCCTCAGGCTTATCATCGAAATTGGCGAAGAAACGGTGCAGTTCTGCCTTCTGTTCATCGTTGAGATAGCTGATGTCATCCAGTTCTCTGAGGTTGCTGATATTGGAGAATATCAGGCGTGCATCTGCCAGGTTCTTGTCGATGTCATCGAAGTCTGCCAGAAGCAGTTGCCCCCATCCATAGAACTGGTCGAGTGTCTCTCCGACATTGCCGGTCACCTCTACATAGGTCTTGTAGAGGTCGCATATGCTTTTGATGGGATCGGCAACGGTAAGTCCGGAATGCTGACGGAAGAAATCGGAGATCGTGACATAGGCAGGACTCCACAGGGGGTGTCCCGCCATCCGAGCCAGTGCCTGATTCAGGAAGAGGGAGGCTCGTTTGTTCGGGAAGACAACTGCCACATCAGACATATCTGTGCCGTACTTTTTGAGCAGGTCTTGTGCTACGTATTCAAGGAATGTCATCATAATTTAAAATGTCCCCCTCACACAATGAGGTGTAGAGATTGATTCTTTCTGATTCTTGTCGTGATTTAACGGTCTGTTATTAACCGATTAATTTCTAATTGGTTACTCTGTTGCTTATTTCCGTTCTTATGGGATTTCTTTCCCGTCTGTCTGGGATAATCGCCATGATATTTGCAGAACAACAGGACTGCAATGCTTCGTCTTTTTCTGTTTCAGGTATGGAACGGAGTGGGTATGACCTCGTTTCTGATAACATACCAGATATACCCCGACACGTGCTGATAGCCCATGTTTGTGAGCAGTTTCATATACCGCTGCACCTGTTCGCGGTACTCTTCACGTGGCTTGCCGAATTTGAAATCGACGACGATAAGCTCTTTGCCGTCGGTCATGACGCGGTCCGGACGGTGCTCTTGTGCTTCCTTGCTCTCACAGTCATATTCGAGAATCGTACACTCGTTGAAGAGTTTCCAGCGAGGACTGAACCAGCCTTTCACCATTTCGTTCTTGAGCGCATCGGCAATCTTTTCTCTCAGATCTTTTGATGTAATCTCATCGTTGTATATGATTCCCTCCTGCTCCAGTTCTTTCAGCCGCGGTTCTATGTCGGCCTCGGTAAGGATAGTTGAAAACAACTGGTGGAGAATGTTCCCCACCTTTATATACCGGTTCCTCTCAGATGGATCAAGGTCTTCCCCCCTCACAAAGTCGTGGCTTTTGTTGCTTTGCCGGAAGCTGACAGGATGGGGGAAGGTCTCGATTTTCAGTGTGTGCGTGTCCGGAGTAACTTCAAAGGGATTGGCGGTAGCTTTCTTCTTTATGCTCTGAACGTTGTCTGGAAGGCTTCCATATTCAAAAGCGAGTGTCTCTTTTTCTCCTTGGTCATCAAGTCTTGCATCGTTAAGCTCCGTTGCGAGTTCAGATAGGATCAGCTGTATAATCTGCGACCGATTGGAAGCTGTGCCGCCATTCTGAAGTTCTTTGAACCGCTTGTCCGAAGTCCGCTTGCCCGTTATAAAGAGATTCTTTCCCGCACGTGTAAATGCAACATAGAGCAGGTTCATGTTGTCTACGGTATTCTGCAGATGCTCCGCTTTATAGTCATCCTCAAAGACCGTACCCATCATGTTTTTCTTTGAGAAGTCTACGGGAATCAGCGGCAATTCACCGTAAGGCTTCTCTTTGTTTTCTCCCGGACACCAGATTGTGTTACCCTTCTTTTTTTCCAGTTCCCAATCACAGAATGGAATCAACACGTTGTCGTACTCCAGTCCCTTGCTCTTGTGAATGGTAATCAGCCGGATGCCCTCAACCTCGTCACTCTGAATGGTATTGGCCGAAAGGTTTTCTTCCCATTCTTCGATGAAATCGTCAATATCCGCAGGATGGTCACGCAGGTATTCGTTCAATGTATCATAGAACGTACAGACATACGCACTCTGGCCTTCGAGGCTGTCAAGACTGAAGAGAGAATAGATTTCATCGACAAGATCCATGAGTGACATTCTTAATAAAGGCTCAAATCTATTGATATAATCATCTGGCAACAAGTGCCTTGCACTATAGGAGCCTTTTTCAACAAATAAGGCGTTGTCATCCTTTCCGGTCTGTAGGACTTGTTGCTGGTAGAGCTTGACGAGCTTGCTTTCTGTGAGTTTGTCTTCCGGATGTGTCAGTAATCGGAGCGCATGGACAATCACATTGACAGCCAAGGACGCATCCAGCCGAAAAGCCTCGTCGGACACGATTGTGACTTCTGTCCCGAACGTATGCAGAAATTCATCTGCGATGTCTTGTATGACCCCTTTTGAGCGTACGAGTATGGCAATGTCCTTTTGTCGGTATCCATGTGAAAGGAGTTCACGCACATTGTCGGTCAGTTCTTCAAGGACCTTCTCCTTGTACTCCTTTTCGTTTCTCCCACAATAAAACAATTTTATACGTACACAGCCTTTCCCGTCGTTTCTCTTTGGATGCTGTGCTATTTCCTTGTAGGCTTCTGTCAGTTGGTTTGCCTCTCCGATACCGTCACTTTCCAATTCTTCTACAGTCTGCTTTACAGCATGTGAAAAGAAAGCGTTGTTGAATCGGATGATATTCTCCTCCGACCGATAGTTGGTGTCAAGCGGCTGTATTTTTATCTGTTCCCCGGAGAATTCATGTTCAATATTGTTCAGCAGTTTCCAGTCACCCTGCCGCCAGCGGTATATGCTCTGTTTGACGTCACCGACAATCAGATTGTGCGAATCTATCTGCGCCATACAGTTGTCAAGCAGCTTCCGGAAGTTCTTCCATTGAATAGTACTCGTATCCTGGAACTCATCAATCATGATGTGTTTCAGGTAGGCTCCCATCTTTTCAAATACAAAAGGTGTGTCAGAATCCTTCATCAATGTGCTAAGCAATGATTGTGTGTTGCTTAGCATAAATCGGTTCGTGTCTTTGTTTATCTCGTCGACAGCCTCTGATATGGCGTGCAGCAGTCGGAGCTGTGAGAGATGTCTGAGCGTGAGGTTGCAGGATTGAAACTCTCTCCAAGAAGATTTCCGGAGTGTCTCCAACTGCACCAGGTCATTGTATAATGATTCCGAAACAAGTGCGGTGATGGTTGCCCGTTCTTCTGATGGACATTTCTTCAGAAGCCAGTTGTCTGCACTTTCTAGGCATTTTCCGACATTCGCAGACGGTCCGTCGCCTGTTGGCTTGTCCTCGGCAAGTCTGGTGATATAACTGTACAGCCCTTTGAGAAAGTAGGATGGATCGATACCGGCATCATCGATAGTCTGAAGCATCTGTTTTGCCAGGTCATTCATCTTTTTCGGACTCATCTTGCGTCTCTTACGTAAATCCGTGATGAAACCGTCGAAAAATGATTCTTCACTGAAGCGTTCGTTGAGTTCCTGCTGGTGGTCCTTGTAGAAATCCTTGAAGATGTTCTTTCCAAAGTCTTTTATCTGTCCAATGACATTCCATCCCTGGTCATCTTCGATGTTCTTGTCGATATAGTCACGAATCCATTTCAGGACTTCTTCTCCTTCCTCGAGGCTGTCGATCATCTCGTCGACAGCCTGCGCTTCCACCTGGTCGTCGTTGAGGTCGATGCGGAGGTTAGCCGTAAGATTGAGTTCACGGGCGAGGTTCCGCAATACAGACTGGAAGAAAGCATCGATTGTCTGCACCCGGAACTCATTGTAATGATGTGTGAGCAGCGACAACGCCTCGGCGGCATTTTCTCGGATAACCGTTTCCTGAAACCCGGTCTTTCTGGCGACCTGGTCGAAATACGCCTGTGAGTCGGGAAGATGATGGGCAATTCCGTACAGCTGTGACAGGATGCGTATTTTCATTTCCTGTGTGGCCTTGTTCGTGAAAGTCACGGCAAGAATTTTTTTGTAATCCTGCGGGTTCTTTACTACCAGGGTAATGTATTCGGAAGCCAGTGTGAACGTTTTTCCCGATCCTGCCGAAGCCTTGTAAACGGTTAATGCTTTTTCCATTTTTGGCGGGTTGGGGAAGTTATAGTCTGACACAATAGGTGAACATTCCACGGAATTTCTCCTCTATGGCAGAAGGCTTCTGCCCGAAGATGCCGAAGAGTGTGCTCCCGCTGCCAGACATCTGTGCGTATATCGCCCCGCAGTCGTACAGTTTGTTCTTCACAGCACCCAGTTCAGGGAGTTTAGCAAATACAGATCCTTCAAAGTCGTTTGTCAGCTCATTGCGCCAGGTGTCAATGGGCTGCCGTACGATATCCCGGCAGCATTTTTCCGGTTTCCTGGGTGTTATCCCTTCGTATGCCTCGGCCGTTGATACGGCTACATCCGGTTTTACCAGCACAAGGTAATATCCTTCCAGGTTGCTGTCCTCGTCATCCACAGGCGCAAGGATGTCTCCGACACCTGTCGCATAGGCGATCTCCGAACGGATGAAGAAGGCACAGTCAGCTCCCAGCCGGGCTGCATAGCGTTCCATCTCGGCACTACCCATGTTCAGCCGGAAGCGTTCGTCAAGCAGTCTGATCATGTAGGCGGCATCGGATGAGCCGCCGCCAAGTCCGGCCTGCATGGGAATACGCTTGACAAGGTGGGCATGTACACGTGGGAGTGCATAGTCATGCGCTATGATCTGATAGGCTTTTACCACCAGATTCTCGTTTTCGTCACATCCGGTGGAATTGCCCGTCACCTTGAGGTCAACAGGCGTAGGAGAAGGGAACTCCTCGTCCATCTTCTTTATTTCGAGGGCATCACAGAGAGGAATGGGGTAGAAGACTGTTTCAAGGTCGTGGTAGCCGTCCGGCCGTTTTGCAACAATGTTTAATCCAAGGTTGATTTTGCAGCAAGGGAATGTAATCATAGTCTGAAATGTTGTTTTAAGAATTCTTTCTGCAAAGATAATAAAACGTTGTAATATTGCTGTCATGAATGGAATATTTTTTGTAATTTTGCTGCCAAATGCCGGAAAGAAATAGTAACAGCAAAAGCAGTCGTAGGGCCAGCAAGGCTCCTATCGACACGGCCTTCGGACATCTGCAGCCGCAGGCGACGGATATAGAGAAGGTTGTCCTGGGTGCCCTCATGATTGACAAGGACGCCTTTACGGTCGTGTCTGAAATCATCAAGCCGGAGACTTTCTACGAAGCCCGTCATCAGAAAATCTACGGAGCGGTACAGTCGCTGAATCTGCAGGAAAAGCCTGTCGACATTATGACCGTCGTCGAGGAGCTTCGCCGTAAAGGAACGCTTGATGAGATCGGCGGGCCAGCCTATATCGTGGAACTCAGTTCCAACGTGGCCTCCTCTGCCCACATAGAGTACCATGCGCATATCCTTGCACAGAAGTTCCTTGCCCGACAGCTGATTCAGTTTGCTTCGATGATCGAGACGGATGCCTTCGACGAGACGGTCGATGTCGACGACCTGATGCAGAAAGCCGAGGGTGCGCTGTTCGAGATTTCCCAGAAGAACATGCTGCAGGATTACGTGCAGATAGACACGGTTGTCGAACAGGCCCACCGGCTGCTGCTCAAGGCTGCCAACAACAAAGGCGGCCTGACGGGAGTCCCCAGCGGTTTTCACGACCTTGACAAGATTACGGCGGGCTGGCAGGCTTCCGACCTGGTGATCATTGCCGGCCGTCCTGCCATGGGAAAGACATCCTTTGCCCTCAGCATTGCCAAGAACATCGCCGTCGACTACCGTAAGCCCATTGCTTTCTTCTCTCTTGAGATGAACAATGTGCAGCTTGTGAACCGTCTGATTTCCAATGTCTGCTCTGTTCCGGGCAGCAAGATTCTCAACGGACAGCTGACGAATGACGAATGGGAACGCTTCGACTCTAATATCCGGAAGCTGCAGGGAGCACCTATTTATATAGATGATACCCCCGGTCTTTCCATCTTCGAGCTTCGTACGAAGGCGCGCAGGCTGGTACGTGAGCATGACATCCAGATTCTGATGATCGACTATCTTCAGCTGATGAATGCCAACGGAATGCGCTTCAACAGCCGACAGGAAGAGGTGTCGACCATCAGCCGATCGCTGAAGGGGCTTGCCAAGGAACTGAACATCCCCGTGCTGGCACTCTCGCAGCTGAGCCGTGCCGTAGAACAACGTGAGGGAGTGGAGGGCAAACGGCCGCAGCTGAGCGACTTGCGTGAGTCCGGTGCCATAGAACAGGATGCCGATATGGTGCTCTTCGTACACCGTCCTGAATATTATCACATTCTGCAGGACGAGAAGGGCAACGACCTCCATGGCATGGCACAGATCATCATTGCCAAGCACCGAAAGGGTGCGACGGGAGATGTGCTCCTGAACTTCCGGGGCGAATATACCCGCTTCTCCAATCCGGAAGATGCGGCATTCTCTGCTCCCATGTCTGATGATCCGTTGGGAGGAGAGATTATCGGCAGCAAGATGAACGATGAACCATTGCCGCCACCTCCTGGCGGAGACTTGCGTGTACCTTTCTGACAAGGACTTTGACAAGAGCTTTTCGAGAGATTAATTATAGCGCACTGGCTTCATCGGGGCCATAGTCATTCTAAAGAAGTGCAGGTCCGTTGCAGAAAAGGGACTATTACCCTGTAAGGGCGTGCAAAGTCGCTGTATTCCCCAAGTCACTGTGTGAAGCCGTTGTCGGAAAAGTCCTCTCACCGGATAAAATCGTGCCAGGCCGCTGCAAAGAATCTGCCTATGGCTCTGTTCGCAGCAGGAGTAGAGCAAACCTGAAAACACCCTCTGAGAGGACCTCTGTTTTGTCCTGATTATTTACTCTCCCCTGTGCCGGCAATGTTCCCGAGAATCCCGTATGCCCGTATTTTTCACAATACCGGTTAAGCGGCTGGAAACGTATTTCTATTCATTTTCTAAATCGCTTGTTTGCAGTAAGTTACAAACTGTCCGAGAACAGTTGCTTAGTTGCGTTGCAAAAGGGCCTTGATAGCAGTGCAAGTAAGCGTTAGTTGGAATGCTGTCAGGCGTTAGTTGGAACGCAAGTAGTGCTTGTTGGCCATAGAGGCACTTGTTTTCTTCCGTTTGCCGTGTGCTGCGGCGGAAGGAAACAGGTGCCTTTTCTGTTGGAAAAGTAAAATGTTTTCCATCTTTCTGAGATGTGTCCTTTCTGTGATTGTACCGGATGTGCTTAAGTGAAAAAGCGGCAAAACGGATCGCCTGAAAGGGAAAAATTTTCAGGACCTGCCTTAGAGAAGTATTTGCCGCGGTCCATGCGGGATTCTTCACTTATAAAATATCAGAACATACCTAAATAATGTTTTTTTCGTTCTGGGCGTTTTGCGGTATGGAAATTTATTCGTATCTTTACACCTTGAAAATACATAAAAACGGCCCAGAAAGGAAATAAAGCCTGTTACAGGCGGTTTCATCCTGTTTTGAATGAGCCTGTTTTGACATCAGAAAATCTATAACAGTAAAAATAAATAATGGACGAAAATCAGACAATTGATCAGGACAGAATCATGAAGATCAACATCGAGGAGGAGATGAAAAGCTCCTACATCGACTATTCCATGTCGGTGATTGTGGCGCGTGCCCTCCCTGATGTCCGTGACGGTTTCAAGCCTGTTCACCGCCGCATCCTCTTCGGTATGCGCGGTATCGGAAACTTCAGCAACCAGCCTTACAAGAAGTGCGCCCGCGTCGTCGGCGAGGTGCTCGGTAAGTATCATCCACACGGAGACTTTTCTGTCTACGGTGCGCTCGTACGCATGGGACAGGACTGGAACATGCGCTACAAATTGGTTGACGGGCAGGGTAACTTCGGTTCCGTCGACGGCGACTCTGCCGCTGCAATGCGTTACACGGAGTGCCGTCTCTCCAAAATGGGTGAGCACATCATGGACGACATTGAGAAGGACACGGTGGACATGGTCAACAACTTCGATGACACACTGCGTGAGCCGGCCGTGATGCCGACGAAGATTCCCAATCTGCTTGTAAACGGCGGCAACGGTATTGCCGTGGGCATGGCGACAAACATCCCTACACACAATCTCGGTGAAGTTATCGACGGATGCTGTGCCTACATAGACAATCCGGAGATTACGACCGACGGTCTGATGGAGTTCATTCCTGCTCCCGACTTCCCTACAGGGGCATACATATACGGTCTGCAGGGAGTCAAGGATGCCTATGAGACAGGACGCGGACGTGTCGTAATGCGTGCCAAGGCAGAGATTGAAAGCGATGAAAATCACGACAAAATCGTAGTTACAGAGATTCCTTACGGTGTAAACAAGCAGCAGCTCATTGAGTATATTGCCGATTTGGTGAAGGAAGGCAAGCTCGAAGGCATATCAAACGTCAACGACGAGACCGGGCGGCAGGGAATGCGTATCGTAGTTGATGTAAAGCGTGACGCAAATGCGAATGTCATTCTGAATAAACTCTTCAAGATGACAGCCCTGCAAAGCTCATTCTCAGTGAATTGCATTGCATTGGTAGGGGGACGTCCACGTCTGTTGAGCCTTCGTGAGTGTATCAAGTACTTCGTAGAACACCGGCATGATGTCACCATCCGCCGCACAAGGTTCGACCTCAAGAAGGCACAGGAGCGTGCGCATATTCTGGAAGCACTGATAAAGGCCTGCGACAACATCGACGAGGTGGTTCATCTTATCCGTGCCAGCAAGACACCTTCCGAAGCACAGAAGAACCTTGAGAAGCGTTTCGGTTTTGACGAACTGCAGTCAAAGGCAATTGTCGATATGCGTCTGTCTCAACTGACAGGCCTGCGTCTCGACCAGCTACACCAGGAATTTGACGAGCTGATGCAGACCATCAAGGATCTGCAGGAAATCCTCGACAATCCGGAGCGTTGCAGGGAAGTGATGAAGGCAGAACTGCAGGAGGTGAAGGAGAAGTACGGCGATGAACGTCGTACGGAGATCATTCCCGACGAACACGAGTTCAATGCAGAAGATTTCTATCCTAACGACCCTGTCGTCATTACCATCAGCCACCTCGGTTATATCAAGCGTACGCCGCTTGCCGATTTCAAGGAGCAGGCACGTGGCGGCGTTGGCTCGAAGGGGGCACGGACACGGGAAAAGGACTTCACCGAATATATCTATCCGGCGACGATGCACCAGACGATGCTTTTCTTCACGCGCAAGGGCCGCTGCTACTGGATGAAGTGCTACGACATTCCCGAGGGCGACAAGAACGCAAAGGGACGTGCCATCCAGAATATGCTCTCGCTGGAGGCGGGCGATGCCGTAAACGCTTTCCTTCGCATCCGCGGGCTTGACGACGATGCGTTCCTTGACTCCCACTTCGTGGTGTTTGCCACTAAGCAGGGCATTGTGAAGAAGACCTCCCTCCGTGCCTACTCACGGCCACGTACCAACGGTGTGATAGCTATCAATATCAACGAGGGCGACGAGGTAGTAGACGTCCGCCTGACAAACGGAAAGAACGAGCTGATCATGGCCGACCGCAACGGCCGCGCATGCCGCTTCGACGAGTCGAACATCCGCACCATGGGACGTGTTTCGACCGGTGTGCGTGGTATGCGTCTGGACGAGGACGGTCAGGATGAGGTCGTCGGCATGATTGTTGTCAATGATCCTGTCAATGAGACGGTCATGGTCGTGTCTGAAGAGGGCTATGGCAAGCGCTCACAAGTTGAGGACTACCGATTGACCAACCGTGGCGGAAAGGGTGTCAAGACGCTGAACATCACGGAAAAGACGGGTAAGCTCGTCGCCATCAAGAACGTTACCGATGCCAACGACCTGATGATTATCAACAAGAGCGGCATCGTCATCCGAATGTCGGTTGCCGAGTGCCGTGTCATGGGACGTGCGACACAGGGTGTCCGCCTGATCAATCTCGCCAAGAAGAATGATGTCATAGCGTCGGTCTGCAAGGTGATGAGCTCTGAAATGGAGACACAGGTTGAGGAAGAAAGCCGTGAGCAGTGGTCGAAGACCAGTGAAGAAATCAAGAGCGACACTGTTGCTCCGGGAGAGACGGAAGACACAACGCCTGCCGGCTTCGAATAAAGCAGGGAGCAAGAATAGATCATAAACCTTTTAAAAAGATAACCAATATGAAAAAGTTAATGTTTGCAGCATTGATGCTACTAAGTACATCGGCTGCTTTCGCTGGTGACAGCGAACCTCTGAAGGCAATCCTGAAGGCACAGACCTATGCTGAAGCGGCTGACCTCCTGAAGGCGAACCTTGCACAGATTACGGACAATGCCGAGAAAGCAAAGGCCTACGACAAGCTCTACGAACTTGCCATGAAGAAGGTAAGTGCAGAGCAGGGCGTACAGCTCGAGAACCAGACCAACAAGCAGATGGGCAAGGAAGGGAACAAGCCCGTCGACGAGAAGGGACTCTATGAGGCTGTCGGTCAGGCTTTCGATGCCGCAGCAGAGGTTGTCAAGTATGACAATATGCCTAATGCCAAAGGCAAGGTGAAGCCGAGGTATGCCGGCCTGGCCGACCAGCTCTATCCGCTCCGTGGGCAGCTCATCAACGGCGGTATCTTCTATCAGGGCATCAAGGACGATGCCAATGCCTACAAGTACCTTGCCCGCTACGTTGACTCTGCTGACGACCCGATGTTTGCCAAGTTCGACAAGTCCAAGGACGAGAATCTGAATGAGATCGCCTATTTCGCTACTTATTATGCTTATCAGAACAAGGATTACCAGAAGGCGGAGAAGTATGTTTCCTATGCGATGAAGAGCAAGGACCGTGCAAAGGACGCCCAGCAGCTTCAGCTGGCGATTCTCGGTGCACAGCTCAAGACACGTCAGGATTCTGTCAGCTACGCAGAAAAACTCGCAGGCATCTATGCACAGGATCCGGACAATGACGCTGTCCTGACAACGCTGACGGCGACCTACAGCGCACTCGGCATGCAGAACAAGGCTGAGGAAATCGTCAACGCTGCATTGGCGAAGAACCCCAACAGCTATGGTGCACTGGTAATGCTCGGTCAGTTTGCAAGTCAGAAGAAGGAATACGAGAAGGCTGCCGACTACCTTTCAAAGGCATTGGCTCTTGCAAAGGACGACAATGCAAGGATTGCCATCAATGCGTCAATCGGACAGTGCTGGTTCTACAAGGCACAGGAACGTGTGGCAGCTGTCAAGGGAGTTCTTTCTCCGGCGGCACGCGCACAGTTCAACGAGGTGTACAACAAGGCTGTTTCTTACCTCGAAACGGCTAAGAAGCTGGACGTGCTGAAGGAGCAGAAGTCTTCCTGGGCTTATCCGCTCTATGGCTGTTATTACTTTGTAAAGGGCCCTCAGGCTCCTGAAACACTGGCAGCGGCAGCTGATGCCGGTGTACAGCAGTAACATCTTCTATCTGTCATCCCCTCTTGCATAATGCTGCTGTCAGAGATTATGCGAGAGGGGGTATTGTTTCACGAAAACCGTTGCGGATGAATCGAATACTGATATTGACAATTGTTTTCCTTGCCGGATGGAGTGTTGCTGGAGCACAGGAGGCTTACAAGCAGGCCGAATCTTTCAACCGACTTGCCAAAGAGGCTGTTTCCCGCATGGAGAAATGTCCGGATAGGGACTCTGTCGCCATTTTCAACGCTGTTGTGGATGGTGTGGAGTATTCACTGAAATGTGATGAGTTCGACAGGATGCCTAACCGGAAGGGGAAAGTGGAACCGAAGTTTGAAGAAGAGAACAGACGCCGGCTGGCCCTGCTTCATCCGATGCTGATAGATGCAGGCAAGTATTTCAGCAAGAGCGTGTATACGAAGCAGGAGGGAATGGATGCCCTGAAACTCTACCTGACAACACGCAGGTCGACTCTTGTGAAGGACAATGCGGATGAATCCGGGGTGGCCTCCTATTACCTTTCTTATTATTATCTGAAAGCGCATAACCTTCTGAAAGCCGATGAATATGCGGATTCGGCCATGCAGTACGATGAAACGGCACAGGCTGCCGCAGAAATAAAAGCCCAGTGTATGCACGACAAGATGGTGAATGAAGAGGACTCCCTGCGCTATCTTTCCGTTATCCAGAAGCTCTACCGTGCCGATCCGACGAATGAGACTTATTTCGCATGGATCATGAAGTTCTATCAGAATCCTACACGGAAGTTCAACATAGAGGATTTCATTGACAAGATGCTGGAAGATAATACGAACTCTACGGTTCCATGGATATTGAAGGGGGAGATTGCCATGCATGCCGAGCGGTGGGAGGAAGCCATTGATGCCTACAAGCAGGCTGACGAGATCGATCCGGGCAGCATCCCTGTCGCCTATAACATAGGCGTATGCCTGAATACGGTTGGAATGGCTGTACGCGACTCTGTGGCCGCACGGAAAAAGAAAGGAGAACTTGTTTCGGACAAGGAATTCCTGAATTATTTCTCCGAAGCACGCACTTATCTGGAGCGGGTAAAGGCAAAGGATCCGCGCAGGAACAGGGTGGATTGGGTTGGGCCGCTCTATCTTGATTATACCTTGTTGAACGATAAAATCAAGGCTGAAGAATTAGAACCCCTCGTAACAAACTATAAGAAGTGAAGAAAACAAGGATCATTCTTTTATGGCTCTGCCTTGTCATCCCTCTTTGCGGTTATGCACAGAAGAAACAGCTGCAAGCCTTCCGTGAGCAGATAAAGGCAGGAAAGGACCTCGCAAAAGCCGAGAACGCACTTCGTGGGCTGCTTGTCGATTCCGCAGCAAGAACGGACAGCAGGATATGGCTTATGCTTTGCGATGCATTGACAAAGCAATATGAGCAGGGGAATGAGAAGTTATACTTGAAACAGAAGTATGATACAGCTGCCTTCTTCTCTGTCACGAGAAGGTTGTACGATGTCATGTCACGTTTCGACTCGCTTGACGCACGGCCAGACGAGAAGGGGCGGGTGCGTCCGAAGTACCGGGTCAGACATGCTGCATTCCTGAACTCGATCCGTCCGAATCTCTTCAACGGTGGAACCTATTTCGTTCACAGGAATGATTACCAGACGGCTTTTGAATATTACCGTGACTATCTGCTGTCGGCAGATTATCCGCTCTTCGCTGGATATGATTATATGCAGCATGATGCTCTTATTCCGCATGCTGCTTACTGGGCGATGTTCTGTGGATATAAACTGGGCGATGCCGACAAGACCATGCGCTTCAAGGACCTGGCTGAACGCGACACATCGATGCTGAACTTTGTAAGACAGTACGAGGCGGAGGCTTATTTGATGAGGAAGGACACAGCCATGTACGTGAAGTCCCTGCAGGCCGGTTTTGAACAGTATCCGAACTTCGCTTTTTTCTTTCCGCGTCTGGTAGAGTATTATGCCCGGATCGGTGAGCACGAGAAGGTACTTGAGATAACGGAACGTGCTTTGAAGGCCGATTCGACGAGCCTGCTGTTCCGTTTTGCCAAAAGTACGGCCCTGCTCAATCTCGGAAGGTACGATGAATGTATCCGGCTATGCAGACAGCTGATCAAAGAAAAAGAATCTTTTGCAGATGCCTATTACAATATAGGTCTCGCTTATTTCAACCAGGCGATAGAACTGAACAAGGACAGGCAGAAGTACCGTTCAAACAAGGACAAGATAATCGCATTGTATCAGCGTTCAAAGCCTTACATGGAGAAGTACAGAACACTTGTACCTGAAGCGAAAAGCAAATGGTTGGCACCTCTCTATACCATTTATCTCAATCTGAACATGGGTAAGGAATTTGATGAAATAGACAAGATAAGAAAGGAAAAATAACGATGGACAATATTATGCTTGAAAAGTTGGGTATCACGCTGAATTCTATGCAGGAAGCCACTGCCGATGCTGTATTGCACACGGACAGAGACGTTGTGGTGATTTCGCCGACAGGATCAGGTAAAACGTATGCCTACCTGCTGCCTCTGGTACAGCGGCTGGATGCGTCGTCAGACGAATTGCAGGCTGTCGTTCTGGTGCCTGGGCGTGAACTGGCACTTCAGTCCGCCAATGTACTCAGGGATATGGGAAGCGGGTTGCGCTCCATGCCACTGTATGGCGGACGACCTACGATGGAAGAACACCGTATGCTGCGTGATGTGAAACCGCAGATTGTCTTCGCGACACCGGGGCGTATGAATGACCACCTTGACAAGGCGAACATCAATTCCAGAACAGTTAAATGGCTGGTGATAGATGAGTTCGACAAGTGCCTTGAACTGGGATTTCAAGACGAGATGAAGAGCATTCTCTGTAAGTTACCGGACATAGAAAGAAGAATCCTGCTTTCGGCAACAGATTCGGAATCGATTCCGGATTTCGTCTCCATGGGCAAGACGGTCCGTTTAGATTATCGGGCAGACGAGGGAAACATCCCCGACCGCATCAGTCTTTATACGGTTTCAAGTCCGGAGAAAGACAAGCTCGGAACATTGGAGAAGCTCCTGCTGTCTCTGGGTGACAGGAGCAGCATCGTATTCCTGAATTACCGCGACTCGGTTGAACGCACCGCCTTGTTCCTGAAAGAAAAAGGATTTACTGTAAGTTGGTTTCACGGAGGACTGGAGCAGCGTGAGCGTGAAGCTGCACTCTACCGGTTCTCCAATGGCTCTGCACCGATTCTTGTCAGTACGGATCTGGCTTCTCGCGGACTGGACATTCCTGATGTCGACAATATCATTCACTATCATCTTCCGGAAACCGAGGATAGCTACGTTCATAGGGTAGGGCGTACAGCGCGTTGGGACAAGGGAGGGCAGTCCTTCTTCCTGCTCGGTCCGGAAGAATTCCTGCCCGACTATGTCGGCAAGGAACATCACGAGTATCAGATTCCAGAAGATCTGCCCCGTCCGGCACTGCCTCGTATGGCTACGATATATATAGGTAAAGGGAAAAAGGATAAAATATCGAAGAATGACATCGTTGGTTTCCTCTGTAAGAAGGGAGGATTACGGTCTTCCGAAATTGGGAAGATAGATGTCAGGGACCGTTTCTCTTATGTGGCTGTAACCCGTTCGGAGATAAAGAAAATAATTTCACTGACCAAAGGTGAAAAAATCAAGGGTATTCATACCGTTGTGGAAGAAGTAAGATAGCACCGGGGACAAAGTGTCACTTTTGTATTTGCTGTGTACGTTCACATGTCTATGGTGTTTGAAATCATGTCGGATAAAAAATATGTTATTTTATTTGGAAGTATAAAAATAAAAGCGTATCTTCGCAACGTAAAGCCATAGAAAGCTCTGACAACATACAGGTTGTAACTACAAAACATAAGTCGAACTTAAACTAATCAAATCAGATGAAGAAGTACAATTTTAATGCAGGTCCATCAATGCTTCCACGCGAAGTGATTGAGAATACTGCGAAGCAGATTTTGGATTTCAATGGTATCGGTCTTTCCCTCATGGAAATCAGTCACCGTTCGAAAGATTTCCAGCCGGTTATAGACGAGAGTGTTGCTCTTATCAAAGAGCTGTTGGACGTGCCGGCAGGTTATTCTGTCATCTTCTTAGGAGGTGGTGCTTCGCTCGAGTTTATGCAGATTCCGGCCAATTTCCTGATCAAAAAGGCTGGTTATCTGAATACTGGTACATGGGCAAAGAAGGCTTTGAAAGAAGCCAAGCACTTCGGTGAGGTCGTTGAGGTCGCTTCTTCAGCTGATGACGGCTACATGAAGCTGCCTCACAACTTTGATATTCCAAAGGATCTGGATTATCTCCACATAACAAGCAACAATACCATTTATGGTACAGAATACCGCAAGGACCTGGATTCTCCTGTCCCGTTGATCGGCGATATGTCCTCTGACATCATGAGCCGTCCGGTTGACGTGTCAAAATACACCTGTATCTATGCCGGTGCACAGAAGAACATGGCAATGGCAGGAGTCACTGTGCTTATTGTAAAGGATGATATGCTGGGCAAGGCTCCACGCGAGTTGCCGACAATGGTTGACTACCGCACACACGTGGAGAAAGGTTCCATGTTCAATACTCCTCCTGTGGTTCCCATCTACTCTGTTCTGGAGACCATGCGCTGGGTGAAGGCACAGGGAGGTGTAAAGGAAATGGAACGTCGTGCTGACGAGCGTGCCCGTATTCTCTATGATGAGATTGATCGCAACAAGCTTTTCAGAGGCACTGTTGCAACAGAGGACCGTTCGGTGATGAATATCTGCTTCGTCATGAACGATGAGTATAAGGAGCTTGAAAAGCCGTTCTTCGACTTCGCTACCGAACGTGGCATGGTAGGCATCAAGGGACACCGCTCTGTCGGTGGCTTCCGCGCTTCCTGCTACAATGCCCAGACACTCGAAGGCGTGAATGCTCTCGTTCAGGCCATGAAGGATTTCGAGGCGCAGCACTAAATAAATAATCATCAGGCTTGGCAATGGTAGAAATATCTTTCGTTAAGTCTGAACGGTATCTTTACTATATTCAAACCTAAACTTTAAAGCTATGAAGGTTTTAATTGCAACCGAGAAACCATTTGCGCCGGCAGCCGTGCAAGGGATTACAAACGAACTTAAAGGAGCGGGACACGAGGTGGTTCTGCTTGAGAAGTATACGGAGAAATCACAGCTCCTCGATGCCGTGAAGGATGCCGATGCGATGATTGTCCGCTCTGACAAAATTACTCCGGAAGTTCTTGACGCTGCCAGGCAGTTGAAGATTGTTGTTCGTGCCGGTGCCGGTTACGATTCCATCGACACCGCCTATGCAAAGGAAAAGGGTGTTGTTGTTGAGAACACTCCTGGCCAGAACTCTAACGCTGTTGCCGAACTCGTATTCGGTATGTTGGTATATGCTGTCCGCAACTTTTACAATGGAAAGGCCGGTACAGAGCTGATGGGTAAGAAACTGGGTATTCTGGCTTTCGGTAATGTCGGACGCAATGTGGCACGCATTGCCAAGGGCTTCGGTATGGAAGTTTATGCATACGATGCATTCTGTCCTGCTGAGGCTATCGAAGCTGCCGGGGTACATGCAGTCAAGTCACAGGACGAGCTGTTCAAGACCTGCAATGTTCTTTCACTCCACATCCCTGCAACGCCACAGACCGTGAAGAGCATTGACTACCGTCTGGTTAATCTGCTCCCAAAGAAAGGTATTCTCATCAATACTGCACGCAAGGAGGTTATCAATGAGGAAGAACTGTTGAAATTGATGTCAGAGCGTGAAGACTTGAAGTTCATCACAGATATCAAGCCTGATGCAGATGAGGAGTTCAAGAAGTTTGAAGGCCGCTACTTCTCAACACCGAAGAAGATGGGTGCCCAGACAGCAGAGGCGAATACCAATGCAGGTATTGCTGCTGCAAAGCAGATCAATGCTTTCTTTGCAACAGGTGACACTAAGTTCCAGGTAAACAAATAAAAAAGTCATTATATAAGGATTGATTGCTATGACCGTCAAGAACAGGTTGCAGCATTCAATCCTTTTTCATTTTCTAAAACCTAAACACTATGGCAGTTATCAAACCATTCAAGGGTGTCCGTCCACCTAAGAATCTTGTAGAATTGGTAGCAAGTCGTCCTTACGATGTGCTCGACTCGGAAGAGGCACGTGAAGAGGCCGGCGACAACGAAAAGAGTCTGTATCATATCATCAAGCCTGAAATCAATTTCGAGCCGGGAACCAGCGAGTATGACCCTCGTGTCTACGAGAGTGCTGTCGAACAGTTCAGGAAATTCCAGAGGGAAGGCTGGCTTGTGCAGGATGACAAGGAACATTATTATATCTATGCGCAGACCATGAATGGGAAGACACAGTATGGGCTTGTTGTCGGTGCGTTTGTCAACGACTATCTTACAGGCAACATCAAGAAACATGAGTTGACACGCCGCGACAAGGAAGAAGACCGCATGAAGCATGTCCGCGCATGCAATGCCAATATAGAGCCTGTCTTTTTTGCCTATCCTGACAACCGTGTTCTGGACAACCTGCTGAAAAAGTATGCCCAGACGCCACCTGAATATGATTTCGTCGCACCTGACGATGGTTTCCGCCATCAGTTCTGGGTAATTTCAGATGAGGCCGATATCAAGAATGTGACAGAAGAGTTCAGAAAGATGCCGAGCCTTTACATTGCAGACGGGCACCACCGCTCGGCGGCTGCCGCTTTGGTGGGAGCAGAGAAAGCCAAGAACAATCCCAGACACAAGGGTGATGAAGAGTACAACTACTTCATGGCTGTATGCTTCCAGGCAAGTCAGTTGACGATTCTCGACTACAACCGTGTCATCAAGGACTTGAATGGCATGACTGCTGCAGGGTTCCTGAAAGCTTTGGAAAAGAATTTCACAGTCGAGTTGAAAGGAAAGGACGAGTATCGTCCGAAGAAGCTGCATGAGTTCTCGATGTATCTTGATGGTAACTGGTACAGTTTGGTTGCCAAGCCAGGTACATATGATGACAATGATCCGATAGGTGTTCTCGATGTAGACATCTCAAGCCGTCTTATCCTGGACGAACTGATGGGTATCAAGGATCTGCGTTCTGACAAACGAATTGATTTCGTGGGTGGTCTGCGTGGCCTTGGCGAACTGAAACGTCGTGTTGACAGTGGCGAAATGCGATGGGCATTGGCACTCTATCCCGTCTCTATGCAGCAGATCATGGATATTGCAGACAGTGGGAAAATCATGCCGCCTAAGGCTACATGGTTTGAGCCGAAACTCCGTTCAGGTCTTGTCATCCATAAGCTGGATTGAAACAGGAACATAAATTCCGAATGGATAACGATAAATACAAAACTATAAAAGAGAAAGCAATTGGCGAGGGATTTTACTCTGAAAAGCGGAGTAAATTCCTCGCTTTTGCACATCATGTCGATTCTGTCGAAGAGGCTCTGGAGATTGTAAAGGCGTACAAGAAGAAATATTATGATGCACGGCACTGCTGTTATGCTTACAGGATTGGGCCGGATGGAACCGACTGCCGGGCCAATGATGACGGAGAGCCGTCTTCAACAGCGGGCAAACCTATTCTCGGACAGATTGACAGTCATGGGCTGACAAACACGCTTGTCTGTGTCATTCGATATTTCGGAGGGGTGAAACTTGGTACAGGCGGTCTGATTGTCGCATATCGAGAAGCGGCATCAGACGCATTGGAGAAAAGTGAGATCGAAGAACGTTTTGTAGAGGAAGAAGTGGCGTTTACTTTTACTTATCCCATGATGAATGATGTCATGAAGATTATAAAAGAAATGAACCCACGTATTGTCAGTCAGGTTTTTGACAATACCTGCGAGATTGTCCTTTCTATAAGAAAGAGCCAGGCAGAAGAGCTGCGCACACGCTTTGGAAGTCTGTCATTTGTTTGAAACCGGAATTCATCAGGCCGATTTCCCTTGATAAAAAGGAGGTGATTCAATTCTTCCACATACTGTGTGTGCAGCATTTGTAGCTATGGAAGCAACAAAGGAAAATTTGATCTCGAGTCTTTCGTGTGGGAGCTTGCAAGACCGGCTGAATCAATGATTCTTTTCCATTCATTTCCATTAAGTCCTTATGCAATTATCGCTTGAATAATTTGGCGTTTACAGTAGAATTGTTTACTTTTGCACTGTCAAATCGAGGAAGTATGGCAGAGTGACCGAATGCGCTGGACTCGAAATCCGGTATACGCCCTTAAGCGTATCGGGGGTTTGAATCCCTCTACTTCCGCCAGTAAGGAGGATGTGTCAGGTGTACACATCCTCTTTTCATATCATTCCCGGTGTAATTCAGTCATCGGTATCTTACTGTATATGACAGCGACAGGAATGAACCGGCATTCCCAGCAAATGTGTGGATGCCCGCCACGTATTGTGTTGTCGGTAAACACCGGTCGTGTTGACGGCCCGCTCCTTGCAACATATTGGCGGGGAGGGGAGCAGCTTGTAGCTGGAGAAGAACAGTGCCGGCAGAACTCATTTAATTAGAGGGCTTACTTTTCCGAAAACAATGCGGATTTTTCCTGTTTATAAGGGTATGCATGGGATACCATGCTGTTTAAGTCTTATCGGACAGTATTCAATAAATATAAGTGCAGGAAAGTGAAATGCATGGCCTTGGTGAACAGCCGTCCCTTCACGTCAAGGCTATGCGCTCTATGCGACAGCTGTCTACGTATTTAATGGTAGAACTCCGTTTCCCTTTCAGATGAGTAGATTCAGCTTTCTTCTTGAGGGAGAGTACAGCGGCTATGCGGCTGAACGGAAAAGCGAAATTTTCCTTATATTTGGTTAGGATTTAACCGGAAAACGAAAAAAGAGAGGTGACTGATTCGGCTTGGGAATCAGTCACCTCTCCTCGTATATGGGGTCTGATTTATTTTGCAGGCATGATCAGCTTGTCACCAGTCTGCCTGATCAGCTCTCGTTTGAAGAAGTCACTGTACCCTGGCCGCTGTACTCGTTCACCGAGTCCGGTCGGTGTGCGGAGGAACTTGCCGTCCTTTTCAGGCTTGACAGCCATGTCGTTGAATTTCACGATCATGTAGATTGCCAGCCGACGCCAACGGGCAATCATCTCGTCACTCTTCTTGATGGAATAGCCGTTGAGATATTTTACAGCTGCAGCCTTGTCACTGGCATAGAGTGCTAATGCCTTGGCTTCCACATCTTTCTGGGCTGCGAAGTAAGAGTTTTCGAGCGAGTCACGTACCTCCTTCAGGGCCGGAAACAGCTGGGAGTAACGCGGGTAGGTCATGTTGCTGACCCAGTTGCAGACCCAAAAAGCGTTCTTGTCCGAAAAGGTCACGGCATCTGCTCCAGGAGTGTTGAAGCATTCTGCACGTTCGGTATTGCTGCAATAGATTGGTACATAGGCAACCATGTTCCCATCGTCATTGCCGAACCACAGGATGCCGCCAATCTCACGTGGCAGCCATGAACGGAGCTGGGCGACATAGGAGAAACCTGTCTGTTGAGTTGAGGTTGGACGTTCGTTGAAGCATTTCTTTCCGTCTACTTCAAACTGGAGCGGAGTAGGGCGGTAGGGTGAGTTCCATATTCCCTGGGCAATGTCCTTGTCGAGTGCCAGCGGTGTTCCCTCATAGTGGTCGCGCATACAGCTCTCCATCATGGCCACATCGAGTTTTTTGTCCGGCACAATCCAAAGCGGCATATCCTCTGCCTGTTCGTCTCTGCCCAGGGCCCAGGGAAGCCAGCGGGACATGTCCTTGAAGTGGTTGAAGAAACTCCATACACGGGCATCGCACCAGCGGCGGCCGGTGAAATCGGGTTTGGCATAGGCCATCTTCCAGTTGAAGTCTTTGTCCTTGCCAGAGAACCATCCCTTTGAACGGGCATAGCTGATGCAGTTCTTAGATGTGATCACCTCTGTGTCATAGGTTGAGAACTGACCGATGCGGCTTTGGTTGGCATGACCGGAAATCATACCGTCCGGAATACGAACGGCAACCCATACCACCTTCTGTTTTCTGTCGCCACCGCATCCCTGCATCTCGAGCAGCCAGACCTCGTCGGGGTCTGCAATGGTGAAAGTTTCTCCTTCAGAGTTATATCCATAGGTTTCTGCCAGTGAGGTCATGATTTTGATGGCCTCACGGGCGGTCTTGCTGCGCTGCAGACCGAGATACATCAGTGAACCGTAATCGATTGTACCCGACTTGTCGACCATTTCCTCACGTCCACCGTAAGTTGTCTCACCGATACTTACCTGATATTCGTTGATGTTCCCGATTACATTGTAGGTAACGGATGCCTCTGGGATGAAGCCGTGGCTTTCGTGTGTGTCATAGTCGATGATCTCACGGCGTGTCCCCTTGGCGTGTGTGCCGGCGGGATAATGACACAGATTGGTGAACAGGCCGTAATCGTCGGCATTGTAAGTCACGAGGACAGATCCGTCCTTTGTTGCTCCCTTGGTTGCAATGAAATTGGTACACGCATGGGCATACGCCATCATGGAAAGGAAGAACAGTGTTGCAAATGTTTTCTTCATAATCTGCAATTTAAGAATTAATACTTTATCTTGGTCATGTATTCATGTCGGTTGTCCCGGTTGTCGACGGCTATGACCTTCAGCGTCCGTTCTTTTCCTGTAGGACGGACCGGGGTATCGGTCAGGTCGCAGAAGAATACTTCTTTGTTCTTGCCGAATGCCAGGAGGATGAACTTCCCGTCAACATAAGCCTCATATCCTTTCAGGCCGCTCCCCGTATCAGTTATCTTGAAGAAGAGATGATGTGGATTGAGGTTCATCTGTGTGATAGTCGGAGAGGTCTCATCAGACGCTATGTAATAGACATTCGACAGTTCCCGCAGTCGTCCTGTCACCCAGCCATCGGCATATTCACCACCGCAGAACGATGCCGGTGCAGCAGCCCCCATGCCCGTCCGCATGGCAATATACAGTTTCTTGGGATTACGGACTACGCCTGCCGGCTTGATGCTTATCCGTGCGTAGTGGAACAATGGGAATGAAGCCTTGGAAAAGCTATAGCCCATTGAAAATGAACTGGCGGCATTGATGCGCCGTGGCTGTAACCAGCTGTTCTTCGCAAGCAACCCTTTCGGAATATCCAGCCGCACACCGTCCGCCTCATAGCGGTTGTCCTTGGCATAACAGAGCGGGGTTGCCTCTTCTGGGCTGACAGGTTTGGGAATGGCTTCAGGCTCACCACGTACAACAAACTCCTTTACAGTCTGATTGCCAAAGACGTCGCTGATTACATAGCGCAGGTGATAGTCGCGTTGCCGGTTGAAGTTGATGATGCCTCTGTCAGCACCCGCCCGGAGGATAGGGAGCGTGTTGCCGGGTTCTATATACGACTTCATGAACCATATCTTCGTCGAAAGGAAGTGTTCGTAATCGCCCCATGAGTTCACCATCCTGTGGCAGCTTATCGGAATGTTGTTTACATCCGAGGAAAAGACAAGCCGTCCGTCACAGTACAGGCGTATATAACGTACGCCGTAATTGTTATATACGGAGTCCATGTGGTCGTTGGCCCTTACGCCGAAGCCCACCTTGCCCCATGCCTGGAAATGTCCCTTGTCAAAAGTGAAGATGCGTGAGGAGGATGAGTGCTGGAAGACGCCTTCCCCCGACTGCGGATATGATTTGAAGGCATAGACGGCCGGTGCCGTCCTGTCTTTTACAATACCTTTGAGGAAATTGAGTGGGTCACAGAGATTGTCATTCTTTGTTCTGTGCATTTCCAGATGGATGTGCGGACCTTGAGATGAGCCTGTATTCCCGCTGAGAGCAATGAACTGTCCCTTTGCGACAGGAAATTCTCCCGGTCGGAATTTTATGTCACAGGCATATTGGCGGTGTACATATTGCCACTTGCGTACGGCAGCCTCAATCTGTGGGGCAAATCGGTTCAGGTGGAAATAATAGCTTGTGTAGCCGTTCGGATGAGTTACCATCAGGGCGTGCCCTTCTCCGTACTTCTCAATGACGGCTCCCGAAATGTAGCCGTCGGCAATGGAGTAGACACCGAGGTTGACTTCCCTGTCGGTCTTGACATCAATCCCTCCGTGAAAGTGATTGGGGCGGGGTTCGCCGAAGTTTCCCGCCAGTTGCACAGGAACATGAACCGGCGAGCCAAAGGGCAATACGGATAATAAAAGATTCAATAACAGATTCATTCTCTATCAGATTCTTTTTTCATTCTATGTTCTGTTCAAAGCCATGATGCCGAGACGGATGGAGAGGCTATTCCAGCAGTGTGTTCCCTTTGTAGGCCCTGGCCTTGCCATTGTCGTCAATCCGTACGGTGATGGTACCGGAGACCCATTCGGTCATTGGCTGTTCTTCGGTGAAGGGAAAGGTCATCTTGACGATGCCACTCTCTATTACCACTATTCCCTGTTCAATCAGCCCTTCGGGCAGTTCAATTATATGGGCTCCGATACGTCTTAGCGTAATCTTTCTCTTCCCTGTCATCGACTGGTCCTGTCTGGTATGCCACGTTCTTTCATTGCATCTGCAGGAGTTCTTGCCGGTGGTGCGACAGGCTGCTCGGGGACAGCCTGTGGATTGACGGGCTCGCCTCCGATGGTTCGGATCGGATCGGAACTCTGTAGCGAATCAGTATCCCCGACGGTACCTTCACGTCGGATATGCATACGCACAAGATGTATGTTGTTCAGAACAAGCATCTTGAAAGTTGTCGTAGGCTGCTGTCCTTTCAACATCAGGAAGTAGCCGCGGATGCTCTTGATACGCAGGGAGTCGCCTGCATCGATGGTCATTGTCTGGTGAGAATCGGATGAGATATGCTGGTATTGCGTGACGATACTGTCATTGGAATAGGTGACAACCATTACAACGACCGCATCACGCATACCGTCCTGTATCAGGAACTGTGAGTCGAAACTCATCAGCAGGCGGTCGCCTTTGTGGTAGGCTGTGTCCGCCTTGATTTCAAAGGTCTCACGGTCCACAGGGGCGTATGGAGAAAGAACCAGTGACCGGCTGCCGTGCCAGATGTCAGTCGTGTCTCCTTTCGAAGCAACGTCACCATATTGAGCCAGTTCACTCTCGGATGCACCTTGCGAGCGTGCCTCGTTCTCAAACCGTTTGGTAAGATCCACATAGATGTCGTGCAGCTTCTCGGTGTGGCGCATATAGTACTGAAGCGACTTGTCGAATTTCTCTTCCGACACTCCATACTTCTTCATCACAGCCAGTTTGAAAGCCTTTTCTCTTACGTCTGTGTAACCGTCACGGCTCACCATTGCCATGGACAGATGGTAGTCGTAGAGCATATCCTCCATTTCCGATGGCTGGATATACTCGGAAGGGATAGCAGGCTTGCAGCTTACAAAGAAGACTGCGAGCAGGATCCCACAGAATGCGGCATACAGGCGTGCTTTATGTTTACTTCTTGTCATCAGCCATCTGGTTGTCTATATTGTCCTGGCTGTCAATGCCAGTCCTTCCGGCAGCAGCCTTGCTGTCTGCGACCGGTTTGCTGTTGGCTGGTACCCAGCCGTTGAAGTCCTTGCGGAATGCAAGGATAATGGTTATTACCCCTATGGAAATACAGGAGTCTGCAAAGTTGAAGACAGGTGAGAAGAAGACGAATGACTCGCCCCCCCACAGTGGGAACCAGTCAGGAAACGTACCACGGAAAAGTGGGAAATAGAACATATCCACTACCTTGCCCATCAGTACCGGTGCATATCCTTCGCCCCATGAGACAAGTGTCGCCGGTGTCGCACCCTCTATATAATAAGGTGTGGAGGCGGTGAAGATCTGTCCATAGAAGATGGAGTCGAAAATGTTTCCGGCAGCACCGGCGGTGATCATAGCCAGTACGATGATATATCCTGTCCTTGCTCCCTGTCTGATACGGTTGGATATGTACCAGAGAAGGAGGCCTATGGCAATGATGCGGAACACACTGAGGAAGAGTTTGCTTCCCAGCTCCATGCCCCATGCCATACCCACATTCTCGACGAATTCTATCTGGAACCAGTCGAAGATATGGATGGACTCACCTAAGTTCATGTTAAGCTTGACAGCCACCTTGATGACCTGATCGATTAGAATCAACAGGACAATCAGCGAAGCAGCTGTCAGGCTTTGTTTTTTCTGTTTGCTCATCAGTGATTTTTGTTTGCGACCTTGGATGCCACACTCAGTGTTGCATGAGGTACTACCCGCAGACGTTCTTTGGGAATCAGCTCTCCCGTGATTCGGTCGACGCCGTAGGTCTTGTTGTTGATTCTGACGAGTGCTGCCTGCAGAGCCTGGATGAACTTCTGCTGGCGTTGTGCCATCTGCACCAGTTCCTCCTTTGTCTGGCTAGAACTGCCTTCTTCCAGTGCCTTATACGTCGGTGAGGTGTCATCCACGTCATTCGTATTCTTGTTCATCAGGATTTTCATTGTTTCCTCATAGTCGGATTTGGCAACAGATAGTTTGTCATTCACAATCGAGCGGAACTCCTCGAGTTCCTCATCGGTATAACGCTTTTTTGTTTCCATAAAGTAAAATTGAATTAGGTTTATTGAATATGATCAGTAGAATACAGGAGCAGAGGCCGTCTCATGAGAAGACATCTTACCTGCAAAGAAAGAGCTTCCGGACGCATTTGCCAATGCCCCCGGAGCCCATTGTCTCAGTTCTTTTGTATGGCGATATGCAGTCTGAAGTCATCGAATTCGACCTCCGTACCGTTGTTTTCGCCAAGAGTTACAGCGTCAGCAAGCACCTGGGTCCTGATCAGTTCGCCGAACGATTCTACTGCCGCCGCCACCTCCTTGTTAGGTTCAATGACAACGGCAATGCGGTCGGTGATTTCAAGTCCGGATTCCTTGCGCAGATTCTGGATACGGTTGATCAGCTCTCGTGCCATACCCTCGCGACGGAGTTCGTCTGTCAGTTCAACTTCAAGGGCCACCGTCAGGTTCCCCTCGTTGCTGACCAGCCATCCCGGGATGTCTTCCGAGATGATTTCCACATCCGCTGCCTCCACTTTGACCGGCTGACCTTCTACCTCGAAGCAGAACTCGCCGGATGTCTCTAGTGTGGCGATCTCCTCCTGTGTCAGTTCGTTCATGCGGGCAGCGACCTGCTTCATCAGCTTGCCATATTTCTTACCCATGACACGGAAGTTACACTTCACCTTCTTTACAAGAACGCCCTGACCTTCAACGAAAACGAGTTCCTTCACGTTCACCTCGTGTCTGATAAGATCGGCCACAGCCTCTATGTGCTTCTTCTGTGTTGCGTCAACAGCCGGTATCATGATCTGTGCCAGTGGCTGACGCACCTTGATGTTCACCTTGCGGCGAAGGGCGAGAACCATTGATGTGATACGCTGTGCCATGTCCATACGTGCTTCAAGGTCAGCATCGATGACAGCCTCGTCGGCTACTGGCCAGCGGTCGAGATGGATGCTCTCGAGTTCTCCGCCGAGGTCCTTGTAGAGCTGGTCGGCATAGAACGGAGCGAAAGGTGCCAGCAGTCGTGCAACGGTCATCAGACTGGTGTACAGCGTGTCGTAAGCACTCTTTTTGTCAGCACTCATTTCCTTGCCCCAGAAACGTTTGCGGTTCAGACGGACGTACCAGTTGCTGAGGTCGTTGTTGACGAAAGCGTCAATCAGCCGGCCGGCACGCGTCGGGTCAAAGTTCTCCAGCTCATGGGTTACACCCTTTATGAGTGAATTGAGTTTGGAGATGATCCAACGGTCGATCTCCGGAGCACCGGCCTTCACCGACTCGCAGGTTGCGGCATCATATCCGTCAACGTTTGCATAGAGTGCAAAGAAGCTGTATGTGTTGTATAATGTGCCGAAGAACTTGCGTCGGCACTCGTCAACTCCCTCCGGGTCGAACTTCAGGTTGTCCCATGGTTCGCTGTTGGTCATCATGTAGAAGCGGACAGGATCGGCACCGTATTTATGCAGCATCTCGAACGGATCGGTCACGTTCCCCACGTGCTTGCTCATCTTGTTGCCCTTGGCATCGAGCACAAGGCCGGACGAAATGACATTCTTGAAAGCGACAGAATCGAACACCATCGTCGCAATGGCATGGAGCGTGAAGAACCAGCCGCGGGTCTGGTCGACACCCTCATTGATAAAATCAGCCGGGAAGAAAGCCGGTGGAACGGCTGTTCCTTCGTAGGTGGAGTGTACCAGTTCCCTGCGGTATTCGGCTTCTGTCTTGCCTGTGGCCTTCAATCCTTCTGCATTGATCTCGCCCTCGAACGGATAATGCAACTGTGCATAAGGCATGGAACCGCTGTCGAACCATACATCGATAAGGTCTGCCTCCCGGTGCATGGGTCTGCCCTCCTCGTTTACAAGAACAATCTCATCCACGTAAGGACGGTGCAGATCAATCCTGTCGTAATTCTCCTGACTGAAGTCCCCCACTACGAATCCGGCCTCTTTCAGCGGATTCCTGTCCATCACACCGGCGGCGACAGCCTTCTCAATCTCATTATAAAGCTCCTCTACCGAACCGATGCACTTCTCGCCGCGATTCTCGTCACGCCAGATCGGCAGCGGAGTGCCCCAGAAGCGTGAACGGCTCAGGTTCCAGTCGTTCAGATTCTCCAGCCAGTTGCCGAAGCGGCCGGTACCTGTCGACTCCGGCTGCCACCGGATGGTTCCGTTCAGTTCAACCATCCGCGCTTTCCTTGCCGTGTCCTTGATGAACCAGCTGTCGAGCGGATAGTAGAGGATGGGTTTGTCGGTACGCCAGCAGTGGGGATAGTTGTGTACGTGCTTCTGGATGTTGAAAGCCGTTCCCTCCTGCTTCATCTCCATGCAGATGACGATGTTCAGGTCTTCCGCCTTTTCTGAAGCCTTCTTGTCCCAGATGCCATTCGGATTGAAGTGCGGATCGTAGGCATTCTTCACATAGTCACCGGCATGATGGCCGTAAGTCTTTTCGTTGACACAAGCCTTGACGAAGTTTCTGTCCAGTTCGTCAATCGTGTAGTATTTCCCCTGCAGATCCACCATCGGGCGTGTTTCGCCTTTCTTTGATATAAGGTAGAGTGCAGGAATGTCGGCATCCCTGGCCACCTTGGCATCGTCTGCACCGAAGGTAGGGGCGATGTGTACGATGCCCGTACCGTCTTCTGTCGTCACGTAGTCGCCGAGGATGATGCGGAAAGCCTCGCTTTCCATCTCGACGAACCTGTCGCGACCGTCCTCGCCCGTGAACACCTTCTCCGGATGAGCGGCAGCATAGTCGTTCACGAACTTAGGAGCAAGTTCACCGGTCTTCTCCACCGGCTTTACCCATGGCATGAGCTGCCGATAGTGCAGGCCCTCGAGTTCCGTACCCGTCAGTCTGGCTACGACACGATAGGGGACATACTTGTCGCCGCGCTCGTAGGGCGGCAGCTCGCCGCCGTCCGTTATCTCGCCTTCCGGTTTCAGATAGGCAGCGACACGGCTTGAAGCCATGACCAGCGTCAGTTTTTCAGCATCGTAGGGATTGTAGGTCTCGATGATATCGTATTCTATCTTTGGTCCTACGCAGAGTGCGACGTTTGAGGGCAAGGTCCAGGGAGTGGTGGTCCATGCCACGAAGCAGGGCTTTCCCCAGGTCTCCTTGGGAAGATCTGCCTTCTCTGCTAATACTTTCCAATCAGCAGCGGGGATGGCGAACTGCGCCGTAACGGTTGTGTCCTTCACGTCACGATAGCACCCCGGCTGGTTCAGTTCATGGCTCGAAAGGCCAGTGCCGGCAGCAGGGGAGTAGGGCTGTATGGTGTAACCTTTATAGAGCAGCCCCTTGTTGTAAAGCTGCTTGAGCAGCCACCACAGCGTCTCGATATACTTGTTGTCGTAGGTGATGTAGGGATGCTCCATGTCGACGAAGTAGCCCATTTCTTCTGTCAACTGCTTCCACTCGGCTGTGAACTTCATCACGTTCTCACGGCACTTGTGGTTGTAGTCTTCCGTCGAGATATATTTTGGGGATGCGTGGTTGTCAATGTCTTTCTTGGTGATACCCAGCTCTTTCTCTACACCTAATTCAACAGGAAGGCCGTGCGTATCCCAACCCGCCTTGCGATGAACCTGGAAGCCCTGCATGGTCTTGTAGCGGTTGAAAGCGTCCTTGATTGAACGTGCCAGCACATGGTGAATACCCGGGTGACCGTTGGCCGAAGGAGGCCCTTCGAAGAAGATGAACTGGGGATTCCCCTCTCTTTCATCGATACTTTTGTGGAAGATGTCTTTCTTCTCCCACGCTTTCAAGATTTCCTGGTTGGTACTTACAAGGTCCAGTCCCTTGTGCTCGGCGAATTTCTTTGCCATATTATATCTGTTATTTTGCTTGTTTTCTAAATACCTGCAAAGATACAAATAACAACTGAAACTACCAAACTTTTCAGCTGTACGGGAAAGCCAATCGGTTTTCTGCCGGGCAAAGCGGCATCGTGACAGAGGGCGGACAGCAGAAAGAATAGGGGCAGATGCCGGATATTATCTTTGTTGCTGTTCCTTTCAGGTGATCGGAATACACCGTAATAAACACAGGAAGGTACGAAGAACAGGCAATGCTCATATAAACAGCCGTTCAAAGTGGAGCATTCCCATAATCCTGACATTGAATGGGAAATACGTAGGAATGGAACAGACATGACTGCTCTTTGTCTGTCATCCCATGAGGAAATTTGTCTGTCATCCCATGAGGAAAGAAGTAGAGACTTTTATTCGACAAGGCGGCCCTTCGCTTTTCTTTCTAAAGAAAAAGAAGAGGTCCTGAACAGGGATGAGAAGCAGAGGATATTCAACAACCGTATTGCGTTTTGTCCTGATAATTTACCAGACCAATGCCTCTCCCTGCCTGGTTTACGTGTTTGTTTATGAATTTGGACAAGTCTGAGCCCCCATAAGCGTCAGGCTGTTTCTATGAAAGGTGTAACTCGCTCGTAATCAAGTCGGTACATACCTGTTTTGGAAAGGTGCTTAATTGCGTTGCAGACAGGCGTTAACTGGCGTGCAAGTAAGCACTGATTGGAACGCAATCAGGCGTTAACAGAAAGGCAGGCAGTGCCTGTTATGGGACCGGGACTCTGTCTCCAGCTTTTCCACGTATGCCAGGACGGGAGAAACCGGTTGGATGAACAGTCCGGAATGTAAACTTCTTTTCATTCTTTATAGGACGGAATCCTGCTCCTCCGAACGTCAGACATGACTGCTGTCCGGGCGCACATGGATTCCCCGTCCTTCATATCCTGGTTATCATGCAGGGACAGCGACTTGCAGACCGCTGTATGCGGGGAGATACGGCCATAGGAATAGGAAGGCAGCCTGTCAGTTCAGGCCGTCTTCTTCTTTCATTGCTTCCAGACATTTCGGGCAGACACCCTTGTAATAGAGCTGTGTATCGTCAATCCTGAACCCCTTGCCGAGTTCGCCGGTATAGCGCGGCATCTCCATGGCCTCAAAGTCGTACACCTTCTCGCAGCGTTTGCAGAAGAAGTGTGCGTGTGGCTCCGTGACACCGTCGTAGCATACACGGTGGTCGTCGATGGTAATCATCAGTGCGGCTCCGTGTTCCGACAGCATTCTCAGCGTGTTGTAAACAGTTGTGCGGCTTACTGTAGGCAGTTGCTTTTTCAGCGCGACGAAAACCTCCTCCACCGTTGGGTGTGTATGGTGGGAAAGCAGGTACTTCATAATGGCGACACGCTGGATGGAAGGGCGGATACCCAATGCGATGAGTTTATTGTAAGCTGAATCCACTATAGTAAGATTTTATCAATTTATATTGAGAAATAATTTTATTATCAACACTGAATCCCCTGTGTGTACAGATGACTTACGTATTCTTTCTGCAAAGTTACTGTTTTTGTATTTAGCGGACAAATATTATGTTGTAAATTATACAAGGACAAGAGGGATTTGACTTTAATTCACACTTTATCTTTGTTATTTCATGTAATTTATAACGGTGTCTTTCCGTGTACCGTCCTGCATGGAACACTACTGGGTTTACAGGAATATTGCAGTCCTGCCAAAAGGAATTTCAGGGCCTGCTGTAAAAATACCATTGAAGTGTATTGCCGAGAGCCTTAAAAATCTTACTTTTGTATCTGGATTCTGCTCAAGTGTACAGCGGGGCAGGACACACTCCTTTAAACGAACATATAATCAGCATGAAAGAAGTCAGTTACAAAGAATTGAAATTCAATCCGTTCAATCTTCTTGGGAAGGAATGGATGCTCATTTCGGCCGGCAGCGAGCAGACCGGGTGCAATACGATGACCATCAGCTGGGGACATCTCGGCTGTCTCTGGGGACATAACGACCCGACGGCGGTTGTCTATCTGCGCCCCAGCCGTTACACGAAGACTTTTGTGGACCGGGAAGATTACTTTACACTCTGCGTCATGGATGAGTCTTTCAGGAAGCAGATGGCTTATCTTGGTTCTGTGTCGGGACGCGATGAAGACAAAATCGGGAAGGCCGGCCTCACGAAAGTGTTTGCTGACAACAGTGTCTATTTCAAGGAAGCCAAGCTGGTGTTCATCTGTAAGAAAGAATATGCTGCAGAATTACAGGAAAGCGGTTTTGTTGACAAGGACATCTTTCATCAGGCTTACCCTCTGAAAGACCTTCATACCATGTATGTCGGGAAGATTGAAAAGGTTTTGGTTCGAGACGATGAATATGTAGATGACAATGTCCGGTGATCATTTTCTCGTCAGCCAGGAATGAAAAAAGAGACCGTATGAAAGCGCAGATGTACAAGGTTGCACATTCTGGCTGTCATGCAGTCTCTCTTAGTTGTATTTAGTGTTTTATTGACGGATCGTTTGGTCAGAGTCAGTCTGTTGACAAGCAGCTCTCCAGCCCACGGTCTACTTTATGTCATCGTATGCACGGATAGCCTGCAGAAATCGATTGTTGACATCCTCGAAGGTGTAGAGTCCGTCTGTGTTCTGGGTGAGACCTTTCAGCTTCAGCGCATAGATCTGCGGGGTATGCCGAAGGTCGAGCAGGGACATCTGCTTGAGCTGTCCGGTGCTCTGATATACGAGATTTATCGCTACATAGGCTTTACCGGCAGCGTCTACCCACTTCTCGAATACGAGTTTTGAGCCGATAGGTGTCTTCTTCTCGATGGAGTTGGGGAGTGAATAATCCTCGACGCCGAGGGCTGCATCAACACTTGCGATGTTTGAGTCATGGCCGCATAGGAAAGTGAACTTCCGTGTGTCAGCATTCAATTCGTCGTACATATACTGCAAGAGAGGATGTGCTACGTTGACAGCAACGATGGGAGCCGTGAAGAGCACGTCACCGTACACGTCTTTGATTCTGGCTATCTTTGTCCAGTCTTCCAGCGAGAGTTTGTGTCCGAAGGCTGCCTTTAAGGCATCGGGCTCCTCATAGTACTGGAGGATGAAAGCGTCGGAAGCAGAGTTGGCGTTTTTCAGTGAGCCTTTCATGCCGGGTTCCTGATTGAGGTTGAGCGTAATCTGGGTGTCGTTGTCGACGAAGTCTTTTACTTCACCTTTCTTATAATATTCGCTCTGTTTCATGTCCAGTACCTTGGAAATAATGTCATAGCTGTCCTTCAGGCTCTTGTTGATGCCGACCAGCCCATCTTTTCCACCCATGGCATTTATCTGCTTCATGGCCTCGGTGCGGAAAGTCTCACTGCTTTTTGTCAGGCGTGGAAAGAATACGGGATCCATCTTGGACGGTACATAGCGGTGGTTCACGTGCAGTCCGGCAACCGGCATGAAGCCGCTGGAGAAGTACTGTGCGGTGGCTATGCAACGTTGCATGGAGTTGGCGTAGAGGTTTACTTCGTCAACCGTCGGCACGTAGTTCTCCTTGAACAGTCCCTCTTCAACGGTCCATTTGCGGAAGAACTGCCCCATCTCCGTCTCAAGTACACCGCCCCGGAGGGTCAGTTCGCTCGCTGCGGATGACCACTCCGTCCACTCATGCGGCGTCATCTTGCTCAGAGCTGAACCGTTGGTTGACAGCGGTGAGCGGATGTTATGACGGGAGAGGATGACGACCTCTTTCAGTTTATATTTTCCCTTGAAGGCTTCCGAACGCTGGAGCTGTGCCTGTGCCAGCGACGGACAGATGAATGCCAGCAGAAGAAGAAACAGGAGTGAATTTAGCTTTCTCATTGTAATGATGTTTTTAGGTTCATACTTTGATTCTTGCTCCATAGCCCTCAGCATGGGCTATGGATGATTGTCAGAACTTGATCTGCAGACGTGTCTCGAGAACCGAGAAGGTGTTGTTCTTGAAGGCAGCATTTTCTGTCGCACGGGTGATTGAACCGCGAACACGCCATATCATATACTTGTTGAGATAATAGTTGAAGGTCAGCGACCAGTCATTAACCTTACCGCCATAGATGTTGGCATCTTTGTCGGTCAATGTTGAGTAGTTGTAGGATGCAACGAGTTCCATTGATCCCGGATCCGGGGTTGCGATGCCTGCATCTGCCCTTGTATAGGTGTAGCCCTGGCCGTTGAGCAGATAGCGTACATTGCCGTATGCACCCCATGCATCATAGTTGGGCATACCGTTATCGCGTTTGATGCCTACATAGAAATACTGAGCCTCGAGGCCGAAGTTACCGCAGGCAAGGTTCATTTCAGGAGAGAACTTCCACAGTGCCTTTGCGTCCGTGATGGTTGCTTCCTGTGCACTGACGCTGGCAATACGTGTCGGGAACGGAGCCTTCAGCGTGTAGGACTTGTGGCTGATGGCAGCATTCTTGTTGTAGCGTGGCGACTCATAGGCACCGCTGATGCCGACATGGAAAATCTTTCCACGCTCTGTCATCGGACGCCATACCAGACGCGTCATAACGCCCCAAGCCTCATTGCCGAGCTTGTCGGTGGTCATCTTCATGGCATCATTCTCTGCGAATACAGATGCTGTAGCGTGGAATTTCTCACCAGCGTGGACGTACATGGCACCGAGCAGGCGGCTGTTGAAGAACGCCTGGCTTGCCAACGGTTCTTCCATTGAAATCTTGAAACTGGAGGATGTGCCGCTCTGAAGACCGTATTGATGAACGAAGTAACCCATGCGAACCAGGTTTTCCTTGTCGAAGTTGTAATCGATGTTGATGTCCTTCAGTGAAAGACTCTGGCGTGCATAACCGATGTCAACCTTTGCCTTCCATTTGCCGTAAGTAGCGCTCAGTCCGGCACGGACATCGGGAATGGCAACGCCGTCGTTGAGCTTGTCGTCGAGTGCATCGTCTGTCGAGTGCATCACGCCTGCATCCATAAGGATACGTCCTGACGGCTTGACAATCAGTTTCGGCTCGTCCTGCTGAGCGAAGACACCTGCGCAAGCCATCAGGCCGCAGGCTGTAAAAAGAATCATTCTTTTCATAGAGATGTATTTATGTTATCTGTTATTTTTGGAGTTAAAAGACTTAAAGGAGGCGATGGAGTCAGGGAAAGTTAAAGGGGAATTAAGCCATTGCCTCCGTTGTTGATGTTGTCTGTGCGGAACCCAATGCTGTCGGCTTGAAGTCTGCTGACTCATCAAACATCTTTATCTTTATGCCCTGTCAGTTTGCTGCCTTGAAAGAACTCTTGGCTACCTTACCTTCTTTCTGAAGCTTTGCAAACTCTTTCTTTGCTTTGGCCAATTGAGTCTGGAAAGCCGGATCAGCATGCAGACGGGCAACGACGGCTGCACTCACGAGGCGGGCCGCATCGACATCACTCTGCCAGTGATAGCCGCAGATGACACGGCTCTGTCCCATCTGGTAGCCACGCTCGAGTATCTCGTTCTGGCGGTCGACATTGATTTCTGCAAGGACAAGTGCCGTTGCCCAGCCGATGGCTGTATGCCCGGATGGGTAAGATCCGTTGGTAGACAGCTCCTGCTGCTGCTCCGGGTTGCACGTCATTTCCTTGTAGAAAGCAAAAGGACGGACACGCATATAATGGTTCTTGGCACTGCGGGTAGCCAGGTCACCGGCATCTTCGCGCATATTCAGAACGAGCTTGTAGATCTCCGGTGTGGTCTCCTTGCTGATCTTGATGCCGAATGCTTCCGAAAAGGCATTGGGCACACCGTCACCGCCGACACGTGCGTCAGCCGCAGCCTGGTCGCCGCGTGGTGTGTCACGCTGCATCTTTCCCCACTGGTACTGTGACTCGTCATACAGGAACTGTATGCTTCCCGGCTGCGGGGGAGCGGGCAGAAGGTCAAGTGAACTTGCCTGCTGACCGTCCTGAAGGAAGAAGAGGTCGGGTTTAGTACGTGCATCCTTGATTTTTGATGCAGGTGTCTGTGCAAATGTGGTTACTGACAATACCGCCAGTAAACCAGCCAGTAAGGTTTTCTTTGTCATTTGGTTCTTGATCTTTAATAAAGGTTTAATACTAAGTCTAAGTTATGTTGATGCCTGCAAAGATAAGTGAAAAAGCGCATACAAAACAGTTGCATCCGTATATTTCCCGAAGATAAACGGATGCAACGTCTTTTAACCATTTGGCTGTCAGCTGTTAACTTTGTTCAGATAATTTCAGAATATATTGCACGATGCTGTCTGGGTTCTTCCTGCAATACTCGGTGAGTGCTGTGCGGTTGACGGCAATCTTGTTATGGTATATTCTGCTCACGACAGGGTTCAGGTTGCCATACATAGCCAGCATACCGGGCAGAAGCGTGCGCTTTACCCGTGGCATTGCCAGCAGCAGGATGAGTACACGTACCTGCTGGCTGCCAGCCGTCGTGAAGTGGAACAGGTCTTCACATACGGTTCTGTCCGTGGCGTTGAATTTCCTGAAGAAAACCTCTGACAGGTCTGCTATACGGTCGGTAATGTTCCGCGTGGCCGTCTCTATGTCGGCGAAGAGCTTGGAGTCGAACTTCTTCATACGACGTTCTTCATTTTCCTGTACAACCTGATCATGCGTGTGCCTGTAGTCCTGCATGAGCCGTTGCAGTGCCTTCAGAATCCTGAGCTGGGCTATCCGGCTGTCAATCACCTGCAAGTTGCGGAGCAGGACGATGCGGTCACGGCTGCCGGCATCTTTTTCTATTGAAGTCAGTTCGTCCAGCAAGGCATTCACCATTTCCTCATAGCCCTCCAGCCGCCGTAGTCTTTCGATACGGCCAGTTAGATATTTGCGGATCACATCCAGCCCTTCTTGTGTGAAAATCCTCTCATATTGCGCTTTTACAGCGATGAAGTCCGGGTAGACTTCAGCTATGGGACGCTGCCGGCATTCATCGGCGATCTGTCGGATACGTTCTTCCATGCCGTCGTTCAACCCTTTCAGTACGAGTGTGTCCTGTGTCGCATGGCGGAACTTCTCAAGTCGTTCTTTCAGTTCCTGTACGTGGTTGATCCAGACATCATTCCGACGGCATTGCTCCATGATGGCCTCTATGTCGTCCGTGCTGCGTGCCTCTTCTGAAGCCTTCACCAGAGCGGTACACTCGTAGGTGTCAAACTTCCGTATGCGTTCAATCTGGTCATTGAGATATTTTACCACCTGCAAGGCTGCGTCCCGGTTCATCCTTGTAATCCTGGCAGACAGTGCGGCAAGCTGCTCATTGGAAGTATGCGGATTTTGCTCACTGATGCTGTCAATCTCACGTATGATGCCGTCTATGCTGTTGCGTTCGGTCTCTGTCAGGCGGGAGCGCAAGGTGTCCAGGGCAGACAGCCGCCGATACAGGTCGGCTTTGCTGACCTGTATCTGTCGGTATTCCAGCTGGTGTCGTCTGCGGTAACTGACAAGCAGGATGCAGAAGATACATACGGTGGTGAAAAATATTATGCCGACAAGCTGCAGACTCGGCACCCTGTTGTCGAACGTGACCCACCCGGCTGTGTCTTCCCTGCCGTTTTCCACTCTCAAGACACCAAGGTCCGATCCTATATATAAGATGTGGCCATGGACGAATCCTGCCTGTGCGTTGAAATGAATGTCGTCAAAATAGACACCGCAGTCTTCTATCTTTCCATTCCTGATTTTATACTTGTGCAAGCCTGCTTCAGGGACGGCATAGACAATGCTGTCGCTGATGCAGAACATCCTGCTGCATCCATCGGCCCTGACCGAATCGGCTTCGAGGTTCTGCAGCTGATGATTGGTGAGCAGAAGCAGATGGCTCCCGGAGCGTCCGTATGTGAACAGGCTGCTTATGAAGGCCTTGTTCTCTGTCCCGGCAATGCGCCGTACATGATTCCCGTCTCCTGCGAATACGCCGTCATTGAGCGTGGCGATATAGATTTCACGGCTGTTTCGTGGCTGATAGAAATCGGTGATGTACCTGTTGTTCATCGCCTTCACGGTGTCTGTCCTGCAGTTTCTGAGGTTGACGGACAGCAAATAGTCCTGTACGCCGAGCAGTATTCTCTCCCTTGAGGACTGTAGCTCCATCGAGGTGATACGTGTCTTGGGCTGCACGAGGACCTGTGGCCGTGCGAAGAGCTGGTTGATGAGATAGTTCCTTCCGAGGGTCAGTCGGCACAGCTGGTTGTTGGCATTGTAGTAGTAAATGTCATTTCCTTTCGCACACATCTCCCGTGGCAGGTCGTCATCTTCAAAATCATAGATCTTCCCGGCAGTCTGCTCATCTGCTTTCTGCCGGAACAGTTCGTGCTGGTTGTTGACATAGATCAGCTCATTGCCTGCCGGGCAGGCAGCAATGACCGGCGGGTTGACATTGAATATGCCGAGATGGTGAGGGATGCGCCATACTGCATTCTTCGTGAGGAGTATAGAGAATCCTTTTCCGTCGTCGGGAATGGCAATCCTGTGTGGATTGTCGGGAATATTGCTTCTTAGTGATATGCTGACAAACCGTTTCAGGTTGTCAGACAGCAGGATGCTTGACGATGTAATGAAATAGTGTGTCGGTCCTGCCTTGTAAAAGGAAAGTACAGGTTGCGGGAGCGGGTAGGACACTCGCTTCATTCCGTCGGGTTCTTCTATTGTCAGTCGTTCACCGGACAGCACGTAGAGTTTCCCTCCGTAGACGGCAACGTTGCGTATGTTCTCTCCCTTGTGGTAAACGTCTGTCTTTCGTGAAGTTCTGTCGAAACTTACGACCCCGGCCTGTGTTGCGGCAAAAATCCGGTTGCCTCCTGCATGGCAGAGTCTGTTTACCAGGAAAGGCTTTCCCTCCTGTTTCGCACCGTCTTCACAGACAGGATAAAGTTTCCTGAGTCCCTGTTGCTGCCGGTGGAGAGACATTGTGTAGAGTCCCTGGGAGGTGGCAACGAACAGACTGCTGTCTGCAATGTCGATGTCGTAGGGAGAGTAGCGGTTTCCCTTGCAGGGAATGTCGAAGGTGACCCGGTGAACGAGCGTGTCTCCGGCCGTTTCCCATAATTGCAGTCCGGCATTGCGGCTTGCAATCCATAGAAAGTCCGTGCGGGCAGGGTCACGCTCTATGTCGTAGATACGGTCCAGTCCGGTATAAAAGCGCTGTCGGTTTTCTCCCATAATGTGCCAGACGATTCCGTTTTCACCGCCTATCCAGTAACCGTTCCCGTCAAGGGAGAGTGCCGACAGCGGGTCGTCATAATGAAACTCCCTCTCCGATAATGAACGTGAGGCGGTTGTTTCCTTGCAGCTTGTAACGGCAAGGAATACCAGCATGCAGAGGCAACCTGCCAGAAGAAGTTTCTTCGACTTCCTGTTATCTTTCCTAATCATTGGTATCTCACTTTGTCTGCAAAGATAGCTATTTCCTTGATTATATCTCCTAAACTTCTGGAGATACTTTACTTTGAGCAACATTCTCTCTTGTGTTGTCAGGCATTGCCTGAACCGTTCTTTGATGTGTCCGCAAGGTTCCGCTGAAGAAGGAGTACAGTGTTCCGTTTGTCAAGATGATTTACTATCCTCTTCGGTATGGAGCATTCTGGTTGTCTGCACTCCCTGCGGATTTCGGAAAGGCGGACCACAGGCAAAGTCGTGAAAGATTTGAAGAACTGTAAGTCGCTTATAGATAGGTATATAGAAAACAGTATGCAAAAGGTGCTTAGTTGCGTCTCTGTTAGGCATCAATAAGCACGCAAGTAAGCGTTACTTGGAATGCAGACAGGCCTCTGTTGGAATGCAGTTGATCGGTGGTCAGGATACGGGTAGCGGTTCTGCCCTTGGCCGAATGTGTATGGAGCGGGACAGAACAGGTGATTCGACGGTCAGTATGTAAAACATTTTCATTTCCGTATGCGCATGGTATTTTCAGTCTCCCGCTGCATTGGTCGGCCGTTCCTGCCTGCTTATGTATGCAAAAGGGCGTATCACCTGGAAATGATACGCCCTCTCTTATGTTCCGTAGGCCGTTTTATTTACGGCCAGTCCTGAAAATACTACGTTGAACTTTTGCCTATATGGCCATTGTCAGCTCCTTGTGTCTTTTGCATTTATGCGGCATATACTGCATTCCCTTTCGGGGGCGTCAGCCTTGTTTCTTCCTGAGAATCCGCTGGGCACAGTCGGCCAGTACGACCACTGCCGAAGCAAGAATGCACACGTCTTTGATGACAAGGCGTCCGGCACCTGTCAGTAACGGGAAACCGTGTTCGCCGCTGCCCAGATCGGGCACCCACACCTCCGGCGTAGTGACCAGGAAGGACAGTGTGCCGAGAGTCATCAGTATGACAAGCCCGGTGCCGACGAATCCCACCTTCGGAAACCATATTCCCAGCAGTGTCAGGATACCGAATGACATGATGGCTATTCCCAGTCCGTGGGAGAAAGTGTAGGTGTTGTTGGCTTCATGCCACTCATGTTTTGCCTTGTCGAATTCTCCTTCCTTGAGTTTGTAGTCCTTGTATTCCGGTGCGTTTTTCGTATAAAAGAAACTCATGAACGGACTGTTGGCAACGAAAGGTACGATGCCTTCCGCTTCATAGTTCCAGAACTTCAGACCACCGATCCATACAAAAATGATGAAGATGGCGATGCGTATCAGATGGATGCCGGCACCCTTCAGGGATGCGGCAACATTGAGAATGTAATCTATAAACGATGTGATTCTGCTCATAAAATGTTTCGTTATTGAGGGCACTGTGCCCTGACATTAATATTAAAATAACAGGTCCGGATTATCCGGCAACCGTAGGGCAGGGGAGACAGCGTCCTCATAACGTTTCTCCTTGCCCTGTTTGCATTGGGCTGCAAAGATATGTCTTTTTCTTCAAATGGCAAAGAATTGCATCGTAATTTTTACAAATTGACAATCTTTCCTTGTCTTGTCCATTCCTTTCGGCCGTTGTCCATGACAGTTCATGGCCGGTAACGTAACCGGCTTTTACAGAAAGGGAGATGCCGTAGAGAATCTACAGCTGCCCGAGATAAGCCGAAACCATCTCGGCACATCGTTCTCCGTCGATACCTGCACTGACGATACCGCCGGCATAGCCAGCCCCTTCAGCACAGGGGAAGAGGCCCTCAAGGCGTATGTGCATGAGGGTATCCCGGTTGCGGAGAATACGGACCGGCGAACTCGTACGTGTTTCGGAGGCAATCATCACGGCTTCGTTTGTAAGGAAGCCATGTGCCTGTTTTCCGAAGGTTTTGAAAGCCTCCTGAAGCCGTTCTGTGATAAAGGAGGGCATCCAGAAATGGAGCGGACTGGAAATAAGACCGGGTGCATAGCTCGACTTCGGGAGGTCGTACGACAGCCGGTTGTTCACGAAGTCCGCCATGCGCTGTGCAGGAGCTGTCTGGCTCCAGTTGCCCTGTTGCCATGTGTCATGCTCCAGCTGTTCCTGATAGTACATGACGCGCAGCAGGTCATCCCCTTCTACGTCTTCTGGGTTAAGCTGGACAACCATTCCCGAGTTCGACCATTGTGTGCCGCGGTTGGCAGGGCTCATTCCGTTGGTTACCGTCTGTTCCGGACCGGTAGCCGAGGGGATGACGAATCCGCCGGGACACATACAGAACGAGTAGACGCCACGTCCCTGTACCTGTGTCACGAACGAGTATTCGGCCGTCGGGAGATACTTTCCCTTTCCGTTCTTGTTGTGATACTGTATCTGGTCGATCAGGTGAGACGGATGTTCCAGACGAACGCCTACGGCAATTCCTTTTGCTTCCATCTCAATGCCGGTTCTGGCAAGATAGCGGTAAACATCGCGTGCGGAGTGACCGGTAGCAAGAATCACCGGGCCGCGGAACGTACGCTTTATGCCTGTTGCGTCACGGTTGTCGACAGCTTCCACACCGACAACTTTGTTGCCTTCAAGCAGCAGGCTGGTCATCTTTGTCTGGAAATGCACCTCGCCTCCGCAGGTAAGAATCGTGTTGCGCATATTCTCGATCACACGAGGAAGCCTGTCTGTCCCGATGTGGGGATGGGCATCGGCGAGGATGGAGGCCGGTGCGCCATGCTGGCAGAAGACATTGAGAATCTTGTCGACAGGTCCGCGTTTCTTGCTGCGTGTATAGAGCTTCCCGTCCGAATAAGCACCGGCTCCGCCCTCTCCAAAGCAGTAATTCGACTCCTGGTCTACCGTCTGTGTTTTCTTTATCGAGGCTATGTCCGTTTTTCGGTCGCGTACGTTCTTTCCACGTTCGAGGACTACGGGACGCAACCCCAGCTCTATGAGTTTCAGGGAGGAGAACAGTCCGGCAGGGCCTTCACCTACCACGATGACAGCAGGGCGGTTGCTCATATCCTGGTATTCGGTCTTCACGAAAGCGTCATCCTGTGGAAACTCATTGATGTAGACGCGGACTTTCAGGTTTACATAGATGTCACGGTGACGTGCGTCAATAGACCGTTTCAGGGTACGTACACGGTAAATCGTACGCTCGTCAAGTCCCTTTTCTCTGGCGAGATATGCTTTTATATTATCTTCGTTGTATGCCACCTGCGGCAAAACACGCAGCTGATATTCCTCTGTCATAAATCGTGCAATTTCTTCTTCCAGCCACAAAATTAGTCAAATATATCGAGAAAAACGTTGGCAATTGGAATATTTCTTGTTATTTTTGCGCCTAAGTCTGGCATTTTCTCCATCATAAGGGGGAGTCGGATAATAACCCAAAAGACATCAGCAATGAAGGTATTGAAATTTGGAGGAACATCCGTAGGTTCTGTTTCGAGTATTCTAAGTCTGAAGAAGATTGTAGAGAAGGAGGCCCGGCACCAGCCTGTCATCGTGGTGGTCAGTGCCTTGGGCGGCATTACCGACCAGCTTCTTTCCACGTCGCGGATGGCATTGAAAGGCGACGAGGACTGGCGGACGGAGTTCGACCGGATGGTGGACCGCCATCACCGGATGATAGATGCCGTCATCACCGATCCACAGGACCGTGAAGAACTGTCCGGCAAGGTAGACGGTCTTTTTGAGCAGCTCCGGTCTATCTATTACGGTGTGTATCTCATCCATGACCTCAGTCACAAGACCCAGGACACAATCGTAAGCTATGGCGAACGCCTCAGCTCTAACATTGTGGCAGTGCTCATCCGTGGCTCCAAGTGGTTGGACGCACGCACGTTTATCAAGACGGAAGAGAAGCAGGGCAAACGAAGTCTCGACACGGAACTTACCAACAGGCTCGTGGCTGCTGCCTTCTCCGACCTTCCCCGCATCTCCCTTGTTCCCGGCTTCATTGCACAGGACCGTGACTCGGGCGACATCACCAATCTGGGACGTGGCGGAAGCGATTACACCGCTTCTATCCTTGCCGCAGCCCTCAATGCCGAAGTGCTGGAGATATGGACGGATGTCGACGGATTCATGACTGCCGACCCCAAGGTCATCAAGGAAGCATACACCATCAATGAACTGTCGTACAAGGAGGCCATGGAGCTCTGCAACTTCGGAGCGAAGGTCGTCTATCCGCCGACGATATACCCTGTGTGCGTGAAGAATATCCCCATCAGGGTAAAGAATACCTTTCACCCGGAAAGAAAAGGAACTGTCATCAAGTCGCACATAGAGAACAACGGGAAACCCATCAAGGGCATATCGTCCATCAAAGACACGACGCTCATCACTGTGACCGGTCTGTCCATGGTGGGTGTCGTGGGGGTCAACCGACGCATTTTCAGTTCGCTTGCCGACAACGGCATCAGTGTCTTCCTCGTTTCTCAGGCTGCATCAGAGAACAACACCTCTATCGGCGTGAAGGATGAAGATGCCGTGAAAGCCGTGAATGTACTGAACAAGGAGTTCCGGCTTGAGATAGAGGACGGACGGATGTTCCCCATGTATGCTGAGAGCGGTCTTGCCACCGTGGCCATTGTGGGAGAGAACATGAAGCGCACGCCGGGCATCAGCGGAAAGCTCTTCGGCACGCTCGGACGTTCTGGAATCAGCATCATTGCACTGGCACAGGGTGCAACGGAAATGAACATCTCGTTCGTTGTAAGGGGGTCGGACCTGCGGAAATCCCTGAATGTACTGCACGATTCGTTCTTCCTGTCTGAATATAAGGTGCTGAACCTGTTTGTATGCGGTGTCGGTACGGTGGGCGGAAAACTCATCGAACAGATCAAGAACCAGTATGAAGAACTGAAGCGGCACTCCCATCTGAAACTGAATGTAGTGGGAATCGCCTCATCGCACAATGCCATCTTCAACCGTGACGGGCTGAATCTTGACAACTGTCTGGAAGATCTCCGGGCAAGCGAGCCGTCCAGTCCAGAACATCTGCGTGATGCGATTCTCGGGATGAACATTTTCAACTCGGTGTTCGTCGACTGCACTGCCTCCAAGGAGATTGCAGCTCTTTATCAGTCGCTCCTTGAAAACAACATATCGGTCATTGCGGCCAACAAGATAGCAGCTTCCAGTGCATACGAGAACTATTGCCGGCTGAAGCAGACTGCTCTCCAGCGTGGGGTGAAGTTCCGTTTTGAAACTAATGTGGGAGCCGGTCTGCCGATTATCGGGACTATCAACGACCTGCGCAATTCGGGTGACAGGATACTGAAGATAGAGGCCGTCCTGTCCGGTACGCTTAACTTCATCTTCAACGAAATCAGTGCGGACGTTCCTTTCTCGGAGACGGTGAAACGCGCGAAGGAGCAGGGCTACAGCGAGCTGGACCCACGCATCGACCTCAGCGGAACGGATGTGATCCGCAAACTGGTCATTCTTACACGCGAGGCTGGCTATAAGGTAGAACAGGAAGACGTGGAGAGACACCTCTTTGTCCCTGATGAATATTTCAAGGGCTCGGTGGACGACTTCTGGAAACATCTGCCCGAACTTGACGCAGACTTTGAACGGCGTCGCCGGAAACTTTCTGACGAAGGCAGACGCTGGCGATTTGTGGCGACGATGGAACACGGCAGGACAAGTGTGGCACTGAAGGCCGTAGGAGCACTCCATCCTTTCTACAATCTCGAAGGATCCAACAACATTGTCCTCCTCACCACAGAACGTTACAAGGAATACCCCATGCAGATACAGGGCTACGGAGCCGGTGCTTCCGTGACGGCTGCCGGTGTATTCGCCAATGTCATGAGCATTGCCAACATATAGAGACTTACAGATACAGAAAACACCCTGGAAGCAGATGTCCGCATCTTTTTCCAGGGTGTTTTCGTAAAAAACAGCATATACTTATATATCGAATTATTGGTGTCCGATAAAACTTTAACAGCATGATTTCCCCTGCGTAATCTCTTTTAAACAGGCGGCTCCTCATTGTCTTCGGAAATATGGGCCTCCTGACGGAATAAGTTGTGCCGGCACAGTCCCTTCTCCAGCTACAATCTGCTACCGTCACGGCAATATTATTGCAGGGAGCGGGCTGTCGACACGACTGGTGTCTGCCGTCAGCACAATCTGTGACGGGCATCAGCACATTTGCAGGAAAAGCCAGCTCAATCCTGTCGCTATCATATACAGTAACTGACAACCGACTTACTCGGTAAATGTTTACCGTGCAGCACTAATATCGAATATCTTTCCTTCCTGTGAAAGATAGGTGTTGGGGAAGATTTCCCTGGCTTCTTCCAACAGTTTTTCCTCGTTTCCATATCGGGCAGAATAATGCCCTAAGAGGAGCTTGCCCACAGCTGCGTCACGGGCCACCTGTGCAGCCTGCCTGGACGTACTGTGCCAATAGAGGCGGGCACGTTTGGCGTCTTCGGACGTATAGGTGCTTTCGTGATAAAGTGTATCGACACCTTTGACCAGCTTATAAAGGCTTTTGATATATCGTGTGTCAGAGCAGTAAGCATAGCTGCGGGGTGGGGCGGCCGGAGTTGTCAGACGTTCGTTCGGAACAACATTGCCGTCAGGAGTAATCCAGTCGGCACCCGCCTTAATGTTGTTGATCTGGCTGATGGGGATGTGATAGAAATCAATCATGTCACGGCGAATATGCGGCAGCGTCGGCTTCTCACGGAAGAGGTAGCCGCAGCATTCTATGCGGTGCTGCAGGGGAATGGTCTCTACCGTCAGGCTTCTGTCCTCGTAGACGATCTTGTTCCGTGTCGTGTCGACAGCATGGAAAACCACTTCAAATCCCAGTCCCTGACAGAAGAATTCGAGTGTCTGGCAGAGAAGCGGCCCAAAGGCTGCCGGTGCATAGATATGCAGAGGAGCTGTCCGCCCCGTCATGCCGAAAGTCGACAGCATACCCGGCAGGCCGAAACAATGGTCGCCGTGCAGGTGACTGATGAATACGGCAATGATTTTCGAGAAGTGTATGCGCAGACGGCGGAGCTGGATTTGTGTCCCTTCTCCACAGTCGATCATAAACAGTTTCTCCCTAAGCTCTACGACCTGGGAGGATGGGAAATGCTGTAAAGTCGGCAGGGCACTGCCGCAGCCAAGAATCCGTACTTTGAATGGTTCCATACGACACTTCAAATGAAGATGCGTCAAATATTCCGATGAGAGAAAAAGCAGAGACACAGCTACTCTCGTCTGTCCGATAAACCGTCTATGTTGCAGACAGACGCGGAGGTAAATGTCCCCGCAGGCAGGAATCTGCCCCATCTTCATTTACTTTTCTCTTGTATATACGAAGATTCCGTCCTTGTTTTCCAATGAAAGCGAGTCTGCACCGAGATTGTCTACATCAAAGGTGTCTTTCGACAGAATCAGCTTGCCGTTCCAGATCTTCCAGGATGTCCAGGGATTCTTCTCTGATTGAAGACTTGATGTTACGGTGCCTCCCTCCTTGATTTCAAAGTTACGGTCAAGGCTTGTCCAGTGGCCTAACAGTGAGGTGAGGTTGATGGCCGAACGCATGAAGCGGTCGCCGTATTCCGTGTACCCGATGATGGCGAAGCGGTCGCCGTTGAGCTTTCCGCCCTTGACAACATCGATCGTATCGTCAGGATTGACGAGATACACAACGGTGTCGCCGTTGTCGGTAAGCAGGACAAGGGAGTTCATACCGCCGTCAATCATAGTTCCATAGACCGTGCTGTCGCCGGCGGCAAGTGTGTCGGTCTCCCCGTCTGTCTGTGCTGTTACAGCCTTGGGCTTGCTGTCCTTGCAGGAGACTGCGACAGCGAGGATAAACAATGAAATGATTAAATAAAAAGTCTTTCTCATATTCTTTCTCTTTGAAGTCTGACTTATCGTCTTGTATATTCTGTGGGTAAATCAGCGGTCAGCTGTCTTGGCTTCTTCCCACAGCCGGTCCATCTCCGCAAGCGTCAGGTCTTTGATAGTGACACCTTTTTCCTTGGCTTTCTCTTCGATGTAACTGAACCGTCTGATAAACTTCTGGTTCGTATGTTCCAGTGCATTGTCCGGGTTGAGATGATAGAGACGTGCTGCATTGATGACCGAGAAAAGGAAGTCGCCCAGCTCCTCGGTTGAATGTTGTCTGTCGTCTTTCTTCAATTCAGCCTTCAGTTCGTCCAGCTCCTCATAGACTTTCTCCCACACCTGCTCTTTCTCTTTCCAGTCGAAGCCTACGTTGCGTGCCTTGTCCTGGATACGGTAAGCCTTGATAAGGCTGGGCAGCGAATCGGGTACGCCGGAGAGTACGGAGGTGTTGCCGTCACGTTCGCGCTGCTTGCGTTGTTCCCATGTCGATTCCACCTGCGAAGCCGTGGCGGGAGTCGCCTGCTGGCTGTCGGCAGCTTCCTTTTCAAGTTCGTCTTTGTAGACAACCTGCCCGGAAGCATTGACGGTCATATCCGGATGTGTCACGCTCCATCCTGTCCAGTCGATGAAGTCGTGGCGGAACATGAGTTTGTCTGACTGCGCATTGCAGACATCAGCCACATCGAAGTCTTCCTTTTCTTCGCCGAGCATGGAATAGAAAATGACGTGTTCCATGACATCCCCCAGTTCCTTGCAGATGTTCTTGGAGTCGTTCTTCATGAGGGCATCTGCCAGCTCGAAAGTCTCCTCTATCGTATTGGGACGCAGGCTTTCATTGGTCTGTTTCCTGTCCCAAGGGCACTCTTTACGCAAACGCTCCTGAATATCCAGAAGCCGGGCAAAGGCTTCGAGTTTCTCTTCTTTTGTATGCAATGTCTTGATGTTTAATGTTGAAGATATACGTTAAAGTACTCATTCGGGTACTATTATTGTTGCAAAGATACGCTTTTTAGGTGGATTTTTTGTACTTTTGCAGCGTTATTTTAAAGATAATAAAGAAATAATAATATACGAAACAAATGGATTTAGCAAGCAAGTATGATCCACAGATTGTGGAATCGAAATGGTACCAGTACTGGCTGGACAACAAGCTTTTCAGTTCTAAGCCTGATGGCCGTGAGCCTTATACCGTGGTGATTCCGCCGCCCAACGTTACGGGGGTGCTCCACATGGGACATATGCTGAACAATACGATTCAGGACATCTTGGTCAGGCGTGCCCGCATGGAGGGCAAGAATGCCTGCTGGGTGCCGGGCACTGACCACGCCAGCATTGCGACTGAGGCGAAGGTCGTGAACAAACTGGCACAGGAAGGCATCAAGAAGACCGACCTCACCCGTGAGCAGTTCCTTGAGCACGCATGGGACTGGACACGCGAGCACGGTGGCATTATCCTCAAACAGCTGCGCCGCCTGGGTTGTTCCTGCGACTGGGACCGTACGGCTTTCACCATGGACGAGACCCGCAGCCGGAGCGTCATCAAGGTGTTCTGCGACCTGTATAATAAAGGTTACATCTACCGTGGCGTGCGTATGGTCAACTGGGATCCGCAGGCACAGACAGCCCTCTCCGATGAGGAGGTAATCTATAAGGATGAACATTCAAAGCTCTATCACCTTAAATATTATGTTGCTTCGGAAGACCAGGCAAAGGTTGAACGCAAGGATGAAGACAACGTGATGCACAAGGATGGGAAGGGCTACTATGCAGTTGTTGCCACTACTCGTCCGGAGACTATCATGGGTGACACAGCCATGTGTATCAACCCAGAGGACGTTAAGAATACTTGGTTGAAGGGGCTTCATGTCATCGTTCCATTGGTAAACCGTGTGATTCCAGTTATTGAGGACTCATACGTTGACATTCAGTTCGGCACAGGTTGTTTGAAGGTAACACCTGCTCACGACGTAAACGACCATGCGCTTGGTTTGAAGCATGGACTGGAAACCATCGACATCTTCAATGATAACGGAACAATCTCTGAGGCGGCGGGCCTCTATGTTGGTCAGGACCGTATGGATGTACGTAAGCAGATTTCAAAGGACCTGGAAGCTGCGGGCTTGATGGAGAAGGTTGAGGACTATGACAACAAGGTGGGATTCTCCGAGCGTACGAACGTGCCGATCGAGCCGAAGCTCTCCACGCAGTGGTTCTTGAAGATGCAACATTTTGCTGATATCGCCCTTTCTCCCGTCATGGACGATGAAATCGAGTTCTATCCGAAAAAGTACAAGAACACTTACCGCCACTGGCTCGAGAATATCAAGGACTGGTGCATCAGCCGCCAGCTCTGGTGGGGTCATCGTATTCCTGCTTATTACTTCAAGGATGCTGAGGGTAAGAATGCAACCGTTGTTGCAGAGACAGAAGAAGAGGCATTGAAGTTGGCACAGGAAATCAACCCTTCAGTAACAGCTGCCGACCTTGAACAGGAGAGCGACTGCATGGACACATGGTTCTCAAGCTGGCTGTGGCCGATTTCCGTCTTCGACGGCATCAACCATCCGGACAACGAGGAAATCAGCTACTATTATCCTACCAGCGACCTCGTAACGGGTCCGGACATCATCTTCTTCTGGGTGGCACGCATGATCATGGCGGGCTACGAGTACCGTGGCAAGTTCCCGTTCAAGCACGTTTACTTCACGGGTATTGTACGTGATAAGCTCGGTCGCAAGATGAGTAAGAGTCTTGGCAACTCACCAGACCCAATCATGCTTATCGAGAAGTATGGTGCTGACGGTGTCCGCATGGGCATGATGCTTTCCGCTCCGGCAGGTAATGACATCCTCTTCGACGAGACACTTTGCGAGCAGGGACGCAACTTCAACAACAAGATTTGGAATGCTTTTCGGCTGGTACAGGGCTGGCAGACTGCCGACACGGAACAGCCGCAGGCAAGCCGGATTGCCGTGGAGTGGTTCGATGCCAAGCTGAAGGCTGTGAATGCAGAGATGGACGAACAGTTCAGAAGCTACCGTATCTCCGAGGCACTGATGACTGTCTACCGCCTCTTCTGGGACGAGTTCTCAAGCTGGTACTTAGAGATGATTAAGCCTGAATACGGCAAGCCCATCAATACGGTTACCTACGAGGCGACGCTCCGCTTCTTCAATGCCCTGTTGAAGATGCTTCATCCTTTCATGCCGTTCATCACCGAGGAACTGTGGCAGCACCTCTACGACCGTAAGGACGGCGAGAGCATCATGCGTGACGAGCTGCGCCTCCCCGCTCCAGACAAGGACGAGCTGAAACTCATGGAAGACATCGAGCAGGTAAAGGCGATTGTCAGCGGTGTAAGAACCGTACGCAACCAGAAGAATATAGCCCCGAAGGTAGAGCTGGAACTGGATGCTATCGGCCAGAACAATTACGAGGTTTATAACAGCATAATCATCAAGATGGCAAACCTCAAGGCTATCGAGGTGGTTGCAGAGAAGCCGAGTGACGCATCCGGCTTCATGGTCGGAACCGACAGTTTTGCTGTACCAGTGGGCGATTTGATTGACGTTGCAGCTGAGATTGAGAAGCAGGAGAAGGAACTCAAGCACCTTGAAGGCTTCCTCGCAGGAATCAAGAAGAAACTGTCAAACGAGAACTTCGTGGCAAATGCTCCCGCAGCTGTTATCGAGCGTGAGCGCAAGAAGCAGAGCGACTCTGAAGAGAAGATTGCAGCTTTGAAGGCAAGTCTTGAAGAATTAAGGAAAAAGTAATCTATTATCTCTTTGGCTAATACACTAATTAGCCAATGAGTTTTAGTAAGTATAAAAAAAAGAGGAATGCGCTTGCACTCCTCTTTTTTATTTTACTCTACTCATAATCGTCTACCACATTATTAATAAAGTCCATCATAGGCTTACCCGTCTTGCAGATATGTTCTAACTGCTCAAACCAGCCATCTCCCTCGAAGAAATCATCGGGAACGGACACCCAGCAGCAGTAATCCTTCATCCGGAGATATTGAAGATGCTCATAATCCTTGGGGAATCCCTTGGGGACAGTCTTTAAGGCAGTGAGTCCAAAGCCTTTCTTACTCACTTTATCATCTGTCCATTCACCCTCGTTAGGTCGTCCGAATAGGTTGACAAAAGCATCATTCTCTACATCTTTAAGCCATTCATCAATATTCGCCATGATTTCATTGCGGCATGAGGTCAGTATGTTTGTCGGCAGCCAATAGCAGCCCACAGCTACCAGACAGTTACCCGGCTGAAGATGTATATAATAACCGCCACGCAATGCTTTCCTGCCATGTGCACAGATATATGCACCCAAATGTCGTTTATACGGACTCTTGTCGGGTGAGAAACGTACATCACGATAAAAACGGTAAGTGCAATCCTTTGCCGTCAGGTGTGAAACCTCTTCGTCAAAGGTTGCCAGACAAGATATAACTTGGTCAACACCTTTCTCGAAGTCGGCCTTCACCGCATCATATTCAGCTTTATGTTCCTGAAACCACTGCCGATTATTGTTTGCTGCAATGTCTTTCAGAAAGTGCATTATCTTCTTTGTATTCATGCTATTTTAATTGTTATCTTTTTACTTTTCTTACAGTTTGCTATTCTCCAGCAGTTTGGGGCATATATCACCAAAAGGACAATGCTCGCAATCAGGCTTAGCACTCTTGCAGATATAACGGCCGTGAAGCAATATCCAGTGATGAGCATCCGACACCTCTTCGGTCGGGATATTCTTCATCAGATAATCCTCAACCTTGCGAGGTGTGTTTGCTGTTGACGGGACCAGCCCCAGACGATGACTGACACGGTAGACGTGCGTATCGACAGCCAGTGTCGGTTTGCCGAACCACACGGCTTGTATTACGTTTGCCGTCTTGCGCCCAACCCCCGGCAGCATTACGAGTGCATTGGGATCGGAAGGCACTTCGCCGCCGAACTTCTCTACCAGCATCTTCGACATCTCCACCAGATGCTTCGCCTTCGCATTCGGGTAGGACACGCTCTTCACATATTCGAGCACCTCCTCAACCGTTGCCTTAGCCATCGTCTTTGCATCAGGGTAATGGCGGAACAGTTCCGGGGTAATGGCATTGATACGCTTGTCCGTACACTGTGCGGACAGCAGCGTGGCGCAAAGCAGCTGGAATGCCGAACCGAACATCAGCTCGGTCGACACGTGTCCGGTGTGCTTGCGGAAATAATTTAAGACATAAGTATATCGTTCTTTCCTTGTCATCTTCTTTTTCCTTTTATATAGTATAGAGCTATGGGCTATGTCTCCATGTTCAATCAACTTATTTCCCTTCTTTTATCACGACACTGTCTCCCACAACGGCAATGGCCTGCTGGTTGGTGATAATCTTCAAGGGCAGGTGGCTGTTCTTGTGGACGACTTTCCGTGCAGCCTCTTCAAAAGGAAAGCTGTCGAAATGTACGACAGGATAGAAGCTGACGATGCCAAGACCGCCGAAGTCTGTGAAGCCCGGTGTCAGCACAAGATGGTCATCCATATCCTTGGCATATTCTATGTTGGGAGCAAGAATCATCGCTCCGGCTGATTCCCCAATGTACAGTTTTCCTTTCCCCACCTGTTCTGTGATATATCTGTCGGCACCTGTCCTCCTCAATTCCTGCATGAGGAAAAACGTGTTACCCCCTGAGATGTAGATACAGTCACAGTCGTTCAGTACTTCTTCCATCTTGTTCCTGCTGCATTGAGAGATTTCCAGTTCCTTGACGATAAGTCCGAGAGCGTCAAGTGCCGCCCTGCCGTCCTCCACGTATTGTGTGTATTCCTCATGGATGCTTGCGGTAGGGATAAATGCTACTGTCTTTCCTTTCAACGGAATGGCAACAGACTCGGACAGGACCGAAGCCACATCCGCAAAAGACGAACATAAAAAGATTCTCTTCATTGTCGTATTATGTTTTAGTGCTTCCTTGTCGTTGATGCAGCGAACAGCCTGGACAGGAGTAAAGCACAGTACCATGCATAGGAATAATATTACCTTGTACCGCATACCTTTCGCATTTGATGCTGCAAAGTTACTGAAAACCCACAGATTATTTGGTTCTTTCCGAAACTTAATGTACTTTTGCATCAGAAAATTAAAACAAATCAATTATGACAACTCCAATGATAGGACTGATTGCACTGCTTGTCATCGCATTGGCAGGCTGGGCAATCGCAGAACTGAAAAACAAAAGCGTAATATTCGTTCACTCTGATGCGGAAGCCGAAGGAGAAGAAGAGATGAAAGAGGCTTATGAGGCCAACGGCAACAAAGAGCTGAATCTCAAGGACCTGCTTGCACGCAACAGCACGAAAGGCTACAAGGCTATTTGAAATCAGGCAGTCGCAGAATATACATGAACGGGAACCGTACAGTCGTATGATTCCCGTTCTTTTTTATTGTCGCAATACTCCGAGCGAAAAGCGAAGGGTCCCGGATCCGGGGAGACTTCGGGGATAAAAATAAAAAAGCGATGACCTTCACAGGTGATCGCCCTTTACTCAATAGGTATTAGCCATTTAAAAGGTAAAAGATTGTTTTCAGGATAACAGTTGCAAATATAGGCCTTTTTCTATATATCTGCAAATATTTTGTTGGGTTTTTTGCATAGTTCAGGAGTGTGTGCGGACACATTTCCAAACGGACAGGACTGTGACATGAAAAGCGTGCTTCCGCCCTTTAGGATTTCTTTTATTCGCAGAATATCGTTAACTTTGCAGCCCTATGGAGAATACCTTTGAAAGTAAGAACTACAGATACAATTGCTACAGAATGATGATGAAGAAGAGAACAATCATGTTGCTCGGACTGCTCCTGACGGTGCTGACGGCAGTTGCCGGCGGTACCGTCAAGGTGGCTTGTGTGGGAAACAGTGTCACATGGGGCATGACGATACCCGACCGGGAGGAAAACTGTTATCCAGCCCAGTTGCAGCGGATGTTGGGCAGCGGCTACGAGGTAAGGAATTTCGGGCATTCCGGTGCTACACTTCTCCGCCACGGACACCGCCCTTATGTGGAGCAGAAAGAATATCAGGAAGCATTGGACTTCAAGGCCGACCTCGTCGTTATCCATCTCGGCCTCAACGATACCGATCCGCGTAACTGGCCGGAACACAGTGAAGAATTCAATGCGGATTACATCCGGCTCATAGACAGCTTCTTCCGGGTCAATCCCAAGGCGAAGATATGGATCTGCCTGATGACCCCCATCTTCGACCGGCATCCACGCTTTGAGAGTAGTACGAGAGACTGGTATGCTGCCATTCAGCGGCACATCAGACAGATTGCATCCACCGGAAAGACTTCGCTGATCGACCTGCATACCCCCCTGTACGGCCGTCCCGACCTCTTTTCCGATGCAATCCACCCGAATGCCGAAGGGGCAGGAATCATAGCCCGTACTGTGTATGGCGCACTGACCGGGAAGCACGGCGGACTTGCGCTTCCTCCGCTCTATACTGACGGCATGGTTTTCCAGCGCAATGAGCCTGTCGTGTTCCGAGGAAGTGCTGATGCGGGGGGAACGGTGAAGGTAGACTTTAACGGACGTGTCCGGTCTGCTGTGACTGATGGGGCTGGGAAGTGGAGTGTCACGTTTCCGGCAGAGACAGCCGGCGGCCCTTACCCGGCCGTGATAAGTAATGGGAGAAAGACGGTTACGATAAGTGAGATATATGTCGGCGAGGTATGGCTCTGCTCGGGACAGTCCAACATGGAACTGCCTGTCTGTGCTGTCCAGAGCGGAGAATGCGACCTGGAGGAGGCTGACAGGCAGAAACGTCTGCACCTGTTCAATATGTCGGCCATTTCTCCGACGGATGCCGTCACGTGGTCTGCCGCAACCTGCGATTCCGTCAACCGCCATCAGTTCCTTCATGTCGGGCCGTGGCGCAGCTGCTCCCGTGAGTCATTGTCTGGATTCTCTGCCGTGGCTTATCATTTCGGCAGGATGCTGGCAGACAGCCTGCAGGTTCCTGTAGGCATCATCTGCAATGCCGTCGGCGGTACTACCACAGAGGCGTGGATTGACCGGCAGACACTGGAGTGGCAGTTTCCTGCCATCCTGCACGACTGGTATCACGGTGATTTCGGCATGAAGTGGGCACGTGAACGGGCCTTGCTGAATATCGGTTCCAGCCGGAACCGGCTGCAGCGTCATCCATACACACCGGCTTATATGTTCGAGACGGCCCTTCTCCCCCTGGAAGGGTATGGCATCAGGGGTGTTGTATGGTATCAGGGCGAATCGAATGCACACAACATGGAACTGCACGAGCGGCTCTTCCCCCTGTTGCTGAAAAGCTGGCGCAGCTTTTTCCATCATCCTGACCTTCCCTTTCTCTTCGTCCAGCTCTCCAGCCTGAACCGCCCCTCATGGCCTCGCTTCCGTGACTCCCAGTGCAGGATGGCATCCGCCTTGCACAATACATGGATGGCCGTGACGAGCGACCTCGGCGACTCCCTGGAAGTGCATTACCGGAACAAGAAACCGGTCGGAGAACGTCTTGCCCTGCAGGCTTTGCATCATTGCTACGGGTACGACCTCGTATCCGAAGGCCCTGTCTGCCTCTCTGTCTCCGAGAAGGGCAATGGTCTCTGCCTGAAGTTCTCCCATGCACGGTCGTTGTCTGTATGCTCGCCGTCGGGAAGTGACAGCCGTCTGCTGGGGTTTGAAGTGGCTGGGGCTGACGGCATCTACTATCCCGCCGATGCCCGTATTCTGCAGCCTGACACCGTTACCGTCTTCTCGCCGTCTGTCGCCCATCCGCTTTCCGTCCGTTACGGATGGCAGCCTTTCACCCGTGCCAATCTCGTGAACGAGGCCGGACTGCCCTGCAGTACATTTCAGCAGCAGGCCGATGGACTCTCTGACTGATACGTATGCTTATGTTCCCAACCGTTTGGGAAAGGATGTCCCAGTGCCTGGGAACAGTATTCCCGACCGGTCGGGAACGCTGTTCCCAAACGGTCGGGAATGTTGGATTCTGCGGTCTAATGGCTTTGGTCGACGGCTTTTCGTTTTATTTTTAAATCTGGTTGACGGTCCTGAGAACTTATCTTTAATTGCTGTTGACAGTATCTCGCAGAACAATGAAAGAAAAGGTTTCGGGTATATGCTGTAAGTAAATTATCCTCTGTAGTTGTAATATCAATAGGGTGGGGGATTCCACCCTGTTTCTTTGACCTGAAAGATGAGAATTAAAAGCCTGATAATGACAACAATGACATTACTGACAGGGCTGGGCGCACATGCCTGTGGAGCCGACAGTCTGATCATCATGCATGGATTCCCTGCCGACGAGGCGGGTATCGGACAGGGTGTTTCGGCCTGCTTTGCCGGCCGGATCGATGATAGTATCGTGATGGCAGGCGGATGCAACTTTCCTGTAAACACGCTGGAACCAGACAGTAGGAAGAAGTATTACAAGGGGATATATGCAGCCAGGAGCGGACAGGCCGACCAGCTTCACTGGAAACAGATCGGGCTCTTGCCGGAACCTTTGGCCTACGGGGTGTCGGTGGTCTGCGATAACAGCATGATCATCGTGGGAGGCATGAACGGCGAAGGAAGCCGGAAGGCCGCCTACCGCATCAGGATCGCTGATGGAAAAGCACAGGTCTCTCTCCTTCCGCCGCTGCCCTGTACGGCCGACAATATGGCTGGTGCCATGGTGGGGAGACATCTCTATGTTGCAGGAGGAATGATGGACGGTAAGGCTTCCTGCCGCGTCCTGTGTCTCGATATTGACCATCCTGATGACGGATGGAAAGACATAAAGCCTTTCCCGGGAATCATGCGTGTGCAGCCTGTAGCCGGCAGCATGGGTGGAAAACGCTTCTGTCTCTTTGGCGGTTTCGCACCGGCAGGCTGCGGTGAAGAAGCCCGGCTGGCGATGGACGGCTGTGCGTATGATGAGACGACGGGTGAATGGGTGTTGCTGGACGGACCGGAAGACGACAAGGGCAATCCGCTTTTCGTAGGCGGTGGTGCCTCCGTCAATCTGGGAGAAGACAGTCTGCTGGTAATGGGCGGCGTCAACAAGGAGGTGTTTCTCGCAGCCGTCAATCATCCACAGCCGGACTATCTGACGCATCCTGTCGAGTGGTATCGCTTTAATCCCTACACCTTATTATATAGCAAAGAGGGCTGGAGGGTTATCGGCGAAAATGCTGCAACAGCCCGTGCGGGAGCTGCGCTGGTGTTGACAGAACAGGGATTGTATGTGATAGGCGGCGAACTGAAACCAAGGGTGAGAAGCAGCAGCGTCGTGAAATACACCGTCTACTGATACCGTTTCCACTGCCCGTCACCGTTTACGCTCTACTCTTTCAGAGAAGTCGGGAGGAGTCTTCTTTCATCGACAATCAATATCTATTATGAAGAAATATTATCCCTGGGTACTTGTTGCCCTCCTTTGGTTTGTGGCACTGCTCAACTATATGGACCGGCAGATGCTGTCGACTATGCAGGAAGCCATGAAGGCAGACATTGCCGAATTGAACCACGCAGAAGCCTTCGGCGCACTGATGGCCGTCTTTCTTTGGATCTACGGAATCGTAAGTCCCTTCGCCGGCATCGTCGCCGACCGCATCAACCGCAAGTGGCTTGTCGTGGGCAGTATCTTCGTGTGGTCTGCCGTGACTTTTCTCATGGGGTATGCCCGCAGCTTCGAGCAGCTCTACTGGCTTCGTGCCTTTATGGGTATCAGCGAAGCACTTTATATCCCGTCTGCCCTGTCACTCATTGCCGACTGGCACGAGGGGAAGTCACGCTCATTGGCGATTGGCATCCACATGACCGGGCTCTACATCGGTCAGGCTGTCGGCGGTTTCGGTGCGACACTCGCTGCCCTGCTCTCCTGGCATGCCGCCTTCCAATGGTTCGGAATCGTCGGCATAGGCTATTCCCTCGTGCTGATTCTGCTTCTAAAAGAAAACCCCAGACACGGACAGCAGAAGAGCCAGCCGGACGGAACCGAGCAGGGCCGGAATCCCTTCCGGGGGCTTTCTGTGGTATTCTCGACATGGGCTTTCTGGGTGATACTCTTTTACTTTGCCGTACCAAGTCTGCCAGGCTGGGCGACGAAGAACTGGCTTCCGACGCTTTTTGCCGGCAGCCTGCACATCCCGATGTCAAGTGCCGGGCCGCTGTCTACCATTACCATTGCCGTTTCATCGTTTATCGGCGTCATTGTGGGAGGTCTCGTTTCCGACCGCTGGGTGCAGCGTAATCTCCGCGGACGAATCTATACCAGTGCCATCGGACTTGGTCTTACCGTACCGGCACTGTTGTTCCTGGGTTTCGGGCACAGTCTTGTTTCCGTGGTGGGTGCCGGCCTGTGTTTCGGGATGGGATATGGCATCTTTGATGCCAATAATATGCCGATTCTCTGCCAGTTCATCTCTTCAAAATACAGAAGTACGGCATACGGCATTATGAACATGACAGGGGTGTTTGCCGGTGCCGCTGTCACGCAGGTGTTAGGAAAATGGACTGATGGGGGAAATCTGGGGCTTGGCTTTGCCATCTTAGGTGGAGTGGTCATCCTGGCATTGGTTCTTCAGCTATCCTGTCTGAAGCCGACAACGGATAATGTGGAATGAGAAAGACAGTTCAGCACGTCTCCTCTTTCAGGTAACCCCTGGGGGAGCTGCTTGTCAAAACATATTAAACTTATGGAAAAAATAATCGGATTGATCGACGCACCGTTCACGCCGTTCCATGCGAATGGCGATGTCAATCTTGAGCCTGTAGAGGCTTATGCAGCAATGCTGAAGAAGAACGGATTGAAAGGAGTTTTCATCAACGGATCGTCTGGTGAGGGTTATATGCTCACCACTGAAGAACGTATGCAGCTGGCCGAACGGTGGATACAGGCTGCACCGGAAGGTTTCAAGGTCATTGTGCATGTAGGCAGCTGCTGTCTGCGTGAGAGCGTACGGCTGGCCGTGCATGCAGCGGAGATAGGAGCCTGGGGAATCGGTGCCATGGCACCTCCTTTCCCCAGAATCGGCAGGATTGAAGAGCTGGTGAAATACTGTGAAACCATAGCCGCTGCAGCTCCGTCGCTACCCTTCTATTACTATCATATCCCTGCATTCAACGGTGCTTTCCTTCCGATGCTCGACCTGCTGAAAGCTGTTGATGGACGTATTCCGAACTTCGCAGGCATCAAGTACACCTTTGAGAGTCTCTACGAGTACAACCAATGCCGCCTTTACAAGAACGGGAAGTACGATATGCTGCACGGTCAGGATGAGACGATTCTGCCAAGTCTGGCACAGGGCGGTGCCCGGGGCGGCATCGGCGGTACGACCAATTACAACGGCCGGGAACTGACAGGCATCCTGGAAGCATGGGACAGGGGCGACCTTGAGACTGCACGTGAAAAGCAGAACTTCTCACAGGAGGTCATCAATGTCATCTGTCACTTTCGGGGAAATATCGTCGGCGGAAAACGCATCATGAAACTCCTGGGATTCGATCTGGGGCCTAATCGTGTGCCGTTCCAGAACATGACGGACGACGAGGAGAAACGCATGAAGAAAGAGCTGGAAGCGATAGGGTTCTTTGAACGCTGCAACAGATTCTGATTCGGTTCCCGAAAAGAGTATGACGTAACCGTACCACAGGAATTTGAACTGGTACATTTTAGATTCCGAAAAGAAATCCGACGGTAGGGTATTCGCTTTTTGATTGACGGTACATACTTTTAGGGGGCTGTATCAAAAGCACTTCACGCTTTTGATACAGCCCCCTAAAGGTACCGAAAAGGAAACTATCCGTCTGAGATTGCAGGCCAGTCAGACCGTAACAGTTATTTCACCGGCAATGGACCGGCTCATTTTCCTCCGGATATAATCCGCATCGTCAGACTTAGCCTGCAGGTGCATCAGCTTCGTTACGGCCGCCTCAACCGTACTGTCATAACCGCTGATAACGCCGGCGTCCTTTAGCTGATAGCCCGTGTCGTAACGGTTCATCTCTACCTGTCCGCTGATACACTGGCTGATATTCACCACGACAACATTGCGTTCGGATGCCTTGCGGAGCAGATTCATAAGCCAGGGCTGCTGAGGGGCATTGCCGCTCCCATAGGAGCGCATCACGATACTCCGCAGTTCCGGCGCATCAAGCACATGGCGGATCAGGTGCTCCTCAATTCCGGGGAAGAGCGAAAAGATAATCACGTTGTTGTCCAGCTCAAGATGGGGGGTCATCGGCTGGGTGAAGTCGGGTTTCAGAATACGGTGCTCGTCGAAAGTGAAATTGACACCGGCTTCGCACAGATGGGGATAATTGAAGGAGTCAAAGGCATTGAACTCGTCCGCATTCTGTTTCGTCGAGCGGTTGCCCCTGAGCAGATGGCCGCTGAAATAGATACATACCTCGGGGACCATCGGCGTGCCGTCCTTGTGGTGTGCCGAAGCCAGTTCGATGCTCGTCATCAGATTCTCCTTCCCGTCTGTACGAAGCTGCCCGATAGGAAGCTGGGAGCCTGTCAGGATGATGGGTTTCGTAAGGTTACCAAACATGAACGACAAGGCAGAGGCCGTGTATGACATCGTGTCTGTACCATGTAGAATAACAAAGCCGTCATAGTCGTCATAACGGTCCGAGACAATCCTTACCAGCTGCTTCCAGCGCAGAGGAGTCATGTCGGAAGAGTCGATAGGAGGGTCGAACTGATAGGTGTCAACCTCCGTCGGAATTAATTTGAACTCTGGAACGTTGTCAACAAGATGACTGAAATCTAAAGGCTCCAAAGCGCCAGTACGCCGGTTGTGTCCCATTCCGATGGTGCCGCCAGTGTAAATGAGCAATACTTTGTTGGTTCTGTTCATTGTGCATTAGTTTGTTGATTCTTCATAAATAATAACAGGCGATAGCAAAGGATATTCGCTCCTGTTTTGCCGAGCGCAGCTTGTTTTCTGCAAAGGTAGCAAAAACATCTAACACTATCATTGATTACAGGAATTAATTTTCAAGGAAACGCCAACCATGCCAATAAACATCCGGAATCTATCAACACCCTATACCTGGTTCGTTCCGTTTTCTGGCAGGTCAGTAAAACACTTTGATAGATATTGTAGATAGGCTGACTCGGTTTCCCTCTTGGCAAGGTCATGGAAGTTTATACGACTGAAAGAGAAAGCAATAGATTCCGCATGAAGGTAAACTGGCACAAAAAACTGTCGCTCTGTGCAGTATGGAGAGGCCGACGTAGAATTTTCAGAGTATGCCCTCTGCTTGTTTCTTCAATATTAAATATTTCTTTCTTGTTTTTCGCATTTTATTATGGACTTACCCTTTCTGATAACTGGGTGTAACCATACAACACAGCCCTCTTGTCAAGGCCTTCACCGATCAATCTAATTTTGCTGTCATTCCTGTCATGTCCTGGATCTCTATAATATATTGAATATCAATAATATACTTTAAATGTTAAAAATGATAGCAAACGGTTTTAAAACTCATTGCAGTTTATAGGCATATTCTGAAAGTCCAGCATTAGTATGCCTGTGCTATAACGGTCTCATACCGTTGTCTGGTAAAGATGTTGTTCTGATGTTGTTCTAATATTATTCTAATATTGTTCTGATTTTCCTTATTCTATTTTCTCATTACGAAATATCTTCTTTTTTCTTTTCCATTCTGCATACTATTTCGTAACTTTGTACGCAATTATAAATCATCAATTATATTGTGTTGGTAACTTTAGAATCGTATTAGACTTACATCGTTACATGAATGAGTTAAAGGTTTCATTATCAGTTCAATGTGTCTGTGTGGGCCTTATACTGTTTCTGTGTTTTGTTGGTCATGTACCTTTCCGAGATGGATTATGAATACTGCGGACAGCCCGTAAATATCTGTCCTGTCCCGAAGCGGTAGACACCTCCTCCCTCGTCCCCTTGCTTGGCATTCCCTTGTCAGGGAGAGGGTGTTGTCTGGCTACTGGTATTCAGACCTTATTCCATTTTTCCCTTATCTTTTTTCATTGGCTTTCAGCAAGGGCTGAAACATAGACAAATCAAGTTTTATGAGAAAACTCATGATTCGGAATGTTGGTCCAATATCTTTCGCGGATATTGAACTGAAGCGCATAAATGTAGTTATCGGCCTGCAGTCCCAAGGTAAGAGCACACTTTTGAAGATTGCAAGTTTCTGTGTATGGCTGGAGAAGCGCATAGAGCAGAGCTTGGACAGTCTACAGAATACTTTTGACAGAAAACGGATTTTGCAACCATTTATATACTTTTCACAAACTGGAGGGATACATCCGTCCGGACTCTTTCATATCTTATTACGAAAGTGACTATATGATGTTCTCCTACCAGCGCGCATCCAAGAAGTTTTCATTCGCATGGAAGAAAGGGAGATGGGATTATAGGAGGTCGAAGATAATCTATATTCCGTCAGAGCGTAACATGGTGGCGGCTATTCCAAATTGGTTTGAGGTGACACTTCTGCAGAACAACATCCGCAACTTTATGGCTGACTGGGAATTTGCACGCAGAAACTCGAAGACCTCATCAGATATACTGAACCTTGGCATAACTTATCACTATGACTCATTGTCCAGACAGGATTTGATACAGATAGCAGCAGATACGTCTTTGAACTTCACCAACACTTCCAGTGGCTTGCAGTCGTTGATCCCTATGTTTGTTGTTTTTAGTTATCTTTATTCCTCAGTCTATAAGGATGAAAAAGGTATGAGGCTTTCTGATTCGGCAGAGAATGAGAGTCTGTTGCGACTTATTTACCAGGAACTGTTCGTGAAGAAAAATCGTACTGATGGGAAAGTACAGAATTATCGTGATGTCCTGTCCGATAGAGAGATAAAGATGCGGATTCCCATTTTGAGGACGGTAGGAGGTGATATAAAACTTCGTTTTGATGATGATAAAGCTGCAGATGAATGCGAAGCGATTTATAAGAGATACGTCAAGACCGATCATTGCGACATCTTTTTGGAAGAACCAGAGAACAATCTTTTCCCTCCGACACAGAAGGATGTTGCCAAATGGCTCATAGAGAGTACTCTTAGAGAGCATGAGAATACACTGTCAATTACCACCCACAGTCCCTATATGTTGGGGGCTTTCCTGGAGGAGAATATTGAATTGGGACTTTTCTATTGTCTGAAAAGAGATGAGGGTGTTATCATCCATACTGCTACGGAAGAAGAGTTACAGACCATTTACAGTGACGGTATAGATGCTTTCTTCAACTTAGAAAACCTGTCAGAGCTGAATTGACCCGGTATTATGAAAGGAAGACATTCTAACATCATACCGGAGTGCTATGTAGATACTGTACTTGTACAGGTCATTTCCGGTTTGAAAGGCATCAATCATCAGTCTACTTGTTCGCAGGTAGCATCGACTGTGGAAAAGAAATTCAATGGGATTATGAGTACTTACAGGCAAGACTAAAAAGACAAAAAGAGTTGGATGGTGTCTTTAGAATATGCCTATATTTTTATTGGGAGGTATAACAAATACTATAGAGAACAGAATTATGCATCAGATGTCTGAGAACAACAGACGTATTGCCAAAAACACATTGATGTTATACTTTCGTATGATACTGATGATGCTGATAGGGCTTTACACTTCAAGAGTTGTTTTACAAACCTTAGGTGTAGTGGATTATGGGGTCAATAATGTGGTCGGTGGTGTTGTTACTATGCTTAGTTTTCTTACGGGTTCTTTGGGTGGGGCCACTTCGCGCTATATTACATTTGGACTTGGAAAAGGAAATCTTGAGAAGCTTGAATTCACGTTTGGAAATATTCTTACAATTCACTATATACTGGCATTTGTTGTACTTTTATTTGGAGAAACTATTGGACTTTGGTTTTTTAACACCCAACTTCAAATACCGGAAGCAAGACAGACTGCAGCATTTTGGGTATACCAGTTTTCTATTATGTCTTCAATAATGGCAGTATTGAGTGTACCATACAATGCTGCGGTAGTGGCACATGAAAAGATGTCCGCATTTGCTTATATGTCATTATTGGATGGTACACTAAAGCTTCTGATAGTTTTTCTTTTGATAGTTCTTCCTTATGACAAGCTCATTATTTATGCTGGATTGTTCTTGGGAGTACAAACTTTAGATAGAATAATTTATTATGTGTATTGTAGGAGAAGGTTTGAGGAGACCCGGGCAATGTGCCGCTATGATAAAAAAATGTTCAAAGAGATATTTGCATATGCTGGTTGGACTATGAATGGTGCTTTGGCTGACATGGGATATACACAAGGTTTAAATATTCTTTTGAATATGTTTTTTGGTCCTGCAGTTAATGCAGCACGTGGAATAGCTGTTCATGTTCAAGGTATCAGTCAGCAATTCTGCACGAATTTTCAGATGGCGTTAAATCCACAGATAACCAAGAGCTACGCTCAAGGTAACTTAGACTATATGCACCAACTTTTGATTAGAAGTTCCAAGTTTTCCTTCTTTATCATGTTGTTCATTGCTCTACCTTTAATGCTGGAAGCTAAATATGTCCTACAGGTTTGGTTGGGTATCGTACCTGGCAACACTGTTACTTTTGTGCGTCTGACGCTGATAATCAGTTTGCTTTTTACCCTTCGCAACCCTATTATTGTTTCAGTCCATGCTACAGGGAATTTAAGGAGGTTTCAACTTGTTGAAGGTACAATGCTCTTGAGTATCGTCCCCATTGCATATTTGCTTTTAAAGTTTCTTGGTGTCAGTCCTTGGTGGGTTTTTTGTGTCCATATTACTGTCGAAGTCATTACGCAGTTGGCAAGATTGTTTATTGTATTACCAATGATAGGTATGCGTTTCAAGGAATATTTGCAATTAGTGCTTAAGCCTGTGCTAATAGTTTCCTTTATAACACCGATAATACCGATTTATATGACTTATAGAGACAACAACTCTTTTTTTTCATTCATACTGACTTGTAGCATATGTGTAGCGTGTTGTACGTTAACCATGTTTTATCTTGGATGTAACAATGGAGAAAAAATGTTTATAAAAAGCAAGGTTGGTCATATAGTACAGAGACTGAAAAGATGACTCCTAAAGTCGTCGTATTGATGTTACTGTTTTATAACACGGGAAATATCTTGAAAGAATTAATATAAATTGTCTGTTTATAAAGCATCCAGACGATTCACCACAAGTGTAATAATCATCATAAAATTTCTATACATTGGGAAATCTTACAGCATGAATATTTGTTTTTATACAGCATTTGAGATTTCTCCTATTCAGGGAGGTACAGAGCGAATCACCTATACTATTGCAAAAAATCTCAAAGACATTTATGGCTGGAAATGTTATAGTGTGTTTTCTGCCAAATCTCGTACAGGGAAAGTCTCTGATATTTTTGATGGTTCTGTGTTGATTGCTAATCCGATCAGAGACAAGAACCAATTAAAAAGTATACTGTTGCAATGGGAAATTAACGTTTTTATCAATCAAGGTGCTTTTTATTTATCAAAGGTGCTTGCTGAGATTTTACAGTCTGTAGGAAGCAAATATGTCTTCTGTCATCACTTTGAACCTGGTTGGGAAGTTAATTTCCTTTCTTTTCTTTCGTCCATCACAAAATGGAGAGAGAATAAAAGTTTGAATAATTTTGTTAAGATATGGTTGCATCCATATTATAAGTTTAGGAATAGGAGAATACTTCCCAAGCAATATGAACAGACTTATCAAGTAGCAGATAAGGTGGTTTTGCTCTCGAGGAGATTTATACCACAATTTGTAAAATATGGAAGTATTAAAGATAATCAAAATTTTATCGTGATACATAATAGTCTTTCCTTTGAATCTTTTTATAATGTGACAAAATTAAATGAAAAGGAGAAGATGGTCTTAATAGTATCACGTATGGATGAAACTCAAAAAAGGATTTCTTATGCACTTAAAATATGGAGAGAGGTAGAAAAAAGTGGTGACTTTCCTGATTGGTCCCTTCACATAGTTGGTACAGGGAATGATTTGGACAAGTATATACACTATGTTAATTACAAGCACTTGAAACATGTTTTCTTTGAGGGTTCACATCCCTCTGAAAGCTTCTACAAAAGAGCATCTTTATTTATGATGACCAGCCAAAGTGAAGGGTGGGGACTCACGTTGACGGAAGCACAGCAAAATGGATGTGTTCCTTTGGCTTTTGACACTTATGCTTCACTTCATGAGATTATTACAGATGGCTATAATGGTTACATTATCCCTAAAGACGATTTGAAAGGATATGTAGAACAGTTGAAGGAAATTATGAGAGATGATAGTTTGAGAAAGCAATTAGCATTGACTGCCATTAATAGTTCCCACCGCTTTGAGCAGAATAGGATTATTGAGCAATGGTACAATTTATTGCAGAATGTCTTTGACAAAAGATAATGTTCCTTTTCTCTATTGTATCTTTATTTACAAATTGTTGTTTTGAGTAGTATCTATTTGTTAATAATCTATCTTTATCATGCTAAGCTGTAGCTACATAAAGATATTCGAAATATAATTATTTTCTATACAAAATGTTATTTTCATAGCAGAATTAATTTTACTCGATATTGTGGGCTCTAATTTATAAGAAATGAAGAATTATTGTGCTGTTATACGAACATTAGGTAGGGGAGGAGAGAAATATCAGCAGTTGTTAAATTCTCTAGTAAGTCAATCCATACCACCACATAAGATTTTGGTTTATATAGCAGATGGATACCCTCTTCCAAAAGAAACTGTTGGATATGAAACTTATATTCGTTGTCCTAAAGGGATGGTGGCACAACGTTCTTTATCTTTTAAAGAAGTTGATAGTGATTATATTCTCTTTTGTGATGATGATATAAAATTAGAAGAAAGTGCAGTGGAGAAGCTGTTTGCAGAAATGCAAATTACTGGGGCTGATTGTATTAGTCCCAATACTTTCCCTAATCATAAGATGAGTTTACAGGACAAGGTTAAAAATTGTTTTTATGGTGTTTGTCCAAGGTTTCCTGATGGGTATGCTTTTAGAATAAATCAGTATACAGGAAAATATTCTTATAACAATTCTCCTATAGGTAGAGTTCTTCCCTCAGACAGTGCTGCTGGTCCATGCGCCCTACTTCGTAAATCGACTTATAAGGCTATCCATTTTGATGACGAAAGATGGTTGGATAGTTTTTCTTACGCATTGTGGGACGATCAACTTTTTTATTATAAAATGACATTAATGGGATTTAAGGTAGCTGTTTCATTTGATATTGACATTAAACATTTGGATGGAAAAACAGCAAAGCATGGTGACACTTTGAAAGAGGCAGATTTAAATGTTCGTATTTTGGATTTTATGATTTGGTATCGTATGTGTTTCAATCTGCATAAGAACTCTTCTATAAAGAAAGCTTTATGCGCTTGTGCTTGGACAGGTAAAACATTCATTACTTTCTTATATTTGGTTTTACGTGGATTTAAGCAGAGGAAATGTTTTTATCCATGCAATGTCATAGTTGGCATATGGCGTGGAATACGGCTTGTTAAAACTTCTAAATTTAAAAGAATACCACTCTTTGATGCATACTTAAAATGATTCCGAAGATTATACATTATTGTTGGCTCAGCGATGATCCCGTCCCTTCTGATTTACAGAAGTATATGCGGACGTGGAAAGAGAAACTCCCTGATTATGAATTTATGAAATGGGACTTTAACCGTTTTGACAAACAATCTTCCAAATGGGTTGCACAGGCTTTTGATAACAAGAAATATGCTTTTGCTGCCGATTATATCCGGTTATACGCTCTGTATAACTATGGCGGTATTTATCTGGATATGGATGTTGAGGTGTTGAAAAGTTATAATCCTTTCTTATGCCTAAATACGATGTTAGGATGGCAAAATGGTAATGACGGTTTTGAAGTTGCTGCATTTGGTGTGGAGCAGGGAACGTGCTGGGTGGCTAAGGCCTTAGCATATTATAAGGATAGGAATTTTGTTAGACCTGATGGATCCTTTGATACGACAACTCTTCCTAAGATAATAGAGGCTCAATTTAAATATCAGAATCTAAGTTTAATGGATGTGAAGTCGGTAGAAGAGGCTTTACGGGCGGAGGAGAACGGTTTTATACCAATTTTTCCTTCATATGTATTTAGTCCTAAAGAATTCTATGATAATAAAGTTAATTGTACAAAGGAAACGGTTTCTATTCATCAATTTGCAGCATCATGGATGCCGATGTCTTACAGGATAAAACGTAGAATAGAACATCTTATGGGGGATAAACTAATAACTTGTTATCGTCTCATAAAACGGTATATTAAAAGATGAATTTATCAATTGAGTATTTTCTTTTACTTTTACTTGGTTTTTTAGCATGTGTATTCTCTAAGAATAGGATACTATGTTGTATGTTTATTACAAGCATTGTGGTCTTGGCTGTTTTTCGAGATGTAAATGTTGGAACAGACACGTTAGGATATGAAGATGATTTCAATTTAATACATGAAATTGATACTGCAAAAAAAATTATATATCATTCTTTTGAGTTAGGCTTTTTGTGGCTTATTGTTTTTTATAAATCAATATTTGGTAATCATTATTTGTCTTTTGTTTCCTTAATTTGGATTCTTTTTTTTCTATCAATATATAAATTTGCCAAAGATAACCATGTTAATAGGTCTCTCTTTTTCTTTCTATTTGTGCTTTATGGATATTTCTTTTATTCTATGAATGCCATAAGACAAACGATGGCGATTGCATTTATTTATTTGATGATCCCCCTATTACATAAAAAAAAATATATAAAATTTGGTGTTGCTGTAATTATTATTTCATATCTATTTCATAGAAGTGAATTACTTGCCTTGTCATTCATACCAATCCATTATTTCACTAAGAAATATAATAATAGTAGAAAAAAATATATATTATTTTTTGTTGTTGTTTCTTTGATTACTTCTTTTTTTTGCGGAACTTTGTTGTCATCTTTAGCACTCAAACTAATTGATCTAATTCCGAATGTATCTATATACGAAAATTATGTGGTTGGAACCATGGATAAAGGTTTTCTTATGGTCTTGTTATATAATATTTTTGCCATATATATATATTATTCTAAGCCGTCAAAGAAATATTCTTTCGAGTGGAATATTTTTTTATTCTCAATTATTATCTATAATGTTGTAACGGCTTTCTCCGTTTATGCGTTTAGATTATATTATGTATGTAATTTCATGCAAATTCTTTTGTTGGCTCAAATGGTTTCAGATAAGGAGACGAGGCATTACAGGCTTTTTGTTTTTGTTGTGTTTATACTTGGTTTAGTATTATTCGTTTGGCGATATGGCGTCAATAATATAGAAGGAGTTAACCCCTATCAATTTAGAACATTATTATGAAGATCTCAATTTGTGTACCAATATATGGTGTGGAGAAGTATATTAGAAGATGTGCGATAAGTCTATTTGAACAAACCTATGATAATATAGAGTATGTATTTGTTAATGATTGCTCACCTGATAATAGTATATATGTGCTTACAGAGACTCTTAAAAATTATCCCTATCGCAAAGAACAGGTGAAAATTGTTGAACAACAAAGAAACAGAGGACTGGCTTGTGCGAGGAATAAGGCTTTAGAGTCTTCTACGGGTGATTTTGTGCTACACGTTGATTCTGATGACTATCTTGAAAAGAACACTGTTGAGGTTCTATGTAGAATCTTGCATAACAATGATGTTGATATATTGTCGTATGGCCTTTTTATTGAACATCGTAATTATACTAAAGTCATAAAGAAACCGGAAGGTCTAGATAAGAAACGGATAATTATTGGATTGCTTGATGGAAGTTTTTTTCACTCCATCTGTGGAAATTTGATCCGAAGAAGTTTATATACTGATAATGCCGTTAAAGCTATTGAAGGATTGAATATGGCAGAAGACTATCAGGTTATTCCTCGGCTAGCATATTTGGCTAATAAAATAGCTGTCGTTAATATACCTCTTTACCATTATGACTATACGAATGAAAAATCATATATGCATGTCTTTTCTGTGAAGAGCGCAGAGCAGGCATGGCAAGTTAGTGATTTTCTACATAGCTGGTTTAAAGACAAAGATTATATTTTCCAAAGGGCGATTAGTCATGCAGACTTGGAGAGGATTATAAATAACATTATGGCTTCTGCTGTATGCAAGAATTACGGTTATTTTCTTAGAAGTAGAAAAAGACTTGAGCAATTTCCGAAACAACAATATAAGGATGTTGTTTTTTTTAGGCGTATAATTCTTTATTTCTCTTCATTAACATTCATACGTTATTACGTTTCGTTTTCGCGTATGCTAAAACATTTTATTCTTTTTTTTAGCAGTTTGTAGAATTGCTTATTATAATATATAATCTTTATCACGATATATGATAGGAAGATACAACAGTTTTGATGGCTTACGGGCAATAGGTGCTTTCGGTATCGCCATGATGCATTATATGGCAAATATGAGGAAGGCTGACGTTGTTTTTTTGGAAGAGAGTAGCATTCTGTATAAGGATGTGATACCTTTCTTTACAATGTTCGTTTTCCTATTCTTTCTTTTGAGTGCGTTCTCTATGTGTTGTGGATACTACCATAACTTTGCATCGGGTGAAGAAGGGACTTCATTTGATGTCGAACGTTTTTTTAATAAACGTTACAAACGTATCTTTCCTTTCTTTGCCCTGCTTGTCATTATAGATATGTTGATGAATCCTTCTATGGAGGAACTCGTCCAAGGTTTTTCCGATTTAACATTAGCATTCAATTTTCTTCCCAATCCAAATATCCATGTTATCGGTGTAGGTTGGTTTATTGGAGTTATTTTTGTCTTTTATATGCTGTTTCCTTGGTTTGTCTATCTTTTGAAAAGCAAAAGGAGGGTATGGTTTGCATGGGGAGTAGCATTGCTTATGCACCTTTTGGTCGTCAAATATTATCTGACAGAACAGTTTGTGCTTCCGTCTGAGATCGCTAATAGCCGGCATAATATTGTGTTTAGTTTTCCTTTCTTTATTACTGGCGGTCTGCTATATGTATACAGGAAGGAACTTGGCAATAAAAGATATAAGTTTGTATACCTGACGTTGGGTGCTATCTGTACAATACTGCAAATTATAATTAAACCAACGATCTTTGGAGAAAATATCATATTTCTGTTATTGACTTTTACATTTTGGGTTCTTTATGCCATGACAGGTGGTATCTGTTGGAAAAACCGAAGATTTTTAGACAATAGGATCATGAGGTTTTTCAGTTCTTTATCTATGGAAATATATCTATGCCACATGATGATGTTTAGAGTACTGGAGCAATTGCATCTGGACAAGTTGGTTGGCGACTCCATCGTACTTTATTGGGCTTATTTTATATTAGGAATCACGATGACAGTGTTGTTCAGCTATGTTGTTAAGAAAGTGTTGTTTCCATTCGCTGGCAATCGTATTCCTGCTTTGGCTTTCTTGAAATGACTTTATTCAATGAACCGTATTATTACTTTGTATAAAAAATTTGGGGGAGTTAATCTTTTTAGAGAGTATATGCAGACAGGATTCCTCTTTAAGGCTCCTTTTCTTCTTCTTTATACCGGCTTTTCCAATAAGGGATTGGAGCTTTTCAGGGAGGCTGCATCCTTTACGACTTACAAGTATCTACGTAGAAAATACAAGAAAATCCTTGTTTCCAATGAACAATCCATGCAGTCAAATTTACAATGTATTAGGAAAGTTTGGATCTTCTGGTGGCAGGGAATGGATTGTGCTCCTTATTTGGTGCAGAAGTGTTATCAGTCTATATGTAATCAGCTTTGTGATTGGGAGATTATAGTTATCAGCCGAGATAACTATAAGGACTTTGTTTTTTTCCCCCAGTTCATCTTGGACAAGTTAGAAGCGGGGAAAATTACGCTTACACATTTCTCCGATCTCCTCCGTGTAGAGTTACTTATCCGATATGGCGGGTTATGGCTGGATGCCACAGTTTTGTGTACAGATGGAAATATTCCCAAGGTTATTCTTGAGTCAGACCTTTTTGTCTATCAGACCCAGAAACCTGGGGCAAACGGGCATGCTACGGTAATGTCCAGTTGGTGTATTTGGGCAAAGCCACAGAACCGAATTCTTTGCACTACACGTAGCCTGCTTTATGAGTATTGGCAGAAGCATGACAGGCTTCTGGACTATTTCCTTCTTCATCATTTCTTTACGCTTGCATGCGAGTATCATGCAGATGAAGCAGATAGAATACCACCTTATACGAACGAAACTCCTCATCTACTCCTTTTGCATTTCTTCAATACATATCAGGAAAGGCTGTGGGAAGATTGGAGACGACAGTCATGTTTCCATAAACTCAGCTATAAACTGCCACAGGCAGATACAATAAGGAAAGGAACATTCTATGATAAGATCATAAATGATGGAAATGGAAATCCATTATAATATGTTTAAATATGAAGAAAGTCATTACATACGGCACATATGATCTGCTGCACCAGGGTCATATCAACTTGTTAAAGCGTGCAAAATCTTTAGGCGATTATCTGATTGTCGGGGTGACAAATGATAATTTCGATAGGGAACGAGGTAAGCTCAATGTTAAAAGTAATGTTCTTGAGCGAGTCGAGGCTGTACGGAAAACAGGTCTGGCAGATAAAATAATCATTGAAGACTATGTCGGACAAAAAATAGACGACATACAGAAATACAACGTAGATATCTTTACTGTTGGTTCTGATTGGAAGGGACATTTCGACTATTTGAAGGAGTTTTGTGATGTTGTTTATTTACCTCGAACGGAAGGTATATCCTCTACAATGTTGCGTAAGGAACAGGAGGACAATATCAAGATTGGAATTGCTGGCTGTGGTCGGATAGCACGTAAATTTCCCAAGGAGGCTGAATATGTAAGTCAGGTAGATGTAACTTGTGTTTATGATATCGATTACAAAAAGGCAGAGAGGCTGGCTACTGATGATAATCTTAAAAATATTTGCGAATCATTCGAACAACTTGTGGATAGTGTTGATGCAGTTTACATAGCCACGCCTCATCTCTTGCACTATCAACAGGTAAAGTATGCGATAGGACAACATAAACACGTCCTTTGTGAGACCCCCTTGGTGTTGCAGGGAAAGCAAGCAAGAGAACTCTATCAGCTGGCGGAGGCCAATGGGGTCATACTTATGGAGGCTAATAAAACTGCTCATTGTCCTGCCTTTAACCATCTTATAACTATGATAAAGTCAGGTCTGATAGGAGAGGTGGTTGATATAGATGCTTCTGAATCGAAAGTCTGGGGGGATTCTTCTCTTCGTGAACTGGATTTCAGACAGGCTGGTGGTTCTTTCTATGAAATGGGGTCCTATCCTTTACTTCCGATTGTGCGGTTACTGGGGACGAATTACGAAAACTTAAACCTGTATTCCCGAATGAGGAATAGTGTGGATGTTTATACTAAGGGAGTAATGAAATTCAAGAATGCTGTGGCTTCTTTCAAATTAGGTTTAGGTGTAAAGACTGAAGGTAATTTGGTAATATCCGGGACAAAAGGTTACGCTTATGTGCCTGCTCCTTGGTGGAAAACAGATTATTACGAACTCCGCTATGAAGATCAGAATCAGAATAAAAAATTCTTTTATAAGTGGGATGGTGATGGTCTGCGTTATGAGATACAGGAATTTATTTCCTGTATAGTCAATCACCGTTTCAGTACGGCAAGACTTAGAAGAAAGGAGAGCATAGCTATGGCTGAAATTATGGAGAGCTTCACAAATAGAATAAACTTTAAGGAAATATGATGAAAAAAATATTGATTGTGGGAGGAGCGAACGGAATAGGTTTGTCTATGGCCAAGATCCTTTCAGAAAGAGCTGAGACAGAAAGGGTATATATAGTTGATAAAAAGACCGTTCCCAGTGGACTTCTTTCTTCCAAAGTGGAATACCATCAATTTGATTTGACGAACGAGGACTACGGAATCTTTGATGGTTTCAATAGTATTGATGGGCTTATTATTACTGCTGGGTTTGGCAGACTCTCGCTTTTCGAAAATATCGATGAGAAGATAATTCCAACATACTTCAAAGTAAATACTATTTCTGCTATTCGTATCATCAAGCACTTTTATCATAAGTTGAATTCGAAGGAAGATTTTTATTGTGGAGTCATGGTGAGCATAGCTGGCTTTATGTCTTCTCCTTTCTTCTCACTTTACGGTGCTACAAAAGCAGCTCTCAAAATCTTTATAGAAAGTGTCAATGTGGAACTTGAAAAGGGAGGAAGTTTGAATCGCATACTAAATATAAGTCCCGGTTCCATCAAGGGAACAAGTTTTAATCAAGGTGAAACGGATTTGGCTGCTATCGCACCACTTGCCAATGAGATTCTTTCACATATAGAAGCCAAAGATGACCTTTTCATTCCGCAATATGATGAAATTTTCCATGAAGTATTAGAACGTTATCATAGTGACTTCCGGAGAGAAGGACTTCATAGCTATGATTATAAGGTGGCTTCAAATAGAGTTAAGTAGAATGACAAACATAGAAAAGCTTCACAGGGCAGATATGGCCATTTTAAAAGAAGTCATCAAGATCTGCGATGAGCATGGCCTCAAATACTATGCTCTTGGTGGCACTATGCTTGGTGCCATCAGGCACAAAGGTTTTATCCCATGGGATGATGATATTGATCTCGGCATGCCGAGGGAAGATTATGAGTTTTTTCTAAAGACAGCTCCATCTGCACTTAGCAAGACGTTAAAATTAATCAACTACAAAACGGATAAAGACTACCATTATTATATCACGAGAATACAAGATGTGGAAACGAAGGTGATGGAGAACAGATATGAATCCGAGGGAAAGTATACGCACGTTTCCATTGATATTTTCCCTCTGGATGGTTCGCCTGATAATAGTCTGCTTAGAAAACTCTACTTTCTCAGGCTGATGATTCATAGGGCGATGATGGCATTGCATTACAAGAATGGCATAGACAAGGAACGGAAAAGAGGCATTGTCGAAAAGATTTTCCTACGAGTGATAACTTTACTCCCAACAGACAAGATGTTTAATGCCTATCGGCAAAAAGAAAAGATTGATAAAATCTTGAAGAAATACGATATGTGGACATCTGTTGTTTCTGGCAATATCATGGGAGCATATAGGACGGTGGAGATGATTCCGACAGCTTGGTATGGAAAGGAAGCCTTTTATCAATTTGAAGATATAAAGATACGGGGTATAAAAGAGTATGATAAGTATTTGCATCACCTTTATGGAGATTATATGCAACTTCCTTCCGTAAATGCGCGGAAAATACATTTTCGCATAGTGGAAATTCATGGACAAAAGATAGAAGAAAGTTAACTCATTTATTACCAGAACTATGAAGATTGCATTTATTAGTACACGTGGTATCCCCAATAACTATGGAGGTTTTGAACAGTTTGCTGAATATATTTCTGTAGGAATGGCAGAGCGTGGTCATGATATAACGGTCTATTCACCACATTATCATCCTTATCAAAAGAATGAATATAATGGTGTTCATATCAAACATATTTATTCGCCGGAGAAATGGATGGGCGGCTCAGTCGGAAGTTTCTTTTATGATTATGCGTGCATCAAAGATGCACTGTACAATGAGGATTTCGATATTATCTATGAAGCTGGATATACAAGCATTATCCCCGCATACATTCGATTTAATGTCAAGAATATCAAACGACCTTTGTTTACGACAAATATGGATGGGCTGGAGTTCAAACGATCGAAATTCAATAAATGGGTGCAGAAGTTCATTCATTGGGAAGAGCGTAAGGCGGTAGAACATAGTCATTATCTCATTTCTGATAATATGGGTATCCATGATTATTATAAAGAAATGTATGGAAAGGAGAGTAAGTTTCTTGCCTATGGTGCCAATATATACGACAACTATGATGTCCGACATTTGGAAAGTCTGAATTTGTTGCCCAATAATTATTATCTACTTGTTGCCAGAATGGAACCAGAGAACAATGTTCTGTTGGCAATAGAAGGGTACAAGAAATCTAAAGAGTATGGTCGGAAACCTTTGATCATTGTGGGTAAGACAACCACGAAGCATGGGAAACAATTAGTAAAAATTTATGGTAATGACAAGAACATCAGATTTGTAGGTGGTATCTATGATTTTGATAAGCTGAACAGCATCCGTCACTTTTCTTTTGCCTATTTTCATGGACATAGTGTTGGAGGTACCAATCCTTCCCTTTTGGAAGCAATGGCATCAGGTTGCTTTATCCTTGCACATGCCAACATCTTCAACAAGACTGTATTGGGTGATAATGCTGAATATTATGATTCGACTGACAGTGTGATGCATTTGCTTAATGATATAGATTCGATAGTTCAGAAAAAGAAAGATAAATTTATTGTAGCTAATATTGACGTCATCCGGACAGAATACTCTTGGAAGCATTTGGTAGATCAACATGAAGATTATTTCAGATGGATGCTTGAAGATGCAAAAAATAAATTTTACTTTGTGGGTGCTTCGGATGGAAACAGATAAAAGCAAGATGACACATTACTCAAAATATGTCGTGAAAAAACATTTTCAATTCATACTTTTATTGCTACTGCTGTCTTTTAGCGTCAATGCGATGACACAGAATTGTCCCGTAGATTATGTGAATCCACTGGTGGGGACAGAGTCAAAATCGGAACTGTCGACAGGGAATACCTATCCTGCTGTTGCCCTGCCCTGGGGCATGAACTTCTGGACGGCGCAGACCGGGAAGATGGGAGACGGATGGGTCTATACCTATGGCGCCGACAAGATACGCGGACTGAAGCAGACCCACCAGCCCAGTCCGTGGATAAACGACTACGGACAGTTTTCCATCATGCCGGTGACGGGGCACAAAGTGTTTGACGAGGAGGGACGTGCAAGCTGGTTCTCACACAAAGCCGAGACGGCTACACCTTATTATTATAAGGTGTATCTGGCCGACCATGATGCCACGGCAGAGATTGCTCCGACCAGCAGAGCCGCCGCCGTACGCATTACCTATCCCGAGACGGATACGGCCTATTTCGTAGTGGACGCTTTTGACAAGGGATCATCGGTGACGATTCTGCCAGACCAGCGTACGGTCATCGGCTATACGACGAAGAACAGCGGGGGAGTCCCTGATGGATTTAAGAACTACTTTATCCTTCGTTTCGATCATGCCTTCACCTATACCGGTACGCTGGAAGACGGCATGCTGAAAGATGGCAGACTCTCTTCAACCTGCGATCATGCCATGGCGGTAGTGGGTTTCCACACCCGACGGGGCGAACAGGTCAACGTACAGATAGCTTCATCCTTTATTAGTGACGAGCAGGCACTGCGTAATCTTAAGGAAGTCGAGGGCAGGTCGTTTGATGAAGTGAAGGAAGCGGGCAGGACTGAGTGGAATAGGGTGCTCGGTCGTATAGAGGTGGAGGACGACAATATCGACCATCTCCGTACTTTTTACAGCTGCCTCTACCGTTCCGTCCTCTTCCCCCGGTCATTCTACGAGATTGACGCGGAGGGCAGCGTCATTCACTACAGTCCGTACAACGGTAAGGTGCTTCCCGGCTATCTGTTCACCGATACAGGCTTCTGGGACACTTTCCGGTCGCTCTTCCCGCTGCTCAACCTTGTCTATCCGTCGGTGAACGAGAAGATGCAGGCCGGGCTTGTCAATGCTTACAAGGAGAGCGGCTTCCTGCCTGAATGGGCAAGTCCGGGGCACAGAGACTGCATGGTAGGCAACAATTCCGCTTCGGTAGTTGCTGATGCTTACATCAAGGGGCTGCGTGGCTATGACATAGAGACGCTCTGGAAGGCTGTAGTACATGGTGCCAATTCCGTCCACCCTGGCATCAGTTCAACCGGTCGCAAGGGCTTTGAATACTATAACCGGCTGGGATATGTCCCCTATGATGTCGGGATAAACGAGAGCGTAGCCCGTACCCTGGAATATGCTTATGACGACTGGTGTATCTACCAGTTGGGGTTGAAACTTGGAAAGAGTGCCAAAGAACTGCGTCCGTTCAAGGAGCGTGCGATGAATTATCGAAAGGTGTTCGACAAAGAGACTGGCCTGATGCGTGGGCGCAACAAGGACGGCACTTTCCAATCACCGTTCAATCCTTTCAAGTGGGGTGATGCTTTCACGGAAGGGAACAGCTGGCATTACACCTGGAGCGTCTTCCACGACCCTGAAGGGCTGGCCCGCCTGATGGGCGGGAACGACAGGTTCAATGTCATGCTGGACAGTGTGTTCAACCTCCCTCCCGTCTTCGACGACAGCTATTACGGCTTCACCATCCACGAGATACGTGAGATGCAGATTATGAACATGGGCAACTATGCGCATGGCAACCAGCCCATCCAGCACATGATTTACCTTTACGACTACAGCGGACAGCCCTGGAAGACTCAGTACTGGGTGCGTGAGGTGATGAACCGCCTCTATACGGCCCAGCCCGACGGATATTGTGGCGACGAGGACAATGGACAGACTTCTGCCTGGTATGTCTTTTCTGCACTCGGCTTCTATCCTGTCTGTCCGGGTAGTACACGGTATATGATCGGTACGCCTTATTTCCGTACGGCCAAGGTACATCTGGAAAACGGAAAGACTCTTACTATCCATGCTGACACGGACAATCCTGCGAACCGTTACATCCGGCGCATCATGATGAACGGGCAGCCCTATCCACATTATTATCTTGAACATGAGCAGTTGAAAGCCGGTGCCATGATAGATTTCACGATGAGCGACAGACCGGTAAAATAAGTTTATCCTGTCTGATTCTTCAACCCAGTCAGCAGCATCTGACCTTTATCTGGTATGCTGATGACTGGGTTTTTCGTTGTAAATAGGGATTTCCCTACTTTCAAATAGTGTATTTACATATTTCTCGTCATCATGTTTGTGTAATTTTGCATCAGATAAGATAAGAAACGGTAAATACTTACAAAAGAATACGGATATGAAACGAGTCACTAAGTTTTTCCTGGCACTTGCTGTAGTTGCAAGTCCCATGGTGTTTACGAGCTGCGATGATGACGATCCTTGGAACAACGGATATTATTACGATGATCTGGTAACGAATGCCGTGCGCAATTACAACTATCAGTTCCCTAACGGTTCTGACTATTACACGGCTTATAACTGGTTCTATTACAATTATCCTGATGCTTACACAGAGGAGTTCTATCAGTTCATGGACGCGATAGGGAGCGGACGCTCTGCCTACTGGAACTACTACAACCAAGGTGGTTACAACTGGAACAACAACTACAACGGACAGCAGAATTCACAGAACAGCCAGCTGGTAGCAGAGGCTCAGACGCTGACCGGAGAGTGGGAAGGTGACGTGACCTATGAGTACACGGACGACAAGACAAAGCAGCGCAAGCGTGACAGGTTCACAGCAAATATGAAGTTCTTCCAGTACAACTCTTCTGCCAATTCCTTGAGCGGGAATGGTGTCGAGGTAGATACGGATGCACAGGGCAACCAGCAGACACTTGCCTTCTCATGGTATGTCAACAATGATGGAAACATCTACATCAAATACAGCAGGTCGGGTACCGTTTTCGTGTTAGACAACAAGGATAAAAAAGAGGGCTTTCACTTAGGCTATGAGTCGGCAAAAGGGTATGACACCTTCTATGGTACAGCCTACAGTACCAATACAACTGATGTGATGAAGTTCGACCTTGTCCGTCAGCGTCCTGCAAGTGCCAAGGCTGCTCCAGGTGTACAGACAAGGGCTGCCAGTCAAGTCTCCTTCGGTTCAGCCAGGCAGAACGACTATGCTAACTCCAGCACAGGGGCTGTAAGCCGCCTGCACGTAAGATAGGAAGAATCGCTTTTCTATAGCTTCATATAAACTTGAATGGGGTCCCGCCAGCTGAGAAGTTGGCGGGACTTTTTCATGTACCCTTTCATATGAAGTTTTCCTGTCCCTCCTGGTGTGAAGAAGTGTTCTGCTAATTGGATAATTGGAAGAATGTGTGATGATTTCATTTTGATTTTCAGTCTTTTTTCGTACCTTTGCAGCCGTGTGTCCGAATCACAGGAGGAGAGACACGGCCTGTTTCGGCGAGAAGATGGGTAGAATTATTCGGTTCATAAAGAATTGGACGTTGCCGGTGTCGATAGGTACCGGTGCTTTGGCGTACCTTGTCTTTGCCTTTATCCCGGCCTTGGACGGTGCTGCGATGTTCTTTGCTCCGCTGTTCAACGAGGTACTGCCGTTGTTTATGTTCCTCATCCTGTACGTCACTTTCTGCAAGGTGGACTTCCGCAGGCTCTTTCCTGTAGGCTGGCATTTTTGGGTAGGAGTCTTTCAGGTGGTATTCGTCGCTGCTGTTGTCGGCATTGTCCTGACTTTCCATGCCACCGGCAGAATGCTCATATTGCTTGAGGCCATTCTCACCTGCATCATCGGTCCCTGCGCCTCTGCTGTGGCAGTAGTGACACAGAAGTTAGGCGGCAACCTTGAGGAAATGACGACCTATATGTTCCTTTCCAACTTCATCTGTGCGCTGCTCATCCCGGTCTGCTTCCCCCTGATAGAGCCGGATGCCGGGATGTCGTTCTGGAGTGCTTTCCTGTTGATTCTCTACAAGGTATGCCTGGTGCTGGTTGTCCCCATGTTCCTGGCGTATATAACAAAGCACTGGAATGTCCTGTGCAGGTTCTACCGTTGGATAATCGGTGTGAACGACCTCAGTTACTATCTCTGGGGATGTTCGCTGCTCATCGTCTCCGGAACGACTGTAAAGAATATTGTCCACGCCGATGTCTCTGCCGGTTTTCTACTGCTGATAGCCGTATTGGCTCTCCTGCTCTGCCTGATGCAGTTCGCTATAGGACGGTATATCGGACATTTCTTCCACAGCACGGTCAATGCCGGGCAGGCACTGGGACAGAAAAATACGGCTTTCGCCATCTGGATAGCTTATACCTATCTGAATCCCCTCTCGTCCGTAGGACCGGGATGCTACATTTTGTGGCAGAATATCATTAACAGTGTTGAGATATGGCAACATGAACGTGCCGTCCGACACAGAAAATAGGCAATTGTGAAAACAGTAAAGTATTTTATAGCATTATTGTTCATCCTTTCAGTACAGAAAATATGGGCGCAGGATACCGGCAGCATGGCCTTTCCAGACTTTCTGCCCGCCGCCCATCCGGCGGAAACGGCAGTACCGGACGCAATGCCGGTCCAGCCTGCACCGCAGCAGCCCTTGGCAGAGGCAGAAGAAATGACGATGCAGCCTCTTCCGGCATCATCTACTCGTGTGGCACATGTTGCCGAAAGCCGTAACCAGGTCGTCCTGCTTGTCGGCGATTCGATGGCCGATGGACTGGGGGTACGGTTCAATGATTATGCGGTGAAGAACGGTTTTGAATTTCATTCTGTCGTATGGTATGGAAGTACGACGCGCGACTGGGCGATTGCTTCCGACCTCCAGTACCAGATTGAACGGGTTCATCCTACCTACATAATCATCAGTCTGGGGACCAATGACTTAGGATACAAGGATTACAGCAGACGTGAAACGGCGATACACACTATACTGAGCCGTATAGGCAACATCCCCTACGTGTGGGTCGGACCGCTTCCCTGGCACAGGGTGAAGGACCGTACAATCGTCAATGTCATTCGCGACTGTACAGGAACAGGACGTTTCTTTGACAGCAGTTCGGTCATCGCCTCACGTGCAGACGGCGTTCATCCGACACGACAGGGAGCTGCACTGTGGGTGGACAAGATTGTAGAATGGATGGGAGAGCCTGACAAGAATGCGAACCCCATCGAGATGGACAGGCCCGACTTCACCACACGGTTTACCCACGACGAGAAACACGGCATGGGGTATCACGGACGCAGGTGACAGGACAGGAGTTCTTTGCGCCGCAGGCGGCAGACCGTTCAACGGACACTGATATAAGCTGTTCTTCCCCATTTGTTAATGAAAGATTTTTACAACTTTACCTCTGGTAACGTCTGTCATCTATTGTTATAAAACCGTACTGTGCCGTGTCTTCTTACAGACAGCCACAGACCGGATGGCAAGAGAGGCCCAACAGCACCCCAAGTAGTGCTTACTTGCGGGCCAACAGGTGCTTACTTGCAGTGTTACCAGGCACCTGTTGCTCTCTGCATGATTGCATAGCTGATTATCAATGAGTTATATCCCTCATTCGCAGCTGGGGAATTCATTTTCTGCCTTCCGGTGTGCGACGGACAGACATCAGGGTCTCATGCGGATGACAAGTCTGTCCGGAAGTAAATAATCAGGACATAAATCAGTCTTTCATGAAGATTCCCGATCCTTATCCGGCCGCAGAATCCATGCAAACAGGATAAATTTCCCTGAACAAAAAAGAGCCTGCAATCAATGTAATGATGCAGGCTTTTACTGTTTATCTTGCTGAAAGCAAAAATCAACGTGAACCGGGCCGGAAACTTAAAAGAGGCTTAGGCTGTGGTCGACAGCCGTTTTTTCTTCAATATTCTTTTCCTCACAGTGGAACTGTAGAATGAGCTGCTGTGTCATTTTGTTGGACAGGTCAAGGCGGTAGATGCCTTTCTTTTTCCTCTCCACGACAGATCCGGTTGCTCTGCTGTTCTTCAGAAGGAACCACTGTACATATTTATGGACCTCTTCCTGTGTAATCGGATCGAAAAGAGAATTGCAGGCATTGAAGACATGGCGAGAGATTTTCCTAACAGAAATTCCCCCGGAACCAGCTTCGGTCAGGACACGTAAAATCTCTTTGTCGTATTCCATGATAAAAGGGAGCCTATACGCTTGTCATACAGACTCCCTCCTGTTTCATATTAAATTTCGTGCTCAGGCAAGTGTCACCTTGCCGTCTTCGTCTTTCACCTTGCCCTCCTTGAAGAGCCAGCCGATACCAAGATAGACCTCTTCGGAAGTAATCTTCGCTGCCTTGGCAATCTCGTCTACGCTGAGAGCCTTGGCTTCTGCCGCAAGCGCGTTATAAACATCGCCAGCCTTGAAGCCGACATTCTCTGCATTGATAGCTACCGCTGCAACAGCCTTCTTTGCTGAAGCCTTCTTTGTCGTGGACTTCTTTGCTGCCTTTGGAGCAGACTTAACTTCTTTCTTTTCTGTCATAATCTTATAAAATTAAAGTCTCATTCAAGCAATCCAATTACGATCTGTTAATATTCTATGCAAAAGTACATCAAATATTCCGAAGTATCAAATACTTACAGCAGAAAGTAAAGGAAAAAGAATGTTTTTAATTCTTTCGGATGTATTTTGTTGATATAAGTCAATCTAGACTGGGCTAATCTTTCAGATCGAGCTTGATCTCCAGCTCGTCCAACTGCTTCTGGTCGATGGTGGAAGGAGCATCCAGCATGACATCGCGTCCACTGTTGTTCTTCGGGAATGCTATACAGTCGCGGATAGAGTCGAGACCGGCAAGAATGCTTACGAAACGGTCGAGACCGAAGGCAAGACCGGCATGTGGCGGCGCACCATACTTGAACGCATTCATCAGGAAGCCGAACTGCGCCTCGGCACGCTCCGGTGTGAATCCGAGCACCTCGAACATCTTCTCCTGCAACTGCGTATCATGGATACGGAGTGAACCGCCGCCTACCTCAATACCGTTGCAGACGAAGTCGTAGGCTTTTGCGCGGACCTGTTCCGGATGTTCATCCAGCAGGGGGATGTCATCGGGATTGGGCATTGTAAACGGATGATGGGTAGCCATCAGCCGCTGTTCCTCATCGCTCCATTCGAACAGCGGGAAATCGATGATCCACAGACACTTGAAAACATTTTTGTCGCGCAGTCCGAGACGGCTGCCCATCTCAAGGCGGAGCGAGCATAGCTGGATGCGGGTTTTGTTGGCATTGTCGCCGGAAAGAATCAGTACGAGGTCGCCGTCTCTGGCACCTGTCGTTTCCTTCACCTTCTGCAGCTGTTCCGGTGTGTAGAATTTGTCGATGGAACTCTTGACTGTACCGTCAGCATTGTACTTGATGAACACCAGTCCATGCGCACCGATCTGCGGACGCTTGACGAAGTCGGTCAGCTCGTTGAGCTGCTTGCGGCTGTAGTCGGCACAGCCAGGCACGACGATACCGCCGATGTAGGCTGCCTCATCGAAGACAGAGAAGGAACCGGTACCCTTCAGGTCGCTCATCAGCTCAACGAATTCCATGCCGAAACGCAGATCGGGTTTGTCGGAACCGAAACGCTTCATGGCCTCATGCCAGGTCATCTGCTCGAGTTTGGGGAGTTCGACACCACGTATTTCACGGAACAGATGACGTGCCATCTCCTCAAACAGGTTGATGACATCTTCCTGGTCGACAAACGACATCTCACAGTCGATCTGCGTGAACTCCGGTTGCCGGTCGGCACGCAGGTCTTCGTCGCGGAAGCACTTGGCTATCTGGAAGTACCGGTCGAATCCCGCTACCATCAGCAGCTGCTTGAGGGTCTGCGGGCTCTGCGGCAGGGCGTAGAACTGTCCTGGATTCATGCGTGACGGTACCACGAAATCGCGTGCGCCTTCCGGTGTAGAACCGATGAGGACAGGTGTCTCCACTTCCATGAATTGCTGGGCATCGAGGAAGTTGCGGATGAGGATTGTCATGCGGTGGCGTAGCTCCAGGTTCTTCCGTACGGCTTCCCGGCGGAGGTCCAGATAACGGTATTTCATACGGAGGTCATCGCCGCCGTCGGTGTTGTCTTCAATGGTGAAAGGCGGTGTCAGTGACGGGCTGAGGACATTCAGTTCCTTGGCGATGATTTCGATGTCGCCTGTCGGAATCTTACTGTTCCTACTCTGCCGTTCGCTGACGATTCCCTTTACCTGAATACAGTATTCGCGTCCCAGCTTGTTGGCTTCGCCACAGAGGGCAGCATCATCAGCCTCATTGAAGACCAGCTGTGTAATGCCATAGCGGTCGCGGAGGTCGAGGAATGTCATGCCTCCCATTTTACGTGAGCGCTGTACCCAGCCCGCAAGAGTCACTTCCTTGCCGGCATCTGAAATGCGCAGCTCTCCACAAGTATTCGTTCTATACATATTTAGTATGTTGTTTGTATTTCTGAAAGGACAATGCAGACCACAGGCGCAGAGAATTGTTTCCTCTTTTGCCGCGTGCAGCTTGTTTTTCTGTCTGCCTGCTCTGTGCCGCAGTACCATTGTGCATGGGCCTTGAGCACGTATAAAAGTCTGGTGCAAAGGTACGAACTTTAAATGAGAAATGTGAGTCACCTTTATGAAAATATAAGGCCCTGTCGGAAGGTTTCTGTCAATAAAGGCGGCAAAGAGAACAATATCCGATGATTTCTGCTTAATAATTGTGAAAATTTCGTGTAACTATAAACTTTCTGATTAATTTTGCATCATACTTGACAACGGAGATATGTTAAACGAACAAACATAAACAGAGGATATGAAAAAGTTTCTATTAATGACTCTTCTGTCAGTTTTCGGACTGACATTTGCTGTCGCACAGAATCAGGCAGAAATCAAATTCGACAAGGTTTCTTATGACTTCGGTACTTTCCTGGAAAGCAATCCTGTCCACAAGACAACCTTTACGTTTACCAATGTAGGCAAGGCGCCGCTGGTCATCAACCAGGTCATTGCAAGCTGCGGCTGCACCATTCCCAAGTATGACAAACGCCCCATTGCTCCCGGCCAGAAAGGCAGCATTGACGTGACCTATAATGGGACGGGGAAATTCCCGGGACATTTCAAGAAGAGCATCACGGTACGTACAAACGGAAAGGTGGAAATGACCCGGCTGTATATAGAAGGGGTAATGGAGGGAAAGTGACACACACCTTCTCCTAACAACATTCTTGGTACATATCTAACAGGCAAATCCCCGGGTGTTTTCCATCCGGGGATTTGTTCGTATGTGCTGCAAAAGAGGCTGACTTCGACTTAACAGCTGGTAAGGCATCAAGTCGTTGTATTTTGTCGTACTGTCATTCATTTATCCTCCTTGCATATCGGGCACAGAGAACCGTCCTTGCCGAATTTTTCGTAATGTTTCCTGCGTTTGGGATTCATAGGGAACCAGCCTTTCGCTACCCGCTTCTCCTGGGCCAGCAACTCGCCGATACCCCATAGAAACGAGGCTCCCAGCACCCCGAGGAGGGCCGACCAGAATATACTCTCGACAAACAGGGCACCGGCACAGCACGAGAGACCTGACACAAGCCATATCCACCAGGGCTTCGTACCGAAATAATACTCCGTTTTGATGACCAGCGGATGACAGAGACCGATAATCAGAAATGTAGATACAGCAAGGAGAATTCCCTCAAAATTCAGTACCATTATAGTCTAAGTTTTAAAATTATATCTGATGACTTCTTCGAGAAATGCTCAGGGTATCTCATTCGCCGGAGGGTGCTTCGAAAGATGTCGGATGCAAAAATACAAAAAAATATCTACTTGCAAGTGACTTTCTCAGAATAATTGATTACATTTGCAGATAGATACAGTATAAGAAAAAACTTAAATTATGGACAATAACCAGACTCTTATCGCCCAGTGCGAGGGTAAAGCAAAGCAGTGGTTGTCTCCCGCTTTCGACAAGGAGACCCGTTCAGCCGTAGAGGCTATGATCAGCAATGAGGACAAGACCGAACTCATTGAAAGTTTTTACAAGGACCTGGAATTTGGTACAGGCGGACTTAGAGGCATCATGGGAGCCGGGTCCAACCGCATGAACATCTATACGGTCGGCATGGCTACGCAGGGGTTTGCCAATTACCTGAAGATTAATTTCAGAGGAAAGAAGCAAATCAGTGTGGTTGTCTGTCATGACTGCCGCAACAATTCCCGCCTCTTTGCCGAGACGGTAGCCAATATCTTCTCTGCCAACGGTATCAAGGTCTTTCTCTTCGAGGATCTCCGTCCGACACCGGAATGCTCTTTTGCCATCCGTTATCTGAAGGCACAGGCAGGCGTGAACATCACGGCAAGCCACAATCCACGCGAATACAACGGATACAAGGCTTACTGGGAAGACGGGGCGCAGGTGCTTGCTCCACACGACAAGGGCATCATCGACGAGGTGGCTAAGGTAAAGGTTGAAGATGTAAAGTTCGAGGGGGACAAGAAGCTGATACAGATTATCGGTGAGGATATAGACAAGCCGTATCTTGACCAGGTGAAGACCATCAGTATCGACCCGGAGGTCATCAAGCACCAGCACGATCTGAAAATCGTCTATACACCGCTGCATGGTGCCGGGCGTGTAATGATTCCACGTTCATTGGCATTATGGGGTTTTGACAATGTCCACTGTGTGAAGGAGCAGATGGTGAAGGATGGAAACTTCCCGACCGTCGACCGTCCTAATCCGGAGATTGCGGAGGCACTGACCCTCGGACTGCGTGATGCGAAGGCACTTGACGCTGATATTCTGATGGCTTCCGACCCGGATGCAGACCGTGTCGGCATGGCCTGCAAGAACAGCAAGGGCGAATGGGTGCTGATCAACGGCAACCAGACCTGTCTGATCTTCTTGTGGTATATCATCACCAACCGTCAGGCTGTGGGGAAGATGAAGCCGACCGACTTCATCGTCAAGACGATAGTTACTACGGAGGTTATCCGGAAGATTGCTGAAAAACAGCATGTGGAGATGCGCGACTGCTATACGGGCTTCAAGTGGATTGCCCGTGAGATTGCACTCTCGGAAGGCAAACAACAGTACATCGGAGGTGGAGAGGAAAGCTACGGCTTCCTTGCAGAAGACTTCGTACGCGACAAGGATGCTGTCAGCGCATGCTCTCTGTTGGCTGAAATCTGTGCCTACGCCAAGGATCATGGCAAGACTTTGTACGATATTCTTATGGATATCTATCTGGAGTACGGTTATAGCCATGAGTTCACAATCAACGTGGAACGACCGGGCAAGAGCGGTGCTGACGAGATCCAACAGATGATGAAGAACTTCCGCTCCAATCCTCCAAAGGATCTTGGCGGAAGCGTGATAGATACTTACAAAGACTTCCAGAGTCTGGAGATTACCAAGACTGATGGTTCCAAGAAGAAGATGGATATGCCGGACACAAGCAATGTTCTCCAGTGGTTCTGTACGGATGGTACCAAGGTGAGTGTTCGTCCATCGGGTACTGAGCCGAAGATCAAGTTCTACCTGGAAATCAAAGACACCATGAAATCGGCTTCCGACTTCCCTGCATGTGAGAAACGTGCCGGCGAAAAAATCGAGGCAATCAAGAAAAGCCTGGGGCTGTAAGAGATAGAATGCAGTCGGTCTTGTTCTATTCCATGAGATTGGGACAAGGTATAAAACAAAAAGAAGACAGGAGTTTCCATAAAACTTGATTATGGAAACTCCTGTCTTCTTTTTGTATGTGTCCCTCCTCACATATAGAGGCTCGGGGGTTGGAACTTACTCTGCAGTATGATGAAGGCCTTGTTCTTCAGATTGCGAGACAGTGTCAAACGTCAGCCTGTCACGGTCTTTCTCTTTGGATATGACGATGGTGTCGGCGGTTTTGATGTTGCCCGAGAGAATCAGCTCACATAATCCATCCTCGATATAGTTCTGGATGGCTCGCTTCAACGGCCGGGCGCCGAACTGGACATCGTATCCCTTGATCGCTACAAACTCTTTGGCCTCATCTGTTATCTCCATCTTATAGCCCAGTTCATGCACACGTCTGAACAGGCCTTTCAGCTCGATGTTGATAATTTTCTTTATTGCGTCGAGATCCAATTGATCGAAAGTGACGATTTCGTCCAGACGATTCAGAAACTCGGGAGCAAACTGTTTGCTCAGGCTCTTCTGGATGATGGAACGAGCACGCTGCTTGTCGCCTTCACTCTGCGAAAGACCGTTCAGACCTGTTGCCTTGAAGCCGATACCCTGTCCGAACTCCTTCAACTGTCGTGTTCCGGCATTTGAGGTCATGATGATGACCGTATTGCGGAAATCTATCAGCCGGCCGTTTCCATCTGTCAATCTGCCTTCATCAAGAACCTGCAGAAGCATATTGAATACATTGCCGTGTGCTTTCTCTATTTCGTCCAGCAGGACAATGGAGTAGGGATGGCGACGTACTTTCTCCGTCAGCTGTCCACCTTCTTCATAGCCGACATAGCCCGGAGGTGCTCCGACAAGACGGGAAGTGTTGAAACTCTCGGTATACTCACTCATATCTATGCGGATCAGGGCATCCGAAGAACCGAACATCATTTCAGCCAGTCGTTTGGCAAGATAAGTCTTTCCGACACCAGTAGGACCCAGAAACATGAAAGCACCGATCGGGTGGTTAGGGTCTTTCAATCCCACACGGTTACGCTGGATGGCTTTCACCATCTTGTCAATGGCAGCATCCTGGGCAATGACAACCCTCTTCAGCTCGGCATCCATGTTCTTCAAGCGGACACCCTCCGCTTCCTGCATACGCTGTACCGGGACACCTGTCATCATGGAGACAACACCGGCAATGTCCTCCTCGCTGATTTCAACCTTTTCGTCAGCATCTCCTTTCTGCCATTTCTCCTGTTCATTCTTCAGGGTCTGTTCAAGCTCCGTCTGTCTGTCACGGAAGCTGGCGGCCAGTTCAAAGTTCTGGTTCTTCACCGCAGCCTGCTTCTTCTCCTGCGTCGTCTCAATCTCCTTCTGAATATCCAGAATTGCCTGTGGAATCTTCACATGCTGCAAATGTACACGTGAACCTGCTTCGTCGATTATATCGATTGCCTTATCGGGAAAGAACCTGTCTGTGATGTATCTGTCAGCATACTTTACACAGGCTTTCAGCGCATCATCTGTGTAGACAACATGATGGTGGGCTTCATAGCGGTCCTTTATATTCTCGAGAATCTGGAGGGTCTCGTCAACTGTCGTCGGTTCGACCTGTACCTTTTGGAACCGGCGTTCCAAAGCCCCGTCCTTCTCTATGGAATTGCGGTATTCGTCCAGAGTCGTAGCACCGATACACTGTATTGTCCCCCTTGCCAAAGCTGGTTTGAGGATGTTGGCAGCATCCATTGACCCCGGAGAGGACCCGGCGCCGATCAATGTATGGATTTCATCAATGAAGATGATGATGTCAGGATTCTGCTCTATCTCTTTGATCAATGCACGGATACGCTCTTCAAACTGTCCGCGGTATTTCGTTCCGGCGACAACTGCCGTCAGGTCAAGTGTAATAACGCGCTTGTCGAAGAGGATAGGAGAGGTGAGATGCTTTACGATAAGCTGAGCCAGCCCCTCCACAATTGCACTCTTCCCGACCCCTGGTTCACCGATCAGAATAGGGTTGTTCTTCTTCCTGCGGCCAAGGATTTCGCAGACACGCATGATTTCCTTTTCTCTGCCTACGACCGGATCGAGTTTGCCTTCAGCAGCAGCCACGGTCAAATCGGTGCCGAAACTGTCGATTACCGGGGTCTTGGACTTTGTACGGGAAGCCTGTGTCGTCTTGGCACTCCCGCTTCCGGACGAAGGCGATGAAGAAACCATGTCCTTATCCATTTCGTCTTCGTCTGCCATGCCGATACCGTTCTTCGTCTGGCTCGTGCATTGCTGTAACATGGAAACAGTGTTGTTGTAATTGATTCCACTGTCTTCCAGTACTTTTTTCACTCCATTGTCCGACGAATCGTGCAGGATGGCAAGGAGGAGATGGGGGGTGTCTACTGTCTGGGCATGCTGCAGCCGAGCTTCCAGCACAGCCAATTTCAAGATGTTATTGGCCTGTTCGTTCAACAGCATATCGGGTACAGGCACAGCAGTGTCTGTAGTCTGTTCCTGTATTTTCTTTTCTATCTCTTTCTTAAGACTGTCAATATCTACTTTCCATTGGTTGAACAGTTCCCATACAGGTCCCGTTTTCTCTCTCAAGAGGGCAAGCATAATATGCTCGGGAGTCACTGACCTGCTTGTCAGCCGCTCCGCCTCCTCTCTGCTGAATGAAAGAATTTCCGAAACCTTTGGGGAAAATTGATTCATCATATCCTAACCTTTCTTTATTTTACTCATATAGATGTGGTATACAGCCACATTTTAGCAGACTTTTATAAACAAAAGTTATGCCAAAAGCAAAGAATCGGACGTACAAGCCTGTTGTAAGTCCGATTCTACATTGTCTACCTTCTCACAGTGCCTCGTCTGCAGGTTTCTGTAGTCTTCCTTTAGACAGCTTCCGAAGATGTTTCCTCTTGCGAAGCCAGACAGCTTTCCGCTGTTCATAGTCTTCACGATGACGTTCCAGATAATTATCTGCCATTGAATCTGCTGTATATAACAGAAATCAGAATATTCTTTCCACCTGCCGTATTGCCCAGGAGTTTCGTGCTGGAGAGCCCCATTTCATGGGAAACCTTGGTCACTTTTTTCTGCTGGCTGCTCCCGACGCCCTGTGTTACAGTCTGCAGTTCAACCGGCACTATCACTACTTTTCCCCATTCCGGCATACTGCGGTTGTGTGAGAAGAGATTGATAATTCCCGAAATGTTATTGAAGACATAGGCGTTCTTAGTACTGTTATAAGTTGCGAGGAACGAAGTCTTATTGTCCGGCAGACGGTTGTTTCCAAAGAATGATTGCAGACTGTCTGCCGGTACCATTACAACATTCTTCGGCATCTCGAACTGGTAGCTGGATGATGAACTGTTGTTCTCCCGATAGAGGACAATCTTGGCCGCATTTATGGAGTCCGTCTCATGTCCTGCCATAATGTCAGCTACAGGGAGGGTCAGTCGGGTGAACAGGCCGGCCGGTGTCTTGAGATAAGTATGTCCGGATTCATTTGCCAGCTGTTGCAGACGGTTATTGTCATTGTCGAAATGGGTTATCTGCAGCACCTCTTCCGTACTCACGAAGTTGGTGGAAATCTCCTTTATCTTTCCCTTTTCCTTGTGTTTGAAATAGATATTCAACTGTGCCATCTGGATATGCGCCATCGATCCTGTCCCGCCATCTATCTTAAAATAGAAGCCCGGACAGATTTCATGCAGGAACCGGTAGGCATCGCGGAAGGCCGAAGGATCTTTCTGATATTTACGAAGCAGATATGTACCATAATTATTGTACATCACGCCTTTCTTGTCCGTATATTGTCTGTTCAATCGGATGTTGATGTTGCGTGCATACCCCTTTTTCTTCCGGAGACTGTCAGTTTCTGTATAATCCATCAGCGTGAAAGACCTCTTTTCAGCAATACCTCCTTGAGCTGCCGGCCGGATATACCCCTGTGTTTCCGGGTTAAAGTCGGAATAGAATGTCTGTCCCTCTTCTACAGGTCTGTCAAGTTCGTATGCCGTCAGTTTCATCTGACTGAGAGAGTCGCCGTAGTATGAACTGTAATACAGGCGTATGTCACACGAATCGGCTATAATCTCGTTGTTCGCATCACGGCTCATAATAGAGTCTTTCTGGGGCAATTCAAAATTGCTCAGCACATGGAACTGCGACATCAGATTCCCGGTGACGGTCGTCATCGTTTCCGGATCCTCCATTCTGCCCAGGTAACCTGTTGCCGATCTCGCAATGACCTTTCCGGCGAGCACCGTCTCCGATGCCACGCTGAAAGTGTCTGTCTTTATGGAAAGCCTGTCGCCGTTGTCTATCAGCGAACCTCCGAGCGTGTCGGTCGTATCGTCACACGACACCATGCCCAGACAAGCCGCAAGCATACAGGCTGCAATGATATTTCTTCTCATTTAGAATCTATAGTTGTGGAAATACTTAGCGTATCAGTAATTACAAGATACCGGACGCATCGGGAACCGCAAGATGCGGAGCGTGTCAGAGCAGTCTGCTGTAAAACTCCGAATACTTCTCTTTCAATCCGGCATCATCGATGGAATGTTCCAAGAGGGGCTTCGCATTATCTCTGGCATAATCAACGAGGGCGGTACTTGCCTTGTCGCTGGTCCTGATTATACCGTCCGAATAGTCGATTGCCAGTTTGCCCAGTTCCATGAAATCGAAATTGTCACCATACTTCTTCAGGCATTTTTCCTTTGCCTCACGGAACTCCAGGCAGTGCTTGAAATTCGTGCCCAGGCTGCCCTGCGGCTGTTCTGCAAAGAGCGAGGTGACCACTTTCGACCCGGCAAATTGCGGCTCGTCCTTATAGGCGGTCTTCACATAGAACGGAATGACGGCTGACATCCACCCCTGACAGTGGATGATATCCGGTGTCCATCTGAGCTTCTTGACGGTTTCCAACACACCTCTTGCAAAGAAGATGGCACGTTCGCCGTTGTCAGGATAATCGTTGCCCAGCTCGTCCTTTGTCATGGCAGGCCGCTTCTGGAAATAGTCTTCATTGTCAATGAAATAAACCTGTATACGTGTCTGGGGAATACTCGCCACCTTGATGATCAGCGGGTGGTCGGTATCGTCAATGATCAGGTTCATGCCCGAGAGCCGGATCACTTCGTGCAACTGTCCTCTGCGCTCGTTGATGTTTCCCCATCTTGGCATGAATGTGCGGATTTCATATCCGGCTTCCTGCATGACATGGGGCATTTCAGAGCCATAGACCGACATCTCTGTCTCAGGCACATACGGCATGATTTCTTGATTGACAAATAATACTTTCTTTCCCATTATTATATTAGAAATTTTATTTTTGCAAAGGTACGAAAAAAAAACGAGATACATTTCGCTTTTGGGTTAAAACGAATAAAAAGTAGATTCCATTGAGATTATTTAATTAAATTCTCGTCTATTCAATTATTTTGTTGTTACTTTGCACCCGTAAAATTATTAGTCACTGATGAAAGTTTTTAAAAAGATTGTTGAACTCCAGAACGAGCTTTTCTCCTGTCGCAAAGAAAGCAGAACCGTGGGGCTGGTTCCTACGATGGGTGCGCTTCATGATGGACACGCATCACTTGTAAAACGAAGCGTTGAGGAGAACGATGTGACGGTCGTCTCCGTCTTCCTGAACCCGACTCAGTTTAACGACAAGGGCGACCTTGAACGTTATCCGCGGACTTTGGAGGCCGACTGCCGGCTCGTCGAAGCGTGCGGAGCCGATTATGTCTTTGCCCCGTCTGTCGAGGAGATCTATCCCGAAGGGGACAATCGCCATTTCGAATTCCCCCCTCAGTCAACCGTGATGGAGGGTGCAAAGCGTCCGGGACATTTCAATGGCGTCTGCCAGATTGTCAGCAGACTGTTCTATATCGTACGTCCAGACAGGGCTTATTTCGGCGAGAAGGACTGGCAGCAGATAGCCGTCATCAAACGTCTTGTCGATTTCATCGGCATGAAGGACACTATCAGGATTGTCGAATGCCCGATAGTACGTGATGCCGACGGACTGGCGAAGAGTTCGCGCAACACGCTGTTGACAGCTGACGAGCGTGCCGTTGCGCCGAAGATTTATGAAGCCTTGCAGGCAAGTGTGGAATATGCCAGGACACACAGCGTGGCAGAGACCCACGACAAGGTTGTTGCCGACATCAATGCCGTTGAAGGACTTGAGGTTGAATATTTTGAAATCGTTGACGGCAGCACACTGCTTGAGGTTGCCTCATGGGAGCAGTCGCCTTATATTGTCGGCTGCATCACGGTCTATTGCGGCAAGACACCTGTCCGGCTGATCGACCATATCAAATACAGAGGATAGTATGCAGATTGAAGTTTTGAAGAGCAAGTTGCACTGTGCAACCGTCACGGAGGCAAATCTCCATTATATGGGAAGCATCACCATCGACGAAGATCTGTTGGATGCTGCCAACATGATTGCCGGCGAGAAGGTTCAGATTGTCAACAACAACAACGGCGAACGTTTTGAGACCTACATCATCAAAGGCGAACGGGGCAGCGGGTGCGTCTGCCTCAACGGTGCCGCCGCTCGAAAGGCGGTCGTCGGCGATGTGGTCATCATCATTTCTTATGCCCTGATGGACTTTGAAGAAGCCAAGACGTTCAAACCGACCGTCGTGTTCCCCAAAGAGGGCAACAGGCTTTAGTCAGTCAGGACAAGAACATTCTTGAAAGCAGAAATCCGTGAGGCGGTAAACCGAAAGAGGGTGTTCTCCGGAAAGCTGCAAGACAGAACGGAATATATAAAACAGCCATATCCGGGCATTGAATGCCTTGATATGGCTGTTTTATATTGGGAGGGAATACAATTTTGCATGATGCACAGACCGGACTTTTCAGCCGGTCAGGCTTCCGGCATTCCCCCACCGTCTCCCCATCCTCTGAACGGAAAGGAAGTCGATGGGACGGTGCGTCAATCCAGTGTCTTCAGCTGGTCGGCAACTTCTGCATTGATGCGTTCTGCGAAAGCCTCCATGGTCATGGTTGCCTGTTCGCCACCGCCCTGCTGCCGCATGGAGACAAGCCCTTCCGCAGCCTCCTTCTCACCTACAATGACCATGTAAGGTACACGCTTCAACTCATTGTCGCGGATTTTGCGGCCGATTTTCTCGTTGCGGTCGTCCATGATGGAACGCACATCGTGCGCATCAAGGTAAGCCTTGACCTTGAAAGCATAGTCGTTGTATTTCTCCGAGATGGGCAGGATGGCCACCTGGTCAGGTGTCAGCCATAGCGGAAAATGCCCGGCCGTATGTTCGATGAGAACAGCTGTGAAGCGTTCGAGCGAACCGAACGGGGCACGGTGAATCATCACCGGAGTCTTCTTCGAGTTGTCCTCGGCCGTGTATTCGAGCTTGAAGCGGTTAGGCAGGTTGTAATCCACCTGGATGGTACCCAGCTGCCAGCGGCGTCCGATGGCATCTTTCACCATGAAATCGAGCTTGGGACCGTAGAAGGCAGCCTCGCCCAGCTCTACATGTGCCTTGAGCCCCTTCTCTTCACAGGCCTGCTTGATGGCAGCCTCGCTCTCTTCCCATACCTCGTCAGACCCGATGTACTTCTCTTTGTCGTTAGGGTCACGGAGAGAAATCTGAGCCTCATAGTTGTCAAAACCGAAAGTCTTGAACACCTTGAGGATAATGTCGATATTCGTTTCAAACTCTGTCTTTACCTGTTCGGGACGGACGAAGATATGGGCATCGTCCTGCGTGAAGGTACGGACACGGGTCAGACCGTGCAGCTCACCGCTCTTCTCATAACGGAACACTGTACCGAACTCGGCGATACGCAGCGGGAGGTCTTTGTACGAGCGTGGCTTGTAGGCGTACACCTCGCAGTGGTGCGGACAGTTCATCGGCTTGAGCATATATTCCTCGTCCTCCTCCGGTGTGTGGATAGGCTGGAAGGAATCCTTGCCGTAGTGGGCATAGTGCCCGGAAGTAACGTAGAGGTTCTTGCCGCCGATGCCCGGTGTGATGACCTCCTGGTAGTTGTAGGGACGGAGAAGGCGGCGCAGCAGATCCTGCAGGCGCAGGCGCAGCTGGGTTCCCTTCGGCAGCCATATCGGCAGCCCCTTGCCCACACGGTCGGAGAACATGAAGAGTTCCATTTCCTTGCCGATCTTGCGGTGGTCGCGTTTCTTGGCCTCCTCGAGCATGACGAGGTATTCGTCAAGCATCTTCTTCTTGGGGAAGGTGATGCCGTAGATACGTGTCATCTGTTCGCGCTTGGCATCGCCGCGCCAGAAAGCACCGGCCACGCTGGTGATTTTGATGGCCTTGATGGCACCTGTGGAAACAAGGTGCGGACCACGGCAGAGATCGGTAAAATGTCCTTGGGTGTATGTTGAGATGGTGCCGTCCTCGAGGTCCTGCTCGATGTGCTCCACCTTGTATTCCTGTCCGTCAGCAGTGAACTCCTTGATGGCGTCGGCTTTTGAAACGTCATGGCGGACAACCGGCTCGTTCTTCCTGGCCAGCTCGCGCATCTTCTCCTCTATTCTGGGAAAGTCGTTCTCGGAGATAGTCTGCCCCGCAGCCGGCATCACATCATAGAAAAAGCCGTTCTCCACTGCCGGGCCGAAGCCGAACTGAATGCCCGGATAGAGTTCCTGCAATGCCTCGGCAAGCAGATGGGCAGAGGTGTGCCAGAAAGTGTGCTTGCCTTCTTCGTCATCGAACTTGTAAAGTGCGATGGTCGCATCTCCGTTGATGGGACGGTTCAGTTCTGTCGTTACGCCATTGACACCGCAAGATACAACGTCACGGGCGAGAGCCGGCGAAATACTCTCGGCGATTTGATAACCAGTCACACCCTGTTCGTATTCACGAACGGAGCCGTCTGGGAAAGTGATTTTAACCATACTACAAATTAGTTTTATAAATCAAATGTTGTGGCAAAGGTACTACTTTTAATTTATAAATCATAATTCTTTTGCCCCAAAAGGCTCTTCTTCCGAATCCTTGTTCTAATATTGAGTGAAGGTTGAGGACGCAAAGCGAATTCTTGCAAAGTCTTAATCCTTGTTTTAATGGAAGATACTCATTGAGGTCTTACCATTGAACTTACGCGACTCCAGGTATTGGACCTCGGCATAACGCAAATCGATACACGGTGTTTAGGCTTTTCGATACAAAGATACAGAAAAACTTTTATTTTCTGATAAAAAAACAAAAAAAACAATTCGATCAGTGATTAAAAATGCAGGAAAACACAGTGAGGGAAAATCATATTCTGTACAGGTTTTGGTCGGAATTTCTGCCATTTGCCTGTCGATTGCCATCAGCCCCCTTCTCTTTTCTGTCTTCTGAGGTATTCCCTTTCTGGTGTTTCTTTTCCGTATGATCCTGACCTGTAAAATCTGAAAAGAATGTAGCGTGCCGGAAATATATTTACATTACTACTGCATCAGGCTCTGTTTCCAGAGCTTAAGACGTATATAAAATACATTGAGAATACCATGCTGAATTATACAGGCCGCTACCTGTGCGCCAATTAACGCCTACTTGCATTGTAACCAACGCCTACCTGCACTGCAGCTGAGGCCTACTTGAAGTCTAAGTAAGCACCTTTTCCTTCCACTGATATATGTAGCTGTGAACAAGCGACTTACAAGACGAATACAGCCTCTCTTCCCTGTCCTGCATGATTCGACATAAAAAAAGAAGCATACGGAATTCATGAGGACCGCCCGAACAGCAGTGGATAAAATATCATGACAAACAGTGTGAGTCGCAACAAAATTCTTTGTATTGACAAGAACCACCGGTTCAAGTTGCTTTCCCAGGCCTGCCATCTCAAGAAAACTTTTACGGAATGTTCTGAAAAATTCCGTTGATTTTTTTAGAGCTGCCTTATCTGCTGTTTCGGAAACCGTCAATCAGGTCATACTGTTTCTTCTTCATTTTCCTGCTGATTGATGCAATCCAACGCCGATGGGCAGCGATGAAAATGATGCCGGAAAAGGACAGGGCAGCATCGGTCAGTCCGGGCCGGTTGAGCCACCAGCTGCCGATGGCGACAAAGGGCAACGGACTGAAGAGGACAATAAACGGTATGAGAATCAAAAGATAAGACGTGCGTTGCATTTTTCCTGTATAGGCGGCATTCAGAGGCTGCGTCACCTTATTATATATAGCCATCTGAAAAAAAATACGATAGCAGACACCTGCAGTGAAGAGTGCATAGGCGAGGATTGTCCACAGGCTTACCCTGCCGAGGAGAACGGCAGGCAGCAGCAACAGTAGCGGCAGCAGCAACAGTACAGAATAGAAATAATACTTTGCCAGCAGCAGGGTGAAGATACTGTCCCGCTGCATGAGCAGGCACTCAAAGTAATTGCCCTCAATGCACATGATTCTCGTGAGAAAAGCGATGCCATAGATGACAAAACTGTAAAAAAGGAATGCATGGCTCTCTTTTGCAGGCAATTCGAGGCCGAGGAACAAGCCCAGTGCATAAAAGGCGATGAAGGCCGTGTTGGAAATGAACAGGTAACGAATCCGTCTGTTACGGAAGATGGACCGTACCTCCAGCTTGAAGTACTCTCCCATGAGATCGAACCGCTCAAGGAATGCAAGCCGTAGAGAGGATTGCTCCCCGTTGGCGGATGCGGCGGCATATTGTTCCTGACGAGTCCAGTCGTAAAGAACGCGGCGGTTCAGTCCTGTCAGTACAGCCAGCAGCAGAAGCAGAACGGTATAGACACATACGTTCCCTGTCATCAAGGCATCACCGGCACGGGCAAAGAGGCTGATGTAGTTTTGTGGGGAGGAAAAGAAAAAAGGGGTCGCGGCAGCAGAGAGATAGACAACTGCCGGCAGCAACCAGTAGCGGAGGCGTTGTGCTATGAGTACTTGCGTAAACTGGAAGAACTGTCCGTTGGCGAGCAGCAACAGATACAGGCCGAGCGTATAGCCTGCCATTGCCTTTACCCCCTGTTCGGGAACGACGGTCATGATGCCGAAAGGAATACATAGAAAAAGAAAAAATGTGTTCTTGACGTGCAGCAGCTGGCGGATAATCAGGCAGTCCGTACAGGCATATTTGGGTAGCGGGAGCAGGAGATAAGGGCGTACCTGTACCGGCCTCCGGCTGTCGGATGCATACCGGAGGACATAGTCGAAGAAGAGTAGAAACGGCAGCAGTCCGAAGATGAAACGGTAGCTGCCAAGATGTCCTGCGGAAACAAGCTCTGCCAGTTTCAGGCCGGCCCATGCCATATAGCCACAAACGAAAACAGCCAACAGGCAGTAAAGATACTTTGCTGCCTTGTTGGCTGTCTGCTGCTCTGCCCTTCTGCCAGACAGACGGAAGAGCGTATGCAGGGTAAATATGGCTTCCCGGCAGGTCATTTACCGGAGGTCTATGATTTCGGCGGACGGATGGCTCTTCCTGTTGAAGGTGAAGAGGGCATCGGAGAGGTTCTTGCGCTGGATGCCGGACACAGTGATGGTAGTCCATTTACCGCCCTGCTTCATCCTGATGGCCTGCAGCTGGTAGTTTTTGCTGACGGTCACATACACTTCCTGCACACTGCGTTGGGCATTAGCTGCCTTCATGTGTACCAGATAGGCGTTGCCCTTGTTCGTCATCGAGAGATCGTACCCCTGCCGGTACATTGTCATCAGGGAGTAGGGATTCATCGAGAGCCGCTGTGCTTCGGTGGGAGTAGAAATGTTCACTTCGTTGGTAGACTTCATGTACGACCACTGTGTCTTTCCGTTGAACCAGATGGTCATCTGCGGAGTGGTGGCAACGAACTTCGTGCCTTTTACGGATATTGTGCCCGATGTTCTGCCTACAGAGCCCGGTCTGGAGAGGGCGAAACGGGCGGTGACTCCCCCCTGGTTGGCAACAATGGCAGTAGCCTTGTCCAGACAGGTTCTGGCCTGGTTGGCATTCTGTGCGAAGATGCTGTCTGCCATGAAGATGACTGCCAGCAATAATAAATACTTAATCTGTTTCATCGTTGTGATGTTTTGTCTGTTTTGTTCAAAATAGTCATGGAGGTTGTTACCGTCGGACTGTCTTCTCCGGACAGGCGGCACGATGCGCCATCCGGTTTGTCTGCCTTGCGGGTATTATCCACGTAAACTTGCAAGCATATTGTCGAGGCTCACCTCGTCTCCGATCAGCACTTCGCGTGGTTTCGAGCCTTTGGCCGCCCCCACGATGCCGACCTTTTCCATCTGGTCCATCAGTCGTCCGGCACGGTTGTAGCCGATGGACAGGCGGCGTTGGATCATACTCGTCGAACCCTGCTGGCTGATGACAATGGCACGTGCAGCCTCTTCGAACAACGGGTCGAGACTGTGCGCATCCAGCGAACCGCCTCCGCTCACCTCATCTTCTGACAGCGGCTCCGGAATCTCCAAAGGATGTACCGGTCCCAGCTGGTTGGCGATGAACTTTGTTATCTTCTCAACCTCGGGAGTATCCACAAAGGCACACTGCACACGCACAGGATCGGCGCCGTTGAGATAGAGCATATCACCGCGTCCGACAAGCTGCTGTGCCCCCGGACGGTCGAGGATGATGCGGGAATCCATCATGGCACCGACACGGAAGGCAATACGGCCCGGGAAGTTCGCCTTGATGTTACCGGTAATGATGCTGGTGGTTGGTCGCTGTGTTGCAATGATCATGTGGATGCCGACGGCACGTGCCAGCTGGGCTATACGGGTGATAGGCATCTCCACTTCCTTTCCGGCAGTAAGTATCAGGTCGCCGAACTCGTCGATGATAACGACAATGTACGGCATGAACTCATGTCCGTCTTCCGGGTTCAATTCATGGTTGAGGAACTTCTGGTTATACTCCTTTATGTTTCTCACTCGGGCTGCCTTCAGCCTGTCGTAACGCTCGTCCATGAGCACGCACAGGCCTTTCAGTGTCTTCACGACTTTCTGTACATCCGTGATGATAGGCTCGTCCTCGTTCTCTTCGACAGCTGCCATGAATGGTTTTGCAATCGGGGAATAGACACTGAACTCAACCTTCTTCGGGTCGACAAGTACAATCTTGAGTTCATTGGGATGTTTCTTGTAGAGCAGGGATGTGATGATGGCGTTCAGTCCGACGGACTTACCCTGACCTGTGGCACCGGCAACAAGCAGGTGGGGAATCTTGGCAAGATCTACCATGTAGACCTCGTTGGTGATAGTCTTGCCCAATGCGATCGGCAGTTCCATCGTTGACTCCTGGAACTTTCTGGAGTTAAGGATAGAGTACATGGAAACGATGTTCGGCTTGGCATTCGGCACCTCGATGCCGATGGTACCCTTACCCGGCATGGGTGCGATGATTCGGATGCCAATAGCCGCCAGGCTCAGTGCAATGTCATCCTCGAGGTTCTTGATTTTGGAGATGCGGATGCCCTGTGCCGGAGTGATTTCGTAGAGGGTAATAGTAGGGCCGACAGTAGCCCGTATGCTGCGAATCTGTACGCCGAAGTCGTTCAGCACCTTGATGATGCGGTCCTTGTTCGCCTCCAGCTCCTCCTGGCTTACATAGTTGACCTTGGAGTCGGAATCATATTCTTTCAGTAGGTCGAGGGTCGGAAATTTCCAGTTGACAAACGGCTCGCGTGGGTTGATAGGTGTCAGCGGCAGGTTACTGTTCGCAACAGTCTTTCCCTGTGCCTGTTCATTTCTCTTGGTTCTTTCCACTTCAAAACCGGGAATTCTCTTTCCATCTGTATTCTTCGTATGGCCACTTTCACCGGAAGTGTAGAGCGAATCGGGTTCACGCAGCACCGTTGCCGGTCCCGTCTGCAGATCGATGGGCTGAGAGAGTTCCGGGTCGACAATTTCCGGAGAATCGTCAGACACATCATCAGCAATCGTCTCATCGTCATAAAGACTGTCGGAAGTTTCTCTGCTGTTATGGTGAACCACTGTGAACTTCACCTTGTCCCGTATGTATCCGATCGGATTCATCATCTTACGTACAACGGTGATGGTCTCCGAAGTAAGATAGGTAAGGTAAGCCAGCATGACAATGACGAGTATCGCCATCAGTCCCGTTGTACCGACAAGGTTTTCCATGTATTGTACGCAGAAAGCACCGTGGTCGCCGCCGGGATTGAACACCTGATCGCCCATCAGGGGGGTGAGGAGCTTGGCAAACGTAATTGAAGACCATATCATGACGAGGGCCATTCCCATGAACCATTTCATCAGGTTCAGCTTCTTGTAGGCACCCATCATACGGAGACCGCAGAGGATGATGAAGGCTGGGATGATGAAAGCAGGAATCCCGAAACAACGAGAGATAAGTCCGTATGACAGTAGGGCTCCGAGCGATCCGCAGGCGTTCTGGAATGCCCTGCCAGTGTTTTCGACCTCACCGGGGCGCAGGTCGGTGACAAGACTCTGGTCGGCCGTACCGGTATTGAAATAGCTGAAGAAAGCCACGCAGATAAAAAGCGCAACACCCAGAAGGATAAGCCCGGCAACAAATCCCGTCTTGTCATTAATGATACTGTTGAGTCCGATTGCCTCGGTGAATGTCTTGCTTTTACGTTCCGTTTTTTTCTTTGCCATTGATCAATCTTCGTTTTATCCTTGCAAAAGTAATAAATTCGTGCCACATAAGTTTACGATTTCAGACTTTTTTTCTTAATTTTGCAGGTCAGTATACAATCCGAAATGAACAGAGTATTATACAACAAATTCGACAAAAGCAGAATATCGCAGTTGCCAAGAGTTACTTTTCCAGGCAAGATTGTCGTTGTCCTGAATGAAGCTGAGGCTGAGAAAGCGGTTAATTACCTGCTCTCGCGTGACATCATCGGCATTGATACCGAGACGCGCCCCGTCTTCCGGAAAGGACAGCACCATAAAGTTGCGCTTCTGCAGGCGTGCGACCGTGAAGTATGTTTTCTGTTCCGACTGAACATCATCGGTATACCAGACTGTGTTAAACGGTTCCTCGAAGATACGACCGTTCCGAAAGTGGGGCTTTCGCTGGGCGATGACATGCTGATGCTGCATCAGCGTTCTGCGTTCAAACCGGGCTATTTCATCGACCTCCAGGACTATGTGAAGTCACTGGGCATCGAGGACATGAGCCTCCAGAAGCTGTACGCCAATGTCTTTCACGAACGTATAACCAAGCGTGAACAGCTGTCGAACTGGGAAAACCAGATACTCAACGATAAGCAGAAGCTTTATGCCTCGACGGATGCATGGACGTGTATCAATCTCTATGAACGCTTGCACGAACTGAAGCATACAGGTGATTATGAGCTGGTTGTTGTTCATGAGAAAGAACATACAGATTCTATTCAAACTGAAAAAGCGACAGAGAGCATAAAGGTTTGAAACTTCCTTTCTGATTACCATTACGATGATATGATTTTTCTTCATGCTGAACAATTCATGTCAGACGGACTGGTGTAAGCAATTTAATCAAAATAATCGAGAAACTTTATGTATAAGCAAATATATCTGAAAAGGGGCAAGGAGGACAGTCTTCTCCGCTTTCATCCATGGATATTCTCCGGTGCCATCAGCAGGATTGACGAAGGACTTGAAGAAGGTGAGACCGTACGCGTCATGACACATGATGGCAGGTTTATCGCTGTCGGACATTTCCAGATCGGTTCTATTGCCGTCCGAATTCTTTCATTCCGTGATGTAGAGATTGACGACACTTTCTGGGAAAGCCGGCTGAGAACAGCCTTTCAGGTGCGTCGGGCTATCGGCATTCTTCGTGAGTGGAAGGAGGACATTCATTTTTCCCCGAACACCACTTACCGGCTTGTCCATGGAGAGGGTGACAATCTGCCGGGACTGATAATCGACGTATATGGCAGGACGGCAGTCATGCAGGCTCATTCCGTGGGGATGCACGTGTGCCGTTTCGTGATTGCCAAAGCACTTGTGAAAGTGATGGGAGACAGGCTGGACAGCATCTATTACAAAAGTGAGACAACCCTCCCATTCAAGGCTGAACTCGGTCAGGAAAACGGCTTTATCCATGGTGGCACCGATGATGACATTGCAGTTGAGAACGGATTGAAGTTCCACATTGACTGGCTGAAGGGGCAGAAGACCGGCTTTTTCATCGACCAGCGGGAGAACCGTTCGCTGCTGGAACGCTACGCCAAAGGGCGTAGCGTACTCAACATGTTCTGCTATACGGGCGGTTTCTCAGTCTATGCCATGCGAGGCGGGGCTGAGCTGGTACACTCTGTGGACAGCTCTGCCAAGGCCATAGAATTGACAGACAGGAATATCGAGCTCAACTTCCCAGGTGACACACGACATGAAGCTATCTGTGAGGATGCCTTCAAGTATCTTGACGATCACGACGGAAAGTATGATCTCATCGTCCTCGACCCGCCTGCCTTTGCCAAACACCGAAAGGCTCTGAAGAACGGACTGCGTGGATATACACGACTGAACTTCAAGGGTTTTGAAAGAATCAAACCCGGCGGAATTCTCTTCACTTTCAGCTGCTCGCAGGTTGTAACAAAGGACAACTTCCGGCAAACTGTCTTCACAGCTGCTGCACAGGCAGGGCGCAAAGTACGCATTCTGCATCAGCTTCACCAGCCGGCCGACCATCCGATAAATATTTATCATCCCGAAGGGGAATACTTGAAAGGACTGGTTCTCTATGTTGAATAAGGTCAGGCGTTTCATAGCTTCCGAGCATCTGCTTCAGGCAGACAGACTTTATCTGGTAGCACTCTCAGGTGGTGCCGACAGCGTCTGCCTGTTACTCTGTCTCAAGGAATTAGGCTACCGGATTGAGGCTGTTCACTGTAATTTCCACCTGCGTGGAGAAGAAAGCCAGCGTGACGAACAGTACTGTCAGGAGCTATGTGTACGTGAGAACATCCCACTTCATAAGGCACACTTCGATACAAAGACCTATGCGGCACAGCACAAGGTGAGCATAGAGATGGCTGCACGCAGTCTGCGTTACCGCTATTTCTTCCAACTGAAAGAGACACTGGCGGCAGATGCTGTCTGTATAGGACATCATAAGGAAGATTCGGTAGAGACGATTCTCATCAATCTTGTCCGTGGCACGGGGCTTAATGGTCTGATGGGAATCCGTCCAAGAAAAGGCGGTGTAGTCCGTCCGCTGCTCTGTGTTACACGTCAGGAAATTGAGCAATATCTCCGCAGCCGTTCTGTGTCGTTTGTGACCGACAGCACGAACCTTATAGACGATGTGGTACGCAACAAAATCCGTCTGAATATCCTTCCGCAGTTGGCCGAGATAAATCCTTCTGTCAATGATGCCGTCCTGACTGCCGCCAATCACCTCTCTGAGGTCGATGCTATTGTGCGGGATTCTTTGAACATGGCTTTGGATAAAGCTGTCAGGCCAATTGGCTCAACCAGTCCGGGAAATTCTTTTTATCCACTGGAAAATACTTTCAAAATTGATTTGAAGGTTGTCCGGCATTTTCCATCGCCTGCCTATCTCCTCTTCCATATTTTAAAGCCGCTTGGTTTCACACCTTCTCAGATTGCAGAGGTTACAGCCCATCTTGAAGGACTGCCAGGGCAGGTCTGGGCATCTTCCACCCATGAACTCACACACGACCGGGACTCGCTTCTTGTCATGCCTGTAGTGGCAGAGAAGCCTCGTGAACTTGTCATCCCGGAGACAGGACGCTATGTTTATGATGATGGACTTTCCATCCGCCTGACGAAAGAGAACCGCTCTCCCGCTTCGAGTCCCTCCTTCTCAAGAAATCCTGCCATCATTGACCTCGATGCCTCCTCTATCCAGTTCCCGCTGACCCTCCGCCGTACCGCTGAGGGCGACCGCTTCATGCCCCTTGGCATGAGCGGAACCCAACTCGTAAGCGATTTCCTCACCAATCTGAAGCGTAACCGTTTCGAGAAACGTAGTCAACTTGTTCTTCTCGATGCCTCAGGTGTCATTCTCTGGCTACTCGGTCTCCGTATCAGTGAGTGCTGCAAAGTCAGCTCGCACACAACTTCCTGCCTGCATATTGAACTGCTTTGAGCTTCGTGTATAGTGGGTTGGATTGCAACTAACGCCTACTTCGTGTTCAACTAACGCTTACTTCGTGTTTAACTAACGCTTACTTGCATGCCAACTAAGCACCGTTTTTTACATTGGTTATAACCATCTGGAAACAAGATGTTTGCAATGCGAGGAAAGGTACAGTGGAAAAACGGAATGGGGAGCTGACTCCAATCCATGGAAATGTGCTGACACAATTTGTAAAAAGCATTATCGGCCTGCCATCCATCAGTTTTTATTCTGCCAGCTTCTTCTTCACTTCCGCAAGTGCCGCAATCCAATCTGTGTCAAGCGAGAACTGAGTAAGATAATCTTCACGGTTGAAATAAGCCAGAACGAGGTCTTTGTCGGGATCGTTGTAAAGCGGATGGTTGATGCTTGTATCCCGAAAAATCTTTAGAATGCGGTCCTTGTCACGCTGTTTCACCGCACGGGCGTATTCCTTTGTAAAGAGGTTGACGTACTCGTGCATGTAATAGGCCATCGAATCGAGCTGGGCATTGAGATGGGCAATCTCCTTATTGGACAGTTGACTTGTCGTATCGACGATTGCCGACAAAGTGCGAGTGTTCAGGTAGGTGATGGCATCCACCTTGAAAGAAGCGGCCTTGCGTACATTAACATCTTCTTTTGTGTCGGTTGCGACCTTGTAGGCACTCGTGTAAATCTGTTTGGAAACCCGTTCCTGCTGGGCGTTTGCCGACAATGCAGATACGAACAGGAAAGCCAAAGCTATCATTATAGTTTTCATACATTTAAATATTTCTATTATCCTAATTTGTATTTTCGACGAATTTAGAAGTTACCGGTTTAAATCAACAAGGTTCCGATTTCTTTCTTTTCCGCTATGACAGCCTTTAACCTGCTCATCTTACCCTGTCGGTATTCTTCCTGGCAAAATCCTTCCACGAACCATAATGTCTGGCATCTGTAGTGGGGCGGTTCATTTGCAGGAAGTGGCAATAAGCAGCGGCAACGGCATCTGTGGCATCCATGAAATGCGGCATCTGGTCGTCGCGAAGATGGAGCAGTTTCTGCAGCATACCGGCAACCTGATCCTTGGAAGCCGACCCGTTTCCGGTGATTGCCATCTTGATTTTCAAAGGAGCATATTCACAGATGGGGACATCATGATGGATGGCTGCAGCAATGGCAACGCCTTGCGCACGTCCGAGCTTCAGCATTGACTGCACGTTCTTGCCGAAGAAAGGAGCCTCGATGGCAAGCTCGTCGGGCAGATACTCGTCAATGATACCCGTGACACGGTCGAAAATCTTTCCCAGTCGCAGATATACATCTTTCTCCTTGCGCATATCAATGACACCCATGACTATCAGTTCTGCCTTGTTCCCACGAACACGCAGCACGCCATAGCCCATGACGTTAGTCCCCGGATCGATGCCAAGGAGTATCTTTTCCGACTGTGAATTTCCTTTCTGCATTCCTGACTGTCTGAATCAGACCTATCTCAGCGGTCCATATAGGGATTATGGGCAAGTTCGAAGCCGATAGAAGTCTGGGGGCCGTGTCCCGGATAGACTACAGTGGCATCCGGAAGCTGTGCAAGCTCGCGCAGGCTGCTGATAATCTGAAACATACTTCCGCCGGGGAAATCGGTTCTGCCGATACTTCCCTTGAAAAGCGTATCACCGGTGAACAGAACGTTCTCTTCTGCACAATAGAAGGATACTGAACCTCCAGAATGGCCAGGCGTGCGGATGACTCGGAACACATGAGTTCCGAACGAGATCTCCCTGCTCTCGGAAAGTCTCAACTCACCGGCCGGAAGTCTGCAATCCAACTTCATCCCCAGCATCTGTGCAGCTGTCTGCTCCGGATTGTTCATGAATATGGCATCGTCTTCAGCAACCTCCGGCAGAAGACCGAAAGCCGAGTGGACAGCCGCGTCGCCAAGGTGATGGTCAAGATGACCGTGTGTGCCGAGGTTGTGGACAGGGTGCAGTCCGTTTTCCTTTATATAGGAAACAATCGTTCCCTGTTCATCTTCCGTGAGGGCACCACAGTCAATGATGACACATTCCTTGGTATCGTCACTGACGACGTAGCAGTTTTCCTGGAGAGGGTTGACCTCGAAAGTTTTGATTTTAAGCATAAGCGATTATGATGAATAATGACCAGAACAACTATGAAGGGTTCAATTGAAAAACGACGAAAATAATCTGCCGGAAGCTATACCGGTACGTAAACGAGATACTTCTCCTTAAACCACGCTTCATCGAACCATTGTGACAGTTCCGTTCTTTCTGCAATCTTCCGGAAAGGCTTCAGTTCTTCATCAAGATTTCCACCTTTAAGGACCATTACGCCATTGGCGAGGGCATTATGCTGGTCACGTGCAATATTTTTTCTGACGATTTTCATCAGGTCTGGCAGCGGCATGACGGCACGTGAGACGATGAAATCGAACTTTCCTTTCTCCTCCTCTCCGCGCTGGTGGACAGGCAGGACATTGTCGAGACCGATGGAATCGGCAACTTCCTTTGCCACCTTTACCTTTTTACCGGTCCCGTCAATGAGTTTGAAGTTGGATTCAGGAAAGAGAATGGCAAGTGGTATTCCTGGGAAGCCACCGCCCGTACCAAAGTCGAGGACGTTTGTTCCTTTCCGGAAACGGATACGGCGGGCAATCGCCAATGAGTGCAGGATATGATGCTCATAAAGATTATCGATGTCCTTGCGTGAAACGACATTTATTTTCGCATTCCAGTCGTGATACAGAACATCGAGTGCAGCAATCTGCTCTTCCTGTCTGTGGGTGAGATGGGGAAAATACTTCTTTATTATCTCTGTCATGATTTTATAGTGGATAAGTGGATGATAGACGATGATGGATGATGGATGATGGTCATCATTAAGCGATGATAGGTAATCCCTGAGAGGAAATCAATTGTCGACGGCCACCCTCACTTCCTGCCGGCTGATTTCTCCCGGCGTATAGATGAAGACCGTAGAGTCATCTGTGAGGATGAAATTGTCTGCGGGATAGGGACTGATTCCTACGAAATAGCCTTTTGATTGTAAACCCGCAACGTCCCCATTGTCAAGGTCTTCCCGCTCAGCCAGACGCCCGATGATTTCCTTTGTCAGTTTTTCTTTATAATCTTCGCCAAATTGTTCCTGCAGGCTGATCAGATGACCGTCCTTCAGACTGAAGTTGCGTGCAATTGTATACTTCGTCGACTGACCGTTACCATTGTTGATGGCAATGTGCGAGAGAGCTGTGACATAATCGCCGGATGCGGCTCTCAGCTCTGTCTTGATGGACAGTTCACCGATCAGCTGGCTCCGTTCTTTTTCCTTCTGACGTATGAGACGTGCCACTTCCACATACTCTTTCACGTATTGACGCACAAAGGCAGGGATGGCAGTCTGTGGAGAAAGACGGTCATAACTGATGGAGAAATAGTTGGGTTGCAACAGCCCCATTCGCAGTAAAGAGTCGTTGACGACAGCATATTTCTTGTCTTTCAGACAGGTAAAAGCAACATGGACATGGCATTGTATCGCATCTGAAAGACGCGCTAAAGTATCAGCAGACACGACAGTTGTTGCAGCCTCAAGCCTTTTGGGGGTGCCTTGCTTAGAGCTGCAGCTTCCAGTCAGCATCAGGACGACCACGGAGAATACGAATAATTTTAATAACTTCTTTGTCATATATAATTGACAAAGTTACGAAAAACTTTTGTAACTTTGCATTATACATATTATAATAAAAGGAAAGAATGGTAAAAGCATGTTTGTTTGATCTGGATGGCGTTGTCTTCAACACAGAACCATTATACACCTTGTTCTGGCACGATATGGGACGGAAGTACTGTCCTCAGATTGCTGACTTTGAGTATGTCATAAAAGGACAGACACTGGTGCAGATATTCGACAGGTATTTTCCCAGTGAGGAAGAAAAACAGCATCAGATTACACAGTCTCTGAATGACTATGAAAAGAATATGCCGTATGATTATGTCGATGGATTCGAGAATTTTATAAAGGATATCCAAAGTAAAGGTATAAAGACTGCCATCGTCACAAGTTCCAATCTTGCCAAGATGGAGAACGTGTACGCCCGGCATCCGGAGTTCAAGAAATACTTTAACGCAATCCTTACCTCTGAAGACTTCTCTGAAAGCAAACCTTCTCCCGACTGTTATCTGAAAGCAGCGGAAAGGCTCGGTGTCTCCACCAAGGAAAGTGTTGTCTTTGAAGACAGTGCTGCCGGATTGCGTTCAGGCACTGCCTCCGGTGCCCGTGTCATCGGGCTTGCAACCACTCTTCCTGTGGATGAAATCAAGGTTTTCACCCGAGAAGTTATCTGCGATTATAAAGGTTTCACTTTGTCAGTTGACTAAAAAGAAGTAACTTTGCAGGCTGGAAGTGGATTCCAAACTGCATAGTTCTCCGGAACATGGCTTGTCGCCTTTGAATTGCGGGGCACTCACAATCTCGCAAGGCAATCGCAATCTCGTATTGCAGACGGCCCCAGAGACGATAGGTATTATATATATGGGATATTTAATAACAGACAAGAAAAAAGTTACAGCCAAGACATTGTTGCAGATGAAGGCTGCAGGTGAAAAGATTACCCAGATGACTGCCTATGATTTCACGACAGCCGGAATTATTGACACAGCCGGGATAGACAGTATTCTCGTCGGCGATTCTGCATCCAATGTGGTGGCCGGTAATCAGGATACGACTCCTATCACTCTTGAAGAGATGATTTATCATGCACGTGCTGTGGTCCGGGCATGCCGGCATTGTCTGGTCGTCTGCGATATGCCTTTCGGATCCTATCAAGTAAGCCGAGAGGAAGGAATACGCAATGCGATCCGCATCATCAAGGAGACAGGTGCCGGGGCAGTAAAGATGGAAGGCGGCAAGGAGATTGCCGAGACCGTGAAAGGAATCGTAGACAGCGGAGTCCCTGTCGTCGGGCATCTTGGCCTTACTCCGCAAAGCATACACAAGTTCGGCGGATATGGCCTGAGGGCAAAGGACGACGCAGAGGCAGAAAGACTTATAGAGGATGCCCTTGCGCTTGATGCTGCAGGCGTGAGTGCAATCACACTTGAGAAAGTACCTGCTGCTCTTGCCACGAAGGTGACATCGATGGTGAAAGCTGCCACTATCGGTATCGGTGCCGGCAGCGGAACTGACGGACAGGTACTCGTCTATGCGGATGCACTTGGAATGACGCAGGGATTCAAACCTAAGTTTCTCCGTCAGTTCGCCAACGTCGGAAAATGTATGACGGAAGGTGTACAGGAGTATATCAAATGCGTGAAGGAAAAGTCTTTCCCTTCTGATGCGGAAGCATATTGATATACATTGTAATTCTTGCTTCATGATTATCATACGACAGACTGATTTTCCGATAATCATTGAAGATAATCATTGAAGATAATCATTGAATAGGATATAATCAAGATATGCAAGACATGGACAGGGCTACACCGTCGGTACTTGATGAAACCGTAGGGAAGAAGGGCCGGAGAAGTCTGTCTCTGATTCTGAAATTACAGCTTTTGGATTCTGGAAAATAGCTTATGGATACTCAAAACATACCTGTTCACGTGCGACTTTGGAACAAGCGTTTCTGGATGCTGGCAATGGCAAACCTCCTGCTGGTTATGTCTTCTTACATGCTTCTTCCGGCAATCTCGCTGCGAATGGCAGAGTGGGGGTATACCCAGAGCCAGACCGCATGTGTGTCTGGAATCTTCTTTGTGGGAATGTATCTGTTCGGCAGTCTGTCCGGGTATCTTGTGCAACGTTATCGGCGCAAAAATGTCTTCTGCATCTCTACATTGCTGCTGCTGGCAGTTACCGGAAATTTCTACTATCTGAACACACTGTCCGATGACACATTGGATTACACACTGCTCATACTGCTCCGTTTCCTGCAGGGAGCTTTCTATGGTCTGTCCCAGCTGGTACTTCTCAGTACGCTGATCATCGACACCGTCGAGGCTGTACACCGTACAGAAGCCAATCATGCCGCAACATGGTTCGGACGTTTTGCCCTTGCACTGGGACCGTTGACAGGCATTCTTGCTTACCGGCACGCACAGTTCGGTTCTGTGCTGGTTCTTTCGTGCGCCTGTCTGACACTTTCTTTTGTTTTTGTCGGTCTTGTCCGTTTCCCGTTCCGTATGCCGAGCGAAGATCTCCACCGTTTTTCTTTCGACCGTTTCCTGTTGAAAGGCAGCTGCTGGCTGTTCCTTAACATTATGCTCGTCACCTCTGTAGCAGGTCTTCTGCTGACCATCGAGCATACGCCTCATTTCTATGGATTCGTCATGCTGGGCTTCCTCGTGGCTATTCTTGCAGAACGGTTCGCATTTGCCGATGCCGACCTTCGCAGCGAGGCAACTGCGGGAATGATTGCGATGGGAATCGCCATCCTGCTGCTGATAACGAACAGTCAGAAGAGTGTAGACTATATTGCGCCTGTTCTCATCGGATTCGGTATAGGGATAACCGGCAGCCGCTTCCTGCTCTTTTTCATCAAACTGTCAAGGCATTGCCAGCGAGGAACAAGCCAGAGCACCTACCTCCTTGCCTGGGAAACTGGTATTGGAGCCGGGATGACGGTTTCTTTTGGCCTGCTTGGCTGCTCTCAGATTCCTGTATTATGGGTGTGCCTGGGACTTCTGGCTGCTGCTTTGATTCTCTATGTTACTTTTGTTCACGGATGGTATATGGCGCATAAAAACCGGTAGGGTGTGACGGACAGGCCTCTCCCAACCGATTCTTTTTTCCATCAGAAGCCGACACTTCCTCCCTCTCTCCGGCAGGAAGTGTGAAAAGTTCTCCGTCATATCCTTACAACCTCTTTGACACCTTTCACTGTCCGCAGTTTCTTGATAAGCATGTTCAGCTTGGAGTTGTCATCAAGCAGAACAACCAGATTACCTGAAAAGAGACCGTCATGCGAGTCGATATTGATAGACCGCATGACGATTTTTTCGTCTTTAGAGATGACATTGGAAATATTGCTCACAATACCGATGTCATCGTTTCCGATGACACGCAGGGTAATGGCATACTGTGAAGAGCCCTTCCCGCTCCAGCGTGCCTTGACGATACGATAACCGAAACGCTTGCGCATCTCCGGAGCATTGGGACAGTCGCAGCGGTGAATCTTGATGCCACCGCTGACGGTCACAAATCCGAAAACCGGATCACCGTAGATAGGGTGGCAGCACTTGGCAAGCGAGAAGTCAAGCCCTTTGAGGTTCTGGTCGATGACAAGCACATCATCGTTCTTTCTCAGATACTCTGTCGTCGGGTTCTCAAGCTCAAAGTTCTCCGCACTCTCAGTCTCCTTGGGCTGATTGAGATTGTGGTCGTGGCTGTAAACCTTCTGGTATTCCTCAATGACATAATTAGGGTCGAGCTTCTCGTCAGCAATCTGTTTGTAGAACTCAGATACCTCTTTGAAGCCCAGCTTGCGCAGAAGATGCCCCATGGTGGCCTCTTCGATATCTATCTTTTTGTTCTTGAACCTTCGTTCAAGAAGCTCCTTGGCATAGAGGCCGTCTTTGACCTGTGTCTCTTTCAGTGCCAGACGTATCTTGGCCTTCGCACGTGATGATTTGCAGATGCTGAGCCAGTCCTGCTTGGGCTTCTGCGTCGTCGATGTCAGGATTTCAACAGTGTCGCCACTGTGCAGCTCGGTACGGAAAGACACGTTCTTTCCGTTGACCTTCCCACCTACACACTGATTCCCGATTCTGGAATGGATGTGATAGGCGAAGTCAAGCACCGTCACACCCTTGGGAAACTTCAACAGGTCGCCTTTCGGTGTGAAAACGTAGATTTCCTTCTCATAAAGATCGGACTTGAACTGGTCCATCACCTCAAGATTGTCGCCGGCCTCAAGTGCTGAACGGATTGAAGCCAGCCAGTCGTCCATGCCTCCTTCAGCCTTCACGCCTTTATATCGCCAATGGGCAGCAAGACCATGCTCGGCTATCTCGTCCATGCGTTCTGTGCGAATCTGTACTTCCACCCATTTCTTTTCAGGACCGAGGACCGTGATGTGCAGGCACTCGTAGCCGTTGGACTTGGGGACAGAGAGCCAGTCGCGCAGACGTTTCGGATTGGGCTGGTACATATCCGTTACAATAGAGTAGGCCTGCCAGCACTGCATCTTCTCCTTGTCCGCAGGCGAGTCAAGGATAATGCGGATGGCAAAAAGGTCATAAATGCCCTCAAATCCGCATTTCTGCTTCTTCATCTTCTGCCAGATGGAATGAATAGACTTCGTTCTCCCCTTGATGTGAAACTTCAATCCAGCTGCCTCAAGGTGCTCGCTGACAGGCATGGTGAATCTGCTTATGTAGGCATCACGTGCAGCTTTCGTAGCATTCAGCTTGTCTTTAATAAGGTAGTAGGCATCGTGTTCGAGATACTTCAGGGAGAGGTCCTCGAGCTCACTTTTCAGCTGATACAGTCCCAGCTTGTGTGCCAGAGGCGCATAGAGATAACTTGCCTCCTCCGACACCTTCCGCTGTGCCTCCTTGTTCTCCACATCGCGTATCTGCCGCATGAGGTTGACACGGTCGGCAATCATGATCAAGATGACACGCATATCTTCGGCAAAGGACAGCAGGAGATTACGGAAATTCTCGCTCTCGATGACAGGTGTCTTCTGGTAGAGCGTCTGTATGTGGATAAGCCCGTGAATGATTCTTGAGACACCGTCGCCGAATCGATTTTCTATTTCTTCGAGCGAGAGCGTCCCTCTCTGGACACTCTGGTGCAGGAGAATGGCTATGACGGAATCACGCTTCAAGCCTATGTCCTTAACCGCAATGGCAGCTGTCTGCAATGCGCAGAGGATGGGATTCAGCCCGAAGACGTTACGCCGGATGGTATTGTCGGCTATCGAATCGTGCAGGTGTTCGCGCAGCTTGGGAAGGTCGTTTTCGAGAAACGACTGCCCGAGCGTCTCCTTCAGTTCTCCGAGTATCAGCTCCGACTCTTCTTTCTCTTCATCCGTGTAAATGAATATCTCTTCCATAGGGCACATTACGTTTTATAGTTCATGGGCAAAAGTACATAAAAATCCCGACATATAAGCCTGCCGATATGAAAAGGTACAAAGGAAAAAGTCTTTATTAAGAATAAAACAGACAATTCGTTTCTTTCTTTCGATTAAATTCGTTATTTTTGCATTTACAAAACAATCTTTTATAATACTCTACCAATTATGTTGAAGAAAGAAGACCTAAAACAGATTCACGAGAAAGGAATTAGTGAGGAACAGATCAGCAGGCAGCTGGAAGACTTCAGGCGAGGTTTCCCCTACTTGAAACTGGAAGGTGCGGCGACACCAGGACAAGGGGTCTCGGTGCTCGACATGAAAGCCTGTGAGGCAGCATGCCGCACATGGCATGATTATCAGGCGGACGGTCACAGAGTGGTCAAGTTCGTTCCGGCTTCAGGTGCAGCCAGCCGGATGTTCAAGGATCTCTTTGCTTTCCTCAACGGAGACCATGAAGCACCTGTGAGTGAATTTGAAAAAGAGTTCTTTGCCAATATCCATCATTTTGCTTTTTTCAAGGAACTGTCCGGCAGATGTCTGCAACAGGAAGGCAGATCTGCCGATGAACTGATAGCCGACGGACACTATAAGGCAGTTGTTGCCACCTTGTTGAACAAGGAAGGACTGGACTACGGACAGCTGCCGAAAGGTCTGCTCCTGTTCCATTCCTATGATGACGGAATGCGCACGCCTATGGAGGAACATCTGGTTGAGGCAGCACGTTATGCGGAAAGCAACAAGAAGGCACACGTACATTTCACCGTATCACATGAACATCTGGACCTTTTCAAACAGAAAGTTGTGGAAAAACAGGCGGAATACGAAAAGAAGCTGGGAGTCAGCTTCGACATTTCCTTTTCGGAACAGAAACCCAGCACAGACACTATCGCTGTGAACCTCGACAACACGCCATTCCGCAACGAAGATGGTTCGCTGCTCTTCCGTCCGGGAGGACATGGGGCACTGATAGAGAATCTGAATGATATGGACGCAGAGGTGGTATTCATCAAGAATATTGACAATGTTGTGCCTGACCGATTAAAGGACTCGACCGTCAGATGGAAAATGATCCTTGCCGGGAAACTTGTCGAGCTGCAGAAACGTGCTTTCGGGTATCTGCGCCGGCTGGACAGCGGTCGCTGTACACGTGCAGAACTGGAGGAGATGGTCGGTTTCCTGCAAGATGAACTTTCGTGCCGGAAGCATGATGTACTGAGTCTTGACGATGCTGCACTGGCCGGTTACCTGCACCGGAAGCTGAACCGGCCGATGCGTGTATGTGGCATGGTAAAGAATGTAGGAGAACCTGGAGGCGGCCCGTTCCGGACTTACAATCAGGATGGGACAGTCAGCCTGCAAATTCTGGAAAGCTCCCAGATTGACAAGAATGACGACACATCCATGAAGATGTTTACAGGAGGCACGCATTTCAATCCTGTCGACCTGGTCTGTGCCGTCAGGAATTACAAGGGCGAGGCCTTTGAACTGACAGATTACGTGGACAAGTCTACAGGATTCATCAGTTCAAAGTCGAAGAACGGACGCGACCTGAAAGCACTGGAACTGCCAGGACTATGGAACGGAGCGATGAGCGACTGGAACACCGTCTTCGTGGAAGTTCCTCTCGACACCTTTAATCCGGTAAAGACAGTCAACGACCTTTTGCGCGAACAGCATCAGTAGCACTCTGCCGTCATGCCTGTCGGTGGCAGTCAACTTGTCCAACAAGCCAACGAGCACGCCACCTACTACAAATCTTTGAAAAAGAGCGACTGCACATCCGTAGTTCCCAATCGCTTGGGAAAGGTTTTCCCAGTGCCTGGGAACAGCATTCCCATTCGGTTGGGAATGCTGTTCCCAACGGTCGGGAATAACCGGGGCTGCAGTAAGGTACAGGCCTTCTTTTGCCGTTCTTACCTGGGATCGTTCCTTCGGAGTTATATTGCCATTGAGCGGTCATCCCTTTGTGTGTCAGGTCTCCGTTTTCCGTGCAGTTGCTCATTCTCAATAGAATAATCTTAAAAAAACAGGATAATTCTTGTGTGGTTCAAATAAAAATTATACCTTTGCGGCACAAAAAGACACATTTACGGATGTTTCAGCTTATGAAACATCTACGCTATCAAATGTAATTTCCTATACATATTATATATGTTAAGCAAAGAAGAACTATTAGAAAAAGAAGTGTCTGAGCTTGAGACAATAGCCCAGAGCACAGGAGCCGTCTATACCCCGGGCGACAGCAAGGACAAGCTCGTCTATGCCATTCTCGACAGGCAGGCGGAGGAGGCTGGTACGGCACATCCTTTAGAATCAAAGCGCAAGCGTACGAGAATAGCACGGAAAGACACAGACCGGGTTTATTCGGTTCATGGCGACGAGGGGGAGAACTTTGATGTACAGAAGAACAAGGCGGCTGGAGGGGCCGTACAGGCTGCACTGTTCAAGGATCTTCCCGAACCGAAGACAGAGAAAGAAAAGAGCCCGGAAGAAATATTGGCTTCCATCCCCAAACACCGCGGACGCAAGTCAAAAGCTGAACTGGAGGCCATTGCGGCTGCAGAAGCCGCAATAAAAGCAAAAGCGGAACAGGACAAAAAAACTGAACCGGAGGAGGAAGCAAAGCAGAACAAGCCTGCTGACAACCCTGTCCCGGAGGACTTTATCCCTGAAGATCAGTTCTCCGACGACCGGCCGCAGGACGGGACAGAAGGCAAGGAGGACCTCCTCGCACGCCTGCAGGAGAAAGTGAATGCACACAATATGAACCAGGAAGCTGCCAGTACTCCTGCCGCACCGGAGGGTGTATGGAGCGGAGACCCGGGCGACGGAACAGACTTCATTCCTATTGTCGATCTGCCGATAGAAGACCAGGGAATGGTGCCGAACTATGATATGTTCGACCAGCCGACGACACCCGTCCAGATGCCGTCGTATGAAAACACCGCAGCAGCGGGCAGTGATTCAAAATATGATTTCTCAGACCTTATCAAGGCGAACGGAGTTCTCGAAGTGATGCCTGACGGCTATGGTTTCCTCCGTTCAAGCGACTATAACTATCTATCTTCGCCCGATGATGTCTATATTGCCAACAACCAGATAAAACAATTCGGCCTGAAGACGGGCGATGTCGTGGAGTGTCATGTGCGACCGCCACGCGAGGGGGAAAAATATTTTCCGCTGACGAGCATCGACAAGATCAATGGACGCAAACCTTCAGAGGTGCGCGACCGCATTCCGTTCGAGCATCTTACGCCGCTGTTCCCTGAAGAAAAGTTCTCCCTCTGCGGCGATCCACGTACGACAAACCTCTCTACACGTATCGTCGACCTGTTCTCTCCCATTGGAAAAGGACAGCGCGCATTGATTGTCGCACAGCCCAAGACCGGTAAGACGATTCTGATGAAGGACATAGCAAATGCCATTGCGGCCAATCATCCGGAAGCTTACCTGATGATGCTTCTGATCGACGAACGACCGGAGGAGGTTACGGATATGGCACGTACGGTGAATGCCGAAGTCATCGCCTCGACGTTCGATGAACCGGCAGAGCGTCATGTGAAGATTGCCGGCATCGTATTGGAGAAGGCAAAGCGCATGGTAGAGTGCGGGCACGATGTCGTCATCTTCCTGGATTCCATCACCCGTCTGGCCCGCGCCTACAACACAGTGGCCCCCGCATCCGGAAAGGTGCTGACCGGTGGAGTTGACGCCAATGCCTTGCAGAAACCCAAGCGTTTCTTCGGTGCAGCCCGCAACATTGAGGGGGGCGGATCGCTCACCATCATCGCAACGGCACTGATCGACACGGGCTCCAAGATGGACGAGGTCATCTTCGAGGAATTCAAGGGGACAGGCAACATGGAACTGCAGCTCGACCGGAGTCTCAGCAACAAACGCATCTTCCCGGCGGTCAATCTGGTTGCCTCAAGCACGCGCCGTGACGATCTGCTTCAGGATCGTACTACGCTTGACCGTATGTGGATTCTGCGCAAGTATATTGCCGACATGAATTCTATCGAGGCCATGAATTCCATCCACGACCGTATGAAACGTACGGAAAGCAATGAGGAGTTCCTGATGTCGATGAATGACTGAAAGTTTCTTTCCATAAGTCTTGCTTTTTCATAGTCTGAGGAGAGAGACATACAAAGTAAAAGGCAGGTTCCGAAAGTTAACTTTGGAGCTTTTCCTTTCAGGCGGAAGATTCTGCTTTCTTTCTGAAAACATCGCGGACAATTCGGCTGAACGAGGAAAAAGAATCTGATTGCCTGGAAAGAAAAAGAGGCAGAGAGTCGGCAATGTCCGCATCATATAGGCAAAAGTCCGACGTGGATTTTCAGAACATACAGAAAGTGTATCAAAAGTAGGAAACACAAAAGTTCCAGCTTTTGATACACTTTATTTCTTTATGTATTTTACATGCGCATATCCGACGAGCCTGTCGGTCCGTCCTCCCTGCGGCCGGAAATAGACAAGTGCCTGATAACTGTTTTCCGTCTGGTAATGACAGCTGTCTACCCTGAAAGAAGAGAGCTTTCCATGTTCATCTGCCGTAAGGAACTGATAATTATAATACCCGAACTTTAAAGGAACGACTGCTTCATAATATTTTCCTTCAGGCTGGTAACTCATTTCGTAGGCCGGAAGCAGCCGGTTGCAGGTCCAGTCACCATCAAGATAAAGCCGACAAGGGTAGGGGGCCAGTACATTGAGACGGAAATGTGTCTGGACATAATCACTGGTTGTATTTACGTCTGTGTTGTCGGAATTACGGATGAGAAACGCTCCGTCAGCGTCCTCGTCATAGACATAATTCAGGAAAGGAGATGTGGCAAAGGGATAGACATGATAATCTTTCCCGTCCCAGCTGATTCTGTCAATCCCCATAGAGGCGGCATCCGTTGAGAGAATCTCGAACTTTCTGTATTCATTGCCGGCACAGAAAATATAATCCTGATTGTGTGTCCATCGCAATCCGTCTGGCATGACATACTGAGGTTTGCTGTTCCAGCGTGCATCCAGCCAGTTACGGTTCTGCATGACAACTGTCCGAATCTGCCGCTGCGGATTGCTTACAGTATAATTCCCATAATCAATCTGCATGTCAACCTGCTGGTGTCTGTCGTTGATGGTCCGGTCTGTCTGGGTGGTAATGGCCAGTCTTACTCCCATAGAATGTTCTGCCGGCTCGGTGAGCATGAAACAGGCCGTAAGCAAAGGCTGGTCCGTAAAATTATCATCATAAACTGACAACCGGTAGTTTCCCGACAGTCTGGGCCGGCACTTGCTGTTGGGTATTTCAAGATGATAGTGTGTATAAAGCGTGTTGGTAAGGGTCGACTCTTTCACATCATCTATTGTGTTTCCTGAAAGGAATCCTTCAGCCACATCGCTGTCGAAAAGGCCTGTCGAGGGCTGCCAGTCGGCTTCGCAGTGCTCCAGCCGGTAAGTCATCCGGCGGTAAGTATGTGTAAGGTCATCAAAGTCGATGCTTATCTTCCCGGCATTGAGGATGGTAATGGGCAGCTCCTGCCATTTCTGATCGGCAGTCACCTGAAGGGAACGGATGTTCCCATCTGTAATCTCATGCCGCTGTGCTGACACCGCACACGGAAGAGCCAGGCCGAAGATGAAGGATAAAAACACCTTCTTCATTCTTCTTCCTTTAATATGTCATCCAGGAAACTGTCAAGTTCCTTGTCCAGTCCCTGCATGAGGTCGCCCCCGATAATGACAAGGTCGTCATCTACAAGATAGAGCTCTGCAACATTATTCCTGTCATCGTCTTCAAGAATGAAGCTGTAAGGCTTCATGACAGACAGATTCTCCACGGTATCTCTCATGCGGTTCAGTTCCGATCGCAGGACAACAGCCGCCTCCTGATAGAAATCATCACTCTTGTTGTCTATCCACTGATCTATGACACAGCGGGTGATCTCATTGTCGCTGTCATCGAAAGCCATGAGATCGCCGCTGTCTTGCGATGCACGCAGATGAATGTCCGTCATCGGCATATCACAACCGCTGGCCATGAATTTCTGTGCGACTTTCTTCAGGAAACGCTCAATCTGCTGCCGGGTCTGTTCAGTTTCAGTCATATCAGATATGTATTGATTTGTTTACCTCGGCAAATATACAAAAAGTTTTCGGTTTTGCAGATGCGTGTACATTTTTTTACGTTCTTTTTTTGAAGGTTATAAAAAAAACGTTATCTTTGCAACATACAGGAACAGAACAGCCTGAAAAGGAAAAACTAAAGATAAAATGAAACAGACAATTCTTGTTACGGGAGGAACCGGATTTATCGGTTCACACACGAGTGTCGAACTGATAGAAGCCGGCTACGATGTCGTAATCGTCGACAATCTGTCCAACTCGAAAATCGAGGTGCTGGATGGCATTGAGAAAATAACAGGAGTCCGTCCGGCTTTTGAGCAGGTCGACCTCCGTGACCGTGAAGCTACAGAAAACGTCTTCCGCAAGTATCCGAAGATTGAAGGCATCATTCATTTTGCTGCATCCAAGGCTGTCGGGGAGAGTGTCCAGAAGCCTTTGCTATATTACAGGAACAACATCATCTCGCTGGTCAACCTATTGGAACTAATGCCTGCGTATGGCGTGAAGGGCTTTATCTTCTCAAGTTCCTGTACTGTCTACGGACAACCCAAGCCAGAGAACCTCCCTGTCACAGAGGATGCACCTCATCAGAAAGCCACATCCCCCTATGGGAACACAAAGGAAATCAACGAGCAGATTATCCTGGACTATATTCACAGCGGAGCCGACATCAAGAGCATTGTCCTTCGGTATTTCAATCCTATCGGTGCCCATCCGACCGCATTGATCGGCGAGTTGCCGAACGGTGTACCCAACAACCTGATTCCTTATGTTACCCAGACGGCAATGGGAATCCGGAAAGAACTTACTGTCTTCGGCAATGACTATGATACGCCAGACGGAACCTGTATCCGCGACTATATCTATGTTGTTGACTTGGCAAAGGCTCATGTCGCAGCAATGGCACGTGTACTTGATCAGGATACGGACAAGATTGAGTATTTCAATATCGGTACAGGGCGGGGAAATTCCACCAAGGAGATTGTCGAGACTTTCGAGAAAGCTACCGGCGTAAAGCTGAACTGGAAATACGGTCCGCGTCGTGAAGGGGATATTGAGAAAATCTGGGGTGATTGCACCAAAGCCAACACAGTCTTAGGATGGAAAGCAGAAACCCCATTGACTGATGTCCTCGCTTCCGCATGGAAATGGCAGAAAAAACTGAGGGCAGACGGCGTGATGTAAGATAAACAATATACGATTAACAAAGTCTGTATTTGTATGCAAAACGGTATTGCAGGTATAACCTGCTTTATTTTGTGTTTGTGTTGTTGTTATCCCTCGATGTGAATCGGGGGATAATTTTTGGTCCTTCCGTTAAATGCGGCAGACACCTTTCGTGTAGAACGTATAGCTTTAATGCGAAAGACAGACTTTTTACCGAGTCCATATATCTCCGTTTCCTGCACTCATGTTTATTGAATGTGCCGTCCGATAAAAGTTAAACTGCACACAGTCTCTTTTAAACAGACAATTCCACATTCCTTTTGAAAAAGTAAGTCTCCCAATCAAATAAAGTTCTGCCGGCACAGCTCTTCACCAGCTACACGCAGTTCCCGGCAATATTCTGCAAGGTTCGGACCGTCGACACTGCTGGTGCTTACCGACAACACAATATGCGACGGGCACCAACACATTTACAGGTAAGGCCGGTCAATTCCTGCCGCTACCATATATTGTAAGACGGTGATGGGTGGTTAATCACAGACACCGATGTTTACAAAAACAAGACAGCCATATTCAGGCAGGTTATGCCTCAATATGGCTGTTTTGTGTATACTCCGGTTGAATGCGGTATAGCCAACCGTTCAGATAAGTCCTGTTACTATTGCCTGTACCCTTTGGATGAATGGGAATGTGAAACAGCAATGTGCTGATCAATATTCCCGGATGCCATCAACAACGGATGTGACAGTCCTCTGCAGGAAGGCCATCCTCCGGCTTATTCAATGACAACCAGCGGGTCGTCCTCAAGCACAGCCTGCCCAACCTTTACAGCAATTGCCGTTACCTTGCCGTCCTTCTCTGCTTCAATACTGTTCTGCATCTTCATGGCTTCCAGAACGACGACAGTATCGCCCGCTTTCACATCCTGCCCGACAGTCACCTCTACAGATGTGATGGTTCCGGGCAGCGGAGCTTTGACAGCAGCAGAACTGTTGATGGCGGCAGCAGGAGCAGCCTCATCATTTTCCTCAGCAGCTGCAGGCTTGCCAAGTTCAACCTTCTTTTTCTCGGGTTCGGCAGCCTTCTCCATCTGCACACTGTACTGTTCGCCGTTGACAGTTACTTCAGCAACATTTTCGGCATTGATTTCACCAATCTCGACTTTATATTCTTTGCCGTCGATCGTATATTTGAATTCTTTCATTTGATGTCTGTTATGGTTTCTTTGTCATTATCTCGAACTTAGCATCCCACATTGTCTGCTTCGGCAGAATGGTAATGATGCCCGGTTCGTTGTCGTGAACATTGTTTCCGGCAAACTCATAGAGTGCCATTGCAATCGCTGCATATACATTCTTGTCCATAGTTGCGGCCCCCTTCATTACATTGGCATACATCCATGCTTCTTGGCCGGCAGGTCCTGCTTCTTATGCGCCAGCTGAGCCAGACCACGGCAGATGCGGAAACGGGTATTGCGCGGTTCGATGACATCGTCGATATAACCGAACTGTGCCGCCTGATACGGATTGGCAAACTTCTCGGAGTATTCTTCCTCCTTTTCGGCCAGGAACTGTTTGACATCACCGCCCTGCTCCTTGACCTGCCTGGCCTCCTTTCCGCAGAGAACGGCTACGGCACCTGATGCGCCCATAACGGCAATCTCCGAACTCGGCCATGCGAAGTTGAGGTCGGAACGGAGCTGCTTGCAGCCCATGACAATGTGGGATCCGCCGTAGCTCTTGCGCAGCGTGATGGTAATCTTCGGAACAGTAGCCTCGCCGTAGGCGTAGAGCAGCTGTGCGCCATGGAGAATGACCGCATTGTACTCCTGTCCTGTACCCGGCAGGAAGCCCGGCACGTCAACCAAAGAGACGATAGGAATGTTGAAGGCATCGCAGAAACGGACGAAGCGTGCGCCTTTGCGGCTTGCGTTTACATCCAGCACACCGGCATAAGCTGACGGCTGGTTGGCAACGATACCGACGCTCTGCCCGTTGAAACGTGCGAACCCTGTGATGATGTTCTTGGCGAACTTCGGCTGGACCTCGAAGAACTCTCCGTTGTCGGTTACGGCCTGAATCACTTTGTACATATCGTATGCCTGGTTCGGATCATCAGGGATGATTTCATTCAGGAGGTCTTCCTTGCGGTCGATCGGGTCGGTGCATTCTACACGTGGTGCTTCCTCACGGTTGTTAGAGGGAATGTAAGAGAGAAGTTTCTTGATAAGCTCCATGGCATCCTCTTCGGTCTTGGCAGTGAAACTTGTCACACCGCTCTTTGAAGCATGGACGCTTGCACCGCCGAGGTGCTCTGCGTCAATGTCTTCACCTGTCACGGTCTTTACGACCTTCGGACCTGTAAGGAACATGTAGCTCGTCTGCTCCTTCATGATGATGAAGTCGGTGAGTGCAGGAGAGTAAACCGCACCACCGGCACAAGGACCAAGGATGCTTGATATCTGCGGGATGACACCGGAGGCAAGGATGTTGCGCTCGAAGATTTCACCATAACCTGCCAGAGCAGAGATACCCTCCTGGATGCGCGCCCCACCGGAGTCGTTCATGCAGATGACCGGTGCGCCGTTGGTCATGGCCATATCCATCACCTTGCAGATTTTCTGGGCCATTGTTTCGGAAAGCGAACCGCCGTTTACGGTGAAGTCCTGTGCATAGAGATAGACAAGGCGGCCGTCGATAGTCGCTGAACCGGCAACGACACCGTCGCCGAGGAACTGTTTCTTCTCCATGCCGAAGTTGTGGCAGCGGTGAAGTTTGAACATATCATATTCCTCGAAGCTGCCCTTGTCAACCAGCATCTCGATACGCTCACGCGCTGTGTACTTCCCACGCTCATGCTGCTTGTCGATGGCCTTCTGACCGCCGCCTAAGCGGGCCAGCTCGCGCTTCTCCACGAGTGCCTTGATCTTTTCAGTCTGTTTACTCATAACTTGATTTTATTTTCTTATTTATAGCTTCATCAGTTATTGTCTGTTCCCGACAGCTTTCCGGCCACTTCTCTATAAGCCGAAAAGCCATTGTACAGAATTAAATGCAAAATTACTAAAAAAGGTGGAGATAGTAATCTTCACCTCTTTAAATATTGTTAAGGTTCATCTCTGTCTCCGGCGGCGGTTGGCGGGGAAGTTCGGGTTGAAGCTTTTATGCCGGCCGCCATTGTGTCTGTCAGACTTCCTGTGCGTTCCGGCAGCTTTTTCTTCTTGTTTCCGATGCTGCTTCATGTCTGCCGTCTCCGGCGTGCTGCCCACGGCTTTCGGGTCATAGACAGCCCTTGGATGATACTTTGGGGAATTGTCGTAGAGCTTGGAAATCAGGTCACTACGCCCAATCCGTTTTAGTTCACGTTCAATGTCTCGGCGTGCTTCCGGTTTATACCAGAAAAAGAACTGCCGCTGGGCAAGTTTCTCTTTCGGTGTCTTGGCGGAGAATATCGGTTCGAGCGTGTAAGGATCATAGCCCGTGTACCAAGCCTCTGTAGAGACCGTCATGGGGGTAGGGGTGAAATCCTGCACCTGCTCCAGGTGGAAGTCAAGGTCTTTTGTCAGTACAGCCAGTTCCGCCATATCCTCCTCCTGGCAGCCCGGGTGGGACGAGATGAAGTAAGGAATGATCTGCTGGCGCAGTCCCTCTTCACGGTTGATGCGGTCAAAAATCTTCTTGAAGGCGTAGAACTGCTGGAAAGATGGCTTGCGCATGAGTTTCAACACACGGTCTGACGTGTGTTCCGGAGCGACCTTCAGCCGTCCGCTGACATGGCGTGTAATCAGTTCACGGGTATATTGCCGCGCAGCCTCATTGCTCTTTTCATCTTTGCTTCTATGTAGCAGGAGATCATACCGTACGCCGGAACCGATAAAGCTCTTCTTGATGCCCGGAAGTTCGTCTACTGCATGGTAGATTTCGAGCAGTCGGGTATGGTCTGTTTCAAGGTTCGGGCAGATTTCCGGATTCACGCAGCTGGGCCGCTTGCAGTGTTCACACGCCCGCTGGTTCCTGCCGGCCATGCCGTACATGTTGGCCGACGGCCCGCCGAGGTCGGACAGGTAGCCTTTGAAATCGGGCATTTCCATCACCTGCTTCACCTCCTTCAGGATGCTTTCCTTTGAACGGCAGCTGATGAATTTCCCCTGGTGGGCGGAGATGGTGCAGAACGCACAGCCGCCGAAGCAGCCGCGGTGAATGTTCACACTGTGCTTGATCATCTCGTAGGCGGGGATGGTTTTTCCACGGTACTTCGGGTGCGGCTCACGCGTATAAGGCAGGTCGTAGGCAGCGTCTACCTCCTCCGTAGTCATCGTAGGGTAGGGCGGGTTCACGACTGCATAGACGTTGTCAACGGCCTGCAGGATACGCTCTGCATGTTTTTTGTTGGACTCCTCTTCAATATACCTGAAGTTTTCTGCCTGGTACTTTTTGTTGTGCAGACAGGCTTCGTGCGAATGAAGCACAATGTCTTCCTCCTTGATTCCCCCGGGAATATCCGATTCCTTGCAGAGATAAACGGTCTGCGGGATATACTTCAGGTCTTTGACGCTCACGCCGTTTTCCAATTCCTTTGCTATGCTGACGACCTGCTTCTCGCCCATGCCATAGATAATCATGTCGGCATGGGCATCACATAGAATGCACTTGCGGAGGCAGTCTTTCCAATAGTCATAGTGGGTGAGACGGCGGAGTGAGGCCTCAATGCCGCCCAGGACAATGGGCACGTCGGGATAGAGCTGCCTGAGGATATTGGCGTAGACAATGCTCGGGTATTCCGGGCGCAGGTCGTGTCTGCCGTCAGGCGAATAAGCATCTTCCGACCGCAGACGGCGGTTGGCCGTGTATTTGTTTACCATCGAGTCCATGGCACCGGGTGAGATGCCGAAGTAGAGACGCGGCCGACCCAGCTTTTTGAAATCACGGAAGTCGCCATGCCAGTCGGGCTGAGGAACAATCGCCACCTTGTAACCGGCAGCTTCGAGCGTCCTGCCGATGACGGCTGCGCCAAAGGCCGGATGGTCAATATAGGCATCGCCGGAGAAGAGGATGACATCCAGTTGGTCCCATCCACGAAGCTCCACCTCCTTCTTGGTGGTAGGCAGGAAGTCGGTCAGCTGGTATCTTGACGGTCTTGAGGATTTCACTTCTTTTCCTGACGCATCTGTCCTCTCCTGTCGCTGCCGGACAGGAACTGCCGGTCTTTTTTTCTGCTTTCCGGGTTTTATATTTTGCTTATTTGAACTCAAACGATTTGATGTTTATATTGTATTTCCGTAAATTAGAAAGACTGTCTGAAACTGCAAAGCGAAAACCTTACATTGCACGGGAAGTCCCCGCTGCGGACCGTATCCGGATGTCGGACTTACCCTTTAGCGGGACGACGTGCCACCTCCGCACGATGCCGACTGTGCTGTCTTAACACAGCTGGAAACCGTCCGCCTATTGCATCTGCATACTTTCAGAAACTTACAGTCCGGCATACGGAACCTTTCCACGGGGTATTCCCCAGACGGCAATCCGCCGATATGCGTGGTATTCCCAACTATACGGGAACGACATTCCCAGTCGTATGGGAATGATGTTCCCAACGCCTGGGAATCATATTCCCGAACAGCCGGGAATCTTCACAGTGCAGTTGTCCCGGCTACTCTGCCATGAGGCTTTCGTCATCGGTATCATCGGCATCTTTGTGCGCTGCCGCCCACTGCCGGTAGAGTGCGACGAGATTCCCCAGTCCGATGGCTTTCATATTCTGGTTATAGATTACGTCCAGGCACAGATCCAACAAGTCTCTGTCCTTTCCCGGCTCAGACTCAAGAAGTCCACGGATATTGAACTTCAACCTGTCAAGGATATTCTCGTCAACAATTCCATTGGAGTCAACCAGCCCGGAGAGAAGCGAATATTTCCGGATGGTTTCAAGGTGTCTGTCGCTGACCTCTATGCTCCGTGTCCCGGAGGCGTTTGCTTGAATTTTGTACATAGTCATTCTGTTTTCAGATTATTTTCATTCGCTCATCATATAATTGACAATTCCTTTCATCATCCGGCTGCGCGTCGGAGCATCCTTGATACATTCAAAGGGGAACGACAGGGTGAATACGCAGTTGTCTGCACCTTTGTAAGCTACGGCTGCACCATGTCCGTCAGCATAGTTCAACACGCTGAAAGCACCGTCCGTCGGCAGGATGTTGTCGGGTGTGTAAGCACCGTAATGCTGTTCGTTGATGGTGCGGTAGACATCAAACGACATTCCCATTCCGCTGACCGTTGAATTATAATTGTCTGTATTGGCCCCATCATACGAAATACGGAGATTGTCCCTCAGCCAGGTCTGCTCGTCACTGCCCTGCATATCCGAAGCGAGATAAGAACCACTGACCAGCAGCCTTCCATGGCCGTTCAGGTATTTTGTTATCTGCTGCCGCAGAGCGGGCTTGAAGGTCTTATAATAATACAGGCTATGCCCGTCGTCCTTTTCATTGCCGAGGAGCAGGTCGACCAATGCATACCTGGACAGGTCTACCTCACCGTATTCCACAGCCTTGCTGTCACAGCTGACGATGTTGTATTTTCCGGCATGGCACAAGGCTTCCGAGTGTTCCTTTACATAATCGAAGTCGTTGCCGGCAATCACCTTGCCGACAAGCTCTTCTCCGCCGTACCCCAGTGCGTCAGGTCCTTCCTTTCCCATCATGGACTTGTCGAAGTTGGCCTGCCTTCCTGCCCATCCGGCGACAGGACCATAGCTCAGTCCCGGGTCAGCTTCAAGGTCAAATCCCTGTTCCGTACCGGTGTTGACAACTGCCGGAGACGTCAGACGGTGAAAGGCATTGACGATGAGAATGGTCTTGTCTGCCCCTTCGTTGTACAGGGCTGAAAGTGTTTCTGTAGGGAAGCTCTCACCACCGCGGTTGCAGGCAGTCACCTTGAAGTTATAGACCCTTCCGGGCTGCAGCTCCAGTTCGTAATAAGGATTGCGGACATTCACCCCATTGTCGAATCCACCTGCCCCGATGGCCATATACACATTGTAAGATGTCGGTGCAGCGGTCGGTTCGCCAGCATCGCCTGTAGCCTTCCACTGCAGTCGCACTTTTCCAGGCGATATGTATTCTATCTTGAAAATATCAGGGGCAAGCGGCTGGACTGTATATTGCCTGCCATGCATACTTGCTTCGAACTTCAGAATTGTTTTATAGATAGAGCGTGCCAATGTGAATTTGAAGTTGGGATCCTGTCCCAGTCTGATGTCTGGAAAATTCTGATGCGAGAGAGTCTCAAGAATGGCAGAGGGGATTTCCGGCAGCCTGGTCTCGCTGTAGTTGCGGTCCCAAACGGAACGGGTCGCCCAGTTGACGTGGAACGTCCTGTCAATATCTTTCTTCGCATTGGCAACTAACTGTTCTGCAAACAACCTTGAAGTCTTTCGTGAGATTCCGTCACCTAAAGTGCTGTTTCCCTGCTGTGTAGTACAGATTCCCAACGTCCCGAAATAGCTGCCGTCAGCCTTTACACCGGCATCGCTGTGAATTGCCAGCGAGAGCTCGACAGGAACTTTCTTCCCATCCTTTCTGTCGGGAAGATAACAGGAACCTCCTGCCAGCCAGTTTATCATCAGCGATCGGGAGTTGATGTCGTCGTTGTAGTCATTAGAACCATTGCTCTTGCTGACGATGTCCCATGGCGCACCTGCCCACTGTGCAGCGTATCTCGCCCCTTCAAGGAAACGAGGCAGCCCGCTTACCACTCCTCCACGGACAATGTTTCCCATGCCACCGCCAAAACGGACGGCGTCAGCGGTGACAATTCCTCTATGTGAGCTGTGGTTTGTGAGTACTACGGAATTGTTGATACTGTTTCCTTTGTCAAAGTCGAACGTTCCCAAATAAACCCATGTTCCTCCGCCCATACGCTGGTTCACACGGAAATGTGTCTCCTGTCCTTTGTGAAATACAATGTATTCCGCATCATCCACGCTTTTCTTCTGCGTCTGATAGCTTACGTACACTGCATATCTTCCACTCTCGGGGATTGTAGGCTGATAGATCACAGAACTGATTTTGCTGTTACGCTTTCTTGCTTTTACCTGCCGGGCCGTACCGGCTGTAAAAGGGTTCTCGCCGTCGTTGTAGCTGCCGTAATGCTGTGCAAAGCCCGGGACGGAGGTGTCCGACCACTTCTTCTTCAGGCTTTCCTCCTTGTAATTGCTGCTACGACCGTCATTGTCGACTATCACTTCGTTCTTCTGCCAGTCTCTTTCGCGCGGAGTAAAGACGACGGCTCCCGCATGCTCAAGCATGGGAATAAGGTAGGGGAGGACTATCGTCTGTGTGTAGAGGTCTTCTGTCGTACCAAACAGGATAGGACGCTGCCACTTCCATCCCCCCTTTCTGGCATCATAATATCTTCCATGCGACGACCACACGGAAAGATGCCTGTTCTGCAATCCCTCTGTAATTTCATTCGGTCGAGACACATTCTCCACCCATGGTGTACCGTTGTAATTCGTCTTTCCCCATGTTGACCTGCCAGCCTGTGCGTATGTATTTACGAATGACATGGCGGCAAGTGCCGTACACAGCAGTCTAATCTTCATTCTTCCTCTGATTCTCCTATCGTAAACAGTTCTGGATGTTTGCCTTTAAAGTTCTTGAAATAAAGTTTGATTTCCTTCATGTCATGTTCCAGATCACCGGACGGCCTGATTACTTTCGAGCACTGGATCAGTTTCTTCTCATAGTCAATGCCATAAAGATGGATGGGCAGCCGGGCCTTCAGTGCGATGTAATAGAATCCTTTCTTCCAGTCCGGATTCAGACTCCGGGTACCCTCGGGAGTGATACAGAGCTGGAACCTGTCTGCATGTACGGCATAGCCGGCTAATCTGTCGGTCATGCTCGTATGCTTGTCACGCCAGACGGGAATACCTCCCAGCTTGCGGAAGAGCGTGCCGAACGGCCAGAAGAACCATTCCCGCTTCATCAGGAAATTGCTCTGCTGTCTTTCAGCCCTCGCATACAGCTGTCCTATCAGGAAATCCCAGTTACTCGTATGGGGTGCAAGGCAGATGACAGCCTTGTCGGGCAGTTTGCACCTGATGTCCTTCTTCCACCCCATGACATCATAAAGAAGCCACTTGGATAATCTCTGAAACATTTATACGAGGTTATTGATTTGGTCTACAATCTCATTGACTTCTTTATTGAACTTATCCTTTAAGTCTTTGAAATAGACTTTGGCTGCCATGCCCGGTTCTATATGAGACACTCTTCTGATGTAGTTGTTGTGCATGACCAAAATGGATGTGAGAATAGCCTCCGTATTGTCTGCATCGTGATTTTCACCATAGAGAGAGGCGGCAACGCCCTCTGTGAACAGGTCACCACAAATGTAATTGATGGTGCGCTTTAAATCTCTTTTGTTGCTCATTTTTAATCCTAAATAGCTGTATTTTACTTTTATCGTTCAAAGATAAATAAAAAAACAGAAAGGAAAGACTTTCTTATATAAAAATAGAGTTAAAATTTTAATTTAGCTTCTTTTCCTTTCTATTATCGGATAAAAAAAGTAATTTTGCAGAAAATAAGCTGCGCTCGGCAAAACAGGAGCAGACTCCATTTGCCCTCACTTGCATTATTTTTGCAGAAAATAAGCTGCGCTCGGCAAAACAGGAGCAAGCTCCATTTGCTCTCACTTGCATTATTTTTAGCAGAAAGGAACAGACATTAGATAATCATTATATTTAACTCATTTAAGGTAAACAAATGGAAATTAGCGCATTGCAGAAGGAAAGATCAGGCTATCAGCCAAAGTTGCCAAAGGCTCTTCAAGGTGCAGTAAAGGTGAAAGAAGGTGCTCCTACACAGAGCGTCGACAATCAGGAGGACATCAAGAAGTTATTCCCGAACACTTACGGAATGCCTCTCGTTGAGTTTGAGCCGGCCGAGTCGGCCAACAATGCCAAGATGAACGTCGGCGTTATCCTCTCCGGCGGGCAGGCTCCCGGCGGACACAATGTCATCTCCGGCCTATTCGACGAAATCAAAAAGCTGAACCCGGAGAACCGTCTCTATGGTTTCCTCATGGGACCTGGCGGGCTTGTTGACCACAACTATGTGGAAATCACAGCAGACTACCTTCAGTCTTACCGCAACACGGGTGGCTTTGACATGATCGGTTCCGGCAGAACCAAGCTGGAAAAGGAAGACCAGTTCGAGAAAGGACTTGAAATTATCCGCAAGCTGAACATCAAAGCCGTTGTCATCATCGGCGGTGACGACTCCAACACCAACGCCTGCGTATTGGCAGAGTATTATGCTGCCAAGCAGTACGGCGTACAGGTCATCGGCTGCCCGAAGACCATCGACGGCGACCTGAAAAACGACCAGATCGAGACATCCTTCGGTTTTGACACGGCTACCAAGACTTACTCCGAGCTGATCGGCAACATAGAGCGCGACTGCAATTCTGCACGCAAGTACTGGCATTTCGTCAAGCTGATGGGGCGTTCCGCCTCTCACATCGCGCTTGAGTGCGCATTGCAGACGCAGCCGAACATCTGTCTTATTTCAGAGGAGATTCAGGCCAAGGACCAGACTCTGAACGATATCGTCGAGTATATTGCCGATGTCGTGGCTCATCGTGCAGCGCAGGGCAACAACTTCGGTGTCGTGCTGATTCCGGAAGGTCTCATCGAGTTCATTCCTGCCATCGGCCGACTGATCCAGGAACTGAACGATCTGCTGGCTGCTCATGGGGCGGATTACATGCATCTTGACGAGGACGCACAGCGCAGATATATCCTTGATCATCTGTCAGCAGAAAACCGGTCTACCTTCGAAACGCTGCCAGAGGGAGTTGCCCGTCAGCTTTCTCTCGACCGCGACCCACATGGAAACGTACAGGTTTCGCTCATCGAAACAGAGAAGCTCATCTCGGAAATGGTTGCCGCCAAGCTCGACCAGTGGAAGCAGGAGGGAAAGTTCGTGGGCAAGTTTGCAGCCCAGCACCATTTCTTCGGCTATGAAGGCCGTTGCGCAGCTCCTTCCAACTTCGATGCAGACTACTGCTATGCTCTTGGTTCATCAGCCGCCCAGCTGATTGCCAACGGCAAGACTGGCTACATGGCAATCGTCAAGAACACAACGGCGGGTACCGACCAGTGGAAAGCAGGAGGCGTACCTATCACGATGATGATGAACATGGAGAGACGTAACGGCGAGATAAAGCCTGTTATCCGCAAGGCACTTGTTGAACTGGACGGTGCTCCGTTCAAGGCTTTTGCCGCACAGCGTGACAAGTGGGCAAAGGAGACCTGCTACATTTACCCGGGACCTATCCAGTACTGGGGACCATCCTCCGTATGCGACCAGACAACCAAGACACTTGAACTGGAGCAGGCCAGATAATGTAAAACCACAGGAAGAGATGGGGGATGATCGCGTCCTCCGTTTCTTCTTTTGTTTTAACAGATGCCACTTCTAAAGCTGTCTTATAACCCCATAGCTGATACTGCCGGAAACGCATCGGTCAACGCATTGATTCCTTGATAGTTACAAAGCCATGCGAAAAGGTGCTTAATTGCAATGCAAGTAAGGCTTAGTTAAGGTGCAAGTAAGGCTTAGTCAGAATGCAAGTAGGGCTTGGTTACACTGCTGGTAAATAAATAGTTGCGTTTCAGGTTGTACATGGTTATATCCGCAGATGCGTTTATAGCATCCACCGGCGATAACAGGACACCCAGGAATCGTTATCGGGAAGCAGGTATCTATTCCTATGATGAAAAAACATGAGACTCTCTATCTTCACAGGTGTCAGACAATAATTTAGATTTAATTTAACAACGGCAAGTAAATGGCTGGTTCTAAGATGTTTCATTCAATCATAAAATCCTGGAACAACATTCCAGGCTGGATGAGATGGATTGGAATGATATGTCTTGCTGTACTGTATAGCTTCTTTTTTTATTTCTTTTTTGTCGCACCCACCGGCTTCAGATGGCGTGCTGTTTACGGAGATCCGGATTATCCTTCCGGATATGCCATCCACGGCATCGACGTAAGCCGGTACCAGGGGACAATCAACTGGAACAGACTCAGGAATGCGATGATAGAACGGTCGCCCATCCGCTTCATCATCATAAAATCGACAGAGGGTGACAGTCATCTTGATGCGAAGTTCAGGGAAAATTTCTATAACGCCAAGGAATCTGGCTTTATACGAGGCGTCTATCATTTCTGGAGCAACAACTCGCCGGCACGCCGGCAGGCCTACTTCTTCCTCGCCATGGTCCATCTGCAGCCTGGAGACCTGCCGCCTGTACTTGACGTAGAGCACAAGCCTAAGAACATCAGTACGGAGGAGTTTCAGCAGAATGTCCTTACGTGGCTGCATATCGTAGAAGACAAGTATCACGTCAAACCCGTCATCTATACCTACTACAAGTTCAAGGACCTTTATCTGTCAGACTCGCGCTTTGACGATTATCCTTACTGGATTGCCCATTACTACGTGGACCAGATGGAGTATAAAGGAAAATGGAAGTTCTGGCAGCATACCGATGCCGGGAAGCTGCCAGGAATTGCGGGGTATGTGGATCTGGACATCTACAACGGCAGTTTCTATGACCTGCAGCAACTGCTTATCCCAGAGGCTAAATCCGTTCAAGAAGCAGGCAGCACCAGCCATGATTCAACAGACGTAGACTCTCTTTCAGACCCAGCTCCGCTGCCTTCTGGAGAATAGGAGCTGCATCCTGCTCGTAGAATCCGCTTAGAATCATCTTTGAATCCGCCGTGCTGACACCGGCAAAAGCCTCTAAATCATCAAGGATGATGTTCCGGTTGATGTTCGCCATGATTACATCAAAGACTCCGTTCACATGGGACAATACGCTCTTGTCACCCTCAAGCACATCAATCTCCACACCGTTCAGTTCCGCATTATGGCGGGCATTGCGTACACTCCACTCATCAATGTCATAGCAGACAGCCTCTCTTGCACCGCACCTGGCAGCCACGATGCTCAGAATACCCGTACCGCAGCCACAGTCGAGTGTCCTCTTTCCTTTCAGCTCCTGATCCAGCAACAAGGAAACAATCATCTGGGTCGTTTCATGTGTCCCGGTACCGAAAGCCTGCTGCGCATCAATGACGATTTTCATAGGAATGGCATCCATTGCATCGGGGACAGGACCTGTTTCTTCCATGTTCTTGCAGACAATGGCACATCGGCTGTCTATGATGATCGGCTCGAAGTCTCCTTTCTCCCATTCTTCATTCCAGTTTCTGTCCTCAACCTTGCTCGCCGTGAACGACACCTTCACGCCTGGCATGGGAAAGCTTTTCATGGTGTATCCGAGTGCATCAGCATCGAAAAGGTCTTCCTGACAATAGCCGACAAGTCCATCCGGTTCGTCCGAGAAAGATTCAAAACCAACTTCACCGGCAAGAGCCGCAATTATGTCCCTTACATCCTGTGAATCAGGTGCAGCCGTGAACTTTACTTGTATATATTTCATCTTGGTGTTAAATTTCTACTGCAAAAGTATAAAAAATAGGGAAAAACCTATCACGGATTAGGGAAATTCCGTATATTTGCAATGAAAGTTGTCTTATTTTTGCATTATCAGAAATGTAGACATACATTCTGGTGAAGACAGTGATTGAAACGGATTATGAACTTAACAACAAAGGGTATATGAAAAGAACAGTATTACTTTCGGTTTTACTTGGTACTATGCCGCTGCTGTCAATGGCACAGGATGACCTTTATTTTACCCCGTCAAAAGCAGAACAATCTGCTTATCAACAGCATAAAATGGAGGAAGACGGCCCTGCCTTTTATAGCGGTATCGGTAAGTCTAATGACGAATACAATCGTCGTGGCAAGTATAATTATAAGAAAATAGGAGTTGATTCTCTTGGAAACGATATCTTTATGTCTCGTATCTCTACGTTGCATGGCGACTCTGTAGTGTTAGATACTATCTATGGAGGTTTCACTCGTCAGTACGAAAGTGATAACGATGACTTTGCTTATAGCAGAAGAATGAGTCGCTTCGATGGCTTCTGGGGTGGCTATTATGACCCATGGTTTGCTGGTCGCTCTTCGTTCTATGTAGGATGGGGATGGCGTTCACCTTATTATGGTGGTTGGTATGACAGGTGGGATGATCCATGGTCTTATGGTTATTATGGTGGCTATCCTTACTATAGCTATTATGGTGGTTATCCATATTATGGCTACTACGGCGGTTATCCATATTATTATGGTTATGCTGACTATGGTTGGTACAACCCATGGAGCAGATATTATGGCTATTATGGTGGCTATCCTTACTATGGTTATAGAAGAGGTGGCTACTATGCTTATAATGGTCATACGGGTACAGCTAATCACTGGGGTAACTCTCCAAGAGACTTTAGTTCTCAAGCAAGAAGTGGTTCCTATGACAACGGACGATCTTCTTTCTCAAATCGTCGTGGCAATGTAAACCAGTATGGTAACAATGCATCTCAGAGTAATGATATGAGAAGTTACTATGACCGCTTCGCTGGCGCACGTCAGAATGGTTTTGAGAATCAGACACGCTCTTATTCTCAGCCAGAGCGATCTACATTCTCACAGCCTTCACCAAGCTCATTTGGTGGTGCAAGAGGTGGTGGTAGCTTCGGTGGCTCATATTCTGGCGGTGGAGGCAGCAGTTCTGGTGGCTCACGCAGTGCCTTCGGTAGTCATAGATAGTATTTGGGATAATGAATGTTTAATTAATAAAGAATATCAGAAATGAAGAGTAAATATATTTTCTTTGCTGTTTCGTTGTTTGCTGCTTTGTCTGCAAATGCACAGGAGACATACGAGAATGCTAAGTTAGCAGGAGAGGACTTGAATGGTACTGCACGCTACGTTGGTATGGGTGGAGCCATGGAAGCCTTGGGTGCTGATATTTCTACTATCGGTTCTAACCCAGCTGGTATCGGTTTGTTCCGTCACAGCAATGTTAGTCTCAGTGCTGGTCTTCTTATGCAATCAGATGGTAAAGAGTTCTCTAATGGTAAGAAGACTAATCTGAGTTTTGATCAGATTGGTGGTGTCTATACTACTCGTACTGGTCAGAAGTCTTTCCTTAACTTTGGTTTCAACTATCATAAGAGTAAGAACTTTGATTATATCCTTAATGCTGCAGGCTCTTTGAATGGAAGTTCACAGAATAAGCAGTCATATATTAAGGGTATGCTTGGTGATCAGAAAGTGGGTGGCTTTAATGTAGGTAAAAATAAAGATGGTCAGAATATTGGTTATGTGGACGCTACATCATCAGATGTAGCATATACTTGGAGTCAGATTGATTACCTTTATTGGAATTCATTGATTCCTGGTAGTAATGGACTTTATAACTATGAGAAAGCTACTGGTTATACTTTAGACCGTGCGCATACTGGCTATATTGGTAACTACGACTTTGCTGTGAGTGGAAATCTCAATGACAGGGTTTATCTTGGTTTGACATTCGGTATGAAGGATGTTAATTATAAGGGATACAGTGAGTATCGTGAGAACTTAAACAATGCTGGTGGTGTACTTGTTCGTGATGAGAGAAAGGTAACGGGTTCAGGTTTTGATATCACTGCAGGTGTTATCGTTCGTCCAGTAGCGGAGTCTCCATTTAGAATTGGTGCATATGTGAAGTCTCCAACATGGTATGACTTAACAACATCAAATGCTACAGGTCTTGTTTATGCTAAAGGTACAACAAGTAAGGATTCTTACATTAGCAACTCATACGATTTCAAGCTGTGGACACCTTGGAAGTTTGGTTTCTCTCTTGGTCACACCGTTGGTAATTACCTCGCCTTGGGTGCAACTTACGAGTATGAGAACTTCAGTAATATAAATAGTAGAGTCAACGATGGTGGCTACTATAATTATTATGGTGAGTACTACGAGTCATCAAGCCCTGACAAGACTATGAATAACCACACTAAGGAAGTTCTGAAGGGTGTTAGCACTTTGAAGTTAGGTGTTGAATACAAGCCTGTAAGCAATGTTGCTTTACGTATAGGTTACAACTATGTAAGTCCAAAATATGTAAGTGATGCGCAGAAAGATCCCGGTCTTGCTTCTTTAGGTACATTATATTCTTCAACAACAGACTACACAAACTGGGGAGAAATTAATCGCTTCACATTAGGTGTTGGTTATCAGATTAAGAAGTTCAATATTGATTTAGCTTATCAGTATAGCACACAGAATGGTTCTTTTGCTCCATTCTCTAATATTAGAGATGTTTCTATACCTTCTGGTGCTACAACTGTAAAGGAGTCTAACGTTGCAACAAGCACTGATGTTAAGAACAACAAAAGTCAGTTGCTCCTCACATTGGGCTATCGCTTCTAAGATGGTCGAAAGACAAATGGGAAGATACATCAAAAGTGTATTAATATAAATTCATGAATGAAAAGAGTGCGCTGTAAGCATACCAATAATAAAGAACCATATCAGTAAATAAAGAACCATATCAGGACTCCGTGTTGAGTATTGATATGGTTCTTTTTTTAAGAGTCAGATAAGAAAGAAAGCCATGTCAGATTCCGTGTTAAGCATTGATATGACCTTTTCTGTCAACTTTAATAACATCATACTTCAGGCTGCCAATACGTATATTCTATAGGACAGCAAATCTATTTATCATAAGTCCCATTACCTGAAAACCGTGTGAGGGAGGACGGACGTGCGGTCCGCAGCGGCTCACCGCACGGTCCGGACGATAGACGTGCCGGGAAGCTCCGGACCTTCCCGGCACGTCTATCGGGCTGGAATCCCCGCAGATCATTCCGGCCTGTGGCCATAATCCCAGAACGGGACACGACGGCGGCAACGGATAGCCGCGGACTGACAGCATCAGGCCTGCGTTGACATCCAGGACTTCCTGACGGCCGGCGGCTCCGT